>Ga0210384_10003093_pt1 | contig 19613 bp, 18 predicted proteins | sample IncBWH2MmetaG_FD_160574 | JGI IMG/M metagenome (GOLD analysis project Ga0210384, IMG submission 160574) | Forest soil microbial communities from Barre Woods Harvard Forest LTER site, Petersham, Massachusetts, United States - Inc-BW-H-2-M | ecosystem: Environmental > Terrestrial > Soil >...
AAAGTGCCGACCTCCCGTCGCGCACGAAAGTGCGCCTGAATACATAAAAACCGAAACGTATCAGCGCCAGCGAACCTATCAAGGGGATCAGCACGCTCAATAAATGGACGTGCTGCCACTTCACCAGTATTGCCCTCGCCACAAAGATAAAGGTGAGCACCAGCAACAGTTGCAGCACATGGGAGAAACGGTCGACGCGCAGTCTGTCTGCTTCCGACTGCAGCTCTTTTTTTGAAAAAATCCTGGTCAATATCCGCGCAACATACCAGCCCAGCCCCCAGCACAGCAGGACGGCAGCAACTTGCCATAGAATATTGATATTTCGCAGATCATCGGACAGGTCCGATAACAAAGTTGTCAATAGCGGTGTGCTCATATTGGAAACCGGCTAGTAGGAGCGAGTATGTTCATGTGGGCTGCGGTCAATCAGGATGATTACCAGGCAATTGATTTTTTTGTGCATTTGCGCTATCTCTTGCATTCTGCCGGGAAGCGGCTGAATGCAAGATAGCCGCCCTGACGGGTATCGGGCGGCGGCAACCCATCAGTCCTCGTCCGCTTCCGTGTCGGCAAGCTCGGCTTTGGCGACTGCAATCGGCTTGTTACGCTGCAGAATCGCCGCAAAGAAACCGTCCGTCTGGTGGATATGCGGCATCAGCTTCAGGTAATCGCCCATTTCCAGCTCCACCTTTTGTTCTGCCAGTATTTGGGATGCCGGAATCAGTTCAAAATCGGGGTGCGTCGCCAGGAAACCTTGCACGATCGCCTCATTTTCTTCATCCAGCACGCTGCAGGTGGCATACACCAGGCGGCCGCCGGCTTTTACCATGCGCGCCGCGCCGGCCAGGATCGAGCTCTGCTTGAGATTCAGCTCCGCGATACCGTCCGGCGTCTGGCGCCATTTCACGTCCGGGTTGCGGCGCAAGGTGCCCAGGCCGCTGCAGGGGGCGTCCACCAACACCCTGTCCAGCTTGCCGGCCAGGCGCTTGATCTTGGCATCTTTTTCATGCGCGATGACCACCGGATGCACATTGGACAAGCCGCTACGGGCCAGACGGGGTTTCAGCTTGGCCAGGCGCTTCTCGGACACATCGAAAGCATACAGGCGGCCGGTGTTGCGCATCATCGCTCCCAAGGCCAGCGTCTTGCCGCCGGCGCCGGCACAAAAATCCGCTACCATCTCGCCGCGCTTGGCACCCACCAATTGCGCCAGCAATTGGCTGCCCTCGTCCTGCACTTCGATCGTGCCGTCCTTGAACAGCGGCAGGTTCTGGATCGAAGGTTTTTTCTTCACGCGCAAACCGGTCGCGGAATACGGCGTAGGCTCGGCGATGATAGGCGCTGCCGCCAGCGAGGCCACGACTTCTTCGCGATTGGCTTTCAGCGTGTTGACCCGCAAATCCAGGGAGGCCGGCGTATTCAGCGCTTCCGCCAGTTGCAGGGCCTCCTGTTCGCCCAGCTTGGCGACGAACTTGTCCCAGATCCAGGCAGGCATGTTGGACTTCATCGCCAGCGACAGATGCGAACGGTCAATTTGCATCACGCGTTCCAGCCACTGCAGTTCTTCATCGCTGAGGCCGCCGAGGGCATCGACGCCGGCGGCGTCGGCCAGACCCAGCAGCGTCAGGCGGCGCATTGCGGGCCCGGTGCCGGATTCGGAGAAACTGGTATACACGGTTTTATTGCGCAGCAGGCCATAAATGGCCTCCGCGATCACTCCCCGCTCGCGTGATCCAAGCCTCGGATGGTCGCGGAAATAGCGCGACAAGGTCACATCGGCCGGGCCGGTAAAGCGCAATATTTCACGTAAAACTTCTTCGGCATGGCCGACGATGGCAGGAGGTAATCTCATGCTGATTCCTTATAAATTCTTGTTGATACCTGCACGACTCAAACGAGCACGGCAGGCATAGAGGATAAAAGCCCAGGCGGCCTAGTGTGCGCTCAGTTGCTTATGCGTACCAGATCGCCATCCAGCGTCAGCTTGCCTTCGACAAACCAGCGCACTGCCCTGGGGTAAATGACATGCTCCTGGACCAGTACGCGTTCGGCCAGGCTATCCTCGGTGTCGTCGGGCAATACCGGGACTGCAGCCTGCGCAACGATGGGCCCGTGATCCAGCTCAGGGGTGACGAAGTGCACGGTGGTCCCATGTACCTTGACGCCGGCGCTCAACGCCTGCGTATGGGTAGCCAGACCGGTAAAGCTGGGCAGCAGGGATGGATGGATATTCAACATCCGGCCTGCATAATGCGTCACGAAAGGCGTAGTCAGGATACGCATGAATCCGGCCAGCACCACAAGATCAGGGGTAAATTGATCGATTTGCCGTTGCAGGGCTGCGTCAAAAGCTTCCCGCGACGAAAAATCCTTATTGGCAACGACTGCAGTGGCGATGCCCATGCGCGCAGCGTACTCCAGGCCACCGGCGTCGGCCTTGTTACTGATGACAGCGGCAATTTCGGCGGGCCATTGCTCATTTTTCGCCGCCTGGACGATGGCTTGCATATTGCTGCCACGTCCGGAAATTAATATGACAATCTTTCTCATTGCCGCATTGTACCAGTGCCAGGCCCAAATAAAAATGCCAACGCACAGCGTCGGCATTGATGATTCAATAAGCAACCTGAATGGGTATAAGCCTACTCAAATGAGTAAAACACCCTGAAAGCCACCTTTTTATCGGCCCAGAAGTCGGCGGCGTCCCGGAACACGTCCAGCAAGGTTTCCCTGGCCTCTTTGTCAAATTTCGCGGTATTCGGCAGTTGCTCCAGAACGATCACGAAGCCGGCCTGCGGGCCTGCCTTATATGGCAGATCGGTCAGGCAATCGGACAGGGCATCAAAGTTTTTCGCAAAATGCCGGGGAAAACCAAACGACTGGGCGATCTTGCCCAGTACCTGCTGTTTGGTATTGGCATCAAGGCAATAAGCGTAGAGGAAATGCTGGCCCAGCTTGGCGGCCTGCGCCTGCAAATCGCCAATCCTGAACGCGCGTATCGACTGCACGACATTCGGGGCGACGGTTGCCAGCAAATTTTCTCCATCCTCTGGTGCGACTGTGGTCATTGGGTCCCTTATCTACTCTCGCAATTACTCTTTTATTTTCCTGAAAGACTCGTAGTGATCGTCGGTGTAATAGTATTCCCCCGATGTTTTCGGTTCTCCGCCGGCAATAATGCGCCGCACACCGCGATTCCTCGCCCTCGGCGTCTTGACCGTATATTCATGATAGTAGCCGCGCTTTTGCCTGGGTAGCCTGGCCTCGTAATTGCCGAAGACAATGCCGTCTTTGTCATAGGCAAACGGGCCGCCTTGCTTGATCAGCATCAGGGTCGTCCTTGCCTCTTGCGGCAGATCGGCGGCGGCAATGACGCCCAGGACCGGCGCCTCCCTGGCAAAAACAGCAGCCGACAAGACAAGCATTACCAGGAAAACGGTCCATTTTTTCAGGAATGCGGCATGAAGTTTCATATATGCTTTTTTGTGCAACAAGATCAAATCAGGTCCATAGGGTAACGTTTTGTATCCAACGAATCAACCATAATTATTTAATTCACAACAAAAATCATGAAGACCATCGCTTAGGCGGACTTGTGAGCCAGATGCTCTTGCGCCGATGCCGAAAAGAAAGCCGTCACATCCGCGCGTCGGTCATAGGTATCTTTTTTACCCAAGGCAATTAACTCCCGCGTGTAGCTGGATTCAAACAACAGATAAGAAGCCAGCGCCGCACCGCGCGCTTCTATCGCGCCTATGCCGCCCAGCATGGTTCGGACCGGCAGCGGCAAGCTGTGGGTATGACGGCTGGCGATTTCATCCAGCCTTTGCGACGGCGCAATCACCAGGATGTCCACCGGCTTCAGCGGCGTCATTTTCAGTAGTTCAGGCGGCAACATCGCCAGGGTTTTATTGATGCGCGTCAACCTTTCTATATCTACCGCCAGGCCGTCGAGGAAGATGCTGGACATTGCATGGCCGGCAATCTGGGCCAGGCTGGGGTAATGCGCCACTTCAGTGCTCTCGTGCGGCGGCTCGGTCAAGCGGCCGGCGCCGATGATCAATACCTTTTCAGCGCCGAGATGGATAGCCGGCGAAATCGGCGCCAGCTGGCGCATGGAACCGTCGCCGCAGTATTCCAGCCGGCCGCCCCAGTTCACGGCGACCGCCGGGAAGATGAAGGGAATCGCCGATGACGCCAGTAAATGCTGGACGCCGATGAAATCCCGCTGCGCCAGGCGCTGGCTGCGGACCCAGGGTTCGATATCTTCCAGGGTCTGGTAAAAGGTCAGATGCTGCCCTGCAGTATAGGAAGAGGCGGTTACCGCCAGTGCGCGCAATACACCGGACGCCAGCGCCTGATCCAGGCGCGGCAAATCCAGCATGCGGTTCAGCAAATTCTCCAGCGGCGAATTATCCAGCAAGGAATTGGGCGGCGACTTGCGCCACTTGTTCAACAGCCAGCCGAAGGACATGAGGGACAGCCAACGGGCGCCGGTGCGTATCACACCCAGCGAATCGGCCCGATACACCTGAGCCGCCTCAAAATGCTCCCACACCTCCAGTATGTTGTTGACCGCCTCGGCAAAATTATCGGTACGGCAGGCCAGCGCGGTCGCATTGATCGCGCCGGCTGAAGTACCGCAGATAATCCCGAACGGATTGGTGCCGCTGTGCCAGCCGTCATCCTGCAATATCTCTGAAATGGCCTTCAATACCCCCACCTGATAGGCGGCGCGCGCACCGCCTCCGGTCAGTATCAAGCCGGTCTTTGCGTTATTGTTCATGATGCCCGCTATCTTCTCCAGGATATTTTTCCAAAATCAATCACCTTCGGCGACGCCCTCGCGACGGGGATCGGCAGCGCCGAACCAGACACTGCGCCCATCGACAACGGTGCGCGCTATGCCATGCAGCCCCGATGTTTGATCAAATACACTTATATTGTGAGCTTTTGCTTTCAGCGCATCAAGCGTGGCTGCCGGGAAGCGTCCACGCTCCAGCTCGGTCGCACCGTTGCGGCTGCCGAAATTCGGTAAATCGATCGCCTGTTGCAGGTTGAGCCCCCAATCCAGGTTGCCGATCAAGACCTTCGCCACGTAATTGATGATCGCCGATCCCCCGGGGGAGCCGATCGCCAGTACGAATTGACGGCTCTGCCGGTCGAATACCAGTGTGGGCGACATCGCGCTGCGCGGACGCTTCCCCGGCTGCACGCGGTTGGCGATCGGACCATTGGCATCCGCATCCAGTGCCGAAAAATCCGTCAACTGGTTATTCAGCAAAAAGCCGTCCACCATTTGCCGGGAACCAAAGCCATCTTCCACCGATGTGGTCATGGCCAATGCATGCCCTTCCCCGTCGACGATAGACATGTGCGACGTGGACGGCAGTTCAGGCGACTGGTCATTGCCCCAGGCTAGCTGCATGCCCACAGGTGTGCCTGACGTGGCGATGCCCATCGACTTTTCCGAGATCAGGGCGGCGCGGGCGGCCAGGTATTTTTTCTCCAGCAAAGGCCGATAGCTGTTCCCCGGCAGCGGAACAAAGTCGGTATCGGCGACATAGCGGTCACGGTCGGCATAGGCCAGACGCCCGGCCTCGGCAAATAAATGCACAGCCTCGGGATTCAATACGCCGCCGCTGGGCGGCAGCGACCTGATCCTGGTATTCTCCAGTATGCCCAGCATTTGGGCGACCGCGATGCCGCCGGAAGAAGGCGGCGGCATACCGCACACTGTCCACTTTTCATAGTCGGCGCACACCGCCTCACGATCCTTGGCCCGGTAATCGGCCAAATCCTGGATGCTGAGCGAGCCTGGATTGCCCGCGTGGGCGTGCACTTTGTCCACCATGTCCTGCGCGATCCTTCCTGCATAAAAAGCCTGTGTGCCTTGCGCGGCAATTGCCTCCAGGGTCTTCGCCAGTTCAGGATTCTTCAAGATGTGGCCGACCGGCCACGCCTGTCCCTGCGCGTCATAGAAATAAGCTCTCGCCATCGGGTCCCTTTTCAGGAATCTTTCATCCTGCAGCAGGGTGTGCAAGCGCGGGCTCACTGCAAAGCCGTTCGCGGCCAGTTGTATCGCGGGGGTGAACAGGCTTTTCCATTCCAGCCTGCCATGCTGCCTGTGCGCCAGCTCCAGCATGCGCAGAACGCCGGGCACGCCGACTGATCGGCCGCCTATCACCGCGCTATAAAACGGCAGCGGACGGCCCGCCGCGTCCTGGAACATTTTCTCATTGGCGGCGGCAGGCGCGGTTTCCCTGCCGTCAAATGCCTGCACCGCCTTGCCATCAAAATGCAGCATGAAGGCGCCACCGCCTATGCCGGAGGATTGCGGCTCCACCAGTCCCAGCACCATCTGTGTCGCAATCGCCGCGTCAACGGCAGAGCCGCCCTGCTTCAACATCCGGTAGCCGGCATCCGCCGCCAACGGGTTGGCGGCCACGACCATGTATTTTTGCGCGATCCAACCCTTCTTGGCGGTATAGCCGGACGCGATCTCGGGAGCTTTGGTGACTTCGTAATGCGCAGCATGCGAATCCTGGGCGCTGGCATATCCCGCGATCACGCCGCTGCCGATTAAAAATACTGTCGTCCATAAAAACCGCGTCACACAGATCTCCACAAATAAAAAGGGCAAGCTGAAAGCTTGCCCTAGTGTATTAGCCTAATATTATTTCGACCATCTTTATTTTGGCTGCATGCGAATCGCGCCGTCCAAACGTATCGTTTCGCCGTTCAGCATCACGTTTTCGATGATAGCTTTGCTCAGTTGCGCGTATTCATCCGGTTTACCGAGGCGCGGCGGGAACGGCACCATGCGGCCCAGCGCGTCTTGCACTTCCTGCGGCATGCCGAGCAACATCGGCGTTTCAAAAATACCGGGAGCAATGGTCATCACGCGGATGCCGCTGCGGGACAAGTCGCGCGCCATAGGCAGCGTCAAACCGACTACCGCCGCCTTGGAAGATGCATAGGCAGCCTGGCCGATCTGGCCGTCGTAAGCAGCAACCGACGCGGTGTTGATGATAACGCCGCGCTCGCCTTGATCGGTGGCGTCGGTCCTGGACATCGCTTCTGCCGCCAGGCGCGCCATATTGAAGGTGCCGATCAGGTTAATATTGACCACGCGCTGGAATACGTCCAGCGGATGCGCGCCATCCTTGCCGACGGTCTTGACTGCCGGCGCAACGCCGGCGCAATTGACCAGGCCGCGCAGCGTGCCCATTGCCGTTGCGGCTTCCACCACGGCTTTGCCGTCGGCTTCGGACGTCACGTCACATTTGATGAATTTGCCACCCAGCTCCGCCGCCAGCTTTTCACCGGCTTCCACCTGGACGTCGGCCAGCACCACCTTGCCGCCATTGGCGACGATCATGCGGGCAGTCGCAGCGCCCAAACCGGATGCGCCGCCGGTAATGATAAAAACACTATTCTGGATTTGCATATCTTGTCTCTTTCTGTGAGCGTTTAAACCTCGATCATGGCTGGCCAAATGAAGAATTTTGCATTTTTACAAATTCAGCGAGCCATGGAAGATTACGTTTACGTAAACGTAACTTGACCGGTATTGTAACCAATTTTTTGCCGCGCATGAAAAAAGGCGGCCTCAGCCGCCTTCATCGCCTTCAGTTAACTTGTGGCCTCGCTAGTATGCCGCGCCCGAACTTGCCGGCGCAACGGCAGATCCTGCAGCCGGTGCGCTGCCTGCCATCGTATTTGGCGGAGCATCCGAGGGCGCGCCGCCTGGTGCCGCTACCGCAGCCGATGTCGGCATAGCCGCCGGCTGAACCAGGGGCGTCGGCACCTGGATATGAGCCGCCGTCTGTGCGCCTGCGCTCGGCAACAGCGGAACCAGCAACAGGGCCACGATGTTGATGATCTTGATCAGCGGGTTCACCGCGGGACCGGCCGTATCCTTGTAGGGATCGCCGACCGTATCGCCGGTGACCGCAGCCTTATGCGCTTCGGAACCTTTGCCGCCGTGATTGCCGTCCTCTATGTATTTCTTGGCATTGTCCCAGGCGCCGCCGCCGGTAGTCATCGATATGGCGACAAACAGACCGGTCACAATGGTTCCCATCAGCAAGCCGCCCAGGGCCGCTGGCCCCAGCAGCAGGCCAACCACGATAGGCACGATCACGGGCAACAGCGAAGGAATGATCATTTCCTTGATCGCTGAAGTGGTCAGCATGTCCACTGCCTTGTCGTATTCGGGCTTGCCGGTGCCGTCCATAATGCCCTTGATATCCCGGAACTGGCGCCTTACCTCGATGACGACCGCACCGGCGGCGCGTCCCACTGCTTCCATCGCCATGGCGCCGAACAGGTAAGGTATCAGGCCGCCGATAAACAGGCCGACTATCACCCTCGGCTCGGACAGGTCAAAGCTGGAGTGCTTGCCGACGGAATCCAGCGCATGCGTATAGTCGGCAAACAAAACCAGCGCGGCCAAACCGGCGGAACCGATCGCATAGCCCTTGGTCACGGCCTTGGTGGTATTTCCCACTGCGTCCAGCGGATCGGTAATCGCGCGTACCGAGGACGGCATCTCCGCCATCTCGGCGATGCCGCCGGCATTATCGGTAATGGGACCATAGGCATCCAGCGCGACGATAATGCCGGCCATCGACAACATGGCCGTGGCGGCAATTGCGATGCCGTACAGGCCGGCGCCGCACATTTCACCCAGCCAGTAAGCAACCAGGATCGCGGCGCACACTGCCAGCACAGGATAGGCGGTGGACTTCATCGATACGCCGAGACCGGCGATGATATTGGTGCCGTGCCCGGTAGTAGACGCTTCCGCGATATGCCGCACCGGCTTGAAATCGGTGCCGGTATAGTATTCAGTAATGTAGACCATCAGGCCCGTCAGCACGATGCCGACCACGGTAGATCCCATCATGGGCAGGCGCATGTTTTCCGGCATCACTGTCCAGGTAACCACTGCAAAGCCTATCAGCGACAGGCCCGCCGCCCACCATAGGCCGGTATATAGCGCCGACATGATTTTTTTGCCGGGCTTGGCCTTGACCATGGAACAACCGACGATAGACGCCAGGATGGACACTGCGCCCAGCAACAGCGGATAGACTATCGCCTGGGCCGTGGCATTGGTCACCACCAGCGCGCCCAGCAGCATCGTGGCGATCAAGGTCACGACATAGGTTTCAAACAAATCGGCAGCCATGCCTGCGCAGTCGCCGACATTATCGCCGACATTATCGGCAATCACGGCGGGGTTGCGCGGATCGTCTTCCGGTATCCCGGCTTCGACCTTGCCGACCAGATCGGCGCCGACGTCGGCGCCTTTGGTGAAGATGCCGCCGCCCAGACGAGCGAAGATGGAAATCAGCGAAGCGCCGAAAGCCAGGCCTATCAACGGTTTGAGCATGTCATGCGCAGTAGCGTCGGCGCCCGTTATAGTGGTCAGTATCCAATAGAAGAGTGTGACGCCCAGCAGGCCGAGGCCGACTACCAGCATGCCTGTGATCGCGCCGCCCTTGAATGCGACGTCCAGCGCTTCGTTCATGCCCTTGGTGGCCGCCTGTGCAGTTCTGACGTTGGCACGGACCGAGACATTCATGCCGATGAAGCCGCAAGCACCTGACAATACAGCGCCCACCAGGAAACCCAGGGCGGTAATTAGTCCCAGCAGTACCGCTATTGCAATAAACAAAACGACGCCCACCATGGCTATCGTCCTGTACTGTCTGGCCAAATATGCCGCTGCCCCCTGCTGTATCGCCGCGGCGATATCCTGCATGCGGGCATTCCCTGCATCCTGTCTCAAAATCCAACTGCGCGAAATCAGGCCGTACAGCACGGCGACGATTCCGCATGCAACGACAAACCATAGACCAGCTACCATGTTGACTCCTCCATTTGTTATGGGCATTTCAGCGTCCGCGCTTGCGGCGGCGAAACACAAAAATGTTTTTATGACGACAAAGTAAAACAACGACGAAACTTCATGCTCTCTACGATCCAATTTTTGATCGAACGTAAAACGATGAAAACTACGCACTGCAAAACTTGTACGCTGCCCTTGTATCCTGGAGTGCCCGGGCAGGCTGGAATCCTGGTTAGTTCTTGGTTAGCGATTAAACGCTGTTGAGAATTTGAACATATAAAAAAAGCGGGCAGATAGCCCGCTTTTCTTACTCTGCGAGTGCCGCAAAAGCACTATCGCGTATGGTCTCTACCGGACCGACGCCGGCGATCTTGCGATACTTCGGCGCGCCCGGCGTACCCGACTTGGCCCAGTCGCCGTAGTAGCCGACCAGCACTTCGGTTTGTTCATGATACACAGACAGGCGTTTTTTGACGGTTTCTTCCTTGTCGTCGTCGCGCTGTATCAGTTCTTCGCCAGTGACGTCGTCGCGGCCTTCCACCTTGGGCGGGTTGAATTTCACGTGATACACCCGGCCGGAAGCCGGATGTACGCGGCGGCCGCTCATGCGATCGACGATGGCTTCATCCGGCACGGCAATTTCCAGCACGTAGTCTATCTTGACGCCGGCATCTTTCATTGCGTCGGCCTGGCGCGTGGTCCGTGGAAAACCGTCGAACAGGTAGCCGTTGGCGCAATCCGGATCTTGCAGGCGATCTTTGACCAGGCCGATAATGATGTCGTCGGATACCAGTCCGCCGGCATCCATCACTTTTTTAGCTTCCAGCCCTAGCGGCGTGCCTGCCTTGACGGCGGCGCGCAACATGTCGCCGGTGGAAATTTGTGGAATATTAAACTTTTCCTTGATGAAATTAGCTTGTGTGCCCTTGCCGGCCCCCGGTGCTCCCAACAAAATAAGACGCATTTTAGTTCCTAAGACGAGTTTGAATTCTTTCGTATTGCGTGTCCCTGGGGCGCGCAATACTTTGATATTGTCGATTTTTTATTTTTCCGTTACTTGCATATTACCTGTTTAATTTGCCAGCCTGTAGGCGGAAAATTTTGCCTTGCCCCATTTCACGCGATCGGCAAGCTTTTACGCAACATTAATCAACAGTAATAACACAGTATCTTTTCACGAAACTTACCACAAAAATTTAATTAATTGATGCTTTGCCATGAAATCAGGCGCTACAGCCGCTCATTTTCTTCAGATCCGCGCCTACCTACGGATAAAACTTCCTTACCCGCACCAGGTCTTCTTCCGTATCCACTCCGGGCGCCGGCGTCGCATGTGTCACATGGACCGCGATCGGGTAGCCATTCCACAACACGCGCAACTGTTCCAGCGCTTCTATCTGTTCCAGCGGTGAAATATCCAGGCGCGGATAGGCTTTCAAGAAATCATTCCTGTACGCATACAAACCTATATGCCTGAGCGGTGCATAGCCGGCGGGCAAGGTATCCCGTGTCGCAGCAAAACCGTCCCGGTGCCAGGGTATCGTCGCGCGGGAAAAATACATCGCGCGTCCCGCCTTATCCAGCACCACCTTCACCACATTGGGATTAAACACCTCGTGCAGGTCATGGAGGGGATGCGCCGCGGTTGCCATAGGCACGGCAGCGCTGACCAGGGCCGCAGTGGCAGCGATCAAGGCCGGCTCTATCAAGGGTTCGTCGCCCTGCACATTGACGACCACGGCGTCATCCGCAAGGCCGAGCGCTACAGAGACTTCCGCAATGCGGTCGGTACCGGAAGGATGGTCGGCCCGCGTCATCACCGCCTGTATTCCGTGCTCGCGGCAGGCCGCCAGGATATCCGCATGGTCGGTCGCCACCACCACCTGGCTGGCGCCGGACAACAGTGCGCGCTCGGCCGTGCGCACGACCATGGGCTTGCCGCCCAAGTCCGCCAGCGGCTTGTTCGGCAAACGGGTAGACGCCAGCCGGGCTGGCACGATCGCAACAAAAGCTTGCATCTTAATTGTCGCCGGCTGCTGCCGCAGCGTTCAGCGCGCGCGCCTGATCCGCCCACATAATGGGGATATCGTCACGGATGGGATAGGCCAGCTTGTCGGCATTGCAAATCAATTCCTGCGCCGCCTTGTCATACACCAGGGGGCCCTTGCACAAGGGGCAGACCAATACATCAAGCAAGCGAGCGTCCATTTTGTTTCTCCGAAATTTTTTCCATCAATTTTTCTGCAAAATCCGCATCCAGTTGCGCGCTGACCGGGACGACCCAAAGCCGCGCATCTTGCTGGAGCGATTTTATTTGCCTACATTTTACTGCATCCTTTTCAGTGATCAGTATCATGTCTGCCTGTACCGTCTGAAAAGTGTTGTCCGTGAAGTCGTAATGATCAGGCAAGGGCAGCGTATCGATTTGCAAGCCTGCCGAACGCAGCATCGCGAAAAACCGTTCAGGATTGCCTATTCCGGCCGCCGCAACAATACTTGCCGCACGCGCAGGCAGATCCGCCAGGCGCAGGCTGAGCGCGGGATCGCTGAGGCTGAACACCTGGTCCGCCGCCAGTTGCATGCGCACCGCATCGTTGCGGACACCGACGGCCCCGGCGCCTGCCACCGCGCCGGAAATATTCAGCACCGTAAAGTCGCCGCGCCTTTGCGCCGGCTCGCGCAAGGGCCCCGCAGGCAGCATCCAGCCGTTGCCTATGCCGCGCTGGTCGAACAAGATGATTTCCACATCCCTGGCCAGCGCATAGTGTTGCAAACCGTCATCGGAGACGATGACATCGGTGTCCGGATATTTCAGCAGCAAGGCTTGCGCGGCGGCGGTCCGGTTGCGGCCGATCATCACCGGGCAGCCTGCGCGTTGCGCGATCAGCAGCGGTTCATCGCCCACCAGGCCGGCCGAGGCCCCGGCAGTCACTTCTACAATCGACTCGGCATGGGCGCCATAGCCGCGCGATACCACCGCAGGCTTCCAGCCGGCCGACCGCAGTTGCTGTACCAGCCAGATGGTCAGCGGCGTTTTGCCGGTGCCGCCGACAAAAATGTTGCCAACCACAACGACTGGCACCGGCAGCCGCGCCTGCCGCTTGTAGCCCATTAAAAACAGGCCGACGCGAAAGCTCACCAGCAGCTGGAACAGCTTGGATATCGGCCACAGCAAACGCGCCGTCACGCCGCGGCGCAGCCAGGCCCGCATCAAACCGGCTTCAATAAGGGAACGCAAAGACACTCCGAAAGGGAAGAATAAAATACTCGGGGCGCCATCGCCCCGGTCAGTGCAACATTGCATATCAGGCGCGGCGATGCAAAAAACGGCTGCTATAAGGAATGCATCGCCACACGAATAAGGCGTTGGGACAACAGATTATTTTTTATTGCTGGCTTGTGCAGCAAAAGTAACTTTCGCCATACCTGCAATGCGTGCGGCTTCCAGCACGTCTATCACCGATTGGTGGCTGGTGGCGCGATCGGCATTGATGACCACCACCGGATCACGCTGCGCGCCATCCTTGCCGCCGTTCAGTGCGGCGGCAGCCTGCTTCAGATCTTCGGCCAGCGTCGCCGTATCCAGGAAAGACACCGGCTGGCTATTGATCTTGTAGCGCCCCTGCGCGTCGATGCCTATGTCAATCTGGGCCGGCCTGTCCTGGGATTTTTCCGCGTCCGCCGTCGGCAGGGTAATTTGCAGCTCGGTGAAGCGGCTGTAGGTGGTGGTGACCATCAGGAAGATCAGGATCACCAGCAATACGTCGATAAAGGGAATCAGGTTGATCTCCGGATCTTCCCTGCCCTTGCCTTTACGGAAATTCATCTTATTTTCTCGCGCTGTGGACGATATCGACGAATTTTACCGCTTGCTGCTCCATGTCCACGACCAGGCTATCGACCAGCGCGCGGAAATGGCGGTAGAAAATCAGCGCCGGCATCGCAATCAGCAAGCCGAAGCCGGTGTTGTACAGTGCGACGGAAATACCATGCGCCAATTGGGCAGGGTTGGCGCCGGAAGCATTTTGCGCGCCAAAAATTTCTATCATGCCGACCACGGTGCCGAACAGGCCCATCAATGGGGCCAATGAGGCTATCGTGCCCAGTGTGGTCAGGAAGCGCTCCAGCTCATGCGCGACGGCGCCGCCGGCCTCTTCTATCGACTCTTTCATCACGTCGCGCGGCGCATCCACATTGCGCAGCCCGGCAGCCAATACCTTGCCCAGCGGCGAGTTGGCTGCCAGGTGCTCAATCACCTCCTGCTTGACCTTGCCCGCCTGGTAGACCCGTATGACTTCCGCCAGCAAGGTCTTGGGCAAGATGCGCTGGCGACGCAGCGACAGGGAACGCTCGATGATCAACGCCAGGGCAATGATCGAAGCAACCAGCAATAAATAAATCGGCCAGCCAGCCGCTTGAAGAATAGCGAACAAAAGAAACTCCTTGAGGGTTCAATCAATCCAACCCCGCAATGTAGCCTGTTGTCTGCCCTTGAGCAAGCCTTGACCGGAGAAAAGCGACAAACATCGAAGTAGAAATAACCCGGCAGCGGATTTGTGCAAAAGGCAGTTTTACACATTTTCTGTGCGCAAGATTGTGGACATCTTGCAAAGACCTTCCTAAGTGATTGATTTTATTAACAATTGCCATTCTGCTCAAAATTTAGGCAAAGAATATAACTACTCCTGACACGCGGCGCAGCGATCCCATGCCGGCAGGAGCCGCAAGTTCTGCACATTTTTTGTGGATAAGTTTGTGTGCAAGCCGAAAAATCAGCTCTAAGTCATTGATTTCATTAATAGCCAGCGCGCTGCCCAATTTTTCCGCAACGCAGCAAAATTATTGGCTAAGCGGTTACAGAGCCATCCTCACGATACCATCCGGACGGCTCGCCCAGCATTTCGCCGCCTCGTTCTTTTGCACATTTATTGTGGATAAGACTGTGTGCAAGCCGGAAAAATTCTTGTAAGCGTTTGATTTTATTAAACATATGGCTACTGCACAGTTATCAGGCAATCCAGCGCGGAATCCTCGCCGCGCGCCAATCAAGCAATCCTCTTTCCACTTCGACAATTAACTTCCATGTTCTTCACAATTACTGTGGATAAGTTTGTTAGCAAGCCGGCTAGATGCCGCTAAGTAATTGATTAAATTGAATAAACTATTTCTGCTCAAATAACTGGCAAACGAGCCTGGATTTATTTTGCCAATTTATTAATCTCAAGAAAATTATTCACGAAGCGTATATCCTTATTTGCCCACGGATTCTGTGGATAACTTTGTGAACAATGTGAAGATGTGGCGCTAAAGTCCTTGATTTGTAAGGATTTTCCTACTTTGCCACATTATTACGCAGAATCGGCTTTCCATTAAAAATCAAATACTTAGCTGACAATACCGAATCTTTTTTGACATCACAGGCGCTTGATGACATCCTGATGCCCAAACCACGCTTCTGTGGACAGCTTTTTCCATGTTTATCCCTATGATTCCTGATTCGCGCCCCCCGTCTCCAGCATTGACGCCGTCTGTACTGACAGTTTCCGCGCTCAACCAGGCGGTTGCTCAACTGTTGGAGCGAAACATCCCACTGACGTGGGTTTCCGGCGAAATCTCCAATTTCACCCGCGCCGCTTCCGGGCATTGGTATTTCACCTTGAAAGACCAGGCCGCCCAAGTCAGGGCCGTGATGTTCCGCGGCCGCGCCCAATATGCGGGGTTCATGCCGCGCGAAGGCGACAAGGTCGAAGTCAGAGCCTTGGTCACGCTATATGCGCCGCGTGGCGACTATCAGTTAAGCGTGGAAGCGATCCGCCGCGCCGGCCTGGGCAACCTGTACGAAGCCTTCCTGCAATTGAAAGCCCAACTCACCGCGGAAGGCTTGTTTGATCCGCAACGCAAACGCGCCATCCCCGGCTTCGTGCGCCGCATAGGCATCGTTACCAGTCCGCAGGCGGCGGCTCTCAGGGATATCCTGACCGCGCTGCAGCGACGCGCTCCGCATGTGCAGATCGTGCTTTACCCTAGCCCGGTGCAAGGCGAAGGTTCTGCGCAAAAAATTGCCCAGGCAATAAGCACCGCGTCCAGCCGCGCCGAGTGCGACGTGCTGCTGGTGTGCCGCGGTGGCGGCAGCATAGAAGATCTCTGGTCTTTCAATGCCGAGATTGTGGCCCGCGCCATTGCGGCATGCAGCATGCCGGTCATTTCCGGCGTCGGCCACGAGACCGATTTTACGATCGCCGATTTCGCCGCCGACGTGCGCGCGGCAACACCGACTGCCGCAGCAGAACTGGCCGCTGCCGCCAGGACTGACTGGCTGGCCGCATTGGCGCAGCAAGGCAGTGCCCTGCGAAGGGCGATGCGCAGGACTTTATCCAATCATGCGCAAACCCTGGACTGGCATGCGCGCCGGCTGCAAAGTCCGGCGGCGGCGATCACTCACAAGCGCCTGCAATTGCAAAGCTGGTCGCAAAGCCTGGCCTACTCCGCCAGGTATCCGCTGCAACATTCACGCGCCGGCCTGGCGCAACTGGAAACCAGGCTGCGCAATCAACTGCCCGACACGGAAAGCCACCGCGCTCAGTTGGCAGAATGGAAACGCCGGTTAGCGGCCGGCGCCGCGAGCCAGGCCAGGACCCGCCGGCACCAGCTCTCTGCGCTGGAGGCCCAGCTGGAGCTGCTAAGCCCGCAACGGACGCTGGAACGCGGCTACAGCATCCTCAGCGACCAAAAGGGCAAGCTGATACGCAGCACCAGGCAGCTGCAGCCGAATACCAGCATTACCGTCAGGACTGCGGGCGACAGCGCCGAGGTCGGCATCAGCAGCGTGCAGCCTGGCCTGGAATAAACTCCCGGCAAGCCGCGCCGCGCTTTTGGGATAGCATCAGCGGACGGCTATATCCGCTATCTGAAAGGCCATATCTCCAACCTTGCATCCGTGATCAAAATAGCCGGGCGCAATTCAGACGCCTGCATTTGCCGGAGCGGCACCCGCCGTTCCAGTGGGACGGCCGCTATTTGGCCTAAAATGAATGCAATTGCTGCAACCGAAGGACTTAGCTATTACAATTGAGTTTTTACCGAACCACGAATAAAAAGGATGCACTATGGAACATACCCTACCGGCACTGCCCTATGCACTGGATGCGCTCGCACCACATATTTCCAAGGAAACCCTGGAGTATCACTATGGCAAGCATCATCAAACCTATGTGACCAACCTGAACAACCTGATCAAGGGCACAGAATTTGAAAGCTCCACCCTGGAAGAAATCGTCAAGAAATCCTCCGGCGGCGTTTTCAACAACTCCGCACAAATCTGGAACCACACTTTCTACTGGAACAGCCTGAAGCCTAACGGCGGCGGCACGCCAACCGGCGCACTGGCGGACGCGATCAACGCCAAGTGGGGCTCTTTTGATGCCTTCAAGGAAGCTTTTAACAAGTCGGCAGTCGGCAACTTCGGTTCCAGCTGGACATGGCTCGTGAAAAAAGCCGACGGCACGCTGGACATCGTCAACACGTCCAATGCGGCAACTCCATTGACCACCGCCGACAAAGCTCTGATCACCTGCGACCTGTGGGAACACGCTTACTACATCGACTACCGCAACGCACGTCCTAAATACCTGGAAGCGTTCTGGAGCCTGGTCAATTGGGATTTTGCAGCAAAGAATCTGGCATAATCTGATTCGTCCTGTTGCCTGGTTCCTTGAAGAACCAGGCAAGGCCTGGAAAGCGGCGTTGCCTACCTGGTAGGCAACGCCGCTTTTACATGAGGCGGGCCCGTTATGTTGCGTAATTTTGCAATATTAACCAGATTACAGATATCATGGAGTCCCCCACGTCTGCAGTGCAGCAGCCGGTCTCTCTCTAACAAACACATTCAGGCACATGAAAGACCTCCCCGCAGTTTTTCGCATACTCGGTCTGTTGATGGCCTTGAGCACACCCCATCTGTTCGCGAATGAACTGATCGTGGCGGTAAGCACCACAGGGATGTCCACGCCGTTTTATGTGGCGGAAAAACTGGGGCTGTTCGCGCAGGAGGGCTTGAAGGTAAAAATTCTGGACTGCAACAGCGGATCGCGCTGCATCAAGCAAATGTTTGACGGGAAAGCGCAGCTGTCGACAGTGTCTGATCTGCCCATCATGTTCAATAGTTTTGAACGCCAGGACCTGGTGGTGCTCAGCACTTTTTGCACGGCCAATTTCGATACCAAGCTGATCGTGCATAAGAATGCAAACATTACCTCAGTCAAGGATTTGCTCGGTAAACGCATAGCGGTACCAATGGGTACTTCGAGCCAGTACGCGTTTGACCTGGTCGCCCTGTCCCAAGGCCTGGATCCGCGCGGCATGGGCTTGATCAATATGGACCCGGAACGCATGCCGCAAGCGATGTTGAATCACAAGATTGACGTTGCCGCCGTGTTTGAGCCGACCGCATACAAGGTCATGCAGGCATTGGCAGGCGAAGGCCAAAAATTGCAAATCGACTCGGTCCATACCCTGAGTTTCAATCTTGTGACCTTAAGGCCTACCCTGAATACGCGCAAGGAAGATATGGTAAGGCTGATGCGCGCGCTGGATAATGCGTCACTTTACATTCAGAACCATCAGGGCAGGAGCAAAGCCATATTGCTGGAACACCTGAAGCTGGAGCAGGCGTTCATCGCCTGGGCCTGGTCGGATTTCCGCTTTAACCTGGTGCTTACCCAGTCGCTGTTGACGTCGTTGGAATCGGAGGCGCGCTGGGCCGTCCGGGAAAATTTGATCAGTCATCATCAAATCCCCAACTTCCTTGATGTGCTGGAGCCCGCTGTCCTCAGGAAAGTCAGGCCCGGCAGCGTTACCCTGCTCAAATAAACTGGATATATGCGCTTACCCGGCATCGCTTTCGGTCCGACATTCAACCTGCCTGTGCTGAGACGCATGCTGTCCGCGCACGTGCTTTTCTTGTTTGCGCTGGGATGCAGCGCTGTTTCCGTCGCCAGCGCGAACCCGGCCGCGCCGATTACCATCGCAACCGGAACAGGACTGCCTTCAACGGTCATCTTTGTCGCCGAAGAATTGGGCTATTTTGCAAAAGAAGGCCTGAACGTGCGTATAGAAAACTGCGTGGCCGCATTTCGCTGCATCGCCAGCATGCTGGACGGCAAGGCCCAGTTCTCCAGCGCCGGCGATCTGGCCATCATGTTCAATAGTGTAGAGCGCAAGGATTTCGTGATCCTCGCGACCTACTCCAGCAGCCCCTCCATCCTGAAACTGATCACCCGCAAAAGCGCCCACATCAGCAAAGCACAGGATCTGGTCGGCAAGCGGGTAGGCATCATCGGGAAATCCGCATCGCACTATTTCCTGGATAATTTCCTGTTGTTTGAGGGTGTCGATCCCAAGCGGGTGGAACACGTACCGCTGGAAGTGGAAGACATGCCGGCCGCGCTCGCCGGCGGCACGGTCGACGCACTCTCCACCTTTGACTCCCTTATATCCAGGCAGCGGGCGGCATTGGGCAACGACGCCTTTGATATCGTCGTGCCCTCCTATAATCTCAGCACGCACCTGGTGGCGTTGCGCAAAACCGTAACGCAATCGCATGCAGATACCGTCAAATTATTGAGGGCAATGGAGAAGGCCGTGCAATTCATCGCCAGTGAGCCCTTGAAGGCGAAAGCGATCCTGGCCAAACACAGCGGAATGGATAGGGCGGCAATAGACTCTTTATGGGCAGGCTCCCAGTTCAAACTGGAAC
>Ga0210384_10003095_pt1 | contig 19611 bp, 14 predicted proteins | sample IncBWH2MmetaG_FD_160574 | JGI IMG/M metagenome (GOLD analysis project Ga0210384, IMG submission 160574) | Forest soil microbial communities from Barre Woods Harvard Forest LTER site, Petersham, Massachusetts, United States - Inc-BW-H-2-M | ecosystem: Environmental > Terrestrial > Soil >...
AATTGCGCTCCTATCGGCGGCGATCCTTGGGTTCCGTCATGGATTCGACTATGACCACATTGCCGCCATCTCCGACATTACCAGTGTGCAAACCAGTCGCTGGCGCGGTATGCGGCTTGGTTTGCTCTACGCGCTGGGACATGCGGCGATGGTTGCTGTGCTGGGCAGCGCCGTCATCGTGTTTCAGCTCTCGCTGCCTCATGGCATCGATCGAATCGCCGAGCGATTGGTGGGACTGACCTTGTTGATCCTCGGGGTCTATGTTCTGGGATCGCTTTTCAACGGGAACCCGGCGCCTCGCAGCCGCTTTCACGTCATGGCCGGCGCACTACGCTGGATCCGTTGGAAGATGAAAAGCTACTGGCACGATCACGACGTCCCGCGTCCGGTGGAAAAGAACTGGAATTACAGTTCGAAATCCGTCGTAATGATTGGCGTCGTGCACGGGCTCGGTGCGGAAACGCCCAGCCAACTGATGATTTTCTTACTAGCGGCCAACCTTGGCGGAATCGGCAAGGGCTTTCTCGGCCTGACAATGTTTATCGCAGGACTGCTAGTGATGAATACGATAATGACGGCATCGGCAGTAGGACTTTTCGGATTGAGTTCACAGCTGCCACGCTTCCAGTTTGTAGTCACCGCGCTGACGGCGATCTATAGCCTGGCGGTTGGCGCTTTCTTCCTGTTCGGGTCGTCGGGACTTCTCCCACCGTTGGGATGAGGACTGGTGGGCGGCCTTCTGAATGCGGGAATAGTTATCCCCGGGTCATCATCGTCGTTTCATCATCTGCGGTCATCGAGGCCCGAGGTAATCCCCCTTTGCCTGTAATAAATTCTGACAGAACCTGCGACTTAGTAATACAATGGCCGACGAAAGTTACCCGAGGGGGTATTTGATGACAAACATTGCTAACGCAATAGTCCGGCTCCGCGAGGAACGCCGGGATGCACAGAACCAAGTCCAAAAACTTGGGGAAGCTATTTCGGTTCTCGAAAAGCTTACCCGAGGCCCGGGATCGACCGCGGGAGCGCCACATCGAGCCAAGCGCGTTCTCTCCGCGGCAGGGCGTCGAAGAATTTCTTTGGCGCAGAAAGCACGTTGGGCGAAGATCAGACAGATCAAGAAAGCAGCCTAACCGCCGGGCGGGCTGCAGGCTACGCGATTTCCCCCGCGAGCTTGGAGCCCGCCAGGTTTTCTGTCAGACAACCTGATGCAAGAGCGATTCGTATCAGGGTATCGTTTTAGCGATACTGTAAGTTCTTCGAACCAGCATCCTCTTTAGGGGCGGGCATCAAAAATCGGCCTTCCCCCCGCACCAACCCGCGAAAAACTCAGACAACTTACGAGCGAAGGCCGTGGGCCCCAATCTACGGCCTCAGCGCCTGAAGGCGCGCTTATGCAAACGCACTGGCGGCATTCCTGAAGGCATGCCCTGATACGAATCTCAGTTACACGCCTACGTGCTAGCCGTGTCCACCGGTGAGCTCGCGCACGATGCTACCGACAAATGCCTTGGCGTCTCCGAACAGCATCAGGGTGTTATCGAGATAGTAGAGCGGGTTATCAATACCGGCGAAGCCAGGGTTCATGCTGCGCTTGATGACCATCACTGTATGGGCCTTGTCAACGTCGAGGATGGGCATCCCGTAGATGGGGCTGGAAGCATCGGAGCGGGCGGCAGGATTGGTGACGTCATTGGCGCCAATCACCAGGGCGACATCGGTTTGAGGGAAGTCGCTATTGATCTCTTCCATCTCAATCAGGCGGTCGTAGGGAATATCGGCTTCGGCGAGCAGCACATTCATGTGGCCGGGCATGCGTCCGGCAACGGGGTGAATGGCAAAGCGCACGTCCACTCCGCGCTTCGTCAGAGCATCGTAGAGTTCGCGGACTTTGTGCTGAGCCTGGGCTACTGCCATGCCGTATCCGGGAACCACGATGACCCGGTTCGCGGCGGAAAGGATGGCTGCGGCTTCTTCCGGGGTCGCGCTGCGAACGGGTCTGGCCTCTTCTCCCGCGGCGGCCGCAGCTTGTACCTGACCAAAGGCCCCGAACAAAACATTGGTGAAGGAGCGGTTCATAGCCTTCGACATGATGATGGAGAGGATGAGGCCCGAGGATCCATCGAGCGCGCCGGCGATGATGAGAAGCTTGCTATCGAGGACGAAACCCATGGCCGCCGCCGATAGACCGGCGTAGCCGTTCAACAACGAAATAACGGTCGGCATGTCCGCACCGCCAATGGGGATGATCAGCAACACGCCGAACGTCAGCGCGATCAGGATCATGAACGGAAACAGCGATCGGGCTTCTGGATGCAGGACCAGAGTTACAGCGATCGCGAGAGCGCCGGCGAGCAGCACAAAGTTGACGAGGTTCTGGCCTTTGTAAGTCAGCGGCCGCTGCGGCAGAATTTCCTGCAGCTTGCCGGCAGCCATCAAGCTCCCGGTTACGGTCAAGCCGCCGAGAATGACCTCGAGGGACAGGACTGCCATCATGAAGCGGGAGATATCGGGGGCGCGCAGGTAGAACTCGGCCGAGCCGACCAGCGTCACGCACAGTGCGCCAAAAGCGTGACTGAGCGCGGTTCGCTGTGGAACCGCAGTCATCGCCACCTCCCCGAGCGGTACGCCGATAATGGTACCGAGTACCAGCGCAATGAAGATCAGCTTGTAGTCCACGATGCCGTGGTGCAACAGCGTGCCGCAGATGGCCAGCAGCATGCCGATTTCGCCTGCCCAGATGCCGTGGCGCGCCGTGGTCGGCGAACTCATCCACTTCAGCGAGAGGATAAACAGCACGCTCGCGATGAGATATAAAAGCTCAATGATGACCTGGCCCCCTGCGAGATCGGTGGTCATTACTTGCCCACCGATTTGGCCGCCGGTGTGGCCGCGGGGCGACTGGATTTGAACATCTTCAACATGCGATCGGTGATCAGGAAGCCACCGACAATGTTGCTGGTGGCCGCGACCACAGCGACGAATCCGAAAACGGTGGAGAGCGTGCTCTTATGCTCGCCCACGAGAAGAATCGCACCCACAACCGCGATCGCATCCAATGCGTTGGTAAGCGACATCAACGGAGTATGCAACAGGGGCGAGACTCGCCGGATCACTTCAAATCCGATGAATCCCGCCAGCACAAAAATAAAGAGTGCGTTGATTAGGTTCGAACTGCTGTTCATCTTTCCTCCGTAGTAGCGGAACGCGGGGCGGGCATGACGCCCGTCACTCGACACGATCACCGTGTCAGAGCGGGCAAGGTAAAGAACTCGCGGACCCGGGCGTTCACAATCTCGCCACCTCGTGTGAGCAGAGTCTCGCGAACAATTTCATCTTCCAGGTTCAAATTCAATTTTTGATCTTTGATCAGGTGCGTCAGGAAAGCAGTGATGTTGCGGGCATACATCATGCTCGCGTGATAAGGCACGCCGGCGGCCACGTTGATCGCTCCGATGATGGTCACGCCATGCTTGACGACCGTCTTGCCCGCTTCGCTGATCTCGCAGTTACCGCCACGTTCGGCCGCCAGATCAACAATTACCGAACCCGGCGCCATTCCCTTCACCATGTCTTCGGTCACGAGTACCGGCGATTTCTTTCCCGGAATCACAGCCGCGGTGATCACCACATCGCTTTCCTGGACTGCCTTTCCCAGTAACTCGCGCTGCCGTCGGTAGAAATCCTCATCCTGCGCAGTGGCATATCCGCGAGCGTCCTGCGCGTCTTTCGCCTCGATGGGAAGCTCGACAAAACGTCCGCCGAGACTCTGCACCTGCTCCTTCGCCGCCGGCCTTAAATCGTAAGCGGAAATCACCGCGCCCAGGCGGCGCGCGGTCGCGATCGCTTGCAGTCCGGCAACGCCAGCGCCGATCACAAACACGCGGGCGGGTGTGACGGTTCCAGCCGCGGTGGTGAGCATGGGAAAAATGCGCGGGTGGGAATCGGCCGCGACCAGCACCGCCTTGTATCCGCAGACGGTTCCCATCGAGGAGAGCGCGTCCATGCTTTGGGCGCGGGTGGTGCGGGGCATCAACTCGACGGAAAACGCGGTGACGCCAGCGCGCGCGATTTCCTGCACGACATCCAACGAGCCGAAGGGGCGCAGAAATCCGATGAGTATCTGGTCGCGGCGAAAAAACGGCACATCCTCTTTCCCCGTCACGTCGTTGGAACCGTAGCAAAGGATCTGCACAACAATGTCAGCGGCAAACACTGCGGCGCGGTCTGCGACGAGCTTTGCGCCCTTGTCGGCGTACTGGGAATCGGGATAGCCGGCCTCGATTCCAGCGCCGGTCTGTATGTGGACTTCGAAGCCCGCTTTGGTCAGCGTCGGGAGAACTGCCGGCACGAGCGCAACCCGCCGATCCCCAGGATAAATTTCTTTCGGTACACCGATGATCACGAGACCTGCCTGTTGCGATTCTCTATATCGCGGTGGAGAAGGTTCGGAGCCGCCCGGCTCACATCAAGCCTGCTCTTGCGGGCAACTTCCAAGGAACCGAGGATTCTAGTTGAGCGGATGGGCGCGCGCAAATGGCTTCTTGTGAAAAGTTGAGACTTCAAAGCGAGAGGCTCAGATGGAGGCCGCCGTCATCGTTATCGGACGCGGCCGATGCGGCGATGTCAGCGCAGTTTTGAACGATCCAATCGGCGCCGGCGTCTTCGAGATCACGGCGGGGCATGGTTGTAAGGAATGCAATCACTCTGGCGCCAGCGGCCTTCCCCGCGCGAATTCCAGCCGGCGCATCTTCTACCACGATGCAGTCCGATGCGGCAAACCTCATCTTCGCCGCCGCCTTCAAGTAAGGCTCAGGATCCGGCTTCCCGTTTTTCACATCGCTCGATGTAATGATGGTCCTGGGGATGGGCAGGCCCGCCGCCCGCAAACGCACCTCGGCCAGCGGGCGGGTGCATGAGGTCGCAATGGTCCAGCGTTCCGGAGGCAGGATGTCCAGAAGTTGCCGAGCGCCCGGCAGCAGGACCACGCCATCGAGATCCTCCATTTCCCAGCGTTCGACCTGGCGATCTTCGCGGTCAATATCATGCGGGTCCGCGTCGGGCAGCAGTTCGCGGATTGTGGTTCGACTCGGGCGACCATGCGCCATGTGAACAACGGTCTCTGGATCGAAGCCATGTTCAACCGCCCACCGATGCCACACTCGCGCGACCGCTGGAGTGGAATCGATCAGCACGCCGTCCATATCAAACAGCAAGGCACTGCAGCGGATAGTGACCATTTCATCTAATTTACATTGCCGGCGAAAAAATCAGGTTGAGGACGGACTCCGGTTCGTGGGTCAGCGCCCGGGAGATAGCTTGGGGGCGCGGCAGGATTCGAACCTGCGACGCACGCCTTAAAAGGTGGCTGATTCAAAATCACGCCGCGCTATTTTATTGTAGATTCAAAGATTTAGCGTAACCCTGGTAGCAAAGAAAGCCCTCGTGCGGCAGGGTTTCGCTCTCAGTCGCACCTTAATCTGCACCAGTCAATCTCTTCTACTTCCCTGCCCTGATCTTCGCCCACCTTGCTCTTTGGGCCGCCGCAATTCTTCTTCTGCCAGGCGCTGATATTTGCCGCGCGCCTTGGCCCGCGTCGTCTTCTTCTCTCTGCCTTCGAGCAGATGCAATACCTGATTCAGTTTTGAAATCTCTTCCCTGATTGCAGGTGTGATCGACCCCAGTTTCACGGCTACCCCTCGGTTCGCCAGTTGCGACCGCAAAGCATAGCATGCAGTTCGGATCTCCGGACATTTCAGTTTGCCGGATTGTGCTCGGCCTGATTACAGGCAATACCAAGTGGTCACTATTGCTCAGACCGGTTGAATCTTGACTTGCTAATGTTGGAGTCGACCTGATGCGCCAGGCAAGTCTGGCCGGAATTGTGTGCGACCTTTACACAGCACGAAACAACAGACGCCGCGCAGAGGCAACAGAATTGAGGCTGTCCGATGAAAAAAGTAATGTTGTTGCTTGCGATGTTGGGTCTCGGCACGCTGTGCTGGGCAGGATCGGCACGGGAAGACGCCACCGAACGACTGGAAAACGCCGCCAATGTCGTACACGAAATTATGGGAATGCCTGAAAAAGGAGTTCCGGAAGAAGTGTTGGAGCACGCCAAGTGCGTGGCCGTTGTGCCACACATGGTCAAAGGTGGGTTTGTCTTCGGAGGTAAGGGCGGTAAAGGCGTAGCCACCTGTCGCACGGCGAATGGCTGGAGTGCGCCGGCGTTCATTACCATCTCGGGCGGAAACTGGGGATTGCAGATCGGTGTGGAAGCTGTGGACCTGGTCATGATCATTCAGAATGAAAGAGGGATGCAAAAGCTACTCGAAAGTAATTTCCACCTTGGCGGGGACGCTTCAGCCGCAGCGGGTCCAGTTGGACGCCATGCAGAGGCTGGTACAGATTGGAAGATGGATACGGAGATCCTGACCTACTCCCGCGCCAAGGGTGCGTTTGCAGGGCTTACGTTGGAAGGCGCATCGATCCGCCAAGACAATGATTCCCGCCATGCGATCTATGGGCACAACGTGACAACTCGGGCTTTGCTGTTAGGCAAGGTGCCAGCTCCGCACGTAGTCGAGCCGTTCCTCGCAGCAATTCGCGGAGCAAAAGGCCAAGCCGTAGCCGCAGGCAAGGCTGAAGCTAGAGAGAAAGAGAAGGATCAGAAGTAAAATTTGCAGATGCCGCCGTTTGTCGTTCTGCCGTCTCCGTACGTTCAGAGGCGACACCAAACAAAAACGATTCTTCGAATGCGTCAGGTTACCGGACGATCTAACCTCCCTGTCATATTCGCTTGCTATGCTGTGCTCCGCTGCGCTGAGTTTTGCTGTTGATCTGGGAAGGTCAGCCGCCTCATGGGTGCCCAGCTCACTCGGGCAAAACTCAACACAGCACCCTCTACACGACGGATCATTAAGAGAACCGGGTTCACTGCAGTCGCTGCAGTGGGAAAATGGCCCGTGACGCATGTTCGGGTGTAAAATGTCAGCCTCGTAGTGGAGGCCAGTATGCGTTCTTCCCCCGGTAAGCCTTTCCTTGCGATTGCCCTCATTGCAGGCCTGGCCGCGCTGTTATCTGGTTGGACATGCAGTGGGATGTTTGTAAGCTGCCAAGGCGTATCCCAAGCTCACATTACCTCAATCTTACCTGGCAAGATTCCAAGCGATGCGAATTCCGTTCCGCTGACAGTAGCCGGAAGCGGCTTTACTCCCCAATCGCAAATCATGTGGAACGGAAGCACATTAGAGACCACGTTCCTGGACTCACACCACCTTCAGACCACTATTACTCGGGATACCTTTGAATCCTTCGGCGGCGGGAACAGGGTGCGGATTTCAGTGTCTCAGGGTTTGGGATGTCCTATCGGTGGCAATGCTGCGCTGGATCTCGTCATCAATTAGGGGTCATTGCGGGCAGCATCGATGTGCTAGAGAGGGTGCTTTTTCACTTCCTCTTCGTACTTTGGATAATCAGCAAATTCATACGCCAGCAGGATCGTGCCTCTCCACAGCTTGTGCGGATCGTTGCATCCGGCCACCACATCTTCCCCTCGCTGGTTCTTAACACTTGGCATTAGAAAGGCGGTAAGAGAAATTTTGCCAATTTGGTCTGCTCGGGGAGAACCCATGAGCCACATGGAGAACTCTGTCCGTAAAGCGCAGGGTTTCTCGTTTTCGGTTTTCAATTCGCACTGCTGACTCTTGTCGGGTATACCGTATTTCTTGCTAAGAGCCGAGTGGATTTCTTTGCACCTGGATCGCGTCAAACTGCCCGACTCGTCATCGAGAGAGTTGGCAGTGACCTGAATCTGTACCAGTCCGTACCTTGGCGAGAAAGTTAAGATGTATTCCTCAAACAGGGGATATGGCTGAGGAGCGGTTGAGTAGGTAAAATCGTCACCCTTCGATGACAGCATGCGATTCGCAGGGACGATTTCCTGAACCTGTCTTCGCGTCATCCCGGCCCGCAGCCCGAAGGGTCCAGTTTCCTGAGCAAGCGAATAAGAAGCTAGAACGAGGACGGCCCAGATTAGCAGTCGCGATTTTTCTCTCGGTTTCATAGACATCTCGTTCTGAGACATGAGCCTACTCTCAAAACCGCTCATAGACCAACGAGTTTCTTTTTCCCTTCGTCGGGTTGCAACTTTTGCGCGTAATACTCCTTAGTTTTATTTCTCCTTAAATAGTCCAGAGAGCACGGGCTCGATCAACTCTTCTGAGGAAATCAGCGGCAACAACAACAGCTTCGCCGTGATTGTTCGTGCCCGAGGCTCATTCTCGTTGGCCGGTTCTGAGGTGACCTTCATAGGCCGCTTTTGTCTGACCCCCGAGGAACGCGGATGAGTTTTTCCGCGTCTTGAGATTGAAGACACTTTTGAAATGGCAATCCCCAAGCTCAGAACACATCTGAATCTGCCTGCATGAAACGCGTCAGTACGCTGGTCCGTAGTCGCTGTCAATCTTCTGCTGCCCCAGTCGCAACCCTGCTTCAAGCGCCTCAGCCCGACTAGCAAACGACTGACCTGACTCGTAATGTCTTACCTCGATACGCCCACCCCTATGCACCTCGATATCGAAATGGACTGTAAACCTGGCATCGGCCAGTGGAAAGGAGGTCACATGGATTACGTGTCCCTTGTACTCATCTCTGCTCATCGGGCAACCAAGAGTCGCTTCTTCAGGATTCCGGAAATCGCGTTCTCCAGTTTCTCCGGAGTCATGGAGCCTTTTTCAAAGTACCCTGCCGCCCCTTCTTGAATGAGTTTCTCGCCATTCTTTTCTGATAGGCTGCTAATTATCAACACTGGAATATCGGTCGTGGACTGTGTCTGCTTCAACGTTCGCAACACGTCTACGCCATCCATATCGGGCACGGGCATGTCGAGAAGGATTATGCTCGGGTTGCAACTCTCAGCAGCAAAAAACCCAGTTTTGCCGTCGCAGGCAATGAGAACTCGATAACCCAAGCCCAGCAGTACTCGGGAATATGCTTGCGCAATAGACTTACTGTCATCAACAATCAAAACAACATCATTGCTCAATAAGGGTCACCGTCCTCTTCTCCCTGTGAAGCATCACTGCAAAACGGATTGGGTACCGACCGACCCCAAAAAGTTCACTGGATATGGGGCAGGCAGACCAAGAGGGGATGGTTTGCGACCTTATATCCCAGAAGCTTCAGTCCACTCGGCACCCATACGAGAGAACCTACCATCGCAGCGCGAGGAAAATCCATTATGCCTTTGTATAAGACCGAAGCGGGGGTGGTATCTCGCAGTCAGTTGGAACGTCAGGAAAGGGCAGCACCTGGCGGAGCGTGAGTGTTTGCCACTCAGCCACTCTTCATCTCCCTGTGGAGCAGCCTAGGACTTCGTTCGTGTTGCGGCCAGATTCGTGTCGTTTACCGAGGCTTCTAGCAGGTCTTCGGCATCGCGATCTCCTGTCAAGGCTCTCGCAAACAGTTGAGCTTTCGCCCGATCCAATTTTAGAAGCGTAATTTTTGGGGCCGCGTACGGTTTCTTCCGCCTTGGGCTATTCGAGTGGGCCAACTGTTCTTCATGCTTAGACTCTTCATTGTTCTTCATGACTGGTGAACGCTCCTTGGTTGCGATCCGGGGCTGGCATTCTGGCACTACACGTCCAATGACCAATACCCTGCAAGCCGAGTACGACTAGCCCGACCCTGCTTTTCCAGCAGAACTAGCGCCGAGACAATGTTGTGGGTTGTTTCTCTGAAGCGGGAGGCGAGTTCTCTCTCCTCCACTCCGACCGAATGATGTGAATGGAATTGCGAGACCAATCGCCCGTGGTCTAGGATCGCTGCCGCTAGTTGCTGGATTTGTCTTTCGGCTATTTTCGCATCGGATTTCTCACCGGGAAGCAGGGCTGCTAGGTTAGTGAGAAATTGCCGCAATTTATCGGGGACGATGACTCCGTTCCCGTTCCCTTCCGCTTTCATGACCAAGGCTCTCCTAAGTTCTCTGAGACGAATGCCCATTGATGCGCATTTTCCAGGCCAACTCGGAGGAATTTCGGAAGCCTGTGATTCTACAGAGGGCTGAGTCTCGCCCCGTTCATTGGGCTATGCGGGACTGACGACATTCGGGCGGGACTGACGGCATTCCGGCAGTAGTACCAGTCTTCTGGCAGTAATATTTTCTAACAGGACCTAAAACAAATGACACCTTGCTGTCGGGCCTGCGGAGGTTGGACGCATGATAGGTGGCGATCAAGGCGGGAACTGTTCAAAAAATGAACAGTGTTCAAGGGTGCGTTAGCTCGTCGACTGCTTGTTGCCGAAAAATCGCCATTACACTAACTGACCCGGTTCCGAGTGTATCCAGCGGGCTTCCTCCGTTTAATTCCGAGCATCGGTAGACGCCGCGGAATCGTCGACGACGGAACTGAGGAACTACTCTCTCACGAGATTCGTGTCATTGGATCCCACTCTATAAAGGGCTGCATACAAGTTTGTTTTGGCCTCAATTCCTTCGTTGTATTCGTCTAGGAAAGTTTCCAACTCTGTCTTTGCCTCGCTCAGGCGGCCCATTTTGGCATAGGTAAATGCCCGGACGAGGCGTGCGCCAGGGAGGTAGCGAATCCCCGATTCGCATCTGGCTAAATGCTCATCACACTTCTCGAGGATGCCTGTAAAGCTCCGCGTCGTATCGAACCAGTCAGATATCCTTGGCGAGCAAATCGCCCAGCCGCTCTCCAATTCCTCGTGAAAACATCTTTCGCCAAGCAATGTGGAGGCGACGCAGAGTTCTTTGTCGGTCGCCGGGTGCGCCGTGTGCACTAAATGTACCTGAGGTTGTTCCCGCAGATCGAGCGAAACCGATTTCAGGGTCCTGTGCCATCGGAGTTTGGGAGCATAAGGATAAGGGACATACGAAAGTGAAAGGCCATAGGAGAGTCCGTACGCCCCGCCTTTGAGAGCGTCGATCTTGATTACCTGAAAAATATCGGCATCGACGTGCCGAGCCCAGTAGCCGCGCTTAGCTGGAACGAAACCCATCTCGACTGGCTTCACCACATCGAGGAACAGGGAGTGGATTCGTTCAGCTGCCACTTGCTGCCAGCCGCCGTACTTATCGACCTTTGTGTAAAACTCTTTCGATCTGTCGACCATATCGGAATCGGACTCGTCAAGAAGCACTTGCGGTCATTTTCGATGGCGTACGTTGATAATTTACGTGAAATCGTGATACCGCTCATTGACCCGTTCCCGGCGAACAAACGGCTCAAGCTTGTGCTGACGCCTGATAGCGTCAGTTGACTTCAGATTCAGACGAGAAACAACGCTTCGCGCTATCAGCCCTATTGCAGCTTGGCGTATTCGGATTTGGCTTGTTGTAGGATGGGGATGTCGGGATCGGCATCTTTCCACAACGTGAGGAAATCCTGGTAGGCAACTCGTGCCTTGGCTGAATCGCCGGCAAGCACATAGGCCCGCCCCAAGCCGAGCTTCGCCAGCGCGACATAGGGCAGCGGCCCGAGCGCGAGTTTGTGATCGAGAATCTTCTGAAACTCGGCGGCGGCTTCCATGCCTTGTTTATTTTGGAGATATGCCAGGCCGCGCAGATACGCCGGAACACCCTGCTCGATGAAGCCAAGCTCGGCCCATTCAGCGAGATGCAGATCTTCGATTGCCTTCGGTGCGGCGTTGCGCTGCAAATCGGAGCGGGTGCGTATCTGTGGGAGATCCGACTTTTGCAGAAAGCTGTCGAGCGGGTACTCCTTATTGAGGGTTGCGGCAATCGCCTCAGCTTTTTGTGCCTGCCCGCAGGTGGCAAACACAACGGCTGCGGCCGTCAGCGCCGCACGGTCGGGACTCGCTGCGAGTGTTGCCGCGTTCTTAAGCGCCCGGTCGCACAGACCGAAATCGGCCTGCACCGCGGCCAGAAATCCCAGGTCGCCTTCGGCGGTTTCCTTCAGGCCCCGACTGTTCTCCATGTCGACCATGCGCCGCGTGTTCTCTTCGGTTGGTTGCAGCTTGCCCTGCTCCCAGAGCCAACGATTCTGGAATCCCAGAAAGCGGTATTCAAACTGCTTTCCCCTGGACCATGCCAGTTCGCGGTCCGCATCCGCTTGCTTGCCCAAGGTGAGAGCAAAGAAGTAAGTGAATACGTGCGCGCCATCGCTTTGCGGAAATTTTGCCAGTGCTTCCAGCATTGTCTGCCAGCCTTCGTCCGGCCGGTTCGATCCAAGATACGAGTAAGCCAGATTCGACCATCCGCCCACTGAATTCGGGTTGTTCCGCACCGCGTTTCGAGCGGGTTCCACGGCTTTGGCAAAATCCCCTTCCATCTGGTAACCGACCGCGAGATTGTTGGGCGGAACCTCATCGTTCGGATACGTGCGCCCGTAGAGTTCGAGCGTCTCCATTTCTTTCTCTTTTTCGCCGGTTACCGTCTGGTAATAGTGCTCCGTGATGTAGAGTTTTTCTCGCTCGCTGACCCGGTCTCGCAGCTCATAGGCTTTGCGCGTCGCCTCAATCGCCTTTTCAAATTCGCCGGAATTTGCGTAGATCGTGCCCATGCGCGCGTAGACCCAGGCAAAGTTCGGATCGAGTTCGACGGCGCGCTTGTAGTAGGTCAGGGACTGTATCTCCCGCTCCTGATCGAACTCAACGTTGCCCATGGCGAAGGCCTTCAAGGCTTCCAGAGACGAGGTCGTGACCTGATCGATGGGTACATCATATTTCTGGATCGAGGCGAGCGACTCGCCGAGCCTGCCGCGCATCTGCGAGACCGCGCCGCCGAGAGCCGCGAGTACCTGCTCCTTGCTCCCGGCTTGCGCCTGCTCCTGTGCCAGCGAGTCTCCGGTCTGGCAATTGATGGCATTCAACGTGAGCACATACTGGCTGCCTAGACTGGCGATGGAGCCGGACAACATGGCTTTGCTGCCGACGCGTTGGCACAACTCGCGAGCCACGTCATTCGTAAGTCGCTCGTTCGGCTGCCGTCCCATGAAGCCGAGCGTCTGCTGGACGCGCGATTGCGGGATCACCTGGAGGTATGGAGACTGCTCGAGATCGACGCCGAGCGCCTGCTTCAAGGTGCCATCGAACACGGGATCGCCAGTGGTGTTCGCGAAGTCCGCCAAAACGAGAGTGTCTTTTGCTGTGAGCCCGGCTGCCTGACGCGAGCGGAAAAAGAGCAGTCCGCCGATTGCTGTCAGGAGCACCGCGACCACAATCGTTATGAGCGTCCATCGCTTGCGTGCTGGCGCTGGGGCCACGGCCACCGCGGCGGCTGAACCGGATGCGCTTACGGCGGGGGAACTGGAGATTACCGCGGGCGCTGAGGTTTGTCCCGAACTTTGTCCTGAAATTTGCGTTGCAACTTGCCCTGAACCCGGTGGTGAAGAACTCACGGGCGTGGCGTGGCGTGCGCTGGGATGGGAGCCCGATTCGTGTGCGGGCAAAACTGTTCCTGAACTCACCACGGCTGCGGATCCGGTATCGGTATCGCGCTTCAGGCGTTGCATATCAGCGCGCATATCGGCGGCGTGCTGATAGCGCAGGTTGCGATCCTTCTCGAGAGATTTATTGATGACGTCTTCGAATTTGCCGGGCAGATCCGGATTGAGGCGTATGGGTGCGACAGGTGCGCGATCCAAGATTGCCTGGAAGATCAGCGCCGAAGTTTCGCCGCGGAAGGGCAGTGTTCCTGTGGCCATTTCGTAAAGCACGACGCCGAACGAGAAGAGGTCGGTGCGGGCATCGAGTTCTTTGCCCTTGGCTTGCTCCGGAGACATGTAAGCGACGGTGCCGAGCGTGGAGCCCGGACTGGTCAGATGCTCCTCGGCAATGGTGGCGGCCGCGGTTACCCCTGACGAGCCCGCGGCGGGCGCAGAAGGCTGCATTACCTTGGCCAGGCCGAAATCGAGAATCTTGGCGTGTCCGCGTTTGGTGACGAAGATATTGGCGGGTTTGATATCGCGATGGACAATACCCTGACCGTGGGCCGCGTCGAGCGCGTCGGCGATTTCGATGCCGAGCGAGAGAAGAGTCTCCAGTTCAATAGGACGCGTGCCGATCATGTGCTTCAGGGTGGCGCCATCCAAGAACTCCATGACGATGTAGGCCAGGCCGTCCTGTTCTCCGATGTCGTAAATCGTGCAGATGTTGGGATGATTCAGGGCGGACGCCGCTTTTGCCTCGCGGCGGAAGCGTTCGAGCGCTTGCCGGTCGCGCGCGACGTTTTCGGGAAGGAACTTGAGAGCGACGAAGCGGTCGAGGCGGGTGTCCTCGGCTTTGTAGACGACGCCCATGCCACCGCCGCCCAGCTTCTCGACGATGCGGTAGTGAGAAATGTTTCGACCGATCATTGGGCTGAAATCTTAGGGCGAGAGTAGAGACAAGTCAATGAAAGGTGTGAGGTTGGGTGCGTTTCGAGCGGTCGATTGGCGTTAAACCCCTTTAACACTCATCAACATCAGTGACCAGGGTTTTGAGCGTTATCGCCTGAATAGCGACAGTTGACTTAGGAACCGCAGCAGCCGCGCGCAGCATCAGTCGGCAATGCCAACCGCTTGACCGTCGCCGCCCTGTTCGTTGTAGTGCTCAATTCGAAAGCCAGCCGTTCTAAGCTCCGCTTCCAGTTCGTCGCGAGTGAATCGATGGACATAACGACGCCATTCGAGATGGTCACCGAGACTCAAGAGTTCCCTGTCCCCAAAGAAACGGCAAAGTCTGGCTGTTCGGTAGACAAGGTCGTCGCGCGAGTCGGGAAGTCGGGTGAAGAATGAGATTAGCAATGGCGAGTGCCGCAAAGCTCGCTGGCGCAGAGCTTGGAGGAAGGCAATCCTGCGCAGCCTCGTCGGTATGTGCGTATATGCACTCCAACCTACGATCAGACCATCGTAAACTGGAAGACCAGAAGGAACCGTATCTGGTGGACAATAGGTGACGTATTTAGATTCACCGAGTTGGCCAAAAATCTCTTGGCTAGCACGCACGAGTGGCAGACTGCATTCGAATCCTTCTGCGTCGAACCCGACCTTTCGCAGAGCGAGAATCTCGCGGCCGGCTCCTGCGGCCGCAACGAGGATGCGCGACTCTCGTCGAAAGTAGCGGTCTAGTAGTGGTGACTCCCAGTCGGAAAAGCCGCTCACATTGTGTGCCTTCGATGCGTAGAATTGAGACTCGTCAAAGTGCTTCGCGGTAACAGCGTTAAGGTCATCGGCACTCAGGCAGCCGAGCCAAACACCCTCATGCACGGCCGTCATCACCCCAACGACACGCTTGAACCAGCGATCCGCGTGATCAAAACACTTTATCCGGAATTTTCGTGCGGGAAGCATCTGATCGACACCGACATTCCCTTTGATCGTGAAACTCCTGTGCCCAGAACTCTCGATCGAAGACAATCTGTGGGAGGTTCGTAGAGACAAGGCCACCGATACGGAAGGGCGCAGGCCGGGTCAATTGATGTTAAATCCCGTTCAGGAACAACCCGCTGCCTCTAGCGGAATCTGTCCTCCAAGTGCTTCGTCTCTGGCGTGAACATACGCCCTAGCACTCGGAGGACAATTGGATTTTTGCCCGTCCGCACTACGATGGCAAAACTCCATACACCTGCCAGATCCGTTTCGCTGTCACATCCGTCCCGTGATCGAGAAAGTCTCTGGAATCAAGAGCAGCAACGAAGCACCGATCGGGTGGCATACGCTACACCGCTACTCTAGCGACATTGCTGATCTCCAACGGGGAGAATGTGAAGGTCACACAATCGCAGCTCCGCCACACAACTCCAAAAATCACCTTGGAACTCTACGCTCAAGCCGTTTCGACCGACCCAGCAGCAAGTTCACAAGAAGGTCGTACGGATGGTGTTTCCACCCGGATTTCCGGAGAGATTGAAAGCAAGAAGCACTACCGCAACCGCGTAAGAACAGTACATTCACTTGTTCTGGGTGTCCGGGGGTGCCCGAAACAGACCCTGCCGAAATCAGCTAACTGCTTTGAAATCTTGGTGAGCGCGGCAGGATTCGAACCTGCGACCCACGCCTTAAAAGGGCGTTGCTCTACCACCTGAGCTACGCGCCCCACCAATTTCAATCTAACATATTTTCTGCGCACTATCCTGGGCCCGGTCGACCGTGACGGTGCCGGAGCAAAAGCGATACACTCTGCATTTATGTCACGTTCCCACTTCTTCTGGACAAAACTTGCGTTCGCTGTTTACACGATTCTGACGGCGACGCTTGGCCACGCGGAGAAAAAAAAGCAGTTGCCCGCTGTGCGCTGGACGGCTGGCGCGCCCGGTTGCGCATTCGAACGCGGCGAGGACGGGCGATACCGCTGGATGATGACTGGAAATGACCTCGCCATCACGCTGCTCGTGGATTCGCAGGAACTTACAAAGAGCCGCCGCCGCTTTTATCACCTCCTCGGTGCGTACGTGAGCGTGACTTACACCGGTCAGGACAAATTTGAGTTTCCGGCGGACGTGCGGATCGACTTCGTTCGTCATCACGACGTTCTTGAGGGCTTCATGGATCCCACGGAACTTTCCACCAAATTGCAGAACGGCGTGGATACACTGGTCTTCGAAACCGAGCGCCAGATCAAGAAGAATCCCAAGATCACCGAAGAAAAGACGGCTCGGTTGAGAGAGTACGAAAAGGAAGCTGCCGAATTCATCGAGTTTCTGAGCACGCAAGGCCTCGACCCCAACGCGGTAACGCTGAACCCGGGCAATCCTGAAGCTCACGGCTGGGTCTTCTTCGCGACCAGCAACAAATGGATCGGCCCGTGGAAGGACCGGGAAGATTTCATTCTGGGCGTCTGGATGAAAGATAGAGTCTGGCAATTTCCCTTCTCGCTGCCGCCAACGGAGGGCGAGCTGATCCTGCGGAAGCCGCCGGAGTAACGCTTTGCGAGCGCGTCTGAGAATTGTGTTACAGTTTCGTGCTCATAGTTCATGCTCATGGAGATCCCTCCGAAAGCAACACCAGAAGCCCGGAACCCGACGGCGGCGTTTTACTGTCCAGTCTGCGCTGCGGAAGTCAGTGATCCGTTGACCTGCGGTGATTGCTCCGCCGTGATCTGCCGCCGTTGCGGAACGCCGCTAGAATCCTCTGATGAATTGGGCATGGGATGAAGAGCCACACGACAACTTGATGAACCCCGGTCCCGCTTCCCTGCCCCCCGACGCTGAAACATCCGGTCAGCAGCCGAGTCTCGTCCGCGGGCTGACTCTTCTTGATTCGGTACTGCTGCTGGTGAGCGGCATCATCGGCTCTTCGATTTTTCTAACCGCCAAAGATATTGCCGGGCCTTTGCCGAATCCGACGTTATTTTTTCTGGTGTGGGTGCTCGGTGGAGTGATTTCGCTGTGCGCCTGCGTCGCCTTCGCTGAACTCGGCTCCATGTTTCCCGACTCCGGCGGACAATACATCTACCTCCGCGAAGCTTACGGCGATCTGGTTGGGTTTCTTTACGGGTGGATGTTATTCACGGTGGGGAATGGCGGCAGCATCGCGGCACTCTCCGTCGCTTCTGCGGCTTACATGGGGAACATCATTCCCTTCATATCGCAGCAGCATGTAATGTTTTCGTTGGCAGGCATGCCGTTCACACGCGCGCACGCGATCGGACTAGTCCTGATCGCAATCCTCACTTGCGTTAACGTCTTCGGACTGCGATGGGGCGCGTTTCTCACGAACGTCTCCACCTGGACAAAGTTCAGCGCCATGGCAGTCTTCGTTGTCCTCGGATTCGCCATCGGCAAGGGACATTGGTCGAACTTCAGTGCGCAGGCGTCGGGCGGTTTGACCATGGGACTGAGCGCCGGCCAGTTGATCTCCGCCGTCGGCGTTGGCCTGATCGCAGTGTTCTGGGCCTATGACGGCTGGGTCTACGTCACGTGGGTTGCCGGCGAAGTCAAAGACCCCCGTCGCAACGTGCCGCTGGCCATGGTCTTAGGCGTGCTCGCGGTCGGCACGATTTATCTCGCTATGAACATGACGTACGTTTACGCCATGCCGCTGAATGAGATCGCAAAGTACGAAACCATCGCCCACGCCGCCGCGACAAGACTTTTCTCGCCCGCAGCGGCAGTCTGGTTGTCGGCGATGATCGCGATTTCGTGTTTCAGCGCGGCGGCGGCCTGCACGCTTTCGGGTTCACGGGTATATCTCGCGATGGCACAGGACGGCGTTTTCTTTCGCCGCATGGCCGTCATTCATCCCAGATGGCGCACGCCCGCCTTCAGCCTCATCGGCCAAGGCATTTGGGCCGCAGTACTCACCATGAGCGGACGCTACGACCAGCTTTACACCTACGTCATCTTTGGCATGGTTCTCTCGTACACGCTGACCGTCATCGGGCTGTTCGTATTGCGCTGGAAAAGACCCGACGTTCCGCGCCCCTACCGCTGCTCAGGATACCCCTGGCTGCCCGCTATCTATATTCTGGTCGGGGTTACCTGGACGCTCAACACAATTATCCAGCGCCCGGCTGAGGCCTTCGGGAGCGCTGCGATTGTTCTGATTGGCGTCCCGGGGTATCTGTATTGGAAGCACAAGAGCCGGCACAAACTCGCCGGGTGAGATTCGACTTGCCCATCACATGACTCTCTGGTAATCCTTACGGCTCACCTTTTGTTCGGTGAACCAACACTCTCGCGTGACGAACTCAAGGCCAAAAACACAACCAGAAAGCCGACGAGACCACGAACCACTTCCCTTCTCCGGAACCGGCCCCTCCATCGCCGAGGCCGCTGATCACAACCGCCCCAAGCGCGTCATGGGATTTCGCGACCTGCTTCTGTTCTACGTGGTTACCGGCATCAGTCTGCGATGGATTGCCACGGCTGCCGCCGCCGGTCCCAGTGCGATCGTCATCTGGATCGGCGCCTGGCTCGCTTTCTACACGCCGCTCGCGCTCTCGGTTATTGAACTCTCCTCGCGCTATCCGAATGAAGGCGGACTTTACGTCTGGTCGAAGCGCGCCTTCGGCGACTTCTCCGGCTTCATGGCCGCGTGGACGTACTGGACCAGTAACCTTCCGTACTTTCCTGCCGTACTGTATTTCGCGGCCAGCAACTTGCTTTTCATGCGGCAAGCGCAGTGGGGATATCTTTCTGCGAACCCGGCTTTCTACATCGTTTTCGCGCTGCTGACGCTCACCGCCGCCACATTGTTGAACGTTGTTGGACTCAACATCGGCAAATGGCTGCATAACATCGGAGCGGTCGCCATGTGGATTCCAGTTCTGATCGTCATCGGTATGGGCCTGCTCGCCTATCACCGCTTCGGATCGGCAACGACGTTTTCGATTCACGCCATGACGCCCAGCATGCGCCTGAACGACATCATCTTCTGGTCGATACTGACCTTTGCTTTCGGCGGATGCGAAACCGCGTCCTTCATGGCAGAAGAAATCAAGGACGCGCGTCGCACGATTCCATTGGCGCTGCTCTTTGGCGGACTCACCGTGGCGTTCTGTTACATCATCGGAACCGTCTGCGTACTGCTGGCGCTGCCTTCGTCGGAAGTCAGCAGCCTGCAAGGGTTGGTGCAGGCAATCGCCAAAACGTCCGATCGCGTCGGATTGCCCTTCTTTCTTCCGGTCGCGGCGTTTCTGATCGCT
>Ga0210384_10003097_pt1 | contig 19609 bp, 22 predicted proteins | sample IncBWH2MmetaG_FD_160574 | JGI IMG/M metagenome (GOLD analysis project Ga0210384, IMG submission 160574) | Forest soil microbial communities from Barre Woods Harvard Forest LTER site, Petersham, Massachusetts, United States - Inc-BW-H-2-M | ecosystem: Environmental > Terrestrial > Soil >...
AACCTCGTGGATAAGAGTGTGCGCGTTTACACAAGCGGGTCGCACTTTTCCCCTGCTGTCATTGCACCCTAATTTCCTGCTATCTTAGCTTCGACGAACAGAACAAGAGGTTAGTGTGCGGGCGACAATTCCTGCCGGACTGGATCGCAAGGAAGCGGAAGCTTACTCGCGGCTGGATCCGCAACGGCTTCCAAAACATATCGCCATCATTATGGACGGCAATGGTCGCTGGGCGCGCAAACGCCATCTTCCGCGCATCGCCGGACACCGCGCGGGACTCACGTCTGTACGGTCGACGGTTGAGACGGCATCCACCATCGGAATTCCAGCGCTGACGCTTTACGCTTTCTCCGAAGAAAACTGGAAGAAGCGGCCCAAGAGCGAAGTCGACTTCCTGATGAGCCTGCTTTGCCGCTATTTGCGGCAGGAAGTCGCCACCATGAACAAGCAGAACATTCGCCTGGAATATATTGGCAGGTTGCACGAACTGCCTCCGTCAGTGCAAGAGAAAATGGAGAGCGCGAGACAAGCCACCAGCCAGAACACCGGCTTGGTTTTGACGCTCGCGCTGAATTACAGCGCGCGAACGGAGTTGGTCGATGCCTTCCGCTCGATTGTCGAATCCGCTGCCCGCAACGGGGGATTAGAACACCTGGAAATTGACGAGGACTCCGTCTCGCGCCATCTCTATACGCGACATCTCCCTGATCCCGATCTGGTGGTGCGCACCAGCGGCGAGATGCGGCTCAGTAATTTCTTGCTATGGCAACTCGCATACGCCGAGATTTATGTCACTCCAACGCTCTGGCCGGAATTCCGCGGCGTGCATCTTCTCGAAGGCATCGAGGAATATCAGAAGCGCGAGCGCCGCTACGGCGGTCTAACCGGCGATGCATCCCATTCGCATCCTTCGCACTCGGCGAAGACTGGCCGGAGTTAAGATTTGCAACTGCTCAAGCGAGTTTTCACCGCGGTCGTTCTGATCCCAATTGTTCTGTTGTTGGTCTTATGGGCTCCGATACCTTTGGTAGCAATGGTGACCGGGCTGGTCGCACTGCTCGCTGTTAACGAATTGCTGAAGCTTTCGGAAGCGTACGCGATCAGGCCATTTTATTGGCCTACTTACATTTTTGTTGCAGCATTGTTTGTGCTTCTGGCGCTCGGCTCGATGAATGATAGGCCAATGCTCTCGACTGCAATATTCATTTATGGAGCCGGGTTCGCAGCGTCGCTCGCAGCTTTCTTATTTTTAGTCATCGGGATGAATCGCGCCGATCTTGTCACCGCTTTTCCTGCTGCCATTACTTCAGTTTTTGGATTTTGTTACATCGCCCTGCCTTTGGGATTTCTGGTGCAGGTTCGGCAGCAATGGTCAGGCGCTTTTCTGGTTTTGTATTTACTCCTCATTGTCTGGGCCGGAGACATTTTCGCCTACTTCGTCGGACGTTCTCTTGGCCGTCATCTGATGTCGCCCCGGATCAGTCCAAAAAAGACATGGGAGGGCGCAGCAGCGTCTCTCGTGGCAAGTTTGCTGGTGGGGACATTGCTCTACAACTATGCCTTGCCGATCTGCACGGGGCTGCTCAAGGCGCATCTGATCGAAAGACGGGACGGAATATTCGCCCTCCAAAAGCCCGAACTCTGGCCTATCTTACTGTTGTCTGCCGCAATTAACGTGGCGGCTCAACTTGGAGACCTGGCCGAGTCGCTGATAAAACGTGGAGCCGGCGTGAAAGATTCCGGAACGCTACTTCCCGGCCACGGAGGCATGCTTGACCGCATCGATGCGCTTCTCTTCGCCGCTCCCGTGCTGTGGTGTTACACGGCGTGGCGCGTGATGCAGCAGTAGGCCCTCAAGACGCCCTTCGACCTTGATTTTGAGGTGGAGGAAGTGGACTCCCCCGCGAGCTAAAACGCGACAAGCAGGTCTCTCGACTTCAGTATGTAGTTCGTTGGCGGACTATCTTCCTTCGCTCGAGATGACAATGCTTGGTTAGTCGTTAGAAGGCGCAATCCGCTAAACTATCTTAGTTCCTATCCATGAAGCGTCTCGCCATCCTCGGTTCCACCGGTTCGATTGGACTGAGCACCCTTAACGTGGTCGAATCGCATCCGGACCGCTTCCAGATCATCGCCCTGGCCGCAGGACGGAACCTCGAAGCTGCCTTCCAACAAGCAAAGCAGTGGCAACCGAAAGTCGTGTCCGTTGCCCTTGAATCCGACGCTGAGATTCTGCGATCCCGCCTCAAAATTGGAGGCCTGAACCACGTCGAAGTTGTCCATGGCTCTGCGGGAACGGTGCGCGTGGCGACCCATCCCGAGGTAGATTTCGTGGTCAGCGCGATAGTGGGCGTGGCGGGACTCGAAGCAACGTATGAAGCGGTGAAGTCCGGCAAGACCGTAGGGCTGGCGAACAAGGAATGCATGGTTGCCGCTGGCGAACTAATAGCGGCGGAAGCTCGCCGTCAGGGTAAGCCGGTTCTCCCAATCGACAGCGAGCACAATGCGGTCCATCAATGCCTGCGTGCCGGTCGAATGAACGAGGTAAAGAGCATCTGGCTGACTGCTTCGGGAGGACCATTCTTGAATACCCCCGCCTCCCGCTTCCCTTCCATCACGGTCGCCGAAGCTTTGAACCACCCCACCTGGAAGATGGGCCGACGCATCACCGTGGATTCAGCGACCCTGATGAACAAGGGATTCGAAGTGATCGAGGCATGCCGTTTGTTCAATATTCCGCCTGATCGGGCGCGGGTGATCGTGCATCCCCAGTCGACTATCCACTCCATGGTCGAGTTCGTGGATGGCAGTATACTTGCTCAGTTCTCCGTGACGGATATGCGACTCCCCATCCTTTACGCGTTGAACTATCCGGAGCGGCTTCCGTCCGATATGCACTTTCCGCTCATGAACCTACGGCACCTCGACTTCTCCCCGCCGGACATGGAAAAATTCCCGTGCTTGCGGCTTGCGTATGTAGCAATCGAGGCAGGAGGTGCGAAAACTATTGCACTCAATGCTGCCGACGAAGTCGCAGTTTCCGCATTCCTCGATGGCCGGATCGGGTTCCATGAGATTCCTTTGGTCATCGAAGAAGTGCTTTCTGAAACGCACACAGGCAAAATTGAATCTATAGTAGAAGTGTTGCAAGCCGACGCGGAGGCTCGCCGTGTCGCGGAAAATAGAGTGAGCCATTCAGCTCGCGGGGTGCTGCCGGTTTCAGCAGCTGTGCAAGGGGAATAATACCGACTTTTATGGCTCAAATTCTTATTTCTATCGTGGCATTCGTAGGAATTCTAGGATTCATGATCCTGATTCACGAATTTGGCCATTATGCGACGGCTAAGTTACTGGGCGTCCGCGTAGAGCAATTCGCGATCGGTTTCGGCAAACGCTTGGTCGGCTTCCGCAAAGGCGAAACCGAGTACCGTATCAATGCATTGCCGCTCGGCGGGTACGTCAAGATGAGCGGCGAGAACCCCGCGGACGCGCGCAGTGGCGATCCTGGAGAGTTCCTGTCCCATCCTCGTTGGCATCGCTTCATTATCGCGATTGCTGGCCCAGCCATGAACATCCTGTTTGCGATTGGCTTGCTGACAGTGGTTTATACGGTGCACTACGAGCACGCGGTGTTTCTTGACCAGCCAGCGGTCATCGCTTCCGTAAAAGCCGATTCTCCGGCGGCAAGAGTCGGCATCGAACCTGGCGATCGAATTGTTCGGATAGAGGACGTCAACAACCCTACTTGGGAGCAGGTTTCTTTTAAGGAAATGCTGAGTCCCAACCAGCCTTTACAGGTAACCGTGCAGCGCGGCAGCCAGTCGTTAGAGAAAACGGTCGTCCCGGAGACAAGTCAAGAATCACGCGACGCATATGGAGCCGCCGGATGGCACGCATATGAATCGGTAATCGTCGGAAATCTCGAGCCCGGCATGCCCGCGGAGAAAGCCGGAATCAAAGAGGGCGACAAGATTATCGCCATGGATGGAAAGCCCTTGCCTTTCATCGAAACCATGATCGATAGCTTGCAACAAACGAAAGACAAACCGGTCGAACTCACTGCGCTTCGCGATGGCCAAACCCTGAAATTCCAGGTTCAGCCTGTCTTGGCGAACACCGACGACCCCAATGTCCGAAAATATCGAATAGGCTTCCAAAGCAAACCTGAAATGAAGGTCGGAAGGCTGCCATTGGTCAAGGCTCTCGGCAAGTCGGTGGACGACAATAGAACGAACGCTGCTCTGATTCTTCAGTTAGTGCAGAAGTTGGTCCAGCGTAAGGTTTCGATTCGTACTTTCTCCGGGCCAATTGGCATTGCTCAAGACGCCGGAGAAGCCGCGCAGGAAAAAGGCTGGACTCCGTTGTTGGGACTAACCTCCGGTATCAGCCTAAACCTTGGCATTTTGAACTTGCTTCCGATTCCAATTCTGGACGGCGGCGTAATTCTGCTTTTATTAGTAGAGACTCTGATTGGCCGCGATATCAGCCTGCAAATCAAAGAGCGAATCTATCAAGTGGCTTTCGTATTCCTGGTGCTCTTCACCGTAGTGGTGATTTACAACGACATCGCCAAAATGCTGCCCAGCTTTGCACCACGGCTTCAGTAGCGAGTTTTGGGCGCAGAACGCTCGCCACTCGTATTAACTCCTGTGATTTCAATGTGGCTCTGGGCACCCGTACACCTAAGGTCACATGCTAAAATGAAGATTCCCAATGGCAGACATTCGACGTAGAAAGACCGTCACCGCCTCGATCAATGGCGTTCGTGTGGGCGCGGATGCACCTGTAGTGGTGCAATCCATGACCAATACCGATACCGCCGACATCGCCTCGACCGTTCAGCAGGTTGCAGCCCTGGCGCGCGCTGGCTCCGAATTGGTCCGTGTGACTGTAAATAACGACGAAGCAGCAGCAGCGGTAGCCCCTATTGTCGAGCAGCTCGACAAACAAGGTGTACACGTCCCAATCATTGGCGATTTCCACTACAACGGACACCTTCTGCTCAAGAAGTATCCAGAGTGCGCTCGCGCGCTTGCGAAGTATCGAATCAATCCGGGCAACGTCGGCATCGGACGCAAGGACGACGCCAACTTCCGCACCATGATCGAAGTTGCGGTGGAGAACCAAAAGCCGGTACGCATCGGGGTGAATTGGGGCTCGCTCGATCAAGCTTTGCTGACTCGCATGATGGACGAGAACTCGCGCCTGCCCGAGCCGCAGGGCGCCCGCGAAGTCACCATGGAAGCGATGGTCGTGAGTGCGCTTAACTCGGCAGCGCTGGCCGAAAAATATGGATTGCGCCCCAACCAAATTATCTTGAGCGCAAAAGTAAGCGGCGTCCAGGACTTGATCGACGTCTATCGCTCGCTGGCATCGCGCTGCAACCATCCGCTGCATCTGGGATTGACCGAAGCTGGCATGGGAGCTAAAGGCATCGTCGCTTCAAGCGCCGCTCTGGGAGTTCTGCTGCAAGAAGGAATCGGTGACACAATTCGAGTCTCGTTGACTCCCGCCCCCGGAGGTGACCGCAGCGAAGAAGTCCGCGTCGCCCAGCAGATCTTGCAATCTCTGGGAATTCGAAGCTTTACTCCGCAAGTGACTGCATGTCCGGGGTGCGGACGCACCACCAGCACATTTTTTCAGGAGATGGCCGAGCAAATTCAGTCGTACCTGCTCGAACAGATGCCGGTGTGGAAAGAAAATTACACCGGGGTCGAAGAGATGAAAGTCGCAGTGATGGGCTGCGTTGTCAATGGCCCCGGTGAATCCAAGCACGCGAGTCTGGGGATTTCGCTGCCCGGTACTTTCGAGGAGCCCAAAGCTCCCGTTTACGTCGATGGGCGACTCTTCACAACTCTAAAGGGCGACAGAATTGTCGCCGAATTCATTCAAATTCTGGATGACTACGTAGAATCTCACTACGCCGCCAGGGAAGCAGTCGCCGCTCAATAATTCTTTAATTGTTTCTAATTCCCTTTAGGCGGCCAACTTCAGCAAGCCCACAGTTGCGACCAGCCACACCACAAACCCTGCCACGTTCAAACCAATTCGCCATTCCCATCTGTCGATAATGAAATTGTATTTTGCGTCCATACTACCCTCCTCTGCCTGCCCATTTGACGGTGCGGACTATCAAACGTTAGTTGAGATACGGCGCACCTAGTGGCAAAGTTCCAACAGAGTTTTCGACACAACAAAGACAGTGGGTAACAGTGTGATGCGAAAATTGTTGTGCAAAGAGGAGCACTCAGACGGACCAGGTCCATTATTTCTGACGCGGCACTACACGAATGTCAGGTAGGTTGCGATAACGCTCAGCGTAGTCCATTCCGTAACCGACCACGAACTCATCGGGAATGGCGAACCCTACATAGTCGGCCTGCACAGGTTGAATTCTGCGGGACGGTTTGTCCAACAACGTCACAACTCGAAGCGATTTAGGACGGCGCGCCTGCAAAACATTCTTCAGGAAGGTCAGCGTAAGTCCCGTATCGAGGATATCCTCCACCAGAATCACGTTTCTCCCAATCAGCGATTGGTCGACGTCCTTGGTGAGTCTAACTTCTCCGGTGGAATCCCACCCAGTCGTGAGTTCTTGCGCTGGAGTCGGGCGGTTGCCATAGCTTGAGACGCCTATGAAATCGAACGCGGCATCGAGCCGCACTTCTCGAATCAGATCGCTTAAAAAGATAGCGGCACCCTTCAACACCCCAACAAATACAATCGACTGTCCGGAAAAATCACACGTGATTTCTGTTGCGATCGCGCTCACGCGTTCGGCGATCTGTTCCCTCGAAATAAGAATCTTCAATTCGGACACGGCCAACATGTTATAGCCACTGGGCATCGACGCGGGGAAACAAATCTGATGTACGCCGTAAATTAGTCGACATTTGCGTACTAAGTTATTTTCTTACTAAACTTGTTAGATACATCCGAGAATATTATGAAGCTCAATGGAATCAAGCTCACCTGGTTGGGACATGCCACATTTCTAATTGAGACTCCCGGGAGCGAAACACTCCTCGTGGATCCGTGGGTCATGGGCAATCCCAAATGCCCGGAGGACAAGAAACAATTAAAGAAAGTTGACGTCCTGCTTTGCACTCACGGGCACGGAGATCACATTGGCGATGCCGTCGAGATTGCTATGAACCTTAATCCCAAGGTCGTTGCCATTCCTGAGCTAGCCACTTGGTTGCAAAGCAAGGGCGCCGAACAAACACTACCGATGAACAAGGGCGGAACACAGGCAGTGGGAGACGTAAAAATCACCATGGTTGACGCCCGACACTCGTCAGGCATTCAGGACGGCGATCAAATTATTTATGGCGGCGAAGGCTGCGGTTATGTCATCGAGTTCGAAAATGCAGTCAAGATTTATCACGCTGGGGATACCTGCGTTTTCGGAGACATGCAAATTATCCGCGAGATCTACGCGCCTGAGATCGCGCTGTTGCCCATCGGTGACCATTACACCATGGGGCCGCGGGAAGCCGCATATGCGTGCAATTTGCTTAAGCCGAAGACGGTCATTCCGATGCACTTTGGAACCTTTCCGCAACTGACGGGAAGGCCCGCAGATTTGCAAAAGCTCGTTCCAAATCTTGAAATTTTGGAAATGAAGCCCGGCCAGACAATTACATAATTTTTAATTTCCTCGAGGAGGCCTTTTGCCTGATCAGGTCGAGAACAAGCCGCAATGGCGGCAACACGGCATCACCGCCGACGGCGTAGAAGATTACCTCTATTCGCTCATTCCCGCTCGCGACGAAGTCCTGAGGCAAATGGAATCTGAAGCGGTGGAGCGCAATATTCCAATCGTTGGCCCCCTAGTCGGCCGTGTCCTTCATCAGTTGGCGTTGATGATTCAAGCCAAGACTATCTTTGAGATGGGCTCTGCAATCGGATATTCGACGATATGGTGGGCGCGAGCTGTTGGCGAACGCGGACGGGTTTTTTACACCGATGGCAATCGGAAGAATGCCGAAGAAGCTCGCGGATACTTCGCCCGAGCAGGTGTTTTGGACCGGATCGATATAAAGACCGGCGACGCGCTGGAAATCCTCTCAGAGCAGAATGGAGAATTCGACATAATCTTTAATGACATTGATAAGGACGATTATCCTCGCGCGTTTCGCCTCGCGATTCCCCGACTCCGCAAAGGAGGGCTTTTCGTCACCGATAACGTCTTATGGAGCGGGAAGGTGGCCCAGAAGAGCCCCACTGAAGCTTCGACGAAGGCCATTGTGGAATTCAACAAGCTTTTGTACGGGTCACCGGAGTTGTTCACGACGATCCTGCCAATCCGCGATGGCGTCGCTGTGGCAATCAAGAAGTGAAGCGTTTGTCCACGGCTGGGGTAAACGCTGCGTCGGATTCATCAAAGATGCGGGCCAGGATCGCAGCCGCAATCAGATCGATCCCGCGCGGGAAAGTGTCGAGTTACGGGGCAGTGGCCCGGGCAGCAGGGTATCCGGGGTATGCCAGGCAGGTGGCCCAAGTAATGAAACGTTATGTTGGACTTCCGTGGCACCGTGTTCTCGGCGCGGGAGGCGCTATTAAGGTTCCGGCTGATTATGCGATCGACCAGCGAATGCGTTTGCAAGCTGAAGGCGTTGCCTTTCGCGGACGGCGGGTGAACTTCGCTTTGCACGAATTCAAATTCCCTAAAACAAGGTCCCGTGCACGCTGACCAATCCGCTCCTAGCGCTGGCTACTTTCCCGGCTGGCCACTTTCTTACTGAATTCGGCTGAAAGCCCACGCGGCACGCTCAATGATTTCCACCCATCCGCCTGGAAATGTTTGGCCAACATAACGATCTGCCCGCAATGGTAGGAATAGTGGGCAATCTGACGGTTGATCGCTTGCATCACCGAGTGTGGCTCGCCTCGAATTAGAACAGTCTTGCCGAGGTCAGCTTCCGAAAGCGGGGAGAGCGCCGCGAAAAGAGTCGCCCAACCTTCCTCCCACATTTTGTTTACAGCATCTCGCGAGCTTGGTGCGTTCACGAACTCGGTGTCGCGATTGCGGTTGGGCTTCTCTCCGTCAGTAGTGAGAAAGTCAGTCCAACGTGAACGCATATTTCCCGCCATGTGCTTGACAATGATCGCGATTGAATTCATCTCGTTGTCCAGCACGGCAGTAAGCTGGTCGTCTTTCACTTGTTCCATCGCGCGTTCCGCGAGCTTCTTGTAGTACTGAAAAAGCGCAATTGAGTCTTCGAGATACGAAGTCGTAAATTTTAGGGTCATAAACTTTTATTTCTTAAACTGGTCGTCGATTTCTACCTGATATCCCGCGCTCAGACGGTTAGTCTCGTTCGCCATTCCTACTACCGACATCAGTTCCTTGAACATTTCGTCCGTCATGCCCTTGTTCCTGGCCGATGCCGTGTGAGAGGCGATGCAATAGCCGCACTGATTGCTGACGCTCACGGCAACGTAAATCAACTCTTTGGTTAGCGGATCCAGTGCCCCTGGCCCCATAATTTGCGTGATGTCATTCCACGTTCGCTTCAGCGTTGCCGGATCATTAGCGAGCGCTTTCCAGAAGTTATTGATCCAGTCAATTTTACGAGTCGCCATTATGTCGTCGTAAACTGCCCGCACTTCCGGAGACGCATCTTCATATTCGATCAATCCGAGAATTGCCATTTTGTGCTCCTAAGTTCCAACGAATCTTGTGCTAGCTTAGTCGTCTATGAAAGCCGTCCGCATACACGCTTTTGGCGGGCCGGAGGTTCTTCAGTATGAAGACATTGCTGACCCGAAGCCACGCAAGGATCAAGTTCTGGTTCGCATCAGAGCATGCGCGCTGAATCATCTCGATCTCTGGATACGCAAGGGCATCGGCAAAGTACATCTCCCCCACATACTCGGCAGCGACATCGCCGGCGACGTTGTCGAAACTGGCGAGTACGTAACCGGCTTTCACTCAGGTCAACGTGTGCTCCTTGCGCCTATGTTTTTTTGCAATCGTTGTCCGTACTGCACCTCTGGACGCCAAAATCAATGCATTGAGTTTACCGTGCTGGGCAATCGCGTGGACGGCGGGAATTGCGAATTGATCGCGGTTCCTGCGGTAAATGTGATTTCGATTCCGGACACGTTGGATTTCAATCAGGCGGCGAGCGTGCCGCTGGTATTTGCCACGGCTTGGCACATGCTGGTCGGTCGCGCGGGCATTCGTCAAGGTCAAACAGTGTTGGTTCTAGGTGCGGGCTCTGGTGTTGGCATCGCGGCGATTCAGGTTGCGAAGCTGTTCCATGCGCGCGTCATCGCGACAGCAGGGAATGAGAATAAGCTTGAAAAAGCAAAACACCTGGGCGCAGATCATCTGATCGATCACTACAAACAGAAGATATCGGACGAGGTCAGGAAAATCACAAACAAAGAAGGCGTTGACATTGTAATCGAGCACGTTGGAGTGGCTACATGGGACGAGAGCGTGAAAAGCCTCAAGCCAGGAGGAACATTGGTCACATGCGGGGCAACGACGGGCTACAACGCAGCGCTGGATTTGCGATTTTTATTTTCGCGGCAACTCTCTATTCTCGGTTCTTTCATGGGAACGATGGGCGAAATGAATGAAGTTCTCGGTCACATTTTTGCGGGACGTCTGAAGCCAGTGATTGACCGAACTTTCCCACTTCATGATATCGGTGCTGCGCATGAATATTTGGAAGCGAGCCGGATGTTCGGCAAGATAGTGCTGGAAGTCTAAGAAACGCGCCTACGGGTTCAGTAACTTTCTCACCAGCGCCCCTACCCCATTTGTGGTGATTTGTACTCCGATGCAAAGAAGTACGAACGCAGTGAGGCGCAGGATTCCATCTGCTGTCGCGGGCGAAATTCGTTGGGTGATCATTGGTGCGTACCGATAGCAGAGAAAGACAGTCAAGCTCAGAACCACTACTGCCAAGAAGATTCCCAAGTGAGCAGCAACATTCTCAGGTAGATTCGCCTTCACCGAGGCGTGAGCGCTGAGGGTCAGCATGACGACGATGCAGCCCGGTCCAATCGTTATCGGAAACGTGAGGGGATAGAAGACCATCTTCTCCAAGGATGCGAAGCCACCCTCGACTGCTTTTGTCGGATCTTCCTTGGTCTCGGCTTTCTGTTGATTAAGCAGTTTCCATCCCATGCTGGCGAGAACCAGTCCTCCAGCAATTTGCACTACGGGAAGAGAGATTCCGAAAAAGTTCAGAAGACCGGCTCCCACCAATTCCACCACCGCCATGAACAGCGTCATAGTGACAGCAATTTTCTGGGCCAGTTCGCGAAAAACGGATGGGGGAGCACTTCCAACCACCCCCAGGAATACTAATGCCGACCCTAACGGATTCACCACCGGGAGCAGCGCGCTGAAAGCCAGTGCAAAGAGCTTGAAAAGAACGGAGAGGTTCTGCATTCGACGAGACAGCATAGCATCCTGCCCGCCCACTGGGTCGTGGTTTTTCTCTCAACCGCGGCTAGCGCTCGCCGGACGCACTTGGATCTTGCGGTATGTCGATAGGCAGGGTTGCTGTCTGCTTTTTCGTGGTAACTCGTTTGGATTTTGGCGCGTGGGCCGTTCCCGCACTGTAGTGTCCCTTTTCTTCAACGTCGTAGGCCCGCAGTAATGATGGGACATCTTCGTTATCGTCTTCAGTTTCGAGCTGACTCGGCTTGGACAACACAATCTGTGCCCTGCCATTGTTCTCCGTTAGACGGCCGTGGACCTCGAGAATTTTCCCTTCTAGTTCCTGCAGGTCTCCCACCTTCTTCAGGTCCCCGTCGAACACAACCGCGACGAATGGACAGGTCTGAAAAGCCGTGCAAAAATTCAGGCGAGTTAATCCCCGCTGGTCTTGTTCGACCCGTAGAAGCTTGCCGCTGATGCAGCGGACTTCGCCTATGTGCCGGCCGGCTTCAGCAAATGGAATACAGCCCGCATGCGATACCAAAGGGAAGAGAAGAAAAGCGAATGTCAACGCGTTATCAAATCGCATCGCCCAAACTCCAATCGCAGAGTCCTCAAGGACTCGGATTCGATTGTAGAGCGGCGGTCGAAATGGAAATGTGATACGAACGAAAATATCTGAGAAACTTCCCGAAATAGAAATGCTGGCGCCCGGGCCGGTTCTCGCAAACCGGCCCTGAGCCCGCAAAGAGAGAAGAAGGATGAAAAGTGAGGGTTAGTTGAACGCCTTAACGGCAACAGCCTCGTCGTCTTTTACGTCGAAGACGGTGTAGAGCTTGGTGATCTGCAGCAAGTCGTGTACTTTCTTGGTCAGATTGAGCAGCTTGAGTTCGCCCCCTTGATTGCGGACCGTGGTAAACGCACTCACTAGCTCACCGATTCCGGAACTATCGATGTAATTAACGTCGCCAAGGTTGAGCAGAATCTTCTTGTGGCCCTTCGACAAGAGTTCGCGAACAACATCACGCAAGGTTACGCTGCCTTCGCCGAGCGTGATCCGTCCACTGCAATCCACAATAGTCACGCCATCAACCTGACGAACACTGGTCTTAAAATTCACTGTGAAGCCTCCTTACCGCCCGCGGCTGGTCCACGAACGTGTTTAACAAGTTTGATTTCTGTGCCCGTCTTGGACGGGCGAATTTCTACCTCGTCCATGAAAGATCGAATTAAGAAAATACCACGGCCGGACGTTTTCAAAAGGTTATCCGGAGATAAAGGATCCGGAATCTTAGCCGGGTCCAGCCCGTTTCCCTGATCGCGGATCGTGATCACCAAGTCGTTGTTGGTGGTCTCGAAATCAAGGTTCACCTTCTTTCCCGGATCATAAGCATTGCCATGGAGGACCGCATTCACCACAACTTCACGAACAGCCATGGATATCTGCATGATTTCGTCTTCTCCAAAGCCGCTCTCGGCCGCTATTCGGCTGGCTGTTTGCTCCGCGCTATCGACGGTCTCCAGCGTCGAATCGAGCGTATAGGAGACTCGCTGTTCGGTCATGAACTAAGTTTGATTGCGCCCGGTCTGAATCCCGGTCCTAAACGTTTCCAGCTCAGCCAGCGTCGCTTGCCCTCGGCAAGACTGCCCCACATGGCGATTCGGTAGTTTGCCTTGTCAATGTGAAAATGTCAACGTTCCGTGTTCACTTGCCATGCAAATGTTCCGGTCCCGGTCCCCAAGGCAGAGAGTGGTCTGTTGTCCCCGCCGGACGGTTCTAACCCTCGACAATCCGAATTGTTGTCGATGGATTCGAACGGCGGGACTACTTCCTCCATTACAATCGCTTTCGGGTCGCTTTTCGTGATACACCCCTATGAAACTCTCACAAGTTGCTTCCAGTCTTGGCGCGCGCCTTGAAAATGGCTCGCCCGACAGCGAAATCACGGGCGTTGCCGGAATTGAATTAGCTCGCCCGGGACAACTCACCTTTGTCTCCAATCCGAAATATGTCTCCGCGGCAAGGACGACTAAAGCCACGGCGGTGATCGTCGCCGAAGACTTTCCCGCCATTTCCTCCGCGATGCTGCGCAGTAACAACCCGTATCTGGCATTCGCACACGCCCTTGAGCTCTTCCACCAAGTCCCTAAATATGTTCCCGGAATTCACCCGACGGCAGTCATCGACGCTTCAGCAAAAATCGGAGCAAATGCCCATGTGGGCCCGTACGTTGTGGTTGGCCAAGACGTCGAGATTGGCGATAACACAGTACTGCTTGCCCATGTCGTGATCTATCGAGGAGTGAAAATTGGCGACAACTTCTTCGCTCACGCTCACAGCATAATCCGCGAGGATTGTCGGCTAGGAAACAATGTGGTGTTGCAGAATGGAGTCGTTCTCGGTTCCGATGGTTTCGGGTTTGCGAAGGATGACGCCGGAAAATGGCATAAGATTCTCCAACCGACGCCTGTAATTGTTGGCGACGATGTTGAAATACAAGCAAACTCCTGTGTCGATCGCGCCAGCGTTGGTGAAACGCGGATTGGCAGCGGTACGAAAATCGACAACCTGGTTCAGGTCGGGCACGGCACTCGGATTGGACAAAATTCGCTTCTCGCATCACAGGTCGGTCTCGCAGGTTCCACCGAGATTGGCGATAACGTCATCCTGACAGGGCAGGTGGGCGTAGTCGGTCATTGCAAGATAGGAGACGGTGCGATTGTCACTCCTCAAAGCGGTGTCGCGAATAACGTTGCTGCAGGCGCGATCGTGAGCGGCGCTCCGGCCGTGGATCACAATCTGTGGCTGAAGTACTCTGCGATACTTTCGAAACTGCCTGAAATTGCGAGAAAAGTAAGGCTAATCAAGTCGGACGCCGAGAATGGCTAGTGACATCTTCGCTCCAAAATCTTGCATTAACTTATCGCCTCGCGTACTTCTCGACACGTTATTTTTCCTTCCTGTTCGCCGATATCTTTCGTCGTTACCTGATTTTCCTGGAGTTCCGGCGCCAATCCACTGTCAATAGCTTTTCGCACTTTCATCATTAAACATTCGCGTCCACTGAAGTCGCGGGGTTCAATCGGGTCGTGGAAAATCACAGTTGCTATTCCCGGTCTGATCGCGAAACGTTTCTTTGGCATGATCGTGTGGGTGCCAACGATCGTAACTGGTACCACTGGAACGCCGCACTCTTCGGCCAAATAAAACGGACCCTTCTTGAACGGCAGTAACCTGCCGTCGAAGGAACGTTTACCCTCGACGAAGATGGTCATATTGACTCCGCTGCGAATAACGTGAGAAGCGGCCCTCACCGCGCCGATACCGGACTCACGATTTCCGCGGTCGACAGGAACCAACGACCCCAGACGCATCATTTTGCCAAGCAGCGGGTATCCGAATAATTCTTTTTTTGCCATCACCGAAGTGCGTCGAGGGATAAGTGGAAGCAGCAAGGGCGGATCAATGTTAGAGACGTGATTAGACATGAAGACGTAGGTGCGGGCCGGATCCAACTTCTCCAAGCCGATCGTTTTCACTTTGATTCCTGCTACGCGAATGCCCGTCCAGGATCCCCACATTCCCATCCGGTACAGGAAACTGACGTTCCCGGTAATGAGAGTCCACGGAAAACCTAAAAGAGCCGCAATGGGCAGCAGCGCTGTCCAGAAGCCCAGCATGAGGACGGTACGAATCACGGGCGCGATTCCTTCACGGCTTCTGACTCGCCTTTCAGCCAAGCTGCGCGACGGACTCTCTGTTCAGGGGTGATGGCTGGCAGATCCTGGAGCTGAAACTGAGGTTCTTCGCGGCCGTCGAGTTTCCAGCTTATTTCACGTTCCCCATCCCGACTTTGAATGCGAATCTTAATTTTGTCTCCGGGGTGAAGCGCCGCTAGGGTCTGCTCGAGGTTTTGACCAGCAATCTCTCCGTTCACTCTAAGAACGATGTCCCCTTCCGCGAGTCCCGCTTTTTTGGCGCGGCTATTTTCCGCAACCGAATCAACAGTGAGAGGAGAGTCGAAGTTTCGAGTCGCCACAAATCCCGGGTCAGCGACTTCGACTTTCTGAGTTACTAATTGCAAGCCGACCGTGTTGAAATACTCACTCCAAGGGATCTCATCGGTTCCACTGACGTATTTGTCGAAAAATGAGTTCAGATTCGCGTGGCTAATTGTTTCCGCGGCACGCCGCACCCCTTCCGAATCTTCGAAGTTGAGCCCTTTCTTAGCATAGTTCGCGTTCATCCATTGAAAAAGATCGCGCAGTGACTCTGTCCCGCCGCTCGCATCCCTCAACTTCAGATCAAGCATCACTCCGAGAAGCTCACCTTTGTTGTAATAAGAAATGCTCCGTTCCGGACTGTTGTAATTCGGATACTTCTCCAGCCAGGTATCGATGCTCGACTCTTCAGCGGATTGAGTAAGATGCGCGGGGCGCTGTTCCAACTCAGTAATTGCCTTGCCTAAGTGTTCGAAATATCCTTGCTCATCCAACAATCCTGCGCGCAACAACGCATAATCCTCCACTGTACTGGTAACGCCCTCGCTAAACCATAGCGCATCGCTATAGTCTTCTCTGGCGTAGTCGACTGGCTCCAGCGATTGGGGCCGAATCCGTTTGACATTCCACAGATGGAAGAACTCATGCGCAGTGATCTCGGCTAATGCTTGCGGATTCCGTGCAAGCGTCTGTGAATTGATGCCGATTGCGGTGCTGTTCGCGTGCTCCATGCCACCTGCGCCCCGGGTGCCGCGCGGAAAGTGGTAGAAGAAGACATACGTGTTGAAAGGGCGATCACTCATCCAAACCGTTTCAGCGTCGACAATGCTTCGGAGCGTTGAAACAATACCGCTCATATCATAATCACCGGGAACCGCGTCGATAATTACGCGATAGTGCCCGCCACCTTCATCAAAATCGCTCTCTTCAAACTTGCCGATTTCGACGGGGGAGTCCACTAGCTCATCATAATTCCTTGCGGCGTAACCGTTCGCGAGTGACGATAAAGCGGTGGCAATCAGCCAACCGGAGGGTACATTTGCAAAACGGATATGCATCGGACCGCGTGCGTCGGTCGGGTACATCAGAATCTCTGCCAGATTGAAAAATGCGTGATGCGGATTAAGCTCAGCCCCAAATGGACCCGGATCATTCGCGAATACTTCATACTCAACTTCGGCCCCATTTTCAGCACCACCAATTCGCCATCGACTACTGTTCAGCTTGCGAATAGAAACAGAAGAACTCGTTCCGTGGAGCTCCGTCACATATTGGGAGAAGTCGCGAACTTGATAAAGCGCGTACCATACGGGCAACTGCAAGTCTCTCTGGTCAGATCCAGAAGGCAATTCAATTTTGACCGTAAGAAGATGTTTCGTTGGATTAGTCAACGAAACCGTATACCTGGCCCCGAACTCGCTGGAGGCACCTACACTGTCCTGGGCGGGTGCACACAGAGCAGGTAAAGCGATGATGGCTGCGAGCGCAACGAATCGAATCACGCTTTGGCCGTCGCCCCAACAGGCGACGAGGCAGATCCCTTGGTCGCTCCCTTTGCGAGCATCTCTAACTCCTGCGGCAGCTTCTCATAAATTCCGCCAAAGCCGCCATTGGAGAGGATCGCCACGACATCGCCCGCTCGCAGTTCAGGAGCTACAAGCTGAATGATGGCATCCACTTCAGGAACAATTCGCGCACGCCGGCCATTTTTTTTCAGCTCTTCCACGACCATCCCCAAATCCAATCTTTCGGCTTCGGGAATCGCATCCGACTTGAAGACATTGGCCATCACGACCTCGTCCGCGATCGCAAGACTCTGCGCCAAATCGTGCTGGAAGACATTGCGGCGAAGAGTATTCGACCGCGGCTCCAGAATTGCCCACAATCGCGCGTTCGGATAACGGGATCGCAGTGCCTTGAGCGTTCCGGCGATGGCCGTAGGGTGATGGGCAAAATCATCGATGATCGTAATGCCATTTACCTCGGCTTTAACTTCCAATCGTCTTTTCACGCTTTTGAATGTCGACAGCGCGGTTGCGATTTTATCGGCGGAGATGCCATATCCAGCCGCCATCGCTGCGGCTGCCGTCGCATTCCACACGTTGTATTCGCCAGCGAGCGCAAATTCGAAGTCGCTCCATACTTTGCCGCTGCGCAGAACCAACCAGGTAGTGCGTTTGGAATCGGTTTTAAAATTGCTCACCTGCCAATCCGCGGAAACGCTAGATCCGTAACGCTCCACCGGACAAAATGCCCGATCCAGACAGCGGCGAATGCTTTCTCCCGCATCAAATCCTACAATTCGGCCCCGTCGCGGAACCAAATTCACGAACCGCGCAAATGCGGTCTCAACGGCATCCAAATCCTTGTAAATATCGGCGTGATCGAATTCGACTGAAGTCAGGATCGCCGCATCGGGAAAGTAATGCATGAACTTCGGCCCTTTATCGAAGAAGGCGGAGTCATATTCATCCCCTTCAATAATGAAATGCTCGCCCGCGCCCAGCTTAAAGCTGCTGCCAAAGTTTTCCGCAATCCCGCCAATTAGAAACGACGGCTGCAGTCCCGCCGATTCGAAAATCCACGCCAGCATCGACGTCGTCGTAGTCTTCCCATGAGTTCCGGCCACCACGATTACTTCTTTCTCTCGCAGGAACTCTTCATGAAGGATCCGAGGCAGGGAGCAAAATGGAATTCGCTCGTCGAGCACGTGCTCAAGCTCTGCGTTACCCCGCGAAATCGCATTGCCCACAATTACCAAGTCAGGGCGAGGCTGCAAATTGTGAATTCCAAAGGGCTGTGCTACTGGGATGCCAAGAGATGCCAAAAAGGCCGACATCGGGGGATACGACGCGGCGTCAGATCCGGTGACGCGAAATCCGCGCTGCTGCAGCATTCCGGCCAGCGAAGCCATCGCAGTGCCGCAAATTCCAATCAGATGAATGTGTTTTTGCTTGGTCATGATTTCGATCTTGCATTTCCTCTGAACTTCCAACAGTGAATCATTTTACGAAATACTCTCTTACGAAATAGCGTTCGAGGCAGTGGCTGGTTCAAGAATCTTCAGGTTCACTTTCGTGCCGTCAGTACTCAAGGCTGCTCGCACACCGATAGGAAGAGTTATGTTGCCCTGAGTAACGTGACCGGAGCGCAATCCAAAGGCGACTGGAATTCCCAAATCGCCAACCACGCGCAGAACAACTTCCTCCAAAGCGTACCCCTGGTCCTTTCCGGGATTCTGAACGCATTCGATCATCTCGCCAAATATTATTCCCCTGACTCCATCGAATTTTCCGGCCAACTTAAGTTGCATAAGCATGCGATCGATTTGAAAAGGCTTGGCCGCCACGTCTTCTAAAAAAAGAATAGTTCCGGCAGTTTGAATTTCGTACGGTGTGCCGAAGGACGCCACCAGAATGGAAAGACATCCACCGTAAAGAATTCCCTCCGCTGATCCATCGACGAGTGCCTTTACCTCGGGATTCACCTCCACCGTCCACTGCGAAGTTCCGCTCAGTGCATTTTTCCAGGAGTTCAGCTCCACGCCATTGATCCGACCGAAATCCTTCGTGACCATCGGACCATGGAAGGTCACCATTCCAGTTGCGTCAGCGAAATAAGTAAGAAGACAAGTCAAATCGCTGTATCCCACAAAAATCTTGGGATGTTTCTTGATCGTGTCCATATCCAGCAGCGGAAGCAAATAATTCGAACCGTAACCGCCACGTGCACAAATAATTGCCCGTACTTCATCTCGGATAAACATTTCCTCCAGTTCGCGCGCTCTACGCTCCGCCGAACCTGCAAAGTAGATGTCTTTTCCCAAGATTGAATCGAAGTAGAACGGTGAATATCCCAAACTTCGCAATGCCTTCGAACCAGCCTCCAGCGCGTCCCGATGAATATTGCTCGCAGGAGCCACAATACCGACAGTGTCTCCGGGCCGGAGCGCGGGAGGCTTAATACGCGATGGCGTCGAGGTCAACGGCATTTGAGAAGCGCAAATTCGAAACTCTTACGAGAAAAACTCTCCCCGACAAATGAGCTGAGCCGGGCCCAACAGAAATACTTCTTTTTCCCAACGGACCGTTTGTACTCCGCCCGGAGCATGAACTTGCAACGGCGACTCTGCCTTTGCTGACGATATTGCTGCTACAGCCGCTGCACACGAACCCGTCCCCGAAGATCGGGTTTCGCCAACTC
>Ga0210384_10003098_pt1 | contig 19604 bp, 12 predicted proteins | sample IncBWH2MmetaG_FD_160574 | JGI IMG/M metagenome (GOLD analysis project Ga0210384, IMG submission 160574) | Forest soil microbial communities from Barre Woods Harvard Forest LTER site, Petersham, Massachusetts, United States - Inc-BW-H-2-M | ecosystem: Environmental > Terrestrial > Soil >...
GGCGTCACGTCGTCCAGGATGAAGAAGCCACGCCCGTAGGTCGCGACCACGAGGTCATGGAACCGAGGCTCGACGGTCAGCCAAGAGACCGGCGCGTGCGGCAGCTTCGACTGCAGCGGACGCCAGTGTGCGCCGTCGTCGAACGAGAGGTAGAGGCCGTTCTCGGTCCCGGCGTACAGCATGCCCTTCCGGAACGGATCCTCGCGGACGACGTGGACGTACGAGAACGGGCTCTTCGGGATGCCGGACGAGATCGGCTTCCAGGTCTTGCCGTAATCGGTCGTCTTGAAGATGAAGGGGTCCCGGTCGTCGACCTGATGCAAGTCGACCGCGACGTAACAGGTCCCTCGCTCATGAGGGGACGGCTCGACGGAGCCGACCGTGCCGTGCAGGGGAAGCAGGGCTTTCCCGGGCGTGACGTTGGCCCAGTGCGCGCCGCCGTCGCGCGTCACCTGCACGAGGCCGTCGTTGGTACCCGCCCAGATCTCGCCCTTGGCGAGCGGCGACTCCGCGATCGAGTACACGACTCCCGCGTACTCGACCGAGAGGTTGTCGATCGTGAGGCCGCCCGAATCTCCCATCATTTTCGGATCGTTCAACGTCAGGTCAGGACTGATCGCCGCCCAGTGGTTGCCCCCGTCGGTCGTCCGCAGCACGTACTGGCTGCCAACGTAGACGGTGTCGTGGTCGTGCGGCGAGATAGCGATCGGGAACGTCCAGTTCATCCGGTACTTGACCTGCCCCGCGTTGGCTCCCATCGTCCGCTCCGGCCAGACCGAGACCGAGCGCGACATGCGCGTGCGCGCGTCGTAGCGCTCCACGACTCCCGCGTAACAGCCGCCCCAGACGACGTCGGGGTCGGCGGGGTCGGGCACGGCCCAGCCGGTCTCGCATCCCGCCGTCGTCGTCCACAGGGCCGGAGGGATCGTGTCGGCGCCTGGATTACGGCTCGGGCCGCGCATCGATCCGCCATCCTGCATCTGTCCGTGCACGTAGTACGGGATCCGCGTGTCGGTCGCGACGTGGTACATCTGAGCGATCGGCAGCCGCACCCCGGTCCACTTCTTGCCCCGCGTGGTCGAGATGGAGACGCCGCCGTCGGAACCGATCATCATCCGGCCCGGGTTCGCCGGGTCGGCCCACATGTCATGGTTGTCGCCGGCCCAGTCCACCTGGTCGGTCGTCTCGCCGCCGTCGTAGGTCACACCCATCGAGTTCGAGGGGAAGTAGACCTCGTTCGCATTGTCCGGCATGACGAGCATGCGCGTGTAGTAGTGCGGCCGCTCGTTCAGGAGCCGGCTGTGGCTCACCAGCTTCCACTTCGTCCCGCCGTTGTCGGAGCGCCACAGCGATCCCTTGTCGCCCGTCTCGATCAGGGCGTAGACCCGCTGCGAGTCGCTTGGCGCCACCGCGACGGCGATCTTCCCGAGCGGGGATTCGGGCAGGCCGTCGTCGTGAGTCAATCGCTTCCACTTCGTCCCGCCGTCGTGCGTGACCCAGACGCCACTGCCGGGGCCGCCGCTCTTCCTCCCCCAGGTCTTGATGTCGATCTGCCAGGTGCCGGCGAACAGCGTGCGCGAATCGGCAGGATCCATCGCCAGGTCGGAAGCCCCCGTGTTCTCGTCGACGAAGAGCACCCTCTCCCAGCTCTTGCCGCCGTCCCTGGTGCGGAAGACTCCGCGCTCCGGCTGCGGCCCGTAGCAGGTGCCGAGCGCCGCGACGTACACGACGCTGGGATCCCGGGGATCGATGATCACGCGCCCGATGCGCCCCGTCTTCTCGAGACCCATGTGCTGCCAGCTCTTGCCGGCGTCGGTGGACCGGTACACCCCGTTGCCGATCGACACGTTGCTGCGGATGAAGGGCTCTCCCGTGCCGGCCCAGACGATCGCGTGGTCCGAAGGCGCGATCGCGATCGCGCCGATCGACTGCGCGGGCATCTTGTCGAAGACCGGCTTCCACTCGGTGCCGCCGTCGATCGATTTCCACACCCCTCCCGACGCCGCCCCCGCGTAGTACACGTTCGGATCCCCCGGCACCCCGACCACCGCCGACACGCGGTTGCCCGGAGGCCCGATGAAGCGGAACTTTAGCCCGTCGAACGGCCCCTTGCCCTTCTCCCCGCCCTCCTCCTCCGCCGGCGGACCCGCCTCCGGCCGCTTGACGTCGCCCATACCGGTGCGAGGCGTCGGCTGCTCCTGCTGGTGCTGTTCAACGGCTCCGTCCGCCGAGGACATCGCCGCTGCCGCCATCGCCGCCACGAGCCAGAGGATCCCCGCCAGTCGCTTCATTTGTTCACTCCTTCGTTAGTCGTGCACGCTCTCTGAGCGAGGTGTCGCCATCGCCAACCTGATCCAGCCGCCCTCGGAAACCCACAACTATGACGCCATGAAGACCCGGGAGCCGGGACAGCCTACGCGGTGTCGGCGTCGGCGTCTTCCGCGCCGGCATCCTATACGTGGTTCGCCGGCGCGGGAAGCGGCACAACCTGGGCCAGGCCGCGGGCACAGCCCCGCATGCACCCTCGGGCCGCATCTGTGGGCTTGGCCGGGGAGTTGCGCCGTGCCTGGCGCTGGCGGCCGGCGAGGATAGGCGGTGACTGGTCACGACGCACTCCAGGTCCGCACTTGTGTAATAACATCTGGCAACCGGAGGCACCATCCGTGCGCGCATCGCTTTCTAAATTGGGGGTGAGTCATGCAGCTTCATTCTGTGAACCTGCTGGGCTTGATTGCAGGAGCATGCATCAGCTTCTCCGCTTCGGCCATAGCGAATACGCTTCCACACAACGTCATACTGTTCGTTCCTGACGGCCTGCGCGCCGCCATCGTCAGCAGGGAAACGGCGCCGGCCATGGCGGCATTGCGTGACGAAGGCGTCAACTTCCAGAACAGCCACTCCCTGTTCCCGACTTTCACCACCGCCAACGCCTCGGCCTTTGCCACCGGGCACCAGCTCGGCGACACCGGCGACTTCAGCAACACGATTTTCGTGGGCTTCCCCGTCAAGGCCGCACGGGACAGCCTCACGCCGTTTCTGGAAAGCAATGCGGTGCTGGAGGAGATCGACGACAATGAACGCTATGCCGGCAACTACCTTGACGAAGAGTCGATCTTGGCCGCCGCGCAGAAGAAGGGTTATTCGACTGCAGCAATCGGGAAGGTCGGGCCGGTAGCCATCCAGAATCTCACGGCCATGAAGAACAGCAGCATGCTCATCCTGGACGATAGCACTGGCCCCAAGGGCATCGTCGCTCTGCCGAAGGAATGGCAGGACGCCATTGAAGCGGCCAAGCTCAAGGCCGAGGCGCCGGGGCGTGGCGACAACGCCCAACCCGGCGACAGCAAGACCCCCGGCACATGGATACCGAACTTCGTCCAGCAGCAATACTTCCTGGAAATCACGGTGAAGGTGGTTCTGCCGCGCTTCAAAGCAGCAAATCAGCCCTTCGTGCTGGTATATTGGTCGCGCGACCCTGACGGCACTCAGCACAATCAAGGCGACAGCCTGGATGCGCTGGTTCCCGGTATCAACGGCCCCACGTCCCTGTCTGCAATCCGCGCTAGTGATAGTGCCCTGGCCGCGTTGCGTCAGAGTCTTAGAGCGTTGGGGCTCGACGCGACCACTGACGTCATCGTGGCCGCGGATCACGGCTTCTCGACCATTTCCAAGGCCAGCAGGACCAGCCCCGCGGCCAAAGTCAGCTATACCGATGTCATTGCCCATGAGCTGCCGCCGGGCTTCGTCGCCATGGATTTGGCGGATAACCTGAGCCGGGACGATGCCCAGCTCAGGCTGTTCGATTCCGCCAGCAAAAAGGTGGTGGACTGGAAGAGCGAACATCTCAACAATGGCACGGGTGGGCTGATCGGCAGCGATCCGGCAGCGCCCGATGTCGTGGTTGCGCCGAACGGCGGGTCCGATCTGATCTACCTGCCGACGGCCAAAGCCAAGGACCTCGCACCAAAGGTCGTTCAGGCCCTGCTGGCGCAGGACTACGTGAGCGGTCTGTTCGTGGACGACGCCTTGGGCAAGCCTCCGGGGACGTTGCCGCTCAGCGCCATTGGCCTGAAGGGTTCAGCATTGACGCCGCCGCCCGCCATCGTAGTCAACTTCAGATCCTTCTCAACGGGCTGCGTACGAGCCGTCCTCTGCACTGCCGAGGTGGCGGACACTTCATTCCAGCAGGGCCAGGGCATGCACGGCAGCCTGAGCCGCGCCGATACCTGGAACTTCATGGCCGCCACCGGCCCCGACTTCCGCAAGAAGTACGTCGACAAGATGCCGGCCAGCAATGCCGACATCGGCATGACACTGGCACATCTGCTCAAGCTCGACATCCCGGCCAAGGGTACGTTGACCGGGCGCGTGCTAAGCGAGAGTCTGGTCGGCGGCAAGCCTGGAAAGGCTACCTTCCGCACCGTGACTTCGTCGCCGGCGGCGAACGGCTTGAAGACGGTGCTCAGGCAGCAAGTGGTCGGTTCCACCGTGTACAGCGATGCTGCTGGATTTCCCGGCAGGACCGTGGGACTTGTCGAAAAGTAGTCGCCGCCGAGGTCGACGTGCCGGGGGCTCCTGTCAGCCTTCTAAGGCGCTGAGCTAACTCTTTGAAAGCTCGGAGGATCTTGGTCGGGACGCCGGGATTTGAACCCGGGACCCCCTGAACCACATGAAAACAAAGGGGTTATCCCGTTTACCACCTGAACCTCCCTAAGTCGAGCCGCCGTTGCACTTGGACGCATCGGGCGGGCCTGGACCTCGCCGCCGTTGGCGACGCCCTGCGCGAGCTCGAGGAGCGCGCCCGCCACTCCGGCCCCATGTCGCCCCACGTCCCCTCATCGACGGCGCTTGCCGGCCTGCGCATCGCGCTCTACACCGGCTGCCGCCACCGCGCCGAGCTCCTCGCCGGCGACCTGACCTGGTTCAAGGAGGACCTCGGCATCCGGCGCCTCGAGATCCCCAGGGCCAAGGGGGACCGCCGCCGCGGCCAGGGCCGCTTCCTCTACCTCGGCCCCCACGCCGTCCACCTGCTCCGCACGATCGCCCGTCCCGCCGGCTCGCTCTTCCTCGTTCCTGGTCGCCTCGCAGGCCAGCACCTCTATCGCCTCAACGAGACCTGGGACGCCGTCCTCACCGGTGCGCGTTCGCGGCTCCGCGACCTGCAGGCCGCCTCGCCGACCCCGCTCGACACGGCCGTGCTCGGCGCCCGCATCTGGCCGGGCGAGACCGGCGACCGCGTCCCGGTCAAGGTGTTCCGGCACACGGCGAAGACCATCCATCCGCGGGCCGGCATCGCCCCGGAGCACTCGGCCCAGCTGCTCGGGCATGAAGCCGCGACCCTTGGCGAGCGGGTCTATCTGCACCATCATGGGCCGTCCCTTGTGCAGGCTGCCACCATTTACGAGCGCTTCGTTCGTCAGCTGCTCGGAGGCGTCATCCCCGTTCGCAGCGGCGACACTCCCGCCCCTCCCTCCCCGTGGCCCAGCATCCCGTGCAGAGCCTGATCTAAGCGATCCCGCCGGCGCCCGCGGGGGCGAGCTGCGCGACGAGGGCAGGAGCCGAAGTCGTCGGGCCTCTTACCGGCGAGCTGAAGACGACCGTGCCGGGGTCCCGAGGTCACTGCCCGCAGCGCCGCCGCAGAGCCGCTGAACCTCCCTGCGAGGTCCGCCAGGAACGGCGTCGCGGGTCCGGTGCGAGAGGCAGGTCGCTGCTGCCGGCGGCGACGCCCTCGATGCGGCTGCGGGCCCTTCCGGCACACGTGACCTTGGTCGAGGTGGTGAGCCTCAACGCTGCAGATCGCCTGTCCGTCAAAGCCGCGAACAGCTCCCCCTTCCCCTCAGGCTTGGCAGGGGGCCTTCTCATCCGATCTTGACAGCCGGCATCCCGCCATCCCCCAGGCACTCGTGAGGAACGGGCGGTGGCCGCATCCGCCCGCTCCTCGTCTCACCCGCTGATGGGCGGCCGTGGGGCGACGACTTGACTACTTGCACTTCCCGAACGGCCCGGCGCTGCAGATGCCGTGCACCTCCGCCGGCGTCAGCACGCGGTTGAAGATCTCCAGCTCGTCGAGGCACCCCTCGAAAAAACCGCTCAGGGGTGGAGCTGCGGTCCGTGTGCCGATCCGCAGGGGGCTGTCGTTGGCGAGGGAGCCCTGGCGGTCGGTTGGGTTGCTGATCCCGAACAAGACGCAGTTGTGGTACCAGCGGATCCCAGCGTGGGCATTCCTACGAACCGTCACAGCGATATGGTGCCACTGGCCGTCGGTGAGCGGAGGCGAGACCGTCGGCGAGAGGTAGTTGGAGAACCCCGAACCGACGCCGTCGGCGAGCTGCAGGCCGAGCTGGAGGCCGCTGCCGGAATTGAAGAGGAAGAGGCTGTAGCCGACGATCGCCGGGGGTGAGCCGCTGCGCTTGTCGAGGATCACCGTCTCGCTGGACGCCACCGCGGGCGACACCTGGATCCAGGTGTCGATCGAGAAATTGCCCGGACAGCTCGAGAAGCTGCCGCTGCCGGTGCAGGTGATAGGAAAAGCGGCGGGACCGAAGTTCGTCACGATCGAAGACGGCGACTCCACGTAGTTGTCGCTGCCGTCGAAGCTGAGCGCATTGCCCACCACGCCACTGCACAATGTCGGCGGGCCGAACACTTCGCCGCTGTTGCTGGTGGCAAGGTTGGGTGTCAATGGCGGGAATGGCGGGGTTGCCGACGGGAATGGCGGGGTTGCCCCCACCGTGTCGAATGGGTACCAAGCGACCATCGTGGTGTCCGGCGGCGGCACGCACGCCGCGCTCTGCGCCGTCGAGATGGCGATCTCGTCGACCTCCTGCCCCTGCTGGGTCTGCCAGAAGACACCCGAGAACGTCGCCACGTGGGCAGTCGTCGTGTCGATGTCTGGCGCCACGGTGAACCACGCCCCGACCGGCGGGTCGACCCACAGCCGCATCCGGTCATTGCCGCCGGCGACGGCGAAATCGATCTCCGCGACCAGCAGGGTTGCAACGTTGGCGATCACCGGCTTCATGGAGAAGAAGACGCCGGCGGCGTTTTGCAGGCCCCAGTTCGCCGCTCTCGGATCGAGCTCGGACAGCTCGCCGATGATGAACGTTCCGCCGCTGGAGTTGCCGAGCGTCGCCTGGGTCGCCTGCGCCCCGTTGACGTTCGACTGGATGATGGCGCTGAGGATCAACGACGTGCCGGCGGTCCCCGCGACTGGCGCGCTCAGGGAGCGAGTGCTGGCCGACCCGGGCGTCGGCCCGAGGGCGTTGCCCGCCGTCACCATGGGCGGAAAGGTAAGCCCCGGAGCGACGACCAGGTCGCCGAAGCCGGTCCAGGGGCCGGCCCAGCCGCTGCCGCCATTCTGGCCGTTAATGGCGCTCCCCGTCGGATAATTGAACTCCTCGAGTGCGACCTGCCCGGTCACGCCCCGCGCGGCCGTGGCATAGAGCGCCGCCAGCGCGAGGAGAATGGCCGGGGCCAATCTGATCTGTGGTTTCATGACTGTCTCCTTTCAGGCGAACGCCGCATCTTGTCGACGCTCGCAAGGCCGCACCGCGATCGGTGCGGTACTGGGGAGAGCGCCGCGCTTTCACTCCCCCACCGCGACGCGCCGCCGACGGCGCGCCCGGTGATTTTGCTCTCTCCCATGAAGGATAGGCGGTGTGACGATCGGACTGTTACGTTGATAGAAAATATTAAGCTAGAGCCAATAGCAAATATGGACAACAATAATGCTACTCGACCAGTGATCTTCAGCGTTAGCAGCCATGCGCTAGCTCGGCGTGACAGCTCAAGCCGACAATTTAGCATATGAACTTCGCCCCGCCACCATCATAGACAATCCCACCCAACCTGCTTAACCTGCTACTCTCTTCGGCGGCGCTGTCAAGCGCTCTTGTCGCGTCCAGCCCAGCAGTCTGCCTCGAACCGAGAGGGTTTTCTTGGCTGTTGTCGCCCTCAGCGCCGTCTTGAGGCCGAATGCGAACAAGACCTGCCTCCAGTTCCCATCCATTTCCTCTATCTCATCTCCGGCAAGCGTCAGCCCGTTACTGCTACGGGTAACCTCAGCCGTTCGATCCTTTCCAGGATGGCCTCCCGTGTCGCATTTGCTCAGTGTATGACATGGCTCGCGTAGATGACAAATAGCAATATGACGATAGTCAAATATCGTTCGCTTGGGTCTACTCACCGCGCCGGAACCCGCCGCCAACCGTCCGGGGACATCGGAGACGTTGACGCCAGATGCCCCGATTTGACTTCCACCTACAGCCCCTGCACCCTCGACGGCAGGAGTACCGAGGCACAATTGCGAGACAACCTGCTACTACAACAGCCGCCGCCGCCCGCGAGTCGCCCTCTGGGCGGTCATCGTCTGGCGCCCCTTGTACCGCCACTCCCAGTACCAGGCAATCGGATACCGAATTCCGACCTCGTTTCGATAGGGCGGGCCATCGCCGTCGCTCCGCCATCTCTGAGCCGTCTTCATGGTGACCCTTTCCGCGTAGGCGATCTCTGCCTCCATGAGATCGCGAAGATCGACCTCGAGCAGCGCCGCCCAGCGGAGGACCTCGTTCCAGTTGGGAAGGGTGAGCAGCGCGATGAGGCGGTGCAGATCAGGGCGTACCCCTGCCGGAAGATCCCGGGGCGCCGACGCGGTGCCCGCTTTCTCGAGAACCGCGGCCAAGCGATTGCAGGCATCGACGACGCGGCCGGCACCCGACAGCTCGAGCACCGTATCCAGCGCTCCTGAAAGGCTCTCGAGCACGTGTTTGGGACCGGCCCCCGCCACGGCTGACGGACCTACACTCATCGTCCCACCGCCACCGGCTGCGGGCGGCTCCTCGGCGCGGCCCCGGTGACTCGATGGAAGATGGAGTCCGCTGCGCATCATCCCGCTCCTGTCGTGGTTCGCCTGTCGGCGCCCGTAAGCGCGATCACGATCCCCGCCCCGCACCGCGAGCTCAGCCGCGGCTCGATCTCGTCCAGATCCGCCAGATCGGTCACGTTGGCGGTGATCACCGTCGGCAGGTGCCGCCCCTGCCGGTACCGCAGCACATGCGACAGCAGGAACTCCGACCACTCCGTTCCCTGCTCCGTCAGCAGGTCATCGAGCACCAGCAGCCGCCCCTCGGCCTTCAGCTCGTCGATCAGCCTGTCCGCGCTCCCGCCTGCCAAGCCCCGCTTGATCTCTTGGACCGCCGTGCTGCTCTCCCGCCAAAGCCCGCGGCCGCCGGCAAGCAGCCATTCGCCAAGCATCGCCGTCGCGAGGTGGGTCTTGCCGCTACCGACGGGTCCGATGACCGTGCAGAAGTGGCGCGTCCTGCCGAAATCGCGAAGCTTGTCCGTGGGCCACTCGCCGCGCCAGGTCTCGCGGGTGCAGTGGAGCTGATCCATCCACACCCCTGCCGCGGCCAGGCGCTGCACGAGCAGCAGTTCCGTCCGGCGGCGGCATCGGCGCGCCAGGCCGTTCCCGCCGTCGGCGGCGACCACCCACCCGCGCCCCAGGCAGATCTCGCAGTCAGCCACGCGAGGCCCCCGGATCGAACGGATCGAACCGCGCCTCGGCGCTGATCTCACGCAGGCGCTGCCGGCGGCCCTCGTCGCTCCCCATCGCGCGCAGCTGCGCCCAGACGGAGCGGGCCGGAACGGCGCGAGCTGGAGCGGCAGGGGGCTGGTCCCGCAGGAGATCTACTGGGAGGACGTGATTACCTGGGCGATTGGGCATCGTCAGCAGTGCATGTAAAGTGGTCACCGGCGAGGTGGCAAGATTTGCGACTCAGGATCTCCCCGTAATCGCCTGCGAGGCGCAGCGTGGCGCGCAACCGCCGGTGCGCCCATCGACCTCTTGGCGCCGCAGAGCTCCGGGGCCGAGGACTATCGCTGCCTCCAGCATGAGAAGCCCGGCCTTCAACCAAAGGGATTCTTGCGAGATCCGGAGTGCCTTCCCTCACCCCAGCACCACTCGCCAGCCTGGTGACGGCGAGCTCGGACGGGACGGCGCGGGTTTGGGATGCGGCGAGCGGTCGTCCTGCCGGCGAGCCCCTGCACCATGAGGGGGGGGTCGGGGCTGCGAGCGCGTCAGCGGCGATGCCCGCCTCGCCGCCCGCGCTGCGGAGATCCCGAACCTCCCCGCCTACCACTGAGGCCCCGACCGTTCTCCGCCAGCCCGTTATCGTCAAAAGCCACCTCGTCCCCCGAGGTTCTGCTCCGCTCGAATTTCTCCTGCCGCCCTACGGCGACGAGGCGGCCGACGTCGAGGGCCCACCTCCTTCTGACGATGGGGCGCAGGCGGTCAGCGGCGAAGCTCGGGGCAGCCGTCGATACCCGCGGCGGTCATCGCCGCGAGCCACCCGGCAAGCCGGCGAACTCGCATCAAAGGCACGGTCGTACAAGTTTTGTACAACCCACCGTTTTGCGGTGACTTGCGGAGATCCAAAAACTCGTGTAAAGTATTGGTGCTTAGGGAGTTACTTGGTCGGGACGCCGGGATTTGAACCCGGGACCCCCTGAACCCCATTCAGGTACGCTACCAGACTGCGCCACGTCCCGACCGGACTGCCTAGCGTGGGGATCTCGAATCGAGGAGGGCAAGAATCTCGCGGGCTCCCTGGAGAGCCTTGGTTATCCCCTTGCGCAGGGTTTCTATCTGCTTGGCGGCTGCCGTGTCAAGCTCGTGACCGGGGGCGGTGGCCGGCGGGGGCGGCCCGCTCGCGGCGACAGAGCCGGCAGCGTGGTTGCCGGCTCCGGCGGTCGTCGCGGGCGTGACGCCGCCGGTGGCCTCGTGGGAGGTGGCCTTGCGCGTTGTCGGGCTCGCCGCCTTCGCGGCGGATCCCCGGGGCGATGCCGCCGCGGGCGCGGGCACGGCCTGCAGCGGCGGCCATGGCGGGGTCAAGGGCAGTGTCGGCAGGCCCACCCGGGGAGGCGATCCCTCGACATCCACTGTCGCGGGCGCCGGCACCTGTGCCTCTTCTCCCAACGCTTCCGCCGCCTCCGGCTTGTCCGCCACGGGCGCCCAAGGTGCAAGCGGGAGCGGGACCGTCCGGGCGGTGCCTGGGGCCGGGGCCGCAGCCGCGGCTGGGCCGCCTGAACCTGCGCCGGCGGCCACCCCTCCTCCCGCGCGCTCCGACTCCGGAGCCTGCCCTCTGGCACGGCCGGCGGCCGGCGCCTGGAAGACGGCGGGAGGTGGAGGCGGGGGATGCGCGGCGGGCGCGGGCGGGGTTGCCGGAGGGGCGGCGGGGTCTCCCAGGATGCCGGCGGCGAGCTCGCCTTCGAGCTTCTTCTTGGCGCCGGCGATGGTGTAGCCCTCGTCGTAGAGGAGCTGCTTGATGCGGCGGATGACCTCGAGCTCCTTCTCGCTGTAGACGCGCTGGCCCGAGCGGCTCTTGCTCGGGCTCAGGGCCGGGAACTCGGTTTCCCAGTAGCGCAGGACGTACGGCTGGATGCCGAGCGCCTTGCAGGCCTCGCCGATCTTGTAGTAGAGGCGCTTCTGGACGCGGGCCTTGGGCGCCATCTAGTTGTCCCGAGCCCGGGATCAGTCCCGCTCCGCGGGGGCGGCGCCGGGAACGTCCTTCAGCCGGCGCGCGGGCCGGAAGCTGAGGCCCCGGTGCGGCGGGATGAAGATCCTCTGGCCGCTCACCGGGTTGACGCCGTTGCGCCCGGGGCGGTTGGTGATCTCGAACGTGCCGAAGTTCTTGATCCGCACCGTCCGCCCCTCCCGCAACGAGGTCTTCACCGTCTTGAAGATCGCCTCGACGATCTCCGCCGCCTCGTTCTTGGTCAAACCGCCATGCCGGTCGTAGACCACGTCGACCAGGTCGGCCTTGGTCATACCGGTGGGTGGTTTCTTCGGCGCCATAGGTACGCAGCCTCGATAGGTGCTATCTACCCTTGAACGCAGCGAAAAACAGTGCTCCGAAGTATATGGGCTTCGGCGACCGGCGACAAGAGCCGCTGCCGTCCATCCTGCCGCCGCGCCTCCAGCGGCCCATCGCCGCCGCCTCACTCCGGCAGCGCGAGCGCCATCTCGTAGCCTTCCCGGTGCCGCGCCGCGACGATGTCCCAGGTCAGCTCCGACTCGGCCTTGCGCCTCCCCCGCTCCCCCATCCGCCGCGCCTCCTGGGCGTCCACGAGCAGCCGCAGCAGGGCCGCGCCGAGCGCCGCCGCGTCTCTCTCCGGCACCAGCAGGCCGCTGGCGCCGTCCTCCACGGCCAGCGGGATGCCGGAGATCCCCGAGGCGACCACGGGCAGGCCGCTGGCCATCGCCTCGAGGATGACGTTCGGCAGCCCGTCGACGTTGCCCCGCTCGTCGTGCACCGCCGGCAGCACGAAGAGGTCGGCGGCGCGGTAGAGGTCCGGGAGAGTGTCGCGCAGAACCGCACCCGGCAGGTGCACTCTCGCCCGCCAGGGCTCGGTCGCCGCGGCCAGCTCGGGCAGCAGGTCGCCGTCTCCGGCCAGCACCACGTGCAACCCGGGGAGCGCTCCGAGCAGCGGCGGCAGCGCCGCGGCCAGGACGCCGAAGCCCTTCTTCGCCGCCATCCGCCCGACCCCGAGCAGCAACGTCGCATCGTCGCCGATGCCGAGCCGCTCCCGCCACAGCCGGCGCCGCTCGCGATCGGGCGAGAAGCGCGCCGTATCGACGCCGTACGGGATCACCCGCGATCGCTCGGCCGGGAAGCCGAGAGCGCACATGCGCGCGACCAGCTCCGGCGAGCTGCCGGTGAGCAGGCCCGCGCGTCCCAGCGCCCAGCGGGCCAGCCGCCGCACGCCGCGCCGCTCGGCGAGGAAGACGTCGCTGCCGTGCAGGCCGATGGCCATCGCCGGCCGTGCCCGGGCCCGCGGCGGTGCGGCTTGCCGCCCGGGTCGCGAGGGGCGCCCTGCTTCGTCCGGAGAGCGATCCCTGCCGCCGCCGCCGCGTAGCGCCGCCGCCGCGGCCACGCCGTTGGGCACGATCCAGTGGGCGTGCACCAGGTCGAACCGCCGCCGGCGCAGCTGCCGTGCCACCGCCCGCCGTGCCGCCGCGGCATAGAGCGGCGCCACCGCCGCCGCCCCGCCGCGCACCCGCACGTCCGCCGCGAGCGAGCGCCCGTACCCCAGCACCTCCGCCGCCTCGGGAGCGTAGCGGAAGGTGACCACCTCGACGCCTCCCGCCTCCCAGCCGGGCGGCAGGCCGGCGGCATGAGGGACGAGGACCGTGACACGGTCGCCCTGCCGCACCAGGGCGCGGGCGAGCTCCTCGACGAACGGCCCGGCGATGTCGCCCGCGAAGCGCGGATAGGTCTGGGTCAGGAACAGGAGGTCGAGCGTTGCCCGAGGCGGTGCCAGAGGGGACCTCCCGGTTGCCGGGTGCTCCTAGACCGAAACGCTTCCCTAAAGAGGGGGAGGGAGGGGGCGTCCCCTTCCCCCCCGGAGGGGTGGGAAGGGGATCGAGGGGATGCGGGGGGAGATCCGATAGACGCTTCGAGTAGGCTTCGAGAGGCGCTTCGCTGCGTCCGTTTGGTACCTCGAGGTCGCCGCAGGTGGTGGGCGTTCACTCCAAGAATTCCTTAATCGAGTAGCTGTCGGGGCGCCTGAAGTTCTTGAAGGTGATCATCTCGCCCAGCAAGCCGGTGGTGAGCACCTGGATGCCGAGCAGCATCAGCAGCACTCCCAGCAGCAGCAGCGGCCGGTTGGAGAGGGTCGCTCCCCCCATCCACAGGATCGCCAGGTAGAGGTCAATGCCGAAGCCGGCGGCCAGGAACACCAAGCCGACGGCGCCGAAGAGGTGCAGCGGCCGCCGCGTGTAGCGGGTGATGAACAGCACGGTGATCAGGTCGAGCAGTCCCTTGTAGAACCGGTCCCACCCGTACTTGCTGACGCCGTGCCGGCGGGCATGGTGAGTGACCGGCGCCTCGCCCACCACGAAGCCGCGCCGGCTCGCCAGCACCGGGATGTAGCGGTGCAGCTCGCCGTAGACGGCGATCTGGTCGAGCACTTCCCGGCGGTAGACCTTGAACCCGCAGTTGAAGTCGTGCAGGTCGACGCCGGCCAGCCGCCGCGTCACCCAGTTGAACAGGCGCGACGGGATGCGCTTGGCGGCCGGGTCGTGGCGCTCCCGCTTCCAGCCGGAGACGAGGTCGAGACTGCCCGTTTCCAGCATCCCGAGGAGCCGCGGGATCTCTTCCGGATCGTCCTGCAGATCGCCGTCCATGGTGATCACGATGCGCCCGCTCGAGTGCTCGACGCCCGCCGACAGCGCCGCCGCCTTGCCGAAGTTGCGCCGCAGCCGCAGCAGCTTGACGCGGGGATCGCGCCCGTGGGCGGCGCGCACCCGTTCCGCGGTGCCGTCGCGCGAGCCGTCGTCGACGAAGAGGATCTCGAAGCGCGAGCCGAGGCTGTCGAGCACCGCCGCCACCCGCGCCCCCAGCTCCTCGACCGTCTCCGCCTCGTCGAGCACCGGCACCAGGACGGAGACGTCCACCTCCGCCGCCGTCGCCTCCGCCGCGGCCGCGGCAGGCGGCGCCGCGCTGGCGGCGCTGGTGGCGGCCGCGATCTGTACGCTCATTCCAATCATTGTAACAGCAGGGCTTGCGGCCCTGGCCTCCGCCAGGCTAGGTAGTGGGTCAGTCTCCTCTGCCTCCCATTGGGCGAGGGGCCAAAGTCCTTCGCCCCCGCAGCCCCGGCCCCTCGCCCAAAGCGCGGCAGAGGAGACTGACCCACTACCCCAAAGCCGGGCAGGGAGGTCGTCAACGCGCGGCCGGCGCCACCCGCCGCGACGCGACGATCTCCTCGGCCGCGGTCTTGCCGCTGCGCATCGAGTGATCCATGTTGAAGTACTGCCACTCGCCGAAGCGGCCGACGTTCCAGATGCCGTGCTCGCGCAGCCAGGAGGAGATCAGGCTGACGTTCTGCCGATGGTGCAGGTCGTAGATGATGTAGGCGGGCAGGATCTCCTCGGTGTGCACCAGGTCGATGCGGTCCGAGGCGGCGAGGATGCCTGCCGTCCGCAGCCCGTCGATCGTGCGCTCGACCGCGGTGTCGCGGTCCAGGGGCCGCTCGCGCGAGAAGGCCACCTCGGTGGCGATCGAGCTCTTGCCCGGTGGGACCGTGTCAGGGCTGAAGGTCGCCGGGAACGACAGGCGATGGAACGGGAACGGGTCCTCGTAGAAGTAGACCCAGTGCATGTCCGAGATGGCGGGCCGGTCGATGCCCAGGTTGATGCAGTAGATCCCCTGGTAGCGCAGGCCCAGGCACGCCCTCTCCACCTCGGGGGGCACGCCGCTGAAGAGCCGCGGGATCTCCGGCAGCGGCAGCGAGAAGACGAGGCGGTCGAAGGGCACCACCTCGCCGCCGGCAAAGACCACGCGCTTGCCGGGAAGCTCCACCCGCACGACGGTGCGGCCCAGGTGGACGTTGGGCGCGTGCAGCCGCTGCCCGAGCGCCCGCGGCAGCGGCTCGATGGCGCCGCGGCGCGGATACCAGAAGGATGCCGTGGCCCCGACCTGCGCCACGTCGTCGGTCAGCGCGCCGGCGATGATGCGCTCGAAGTCGGGTGTCGGCACCCGCCGTCCGATCCAGCTGAACTCCATCTCGCTCGGCTCGACGGTCCAGAGCTTGCGCGCATAGGGGATCATCAGGTGATCGGCGATGCCGTCGCCGAAGAAGCCGCGCATCCACTCCTCGTAATTGGCGGGCTGGAACTCTCCACGCTCTTGCCGCTGGACGGCGCGCACCAGGCCCACCAGGCAATCGCGCACCACCGGCACCGGCAGGCCGAAGAGATGGGCCTGGAAGGGAAAGCGGGTGTAGCGGCGGCAGGAGTGGTGATAGATGAACGCCCGCCGCTCCTGGGCGTGGAAGTTGTCGCCCAGCAGGTCGCGCACCAGCGCCTCGATCTCGGCGTCGATGGTGAACAGGATGTGCGGCCCGTAGTCGAACAGATACCCGTCCACCGCCGTCGACCGAGCCAGCCCGCCAAGACGCGCTTCCCGCTCGTACAGCTGCCACCAATCCTCGCCGGCCTGCTGCAAGGTATAAGCAGCCGTCATCCCGGACAGCCCGCCCCCCAGAATCACATCCTGTCGCTCGCGCACCGTAGATCAGGCCTTTCCAGAAGCGGCCATGCTAGCAAAAACCTCGATCCGCCAGCCGGAAGGGTTCCACCTTCCCTTGCACGAGACAGATCGCCGGACAGACCGGGAGAGGGAGAGGTTGCCGAAGAGACCGGTAGACGGAGGGGAGGAGACCAGGGCCTCGGGCGGCGGATCTCCCCCCTCCGGCCCATTTGGGCGAGGCGCCGCAGTCCTCTCCAGGCGGATACCCGAAGTAGGTGGCCGAAGAGATTCGTAGACGGAGGGGAGGAGGGCAGGGTCTCGGGTGGCGGATCTCCCCTCGGCCGACCTTTGGGCGAGGCGTCTGAGTAGCACCGCTGGAGGACTACGACGCCTCGCCCAAAGGGAGGCCGAGGGGAGATCCGCCACCCGAGACCCGGGCCGGAGGGAGATTCCCCGTAGTCAGCTCATGAGGCGGTGGTACTCCTGCACCGTCTCGGGCAGCGGCTCGACCCCGAGCTCGTCGAGCAGCAGCGTGCACAGCCGCTCGTACTGGCGCCGCACCAGGTCGCGCCGGCCCTGGGCGGCATAGAGCCGCATCACCGCGAGGTGCGTCCGCTCCTGCAGCGCGTCCTCGAGCAGCACCGCGCGGTAGGAATCCAGCGCGTCCTCGGAGCGCTCGAGCCGCATCGAGAGGTCGCCAAGATCGCGCAGCAGCTCGACATAAGCCTGCTGGCACGCCTCGCGCCGGGCCGTCACCCAGGCCTGGTAGTAACCCTGCAGGAACGGCCCGCCGTACAGCTTCCAGGCGCTCTGCCAGCAGTCCGCGGCGGCGGCGGCCTCGCCGCGCGCGATCAGCTCGCGCCCCTGCACGACCAGGCGGTTGAAGTCCTGCAGGTCGATGTGCCAGTCGATCTCCGGGTTGAGGCGGTAGATGCCGGCACGAAACAGCAGCGGCTGTGGCACCGAGCCGCCGCGCTGGCGTTCCAGCGCGCGCCGCAAGTGGCTCAGGGTGGGATGGAAGTTGCGATCGATGGTGCGCTCGCCGTCCGAGGGCCATACCGCCTCCTCGAGCTCCTCGCGCCCAGCCTGGAGATCCGGCGACGAGGCGAGGAAAGCGAGCACCTGGAACGAGCGGCGCAGCTTCCAGCCGACCTCGCGCTCGCCATCGGCCGCGAGCTGGCGCACCGTCGGCCCACCGAGAAGGCGCACGCGGTACGCCTGCCGGACCGCCGCCTCCGCCGCCGTCGCACCCGCCAGGGCCGGAGCCGCTCCGGCGGCGGCATGCATCGCGCCGCGCTCCTCCGCCCGCGGCCGGCGCCGGCGCCGTTCCCGGTCGAGGCTGGCAACCAGCAGCGCCGGCAGCCGGTCCCGGTCTCCTCCCTCCACCCAAAGGCCGAGCTCGTCCACCAGCCGCCAGGCAGCCAGCCCGGCATCGCCGCGGGCTTCGCCGCTTGCGGCTCCCGCGGTTCCCGAGGCGCCGGAGGCACCCGGCGCGTCGCGAACCTCCTCGCCGGCGGCCGGGCGCTCGTGCGGCGCCGCGAGCAGCAGCTCGCGTTCCGTCGCCGGCAGGGCATCGAGCACCTCGTGGCGGAGGAAGAGCCGCACCGGCGGGAGCTCCAGCAGCTGCTCGGCGGTCGCCGCCTCGAGGCCTGCGCCCCCGGTCGCCTCGAGCGCCAGCCGCAGCGGCTGGAACCAGCCGTCGCTGGCCCGCCAGAGCGCCTCGGCCGTGCCCGCTCCCGGCTGCTTGCCGCACACGAGGTACCACAGCCGGGCAACCTCGGGGACCGTGAGCAACAGCTCCTGCGGCGGCAGCAGGGCCACGGCCAGTAGTCCGGCACGCCGCCGCCGGCGGGTCGCGAACACCAGCTGCTGCCCTGGCCGCAGCCAGCTCACCAGGGCGTCCAGGTACTCCCCGGGATCTCCCGCCACCACCAGGCGGCGGGCCGCGGCCGAAGCCAGCACGGCGCGCGCGGGCTCCTCCGGCGCCAGGTCCGCAAGCGCCAGGCCAGCGACGTCCTCCCGCGCCAGCAACGCCTGCAGCACGGCCGAGCTGCCGCTACCCGGCCAACCCCAGAGCTCCACGAGCGGGACTTCCAGGGCTTCGATCCGCCGCAGCAGCCTCTCCGCCTGTGGCACGAGGTGCGTCGCGTCGCTCACGGCCGCGGCCCGCCAATCAGCGGTCGGCGCCGCTACCGCCGGCGTTGCCGCACTGTCCTCAGGGGCCGGACGCCTCCGAGCCGCGGGAGCGGCGGCAGCCTGAACGAGGCTGGCGTGGGCCCGGAGGCAGCCGGCGCCGGGGCGCGGGCGCAATCCTCGCTCGGCGGCTCGCTCGCCGGTGCCATCGGCGGCATGCCGGCGCCGGAAGACGAGCCGATCATGACCGGCACCGGCGGCGCTGCGAGGGGTGCGGAGGTCGCGGCCGGCAGCGCGCGCATGACGGTGGCGCTCACCATCTCGCGCGCGAGGGCCGCCAGGCAACGGTTGGTGACCTTGCCGATGCTCTTGTCGCGGTATCCGAGACGGCGCGCCACCTCGGCCGGCTCGTAGCCCAGCTGGAAACGGAGCTCGAGCAGCGAGCGGCACCGGGCCGGCAGGCGCTCGATCATGTGCCGCAGATCGTAGAGCAGATCGCTGCGCTCCTGCGGCGGCGCGACCGGCTGCGAGAGCCACTCGAGGAGCGTGCTGTCCACGGCCGAGTAGAGCTGCCGCCGGTGGTTCCGCCAGTACATCAGGCAGTGCCGCCGCAAGGTCCCGAGCAGCCAGCTCTCCGGCTCGCGGATCGAGTCCCATTGGTAGATCAATGCCAGCAGCGCCTGCTGCAGGACGTCCTCGGCGTCCTCCATGGGGATGTGGTTCGCCGTGAGGAGGCGCTTCATCTTCGGCCCCATGGCCTTCAGGAACCGCTCGAAGGTCTCGGCGGACGAAGCGGCATCATCGTGGGACATGAAGCATGCTATCTCCGCATGCACCACCCGGTCAAGGCAGGCCGGGACGAGGGGAGGTCGTGTCCTGGCTAGAGAAGCGCCCGCTCGTGGATGTTCTCTACTCAGCTCCGAGTGGTGGAAATTATGTCGCCGGAGCCCTTGATTGCCCATGCCTCCCTCCCGCCGTTTGGGCGAGGGTCCGCAGTCCTACGCCGTCGCCGTCTAGACGTGGACCCCTCGCCCAAACGGAGGGAGGGAGGCAAGGGCAATCTAGCAATTGAGGACACTACCGAACTGTCAGCCCGCGGCCTGCAGGCGGTCCCTCACCTGCTGCATGTCCTCCCAGGTGGGGCGCTTGAGGGCGGGGTTGCGCAGCAGGGCGGCCGGGTGGTAGGTGACCATCAGCGGCACGCCCAGCACCTCGAACCACTGGCCGCGCATGCGGCCGATCGGCAGGTCGTTGCCGAGCAGCGTCTGCGCCGCGATGCGCCCGAGCGCCACCAGCAGCCGAGGACGCACCAGGGAGACCTGGCGCTCGAGGTAGGAGCGGCAGGCGGCGACCTCGTCTGGCTGCGGGTCGCGGTTGCCGGGCGGACGGCACTTCACGATGTTGGCGATGTAGACCTGGTCGCGAGTCATGCCGATCGCCTCGATG
>Ga0210384_10003100_pt1 | contig 19586 bp, 16 predicted proteins | sample IncBWH2MmetaG_FD_160574 | JGI IMG/M metagenome (GOLD analysis project Ga0210384, IMG submission 160574) | Forest soil microbial communities from Barre Woods Harvard Forest LTER site, Petersham, Massachusetts, United States - Inc-BW-H-2-M | ecosystem: Environmental > Terrestrial > Soil >...
CAGCCGCATCACTGGTCTCGGTGAGGATCTCTGCCTGGCTCTCCGCGCTGAATCCATTCTGATCGAGCGCATCCCCGGTAAATCTACGGTGGGAATTGAAGTTCCGAATTCACATCGCGAAACAATTGCGTTGCGCGATGTGATCGAGTCTCCGGAATTTGGACACTCTCCCTCGAAGCTTACGCTGCCATTCGGAAAAGATTTGATCGGCAGAATTCGCGCCGCGGATTTGACGCAGATGCCTCACCTGCTCATCGCCGGCGCCACTGGCACGGGCAAGAGCGTGTTTATCAATTCCCTGCTCATGGGCATGCTCTTCAAGGCCACTCCGGATGAACTGAAACTTGTGCTGGTGGATCCAAAACAACTGGAACTGGGACTCTACTCCGATATTCCGCACCTCTTCACACCGGTGGTGACGGACCCGAAAGTTGCCTCCCACGTTCTTCGCAACGCCACCCGCGAAATGGAGCGGAGACTGAAGCTGCTGGCGCAACGCGGCGTCCGCAACATCGAGCAGTACAACCGCACATTTGAAAAGGGGCAATCGCTCTCGCTCTTCGACAATGCGGACGACCAGGAACATCGTCCGCTTCCTTACATCGTCATCGTGATTGACGAGCTGGCCGACTTGATGATGGTGGACACGAACGGCGTCGAGGAATCCATCACCCGTCTTGCGCAGATGGCCCGCGCCGTGGGCATCCATCTAATTCTCGCCACGCAGCGGCCTTCCGTGGACGTGATCACCGGATTGATCAAGGCAAATTTTCCCGCGCGCATTTCTTTCCGCGTCGCCAGCAAAGTGGACTCGCGCACAATTCTGGACACCAATGGCTCGGAATCCCTGCTCGGCAAGGGCGACATGCTTTATCTCCCGGCGGGATCTTCAAGATTGCACCGCATTCACGGTCCCTACGTGCACGAATCCGAAGTCACCGCCGTCTGTGATTTCTGGCGTGAGCAGGCCAAGGCAATTTACAACGAAGAGCTTCTCAAACCTCCCAAGGATGAAAACGCCCTGGGTGGCGGCTCGGGAGCCGATGGCGGTGAAGATGTGGATGACGATCTCTACCAGGACGCCATCCGCGTGGTCTTGGAAGCAGGACGCGCTTCAACTTCCACCCTGCAGCGCCGCCTGCGCGTTGGCTATGGCCGCGCCGCGCGCCTCATTGATTTGATGGAGAAGGACGGCATCGTCGGCCCCCCCGACGGCGCCAAGCCGCGCGAAGTTCTCAAGAAGCGCGACTGGATGAAGGAGTTCGACGAATCCATGAAATGACGGATAGGGCCAAGTCTCTCGCGCGAACCTTTGCCGCGCCTGATTGGATCCCGACGTTTTTACTTTCCTGCGTCGCGCTTATTCCGTAGAATCTTTGATTGTGCCGGTGCCGAGGTAGCTCACCGGTAGAGCGCGGCCCTGAAAAGGCCGGCGTAGGCAGTTCGATTCTGCCCCTCGGCACCACCTCCAGCTTCGAAGCGCTTCCCTCCCTCCTTTCGCTCGTGATTCCGCATTCAGGTCGCGCCTGCGCTGAAATCCATGAACAATTCTCCCAGCGATTTCGTATGAAGTAGCGAAAGGAGCAGCCGCTCTTGAAAGACGCCCGCTACGCACTCAGACAATTTGCCAACGCTCCGGTCTTCACCGCTACCGCGGTCTTGACCTTGGCTCTCGGAATTGGTGCCACCACCGCCATCTTTACCCTCGTTCACGCAGTCCTGCTCAACTCTTTGCCCGTCGCAAAGCCACGCGAACTCTACCGCGTCGGTGATGTCGAAAACTGTTGCGTCAACGGTGGCCTGCAGGACAATTGGTCGCTCTTCTCCTACGACAAGTACAAAACATTTCGTGACAATACGTCAGGCTTTCTCGAACTTGCTGCCTTCCAGGCGGGAAATTCTCTCACCGGCGTGCGTCGCAGCGGCAGCAATCAACCAGCGCAATCGCAGCGGACTGAATTCGTCTCCGGGAATTACTTCGCCATGTTTGGCATCGGCCCCTATGCCGGCCGCGTCATCACGCCTCAGGATGACCGCAAGGGCGCGGAGCCCGTTGCCGTAATCAGTTATCGCGCCTGGCAACAAAAGTACGGCGGCGATCCATCCATCGTCGGTGCCAGTTTTACAATGAACGCCCAGCCGTTCACTGTAGTCGGAATCGCGCCGCCCGGCTTCTTCGGTGATCGCCTCCAGGAGCCGCCGGCGTTCTGGATTCCGATCTCGGATGAGCCGCTCATCGACGGAGCGGGCGGGATTTTGGATTTCCCGCAGCAGGATTGGCTTGATGTGATCGGGCGCATCGCTCCCGGGGCGAATCCCAAGCAAATCGAAGCGCACATGCAACTCGAACTCCAGCAGTGGCTCCTCAGCCCTGTCGCCAAGCTTCAACCCGGGGAACGCGATCTAGTTCCGAAGCAGGTGCTGCACCTTTCTCCCGGCGGCGCGGGAGTTCAGAGGCTCCGCGACGAATACCAATCAGGACTCCGCCTGCTGATGTGGATTTCCGGGCTGGTGCTGGTAATTGCCTGCGCAAATGTCGCAAACCTCATGCTGGTTCGCGCGACAAACCGCAAATTCCAGACTTCGATTCGCGCTGCGCTCGGGGCGACACCTTCGCGCCAAGTCCGGCAAGTGCTGACGGAGAGTGTGGTCCTGGCAGCCCTCGGCGGGATTGCTGGAATCGTGTTAGCGTTTGCGGGAACGCAACTCATCCTGCGGCTCGCGTTTCAAAACAACTACGTTGCGATCCATGCTTCGCCGTCGTTGCCTGTGCTGGCTTTCACGTTCACGGTTTCCCTGCTCACGGGAATCCTGTTCGGCGTGGCGCCTGCATGGATGACTGCTAGAGCCGCGCCCGCCGACGCGCTTCGAGGTGCCGGTCGTTCAACGGCCGGTGGCGGCGGCTGGACACAAAAGTCGCTGGTTGTGGCTCAGGCCGGGCTTTCGCTCGTTTTGCTGTCTGCCGCGGGATTGCTCACGCAGAGTCTGCGCAACATGCGCAATCAAAACTTCGGTTTCGAAACTCCAAACCGGTACATCCTCCACATCGATCCAATGATGGCCGGATACAAGCCCGCACAGATCCAGGCACTCTACCGCAAGCTTCACGATTCTCTCGCCGCGATCCCCGGCGTAACGCAAGTGAGCTTTTCGCTTTATAGTCCGATGGAGGGCGATAACTGGGGCGAGACGGTGTACATCGAAGGCCAGGCGCCGCCGCCTCCGGACTCGGAGCAGAACAATGCCTCCTGGGTGCGCGTCAGTGCCGGCTACTTTGAAACTCTGGGCACCAAACTTTTTCAGGGCCGCTCTTTCAGCGAGCAAGACTCGCCTACGTCGCGACGCGTAGCCGTCGTCAACCAGACATTCGCCAAACAATTCTTCAAGAATGAAAATCCGATCGGAAAACATTTTGGGGACCTGGATATAAAATACGCAGGACTCTTCGAAATTGTCGGCGTCACGGAGGACACCCAGTACCGCGAGCCGACACACAAGATACCGCCCATGTACTTTCTGCCAGAGACACAAAGTGTGGCTTATGAAGACCCGCGTTTCGTTACCTTCGAAGATCGCTCGCATTACCTCAATGCGGTGGAGCTGAAAACATTCGGGAAGGTGGCCGCCCTCGAGCCGCAGGTGCGACATGCCATCGGCGACGTAAACCCAGACCTGGCGGTTATCGATTTCATGAGCTTCGGAGAACAGGTGAGCCATAATTTCTCCCAGCAGGCCATGATTTCCAAACTCACTTCCATGTTCGGATTGCTCGCGCTCGTGCTCGCTTCCGTCGGCCTGTACGGCATTACTGCGTACTCGGTGGAGCGCCGTGCAAAAGAAATTGGAATTCGCATGGCGCTCGGCGCAGGCCGAATGAGCGTCCTGAAGCTTGTGCTACTTGGAGCTCTTGTGCAGATGGGAATTGCAATGGCGATCGGAATTCCGGCAGCGATCGCAGCGAGCTACGCGATGGCCGCGCAATTGTTTGGTGTGAAGCCGTACGATGCGCGTGTGCTGCTGATTGCGGCAGCCTCACTCGTTCTCGCCGCTTTTCTCGCAGCGGTGGTGCCAGCTCGCCGCGCAGCTACGCTGGACCCGATTCGCGCTCTGCGCATCGAATGACACCTCTCACATATATGTTTGCGCGCTTGAAAAGTCTGGAGGAATTACAAAAGCGGAGTGCGGCGCTCAGAAGAAAGCTGCGAGGCTACCTGCCCCGCAACAATAGAAGCACATCAAGCAACGCGAGGATTGCGATCGCCAGTTCCAAAACAAAGGCCCGCGCTTCATTGAACTGGTCCACCATAAATTCGTAAAGCTCGCGCGCGGTGTTCAATTTTCTTTCCACAAGGTTACGGTATTCTGGAACTCCGACGCGGACAGATGCCAGTCGATACACTTGCGCATAAAACGCGTCACTTACAAATTTGATGGAATTGTCGATCCGTTCGGTGAGCTCCATGACATCGAGGCGGATGGTGTTGAAGCGATTGGCTTCCCGCGGAAGGCTCCAGCGTGAGAACAGGACATTTCTCTTCTGATCGAGAGTGTTGTAAACGTTCGAGAGCACCCGAGACATGAAGTTATCGTAGTAACGAAACTCCAGCAGTTGCATATTGGCGTACTCCAGAATCTGGATGGTCCAGGCCGCCTCCTCGACGCGATCGTAAATAAATGCGGCGGATGATCCCACGACCAGCAAATCTGACGGGGAATACGAGATGCTTGCTTCGAGGATACGCTCCCTCGTGGTGCGAGAAAGCGGAGTCTGCTCGCCGCGAATCAGTTGCGCGATGCGCTCGCCCTCGGCGGACAGGAGATTTTCCTCGGTGATGTGCGCCTCTCCATCGCCTCTGATTTCATGAAGCTCGACCACCAGATATTCTTCCTGCAACCAGTCGTTCCTGGGTTTGACAACTGCGGGCGCAATTTGTCGAAGCCGCTCAGCGACGGTCGCACGCGCTTCCGGCTCGAGACCTGGAGAGTCCATCCAGTGCGATGCTTGTGAAAGCAGCTTATCCCAACCGCCTTTGAATTTCACTTCGAGCTGAATCTCCACAATCGCATATTCGTAATATTTGATTGTGCGTGTAACGCGCTCACCGGTTTGGAGAGTAAGCGGCTCTCGAGATTCGGCCACCGGTGCGCTCTCGAAACGCACGTACACAGGTGTGCGTCGCGGAAAGTCAGGTTTGATTGAATCGCCGCGCGCACCAACCAACTCCCGTACTTTACCCAGGTCAAAGGCTTCCCCGACATCGTAGAAACGGAAGATTCGGATGCAGCCGTCGAGAAGCACAAGATTCTTTTATCACTGAACAGACCGGCCGGAACAGAACGAATGTGGGTCAGCATTGCTGATCCGTGAGCCCACCTAGTAGGTTTCTTGCCTCGATTGTCGGAGCGAGCCCACGTCGTCACGCCCAGATGGTTAATCTGATTTGCTGCGCTCCAATCGGCGTCCTGCAAATACAGAAGTGGAATCAAATGCAGAGGCTGATTTGGTTAAGGTTTGAGACTTGCCGTAGGTGATGGCCTGGCGCGCAGCAGAAAGGGGTGCGCCGTCAATAAAACGGACAGTCTTGCCATTTCGTTCGATACCCAGCTCCTTCCACAGCGCATCGAGATCCACGTTGTTCGGCTGACCTTTCATCTTTTCGTAGAGCGCGGTCAGCACTTGCGTTCCTGTTGCGTGATCTCCAGTGGTGAGCGCCTTCTGCAAGTCCCAATCCTGAGTGATATTTCCGCCGGATTCAAGAATCCCGCGCAAGGCATCTTCGAGGCCTTTCTTGTTCGCGGTCTGGCGATGAATCTCAACATCTGCCAGAAAGCAGAACAATGCCCCGCCCCAGTAAGTCCTCCCCCAGGTGTGCGTGTGATCGAGGCCCTGGTCGCCTGTAGCGGGCAAGCCCTGGGGCAGATCGCGGACCAGTTCGTACCACATCTCCGACGCGTCCATTTGTTTGGCACGCACGCGCGCAATCGGCTCAACGTAGGTGGCAATTCCTTCTTCGATCCAGTGGTGTAGGCGGCGGACAGAGGGGAAAGCGAGATGGAGCATTTCGTGGGTGAGCATCCAATCGGACTGGAATTCCTTCCGAGTGGTCTCGGCGCCGACATGAATGGTGATCAGGCCGCCGCTTTCACCAAATGTCATCCCACCTCGCACGCCCTTCCCTTCTGTGGGCGTAACACGAATCGAGACATGCGGCAGAGGATAGTGCCCGTAATAGTTGGCGACGGCTTCAGCGGCGGAGCGTACCCAATCCAGCAGGCCGTCTTTGTTGACGTCGAACTGACCCTTCTCGACGTTGACATCGATGCGCGAATTGCCGACAAGAATGGTTGAATTCATTTCGCTCGCCGACGCTGCCGGGATTGAAAGCAGCAATATTACCAGCAACATTCGCGCCGCTGTGGGGCGAATTCCCGAGAGTGGCGAACCGTAGGCAGAAGTGTATGGATGTTGCAGCGGGAAACTCTCCGGACATCCGTGAGTTCAAATAGATGCGCGACTCAGGTTTTCGGTTTGCTCAGCCGACGCTCGAGCAGAGTATCAAGGGAGAGTTTTCCAGGGCCAAAGATAAGAATGAGCAGCCCCACAAAGAGAAAAGTGAAAGGGTCGGCGACATAGAATTTGCCAGGGTCGGAGAAGAAGGAAAGGAACGCCTCGCGATCGGCGATGACATATGCCGTGAACATGTCGATAACAATGGCCAGGGCGGCGATGCGAGAAAGGAGTCCCACCGCGAGGAGGATTCCTCCGACGAACTCGACGCTGGAAACGAAGATCGCCGTCGCACCCGGCGCGGGCAAGCCCAGACTCGTGAAGAACTCGGTCACGTGCGGAAGATTGTGCAGTTTTCCCCAACCATTCTGTGAAAGCTGCCAGCCCCAATACAGGCGGACAATCAAAAGAAAAGGCGACTGCAAGGTTGTTACTGTCTTGACGAACCAGGCGTAGAGTTCTTGAAGCTTGGCCATACCTTCAGTCCTTTTGTAACCCGCCTCGGATCGAGCCATGCGGCAGGAAATCCAGCCAGCGAATGTCTATGGGCGGCAGAACCAGCCGAGAGCCGCCCAAGCGTGAAACCAACTCTGAACATTGGAAGCCCGATTTGCCATGGCGATGGAACTTTTTCGCAATGCCAAATCAATTGCGCGCTGCAGACTTTTTCCTTCGCGCAGTTTGCTGAGGAGGATGAACTCTTCGCGTTCCAGGCGGCGAAAATAAACTGACTCGTCGAGGCGATGCACGGCCAGAAAGATCGCTGATGGTTTTAGCTTGGCCACCGCCAGGACACGCTTGCGCTTGCGGCGCTCCGTGAAAGCGTTGCTGGCGAATTCGGTGTCTTCGTCTTTTCTAACTCCCAGAAGCAAATCATCGACTGGATAGCGCAGGTCGAGCAACTGGATGTAGGGTTGCAGCCGCAGGTGCAATCTGGATGGGTTCGCGGAGGCGAGGTCTTCGGGTTTGAGGGCTGCGTCCGCTTGGCCATCGAAAGCTTCGATGTCCGCCCATTCCAGACGAACCATATCGATCGCCAGAGCATGACGCGACCCCGCGAGCGCGGGATGCTTCTTCAACCATCCTTCCAATCGAGAACCGAGATTGCGAAGAGTGAAGGTGCGGGACGGGGAATCAATCAAGTAGGCCTTGGCGACGGCGTCAAATCGGCGGTCGCCCAGCACCGCGCGGAGTCCGGGAAAATCCTCGGCGAACGCAGAGAGAACGCGGAACCAGTATTGACGATTGTAAATTTCGAGGCGCTCGAAGGAGGTCAAGCGGTCGTTGGGCTTGATGAATTCGGCGGCCACATCGCGCATGCGGCGTCCATTGGGAGCGACGCGCTGCATTCCTTCCGAGGGAGTAAGCGGAGACATCACGGCGCGCGCCATTCGTCGTTGGAGATTGAGAAGTTTCATACGGCGGTGGCCAACGATTCCGCGGCGAGAAATTGATTTGCCTTCAGAGCTTCCGAATGGACCTCATCGAACGAAGGGATACTGTCGTCCCACTCGAGGAGAGTGGCGGTGTGACCCACGCGGTGGATGGCATCGGCATACAATTTCCACACCGGATCAATCACAGGGTGGTCATGCGTATCGAGAATATATTTGCGATATTTGGAGTGACCGGCAATGTGAATCTGGGCGACACGTTCCGCTGGTATTCCCGCAAGATAGGCATGCGGGTCGAAGCTGTGATTCTGTGAGGAAACGTAGATATTGTTGACATCGAGCAAAATTCCGCAATCCGCGAGCTCGACAACCTCAGTCAAGAATTCCCATTCGGTCATCTCCGAAACATGAAATTCCGCGTAGCTGCTCACGTTTTCGACGGCGAGCGGAATTTCCAGGAAGTCTCGAACTTCGCGGACTTTTTGCGCGGTGATTTTGGCAGCTTCAAAAGTATAGGGCATGGGAAGCAGGTCGTGGGTGTAGCGCCCATCCACGCTGCCCCAACAGAGGTGATCGGTGAGCCAAGGCGTCTTGGTGCGCTTTACCAGATCTTTCAATCGCCGGAGATGCTCGCGATTGGGGCGTTCCGCGGAACCGAAATACATGGAGACGCCGTGCTGCACCACTTTATATTGCTCGAGAATCTGGTCGAGAATGCGCAGGGGACGCCCGCCGTCAATCATAAAATTCTCGGAGATAATTTCGAACCAGTCCACCACCGGTTTGCGGGTCAGGATGTGGTGGTAATGCGGGGCGCGCAACCCGATACCGATTCCGTAATCCGTAAAATTGTTGAAGCGACTTGCGGGCATGAATGGCTCCGACTGCCGGTAGAGTGCGACGAGGGCCGGGATGCATCGCCGGCCCTCGCGGATAGAAACAGGTTAAGTTGAATTTACGCTGAGGGCTTCTTCTCGTCCGGCATTTTGGAGCCATCGGTCGCGCAGCCGCCCTTGCCCTTGCAAGAGTTCTTGCCTTTGCAACCGTTGTCACTGGACTTGCAACCGCCCTTGCCCTTACACGAGTTCTGGCCCTTACAAGCGTGCTTTTCCTTCACCTTATCCTTATCTTTGTCCTTGTCCTGCCCGATAGCCGGGGACTTCACGCCGGAGAGCAGGTTCGAGGCTTGAATTGTTGCGCCACTGCCGGCGAGCAAACCCGCCAGCGCTGCGCCTGCGATCAAGGCCTTCTTCGACTTTGTCATATTCTGGAGTCTCCTCATCATGGACTGAATTTGGGCCCAACTACTCCCTGGAACAGTACGCTTCCGAGGAGCCATTGGATTTAAAGCACTTGATAATTCGCCTAGAGCCAGTCTGCCTCGTGGTTTACTGGGGCAAGCCACCAGGCGGGCAGGATAGTAGACTTTTTTCAGGCACCAGGCAACAGGCTGATACGAGTGGCTCGATTTTTCTTCTGGGCGCTCCCTCGTACCCCTGAACAGAGGACCTTGATGGCATACTATCCGCCATCCGCGAACGGCGGTGGGTTGGATTTTCTGTTCGCAGGCAGGAGGTTTTCAATCGTGTCACGATCTATCCGTTGCATGCTTGTACTGCTCGGCTTGTTTGGAATTTTGGCGCCAATGAGGGGGCAGGATCAAAAGAAGAGCGCCGCGAATCATGTGGAGGTGGCGTCGATTCCTGCGAGAGCAGAAGACGTGGGCAGCATTGATGGAATCATGAAGGCGTTTTACGAAGTCGTGTCCGGGCCGGCGGGCGAGCCCAGGCAGTGGGCGCGGGATCGCACGCTGTACATCCCGGGCGTGCGGTTTGTTTCCATGTCCGTGGATGCGAAAAATGAGCCGGTAGCGCACGTGGTGGACCACCAACAGTTCGTGGATTCGAGCGACTCCACAGTGACGGGAAAAGGATTTTTTGAGTGGGAAATTCACCGCGAGACGAAGCGGTTTGGAAATATCGCTCACATTTTCAGTACCTACGAGAGCCACATTACGAAAGCAGGGCCAGTGATCGCGCGCGGGGTCAACAGCATTGAACTTTTCTGGGACGGAAAACGCTGGTGGATCGCAGGCGCCATCTGGGACGAGGAGCGCAAGGACAACCCGCTGCCAAAAGATTTTCTGAACTAACGCAATAGGCCGTAGAGCATTTCTTTCCAACGGCGCGCGTCCATGGCCCAGCAGATGTCGGCGTTGGGCTGCTTGTTGGTTACGCCGATCTCGTCAACCACGGTCATGCCGCGGGTAATTTCACTGGCAGTCTCAATCTCGACGTGATGACGGCTGCGGCGTGTGCAGATGGTCGGATCGAGCGCAATGGCCATGGCGACGGGATCCGGGAGCGTCAGGCCGGGCTCGTGAGTCCACTCGGTGCTGGCCTTGAGCGCAGCTTTGTTGCAGTCGAGCGCGAAGTGCGCGAATTTCGTTCCAATGGCGCGCACTGACGCCATATCCGCGTTGTCGAGCGCGGACGCTCCGCGGCAGTGCTCCCAGCCAATCATCAGGATCGGCAACCCAGAATGGAAGACGATGTGCGCCGCTTCCGGATCCACCCAGATGTTGTACTCGGCTGCGGGTGTAATGTTCCCGACAGTGCAGGCAGCGCCACCCATGACGTACACCTGCTTAATTTTTCCGGCGAGATCGGGAGCGCGGCGCAGCGCCATTGCGATATTTGTGAGCGGGCCCAGGGTGACCAGGGTGTATTCGGCGGGGTGCGCGCGAACCAGGCGTATCAATGTGTCCACGGCGTGCTCTTGCTCTGGTGGACGCTTTGGCAGGGGGTAGTTCATTCCGCCCATGCCGTCAGGCCCGTGAAAGAAGTAGGCGTACTGCGCTTCCCGCACCAGAGGACGATTGCTCCCGATGTAAACGGGAGTGTCTTTGCCGCACAACTCGGCGGTGTAGCCTGCATTGCGCGCGCCCATTTCCACTGGCACGTTGCCGGAAACCATGGTGATGGCGTCCACCTGCACATCAGGCGAGCGCAGAGCCATGAGGATGGCTACGGCGTCGTCGGATGCGGTATCGGTGTCGATGATGAAGCGGCGCATGTAAGGCTCCGTGGTTGGCAATTTCGAGCAAGCCGGATGGCGGGCAGAGTCTAACTTGAGTAACGCGTGATCCGCAGGGATTTTTCGCAGAGGCTGAGCCAGGCTGGACCAGCGTGAAACTGCTCTTAAAGGGGGCGAAAGGACTACGAAAGTACTAAAAATCTGGAAATGGATAGCCCGATTGTACCGGACGTACTATGAAAAAGGCTCCGAGCGAATAGGCATGAGAGGCCATTGGCAGAAACATGTGCCGGATCGAAACTGGCTCCTGTGAACGCAGAATTCTCAGCCAGCTTCGAGGACAAAAAAATGAGCAAGCAACAAAAGGGATTCTCGCTGATCGAACTTCTGATAGTCGTGGCGATCATTCTGGCGCTAGCGGCCATCGCGATCCCCAACCTGTTGACGGCACGGATGGCGGCCAATGAAGCGTCGGCGGTTGGCTCGCTCCGGACCATCAGCATCGCTGCCACCACTTACAATTCCACCTATGGTGATGGCTTCCCGCCGAGCCTGGGTGTGCTGGGCGGACCAGCAGGGACGGTGCTGCCGTCTTGCGATACATCACTGCTGATCGATAGCGTGCTGGGCGGAGCGGATGCCACGATCAAGAGCGGTTACAATTTTACAGTCTCGCCAGGGACGGTTGTTGTGGGAGCGGTGCCGGCCGGCTGCTCGAATCCTGGATATACCGACGGCTACATGGCATCGGCGTGGCCCGTAAGTGAAGGAACTTCAGGCGTGCGCAGCTTCTGCATGGATGCAACGGGCGTTCTGCAGTTTGATGCAACGGGAACTATCCCTGTGGAAGTGGCAGGGGCGTGCCCGGTGCTGACCCCTCTTCAGTAGCTGACTCGAAGCTTCTCTCAGGGGAAAACGCGGCTCAGCTTTTCCCCTGAGAAGAACGGCCGCAGAACGCCTGCATAGAGTTAAGCAGAAACTCGGACTACTCCTCGACGCACCGCTAAAGCCCACCTCGCAACAGAACAAATGCAACGGCACTAGTCGCGATAGATGAATTCAAGCTCCACGCCCGCGACCTCGATGATGTCGCCCGAGGCCAGCTTCGTCGGATGGCCCACCGCATTGCCGTTGACAGTGGGCGTCCTATCGGCGGCGCCGATGTAATAGGAATTATCCTCGCGGCGATTGATTTGCGCGGCCGCCTTGGGTGCAAACCAGCCTCGGAGCTTCACGGTGGCCATTGCGGATTTCCCGATGACGGTGAGCTTGTCGTTGAGGACGTATTCACGCTGGTCGGTCCGGCCTTCCAGGACCACCAGGGTCGGAATTTTCAAGCGGGTAGGAGCAACCTGCGCGCTTTCGCCGACGGCAGCAACTTTCTGCAGGAAATCGCGGCGCTCTTTTGTGTCGAGCATGACGGTTTCATTGATTTTCGGCGCGGCGGGCCTGGATTGATCATGATCAAGGCTGGAAGCGCGAACTTCGCGTGAATCCGTGACCACGATGGTGTGTTTGCCAATGCCCACGGAATCTCCCGGCTTGAGCGTGACCATTTTCACGCGCTGGCCATTGACGAAGGTGCCATTCATGCTGCCGAAATCTTCAAGCATCAAGCGCCCTTCCTCATTGAACACGCGCGCGTGGTAGTGCGAGACGGCGGGATTGTCGATCACCAGGCCGTTGTCCGGCGAGCGGCCGATGCTGACTTCCTTGGCACCCACGGACAATTCCTTCAGCACGGAATTTTCAAATTTAAGCACGAGCTTCGACATGGCGACACCCTCCCATCAAGATTGAACTTCGGAACCTTTGAGCCATCGACCCACCCGCGCGAAAGTACCCGCAGGCTTCGCAGCGTGGCGGACCACGACGGCGGTAATGTTGTCTTCCCCTCCCGCCTGATTGGCGAGATCGACGAGCCGGTCGGCGGCATCCTGCGCGTCTTCGGCGTCGCCCAGGACTCCCGCGATTTGCGCATCGGATAATTCGTGCGTGAGGCCGTCGGAACAGAGAAGGATCGTGTCGCCTTCAAGTAGCACGTGTTCGTCCACGTCTACCTGCACTTCGGGATCGACGCCAAGTGCGCGCAAGAGAACGTTCTGCAAATTGCTGCTGGCAGCTTCCTGCTCGGTCATCGAGCCGCGGCGCACCTGGTCTGCGACGAAAGAATGATCCTGCGTGAGCTGCTCGAGGGTTTCTCCGCGGAGCCTGTAAGCGCGGCTGTCTCCGACATGCGCCAGGCTCATGCGTTGATCCGCGAGCCAAATCGCTACGACCGTCGCGCCCATGCCACGCTGCTCGGGAGTCTGCTCGGCCGCCTGGTGCACCGCGCGGTTTGCAAGACGGATGGCGCTCGCCAGACGGTTGGAGTTGTCCGAAACTCCCGCAATCCGGGCACCGGTCATGGCCGACGAGGGAGTCGCCTGTGCCTCGCGGCAATAAGCCACGATGGTTTCCGTGGCCAGCCGGCTGGCCACTTCTCCGGAGGCCTGCCCGCCCATACCGTCAGAGAGAACGAAGAGATTTATTTCCGGCGCGATGCAGAAACTGTCCTCATTGTTTTCCCGGACGCGTCCGGCATCAGTGCGCGATCCCAAATCATTTACCATGCCCTGCCCCTGGCTTCGTAAATTCCTGACTGCTTGAGAATCTGTATCACTCGTTCGAATTCTGATTTCCGCCTGGAGCAGCCACCTGGTGGACGCCTTCAAAGCCTTGCGTCTTCAGCCACTCCATCACGCTGGGAATTCGCTTCGTTCCAAACGGTCCCGCGAAAACCACATAGAACTCGCCCGCGGGGCCGTGCCGGGTGACAAGCGTCACGTCCAGTCCCAAATCCTTGATCTTTTTTTCAATCGCTTCGGCGCGTTCCTGTTTCTGATACCGGCCGATCCAGAGGTACTTGGCGCCGTTGGTGGCTGCTGCGGAAGTTGCCTGACCGAACGCTTTATCGGCACGCTGTTGCACGTCTGCCGCAGCTTCGCTTTTTACGGCAGGCTGCATAGGCTGCTTCGCGAATTCCTTCAATGGCTCCAGCGATAGCGGCGGAGCAGTCGCGACCTCTTTGGCGGGCGCAGCTTTAGCTGCGGGAGACTTTGGTCGCGCCGGAGCAGTTGGTTTAGGTTCCGCCACGTGAGCGTCCGGGAGCGGGGCTGCAGGCGTTGGAATCACAAGCACAAAATTCGGGGGCTTCGGCGTGGCTAATGAAGGCGGTGATAATTCCTCAGCCGATTTCGCGGCCTTCAACCAACGTGAACCAGTGGCCGCGCCAACGACCAGCAAAATTCCGACTAGAACCCAGACAATTGCGGGCGAGCGCTTTGGTTCTGCCTTGATAGGCGACGCACCACTGAGGACGGGAGCGGAGCCGGGGCTCGAATGCGTGCGCAACGCAGGCGGAGGTGTGGTCGGACTCGCCGTGGCCGGGCCTGCTGCAGTGCGCAAGGCATTTTCCAATTCAGCGACGGATTGAAAGCGCTTTCCCGGCTCTTTTTCGAGACATTTCAAAATGGCGCGTTCAATTCCCACCGGGATCGAAGGGTCCACCTCATGAGGGGGCGGGGGAGTCTCGCGCATCTGTTTCAGCGCAACAGCCACGGCTGTGTCGGCCTGAAATGCCTGGGTACCTGTAAACATTTCGTAGAGCATCAAGCCGAGCGAGTAGATGTCGGTGCGGTAGTCCACAGGCTTGCCGGCTACCTGTTCGGGCGCCATGTAAGCTGGCGTGCCCACCATCGAGCCGGTGAGTCGCGTCAGGGATTCCATTGAACGCGCAATGCCGAAGTCCATGATCTTCACGTTACCCTGGCCATCAATCATCACGTTTTCCGGTTTCAAATCGCGATGCACGATTCCTTGAGCGTGCGCTTCCTTCAGGCCGGAACAGATTTGTTCCGTCACGCTGATGGCCTTGCGCACAGGCAAGCCGCCGAATCGGTTCAGCACCGAGCGCAAGCTTTCACCCTCCACGAACTCCATGGAGGTATAGGCGATGCCGCCGAGACGATTAAATTCATGCACGCGGCAAACATTTTTGTGCGTAATTTTTCGAGCGAAGAGCAACTCATTCTTGAAACGATCCATCATGGCCTGGTCTGAGGCAATTTCCGGCTTCAAGAGTTTCAGGGCTACGGTTTCGCCGGTTTCGCGGTCGCGGGCTTTGTAAACATTTCCCATGCTGCCGTGTCCCGCTTCGGCCAGGATGTCGTAGCGCTGGCCTAGTGCCGCGAGACTGACGGAACTTAGATTGGGGAGTGAAACCGGAGGCACGGAAGTGTCCGTAAGCAAAGCGGAGGGGTCGGGAACGTCGCTTAACAGGACGGTGTCGTGCCGCGGACGTGGATTGCCCGGCGCGGCCGTAGTAGCGGAGCCCGGTTTCGGGTTGGATGGTTCGGTCATAACGCCCCTATCAGGATAAGCGAGCCGGAGACGGGAAAGTCAGGAACGGTCGAAGGATGTATGGAAAAAGTATCTGGTACTCTTTGCTTCCTGAAGCGAGCTCCTGCACTTGGAGGATGTCGAAAAGGAGCTTGTGCAGGTCCATAATCAGCGTGCGACTGCCGGTGCGCCAGGCTGAATTTGGGGTGGCGCGGCGGTTGGATAAGCCTTCGGACGCGCCGCAAGTGACTGCAACTCCTGGCGATGCATGAAAGCGAAGAAGTACATCAAAGCGATTTGACTGAATAGCGCGATAAACCAAATTCCCGCGGCAGAATTCCATGAGGTGGCATCTAGCGTCAGCACACGCACGGGGACGAATATGGACTGGAAAGCAGCCTCGCCCGGCTGAATATTCACCATCCCATGAACGAAAAACAGCACGAATAAAGCAGTGTAATAGACGAACGCGTACAGCATGGCGCGAAGGAGAGGCTTGCGCCCAGGACGCAGATTCATCCATTGCAAATAGAGCAAGTCGCGGCAAATCCACAGAGCGAAAAAGATCAGACGGAAAATAAACAGAGACATGTCCAGCGGCTCGGGATGCAGGTAGGGAGAGGCTGCGGGATTCTGATGCCCCGCGGTCAGCAGCAGCGGCAGGAATCCTGTGGCGATCACGCCGATCATGATGTAAGGCGCAGGCCAAAAAGCTTCCAGCCACGTCAAGCCTGCTGCGCCGAGTTCGCGGAGTCGGCGGCGGGCCCTATCACGGTTTCGAAGCAGCACCAGACCCAGTGCGAAAAAGACGGTGACGTTGACCCACATGGAGCCGAGCTGCGCCAAGGCCGGTGAGTACGCAGCCAGCGGATACGCTCCAATGAAAAGAAAATTGACCCAGCCTGCGAAGCCGAGAGCCTGCAGCGGCGTCAGAAGCTCATACATGGCCGGATCGCGCTTTATATTGCGCTCCAACGCGAGAATGAACCAGGCAGCAAAGGACGCGTAAACGAAAGAGAAGAACGGCGTGAACGGCAGCGGTATGCCGTAAAAATTGACGTTCTGCGTGGCCGCAACACCGTGCATCCCTCGCGTGAACAGAATGGTGATGAACGACATTCCCGGAAAGCCAGCAAAAAATAAGAACAACATGACGGCGCCCGTCGAAAGACTGCGGCGCAGCAACATGGACATGAGGACAGCGAAGGAATGAAACGCCAGCGCACCAAACAGAAGCAATATCCAGGCGTCGAGGAGGTCGCCGAAAGCCCAGCCGCTTTTTGAAAGGCCTAGCAATGCTCCAGGAATCAAGCACAGCCCGATGAAATAGGCCATGGAAGGCGCACCCAGCATTTTGCCCACGGCGAGCTCGAGGGGAGTAAGCCGGGTGATGCGCTGGTAGTCGAAAGTGTTTTGCTCTTTTTCGCGACTGATGGATTGCAGGCAGGCAACGCCGCCACCCACAAGCACGGTGATGGATTGGAAAATGAGTACCGACGCCAGATACCCCATGCCCCATCCTGTTCTGCTCGCCGAACTACTGTCGGGCCACAGAGCGGGGAGAATAATCAACGAGACGATGGCGGTGATGATCGCTGCGACGGCCATGCGTTTCGGACGCATCTGAATGCGCAGGTTGCGGATCAGCTCGGGATTTCTCAGGAATAGCGCGGCGGGATCGTTCACATCACCTCTCCCTTGGTCAGGCGCGAATATACCTGCTCGAGCGAATCGGTGACTTTCTCGATGCCGATGACGGGAGCACCCGTGGAAACCAGCGCTTTCATCAATTCCGCCAGCTCTGAATCTGTCCCGCTAAAAGTAAACAGCGCCCCGCCTGGGTCCACAGAAAGCGCCGAGACGCGCGGGTGTTGCGTCAACCACTGCTGCAAGTTGAATCCGGGTGTGGCGAGTTTTACGCGCACGCGCTGCCCGCCGGGAGTGCCTTGCGGCCCTGGCGCGATAGATCCTTCCTGAAGGATCTTTTCGAGCGGGCCCGCTTTCACCAGCCGGCCCTTTTCCAGGATTGCGATGGAAGTGCAAATCTCCTGGAGGTCGCCGAGTAAATGCGAAGTGATTAGGATGGTCTTTCCCGCTTTATGGAGATCGCCAATCAGGCGCTTGAAATCGATGCGTGCTTGCGGATCCAGGCCGGCGGTCGGCTCGTCCAACACCAGCACAGGTGGATCGTGAATGATGGCGCGCGCGATTCCCAGGCGTTGCTTCATACCGCGCGAGAGCCCGTCAATGAACGCATCGCGCTTGGTCTGCAACCCAAGAAGCACCAGCAGGTACTCGATTCGGCCGGGAATCGAATCGTCCGGGAGCTTGTACGCGTGGCCGAAATAATCCAGGTATTCCCAGACCAGCAGGTCGTCGTAGAGCGCGAAAAAATCCGCCAGGTAGCCGATGTAGCGCTGCGCTTCTTCCGGACGCGCTTCCACGGCAACGCCATTCACCAGAACGCGCCCAGAGGTTGGCACCAGCAGGCCGCAGATCATTTTCAGCGCGGTTGTCTTCCCCGCCCCGTTCGGACCCACCAGTCCGTAAATCTCGCCTGCGGGGATTTCCAGATTCAGGCGGTCAGCGGCTACTACCGGCCCCTGCCTATCGGTGCCGCCGGCCAGATCGTACTCTTTTGAGAGGTTTTCGATGCGAATCATGGCGCCTGCTGCGAGTGTGGAGGGGAAGGCAGGGCGCGTCAATTGACGGATAGGAAATTGTGTCGCGAGAGTCAAATTGTGCTGGCTGCCCGCGCTTCGGAGGACTTCTTGGGGCGTGCTGCAAAGATCAGATACGAAGCCGCTTAGGACCGCTAACGAAGGGATTGCCCCGCTCGTAGAATCGCAGCATTCGGTGGGCGTCTTTGGAGATGCCGATGCGCACGCTGACGCCTATGGGTCCGGTCCGCCGCACAGGCGCGCCGAGCCACAATGGCCCGTTGGCAGACAAATCCAGACCGTCCAGCCGCGGGTCGATTGCCAATGCCGATGCGAGTCTCCCGGGGCCACGCGCCAGATCCGTGAGACGTGAAGTCCTGCGGCGGCGCTTCATGGATTCAATGCCCTCGAGCGGTTCGATCGCGCGCAACAGGATTCCCGCGCCGATGCCATGGCGCTCGCTCGAGACGTTGAGCATGTAGTGCGCGCCATAGACGAAGTAAACATAGGCGCGGCCGTGCTCGAGAAACAGGCTGCGATTGCGCGGTGTTGGTCCATTGAACGCATGGCAGGCTGCGTCGCCGGGAAGATATGCCTCGGTTTCGACGATGCGACCGCTCAGACGACCGCGCGGTAGTTGGCGAACAATTGTTTTACCAATCAGAAAACGCGCGAGTTCGATCGTGTCGTGTGGCAGTTCTGAGCGGCGAATTCGGCGAATGCGCTTCATCTATTCGCAAGTTTTTACCACAGGTTCAGCAAGGGGCTTGCTGTAGAATGCGGCACCGAGGAAGTTGGGCTTCGGGAGGGATTATGGCAAGCGAGAAACTCTCGACAAGCGGCCAGGACTGGCCCGCATTGCCGCTGGCCGAGTGGAAGGACACGCTCGCGACGCTGCACATGTGGACTCAAATCGTGGGGAAGGTGCGGCTGGCGCGGGCGCCTTATATGAATCACTGGTGGGAAGTGCCGTTGTACGTTAGCGCGCGCGGATTGACCACCTCTCCCATTCCCTGCCCTGCCGGGGTCTTCGAGATCGAGTTCGACTTCATCGAACACGTTTTGCGGTTCGAGAAAAGCAGTGGCGAGTCGGACGTGATAGATCTCGCACCGCGCAGTGTGGCTGATTTCTATCGCGAAGTGATGGAAACGCTTAAGTCACTCGATATCGAGACGAAGATCTGGTCGATGCCGGTTGAAATTCCGAACCCCATCCGGTTCGACAGAGATACCACGCACGCCTCGTACGATCCAGAATATGCGAATCGCTTCTGGCGAATTTTGGCGAGCATTGATCCTATTCTCCAGGAATTCCGGGGACGATTTATCGGCAAGGCCAGCCCGGTGCATTTTTTCTGGGGGAGCTTTGATCTAACCGTGACGCGATTTTCAGGCCGTCCTGCGCCGGAGCGTCCGGGAGCGGATCGGATCACCAAGGAGGCGTACTCACATGAGGTGAGCAGCGTGGGTTGGTGGCCCGGTGGCGGGGATGTCGCCAGCCCGATGTTCTATTCCTACGCAGCTCCAGAACCGCAAGGATTTAAAGACGGCCCTGCGCGGCCTGCAAAGGCTTTCTACAGCGCACAACTGAACGAGTATTTGTTGAAC
>Ga0210384_10003101_pt1 | contig 19584 bp, 17 predicted proteins | sample IncBWH2MmetaG_FD_160574 | JGI IMG/M metagenome (GOLD analysis project Ga0210384, IMG submission 160574) | Forest soil microbial communities from Barre Woods Harvard Forest LTER site, Petersham, Massachusetts, United States - Inc-BW-H-2-M | ecosystem: Environmental > Terrestrial > Soil >...
CGCACCATCTACATGTTCAGTGGCACGCCCTTCACCGCGCGCACCAAACTGCAAGGCCACGCAGTGCGCGCTATGTACGCCTGCTGCGGCGCGACCGACTATTATCTTGAAACCGGCGATCCCGCCTACTGGAAAACGCTGACCACCCTGTGGGATGACCTGTCGCAGCGGCAGATGTACATCTCCGGTGGGGTGGGGGCGCGCGCCGAAGGCGAAGCATTTGGCGAAGCCTACGAACTACCCAATGCGCGTGCCTACGGCGAAAGCTGTGCCGCAATCGGCAACATGATGTGGAACTGGCGCATGCTGGCTGCGAACGGCGATGCCAAACACGCCGACATTGTCGAACGCGCGCTCTACAACGGAATTAATTCCGGGATGTCACTCGACGGCACCCTCTATTGTTATCGTAATCCGCTGGCCTTCGATCCTTCCGGCGGCGACAAGATTCGCAACGAGTGGTACGACGTCACCTGCTGTCCACCAAATCTAGAACGCACCTTCGCCTCTCTTCCGGGATATTTCTATAGCACCAGCAGCGACGGCATTTACGTGCATCTCTACAATGATTCCGAACTCAATTGGCATCTGGAAAACGGTACCGCTCTGAAGGTCACACAAAAGACAAACTATCCCTGGGACGGACGAGTGAATATCACCGTGACTCCGGTGCAGGCTTCCGACTTTACTTTCCATCTTCGCATTCCCGGCTGGGCCGAGAGCGTGCTGGTCTCAGTGAACAATAAACCCGTTGCCGGAGCTAAACCTGGACAGTATCTGCCGATCCAACGCAAGTGGTCTCCCGGCGATGTGATTCGCCTGCAAATGGAAATGCCGCCGCACGTGATCCAGGCCAATCCCCGAGTGATCGATGACGCGGGACGTGTGGCGGTGCAGCGCGGCCCGCTGGTTTATTGTCTGGAAGAACTTGACCAGCCTGAGGGAGTTTCGCTGGTAAACGTAGCTCTAGACCTGGCCAGTGCGTCATCGGATAAATTTCAGAGCCAGCTTCAGACCGACTTGCTCAACGGAGTTGTCGTGCTTCGCCATGCTGGGCGAGTGTATGAAAACGATGCCAGCGCCAAGGCGCTTTACTCGGACTTTAGAGGCGTTCAGACCAAGAGCCGGCAAGTACCTCTAACCTTCATTCCGTACTATGCCTGGGCTAATCGACAGGCGACATCGATGCAGGTTTGGACTCCGCTATACAGGGCTTAGTCTTTAGCATTTGACGTAGCGGAGTTCTGCTGTGTTCCTTGTGGCGAGATTGTGACGACGCAACACGAACCGGGACAAGCTGTCACGAGTTACTACTGCCGCATCTCCTAAAATTCAGCTGGGGTTGCTTTGGCTTCCTCCGAAGTCAGTCGACATTTGTGCCGGTAGGACAGGTTGGCCATGTGGGCCACCACTGCCGAACGATATCCTAGTTCGACCGAGGCATTTGGCGTCTTCCGGCTACGCATACACTCAATCCAGTTTGCGATGTGATTCTGGGACGGGCTCTCGCCCTTGATCGCCGTGCCATTCGAGCGATTCACATCTTCCGGGTAGTGGACCTCGTCTTCCGATCGGCCGGTAACCATGTCGTTTGCGGCGGCGACGTATTCGATGGTTCCGTCGCTGCCGAGGATGCGCTGGCCGAGTCCGTAACGCCGGTTGCTGAATGTGGATTGGAAGGTCACAACCATGTCATTCGGGAAATCTATGGTGACGGCAATCGTGTCGGCACTTGACGTCCATCTTTTTCCGAGAACACGCCACCGGACATGTAGGCTGCCGTAGGCAGTGGGAGGTCGAGAGCGCTCATGATCCAACCCATCTGGTGGATCATGTTTTCGGTTATGTTTCCGCCCGAGAACATCCAATACAGTCGCCAGTTGAGAAATTTAAAGGGGTCGAAAAGTGCATCAGGCCTGCCGTTCAGGAACGCCTTCCAGTCCACATTCTGGGCGGTGCAATCGTCGGGGACGGCGCGCACCCACTGGCCCTTACCGTGAGGGCTGTTGCGGCTCATCCAAGATTCGACCTGAGTCACCTTGCCCACCATTTCCGTCCGCGATCCATTTTCTGGCGTCCGTCAGCGGCCCCTCACTCTCGTGCTGCAATCCGATCTGGAGCACACGATCCGACTTTCTCGAAGCCTCGAGGCATTGCTCCGCTTCCGCGATTGACCAGGTCATGGTCTTCTCGGAGTACAGGTCTTTTCGGGCGGCGAGCGTGTCCAGAAAATGTCGCGCGTGAATGTGCAGCGGGGTGGCTACCAGAACGCCATCGATATCTTTCATGTCGAGAATGCGGCGATAGTCGTTGACCGTCTGAAGGCCGGGCGATATTTTCCTGGCTTCGTCAAAACGTCGGGTATAGACGTCGGCAACGGCGACCACCTGTGCGCTAGGTAGGGTTAGAGTTTGCTTCAGAAGTTCCTGACCTCGAAGCCCGACCCCGATCATCGCCAAGCGGATGCGCTCGTTGGCGCCCAATACACGGGCCGTGGGATAAGCCATGAACGCGGCAGTCCCCAGCGCCGCCTGTTTGATGAAATTGCGTCTGGTATTTTCAACATCGAATGTCCTCCGCTTTGAGATAGTTGGCGGCCCGACGACGAGAGTTTATTGGTCGTTTCCGCTACAGCGCTCCCGCCTTCTCCAGTGCATCTTTCATTCCGGCCCAGCTCTGTACGGTCGAACCTTCTGGTGTGCCCGCTCCGCGCCAGTGCGTTTCGAGACTCACGACATGATGATAGCCGTCGCGCTTCAGAGCTTGGTATTGACCCACCCAGTCGATCGTGCCCTTGCCCATCGCGGCCCATTCAACGCCCTTGGCTGTCTTGGTTGCGTCTTTGCAGTGGCAATGACCGATTCGGGTTTTAGGCAAGAGATCATAGCCGTTGGGATACGGTATTTCGCCGAACATGGCTGCGTTGCCCGGGTCCCAATTGAGCATGAAAGCCGGCGAGGGTACGCCGTCGAGAACCTTGGCGGATTCTGCCCCAGTTGCGGTATTGCAGGCAAATTCATTCTCCAGAATAAGGACCAAACCAATCTTGCGTAGCTTTTCTGCAGCCTGTTGCAATTGGTCGTTCATGGCTTTGCGATAGGGACCCTGATCATCAAGCCGCCAGAAATCGAAGCAGCGGATGCGGTCAGTAGAAAACTTTTTAGCCAGCTCAATAGCACGATCGAGAACTTCCCCCTGCTGGTCATAGGTAAAGTTGGCGTTGAAGTGATCGTGTTCTGGACTGAACTTGGATTTCGGTGCGCCTGGCCAATCCACTTTGAAAAGGGGGCTGGCGATATCGGCGACTCGCAGGTTGTTCTTTTTCAAGAGACGTTGTGCTTCCGCAATTTCGTTGGCATCGAGACTGGCCACGTTCTTGTTCCACATACTGCGCAGTTCCATCCATTCCATACCGAATTGTTGGGAAGCCACCTCGCAAGCACGGCCAAAATCCTGCGAAATCTCATCATTAATTACGGCAATCTTGAAGGGGGACTTGCTTAGGCGAGGACCTCCGGATGTGGCTGACGATTGAAAAGGAGCGGCCGAGAGACTGCGGTTGGCTGCGGCCAATACCCCCAGTCCCGCAATGAACTCACGACGTGAAAAATCCGATCGCATGGGTAATCTCTCCTGGCGAAATTCTCGAAAACTGACTGCGTTCAGCGAATTGAGGTCCCTCAACGAGGGGCCGAGAGCTTAGGGTCTAGCTTTGCGCCATCTCCAGTTCGTGAGCGGCTTGTTCGACCTGGCCACTGGCTTTCAACGACGCAGCCAGGTCATAATGAGCAGCCGCGTCCTCCGGATTCCATGCAACCACAGCCTGGAACTCGGGAACAGCCGTCTCCCAATCTCGGGAGTCTGCGGCCAGCCGTCCTAGCCCGCAATGGGCTTCAACCAGCCGGGGGCCAGTCTCGCGGCATTTTTGAATTCGACAGCAGCCTCCGCTCGGTCCCCTTTATCGGAAAACAGCAATCCCAATTGGAGGTGCGCCAGTGCGTGATTGGGATTCAACTGCAATACTTGGCGAAAAGCGGATTCGGCTTTTGCGGAGCTGTCCACCGATTGTCGCAGAGCCAGCCCCAGTTGGTAGTGAGCTTCAATGAAGCCAGGACTCAACGTAACCGCCTCTTGTAATTTCGCAACTGCGGACGATCGTTCTCCTTTATTTATATGGCCCTCGGCGTTCTCTACCATGATCATGGCACGCCCCTCGTTGGCGACCCCCAGGTTGATCTTTTTCCAGCCCAGCCAATGTAGTTTTGACTGAAGGCACGGGCCTCTCCCATTGCGACGGTTAAGCCGGCTCCAACTTTACAGCCGTGATGTGGCTGAACGCCTAGTGGGCCGGCGAGAGAATTAGCTTCTGCACGCGCCAGTTCAGCAGTTCGCCCACGAAGAGTTCGTTTTCGGACGGACACGCGATCTCGTGAATCCAACCGAATTGCTTTAGCTGCTTGCCGGACTCTCCCAGTACGCCGAGGATTTTCCCGTCGAGGGCGAGCTTGTAGATTCGGCCTGGGTACCCGTCTGAGCTGTACAAGAACTGATGGGGCGGAGGCGTGATGCATATCGCCCACGGTGCGCCTGGCGCCATTGCCTGGTTTCCGGTAATTGGCAGCTGCGGTTTGTTGCCAATTGCTGGGCGCGCGTTGGGATCGAAGGGCACATCAATCACGATCTGCCGGAGAAATTTTCCATCACCGTCGAATACCTGAATACGACGGTTGCCGCGGTCCGCCACATACACATTTCCCTCCGCGTCGGCTGCGATGCTGTGCGGGGTATTGAACTGTCCGGGCTGGTCTCCGGGTTCACCCCACGACTTAAGCCAGTTGCCGTTCTTGTCGACCTTCGCAATGCGTGAATTGATGTAACCGTCGCTGATGTAGGTGTTGCCGGCGGCGTCCCAGGTCATGTCGGTAACCTGGCGAAACATTCCGTCCACCGGCGGCAGTGGCGGCTTGGGATGCTTCAACGGCTCCGTGCCTTCATCGGACGCTTCCAGCTTCCGTCCAAAGACCATAGCGACGTGGCCCTCCGGATCGAACTTGATGACCATGTCAGAACCTTTGTCGGCCACCCAGATGTTGTCATCCTTGTCGACCTTCACCGAGTGCGCGAATGACCAGGCGTACAAGTTGTGGCCAATCTCGCCTCGAAATATGCCGTGCGCATCGAACTCCAGGAGTTGCGCCGCTGCCGCGCCGTAGGCGGGGCCATTGGTGTGGCCACGCGAGAAAACAAAGACGTGGCCTTTGGAATTGACGGCAACGCCGGCGACTTCTCCCAAATACAAGTCTGTAGGCAGCTTCAGAAACCCGGGAATGGAACGAAAAGGGATTTCGGGCGCGCGCGTTTGTTGCGCGAGCAGCGAACTGGCGGCAGCGAGGAATAAAAGCAGGGCGCAGCGTCTCATTGGCCTCCGAATAGTCGGACCAAACTGGCAGATCATATTAGTCTAAACGCCATGAGGAGTAACAAATACTATGACAGTGCCGTCGGGATCGGTCATGGAAACAGCGTGTTGGCTCTTCTGCACTTTGAGTCCGCGACGGCTTAGATCGCGCGGCGCCTGCCGAATATTGTTTACCGCGAACACGTGCGGGCGATTGAACAGGACACAACCCCAATCTGCGATGGCCGCGGAGGACGACGAAGTGTTGCGCTGGTGGAAGCGATGTATCGTGCCGCCCGCTATGGCGGCGCAGCGTCTGTGTCGCTGGATGAACCCTGAAACTACCCGCAACCCAAGCGGCTCGCACAATCTCGCAGGATGTCAGCTTCCCAGTCAGGACGTTTTGGATTCTTGGGATGCACCCGAGCGGTCGGAATTCGTCCGGCCATATGCAGGAACACCGCCGCAGAGTGCTTGTAAGCCGGAACCGGCGCGCGAAAAGCAACATTGCCCAGATACTGCAGCGCGTCTGAGAGCCCGTAGTAAGCAGGATCGCCAGCCTCCCACAAGCGATCACGTTCAGCGAACTTGTCCGGAGCGAAACTGGCGAGGCCTAAAAGGTAATCCGAGCCGTACTCGATCATGTTGATGCCCAGATCGTTTCCCGTGTAGATGCGAAACTCTGGCCGTTGTTCGTCACGCAAAGCCAGGCGCTTGAGTTCGACGAAGCGGTCGAGGGACGAATGCTTCATCCCCTTGATCTCGGGAATATCCATCAGGCGACGGACCGTGTCCTCATCGAAGATTTCTCCATTGGACGCGAACATTGTGCCTAGCTCAAAAGCCAGCACTTGCGGATATCCCTGGCACGCTGCTTGATAGATTGCTGCCTTCTCTTTAGACGGGAGACCATGCAGCCGTGCAGTCTGAAACATGATTGGAATACCGCCGGCCTGGACGATCGAATCCATCTGCTGCCGGTAAAGAGCAACGATATCGCCGGTTTGATTTTCGATATAGGCTCCGGCCACAAAGCGTACATCCTTTCCCAGGGCTTCACCGGTCCAGCGCAGCGCATCGCGCTTTTCTGGCTCGCTCAAGTAGTTGACGTAGCCCGTGTCCATGTTGACTGCGTTCATCAGTCCGGCCTGATGAGTGGCAATCAAGTGCTGCTTGAATGCCTCTACGGCTACGCTTCCGTTCGACTGGTAAGGCAACAGAGCCGCTGCGATTCCTTGTACTTTTCGACGAAGCTGCCGCCGTTCGATGAGGGCTGCTATGTTCATCCCGTTATCTCTAGATTCGGATCTCCAGATTGCGTGTTGCCTCAGTGCTTCTTCGCGAGGGCTAACTGCGTCATGAGTTCAGAGTCTTTATAGAAACTGTCCAGCGGATAACATCCCGAAGGCAATCCTTTTCGCGGAGCAGTCGTGCAATCGCTAAAAGTTCTGCAAATCCGTTTCCGTTCAATCGGGCGACCTTCGGATGCGTCCCATAGCAACTCGGGATAGGTCAGCACCATTCGCCCCAATCCCACCAAGTCGACCCAACCTTCGCGCAGGGCAGCCTGGGCTACGTGCGGCAGGAAATCCTGCAGGTAGCTGTAGCCGGTCCCGACGAAAATCAGATTTGGAAATTGTTGCTTCAGACGCTGCGTCGCTTCCATCTGGCGTGCCACGCTCACGAGCGGGTCTTCGGGGGGCAAATATCCATCCGAAGGCGGATAGAGCGCCGGCCGCTGGAGGTGCGGGTTGTAGTAGGGACTGCCGGCGGTGATATTTACCAGCCGGATTCCAAGCTGCTCAAGCAGAGCCAGAAAGCGAACGGGCTCATTCAAGTCGGACTCGGTTGGCGCAAGCGGATTCACGCCGAACCCCCAGCGATACGGGATTTCGTTCTCGTGGGGCTCGGGAATTCCTTCGCCCGGCTTTCCGTTCGATGATTTCGCTGGATCGGGATGAAAGGGAACGCTGTCGATGGCTGAAAGGCGGACGGCAATCTTGAGCCCGGGAGCGATCGAACGAATACCCTGCACCACCTCGCGCAGAAATCGAGTTCGATTCTCGAAACTTCCGCCATAGCAGCCGGGGCGGGTGTGGGCGCTGAGAAATTCGTGACCGAGGTAGCCGTGACAATGTTTGATGTCCACGAAGTCGAAGCCCAACTTCCAGGCCAGCAGCGCGGCACGATGGAAGTTGTCAACGATGGTTTCTATTTCCGCGTCCGTCAGGACGGGAAAGTCAGCAGGCAGCCCCAGCCGCCCGTCCAGGAACGGGTGGTGATAGAGAATACGCGGCTCGGGCCGGCTGTGCGCATTGGGGCGGCTGTAGCGGCCAGAATCCGTCAGCTGCAAACCGATCAGCAGGCCGTCGTCGGTGCCAGTCGTGAGCCGGTGTTCCTCGATCAATGTGGCGCGCAGCCTGGACAAGCCTTCTTGCGTGTTCGCTGCGGCCACCAGTTGATTGGGATTAGCTCGCCCCGCGTGCGAGACTGCAACCGCTTCCCCTCCCCAGATCAATTTTGCGCCGCTGTGGCCGAAGCGCCGCCATCGCCGAATCGTGTTCTCAGACGGGTTGCCGTCAAGAGAGCCGTCCCAGCCTTCCATTGGATGCACAACGATCCGGTTGCCGATTTTGATATCACCGCTGACGATGGGTTGGCGCAAAGGGGACGCGGGGCCTTTCAAGAGTTCGTCATCACACGGGATCGTCAAACCAAGCGAATACACGTGCTCCTTAAAACTGGCCACGTTCTTCACGGTTCCAAGGCGCAGAATGGGCTTTCGAGTCATGCTGTCTTCCGCCTCTGCGGTAGTCCCACCACGACTGCAGCCCCGAGTAACGCGACACCCACCAGAACGAAACAGCCTTCGGAATAATTTCCGGTCGCGTCGCGCAAACGCCCGGTCAGCCAGGGCGACACGGCTTCCGCGATGCCGCCGGCAGTCAGGATCACTCCCAGCAGTCTTCCCAGAACCTGCATGCCGAAGATTTCAGCTGTCATCAAGGGAATGATCATGTAGTCGCCACCGAGTCCGACCCCGAATACTGCCGCCGCCGCATACAGGACTCCTTGCGAAGGCGAGAGGAACAGAAACGGGATACCGGCTGCGACCAGCAGGTAGGTCAGCAGCATTACATATTTTTTGGAAAAGTGGTCGGCCAGCCATCCCATGAGCAGGCGCCCCACGATGCTGAACGACAGCACGAGCGACAGAACCCGCGCTGCATCTCCCTGGCTGAAGTGGCGGTCGAGACTGAGGAAGAGTTTGAGATTCTGCTGCGTCCCGCTTACCGCCGCAATCGAACACATACTGCCGAACGTGAGCAGGTAGAACGGAAGGCTTTTGAACGCTCCCATGACTTCCACGGATCCGCTCACTTTACGATCCGAAAGGAGTGGGGAGGGCGCCTCCTTCACAAAGAAAGCCAAAGGAAAGGAGACCAGAATGATCAACCCACCCAGCAATCGCAAAGCTGATTGCCAGCCGAAATGCTGTATCAGTGCATGGGAAATCCAGGGTACGGTCGCGCCTCCGATCCCGATTCCCAGGTATGCGAAGCCCATGGCCTTGCCGCGAGACTTGTCGAACCAGCGCGACAACAGAACCTGGTTCGGCAGTGGCCCTCCGCACACGTAGCCGAGAGCGTTGAAGAAGTAAAACAAATAAAACATGCCGAGAGTCGAAACCCAACCCAGTCCCACCAGCGCTCCACCAGCCATCAGGATACCGGCCATCATGACGCGGCGCGGGCCAAAGCGATCGGTGATCCAGCCTGCGATAAATCCAAAGACCGGTCCCACAACCAACTTGCTCAGCGCATTTCCCGAGGTGACCTGGGCGCGCGTCCACCCGAACTGCTGCACCATGAAGTCGTAATAGAAAGGCAATCCCCACAGCGCAAGACCCACAATACAAAACAAGACGACAAAAGCGGTTGCGGCAACCTGCAGGGCGCCCGGCCGAAGTTCCGTTTGCTGGTTCGCGCCAGTCGGACCTCGATTCGGCTGAATGCGCTCCCGCTCGTCCAGCAACTGTTTTGGTTCGTTCACCATGCTCCTCGAGGATTGCCAGTCTACCCTACACAATATTTCCAGCGACAAAACCTCTGATATGATGCCGAGCGGATTTCACAATATCATTCACGAGAGGCTGCATATGACGATCACACGGCGTGAAATGTGCATTATGCTTCCCGGACTCTTGCCGGCCGCGGTCGGGTTGAACGCTCTCGCTGAAGCCAGCAATTCCCTGCCCTCGGCCGATTATCCTTTTGACAAGCTGGCCGTGCAAACTCTCGACCACGCCGAAATGCGCCGTGTCCTCAAGGGCAAGTTGGCTACCGGTGAGGCGTTGGAGGTGCATGAGACCATGCTGCCGCCCGGCACCGCGCCTCACGCTCCGCACCGTCACGCGCACTCGGAGATGTGGCTCATTCGTGAAGGCACGGTCGAACTCACGGTCAACGGAGCCAGCTATCGTCTGGGTCCGGGCGGCGTGGGTTTTGTTCATTCGAACGATGAGCATGGAATCAAGAATGTCGGCTCGACTGCCGCCAGCTATTTCGTCGTGGCCGTGGGGCCGGGCGCGGACGCCTGAACCCATTCGCCGTTTCGTTCAGTCGACAACGAGTATAGGCTGAGACACAGCCCAGAGTTTGTTTAGTTCGACTCAAAGTCAGAATCAGTTTTTACGAATTGACACTGCAGAAGTACGATTCCTATAGTTTGCGGGCGTTGCGAATGGGGACTGCTTCCAACAATCGTAGAGGTGAGTAGATGAAAGTATTTGGGTTGATGGGCTTGATCGCGATCGCTCTTCTGATGGTCAGCGCGGAGGAAAAGATGCCGAACGGTTTCCAGCAGTGGACAGGCGCGTCCCTCAAGGACCTTGAGCAGACGCTGAAAACCGAAGCCGATGCGAGTTCTCATCACATGTCAGTGCGCCGCCTGGCGGATTTTCCCCAGGACACGTTCATGCTTTCCCGGCGCCAGGCGGATGGTGTCGTGGAGTGGCACGAGAATCAGGCCGACGTGTTCTTTGTCCAATCCGGCTCGGCGACGCTTCTGGTGGGTGGCACCATGGTAGGCGGCGAAACCACCGAACCGCATGAAAAGCGCAACGGAACCATTCAAGGCGGCATCAAGCGCAAACTGTCGGCGGGCGATGTGGTTCGCATTCCTCCGCAAGTGCCCCATCAGCTTTTGCTCGATGGTTCGCCTGAATTCACCTACTTCGTCATCAAAGTGAAAGGCTACTAGGCTTTGGCTGGTCGAACACTTCGCTGGATTTCCGGCCGATGGCACGTGTGAAGTTCGAGGAGGAGTACATGTCTCTGCGATTGCTCAAGTTTCTAGTGGCGCTGCTCGCAGTATTTTGCACCGTGAGCGCGCTAGCCCAGATGCCCATCCCGTATGGCCCCTCGGTCAGTGTTGAGAACGCCAAGAAGGCCGCGGCGACTGCCCTCGATGAAGCGCGGAAGGGCAACTGGAAGATGGCCGTGGCAGTGGTCGATACCGGCGGCGTGCTGGTGTACTACGAGAAGATGGATAACACGCAGATCGGAAGCGCGGACCTCGCGATTGAGAAGGCTCGCACCGCAGTACGGTTCAAACGCCCGACCAAAGTGTTCCAGGACGCGGTAGCAGGCGGCGGCACCGGGCTCCGCATTCTTGGTCTGCCCGGAGCAATACCAATCGAAGGCGGCGTTCCTCTCGTCATGGACGGTCAAATTGTAGGTGCGATCGGCCTGTCCGGTGACAGCAGCGATCACGACGGAATCTGTGCCCAGGCGGGCGCGAGCACGCTCAAGTAGCATGCTCCGGTTCATGACGTGTCGCGGCATAAACGAGGACACGTCTGGGGTTCACAAATAGCCAGGACAGCGCCGCAACGAAGAACATCGCAGCGTTGAAATAAAGGCTGATCTTCCAACTGGGATGGCCGGGCTCACCGGCCAGCACCGCCAGCCATGCGACCACCGGAATGCTGATGACCTGGCCGAGGTTGCCGATCGTGTTTATGAAACCCGCAACCGTGCCGGAGTAGCGCTGTCCGACATCAGTCTTTCCGCTGACCCAGAGCTTGCGCCCTGGGCTGTAATCTTGCGCCGCGTTGCGGCTCAGTCGCTACCTGTGACAAGAACGGGGATAACTGGCCAACGGCATCCCTGTTGACCCTTCGGTCTGGCAGCAGTTGGATACCCTCTAGGTTTGCGTCTACTTCCGTTGAGTCCGGCTGAAATCAAACTTCAATTTTTATGGTTTGACAGCTACAATCCGATTTCTATACTTGAAACGATTTCTATGTTGGAATGACTCAGAACGATGAATTTTACTGCTCGATTGGCAGCGGTGCTGCTCTGCCGGTGTAACAACTGAAGCTGGTTCGAATCGCAATCTCACAAGCATCCAGCCGTAGTTGCGAGTAGGAACGCGCTCCATTCGCAGTATTTGTTGCAAGGGGAGTTTCTAATGGGCACGCAGGTTTACCACGGGAGCGATCAAATAATCTTTCGCAAGACGAACGCGCATACCGGACGCTACGTCTCCATTACTCCTGGAAATAGTTCCATGAAACATCTGGCCTACGGACGCATTATCCTGAATGCCGCGAAGCCGGAGGAATCCTTTTCGACCGGGGAACGGGAGACCGGATTGATCGTCCTGTCGGGCGATGCGACTGTAACGACGGAGGCCAAGGAAATCTCCCTGGGACAGTACGACGCAATCTATATTCCGCGCGATTCTTCAGTGAAGATTTCTACCTCCTCCAGCGTCGATATCGCCGAGTTTTCAGCTGAGGTTTCCAGGCACTATCCGTTTCAGGTTGTGCGTTTCTCTCAAGTCGAAAACGATCCTGGCTTAAAATTCACTACCGGCGGATCGGGGTCGTCCCGCCAGCTGCACATGCTGCTGGCAAAAAACATCAAAGCGGGAAGATTGGTCGCCGGTTTCACCATCTCCGAGCCTGGCAACTGGACGAGCTGGCCTCCGCATGAGCACGCCAAGATGCTGGAAGAAATGTACGTGTATTTCGATATGCCCGATCCGGCATTCGGCATTCAACTTGTGTATAACCGTACTGACTATCCGGAGATCGTCACCGTCGTACGCGATGGCGACGCTGTGCTGATGCCCAGCGGGTATCATCCAAACGTCTCGGTTCCGGGTCATCGCATTTGCTTTCTCTGGGCGATGGCGGCGCACCGTGAAGACGAAGACCGGCAGTTTGGCGTGGTTAACGTTCAGCGCGGATTCGATCAGGGATCTTCCGGATTGGAAGCCGGACGTACGAAGTAAACGTTACAATCCCAACCATGGACCGAGCCGCTAGCTCCGCGAACCGGGTGCCCTCGGCGTATTCGGCAGCGGCAAAGCCTGAGACCTCGTCACCGGCCGGCTATTTCCGCTGGATCATCTGTGCTCTCCTGCTCTTCGGAACCACAAAAAACTACATGGACCGCCAGGTCCTGGGAATCCTCAAAGGCCCACTGCAACACGATCTGGGATGGAACGACATCGACTTCGGCAATCTGGTGCTTGCCTTTCAGGGGGCTTATGCGGTCGGTATGTTGGTGGTCGGCCGGGTCATCGATCGGCTGGGTACACGGCTGGGATACGCGCTGTCCATAGTCTTCTGGAGCCTGGCTTCTATGGGGCATGCCCTGGGCGGCTCTTTTACCAGCTTTCTTGTCGCCCGGTCAGCATTGGGGTTCGGGGAGTCAGGTGTTTTCCCGGCCAGCATCAAGACTGTCGCGGAGTGGTTTCCCAAGAAAGAGCGGGCGCTGGCTACAGGAATTTTTAATGCCGGGTCAAACCTCGGAGCCATCGTCACTCCCCTCATCGTTCCGTCGATCGCGATTCACTGGGGTTGGCGCTGGGCGTTTCTCATTACCGGCGCTTCAGGTTTCGTCTGGCTAGCGTTTTGGCTGCTACTTTATCGCCGGCCCGAGGAGCACCCGCGTGTATCTAAGGCCGAACTGGATTACATCCGTAGCGATCCACAAGTGCCGATGGCCAAAATCAAATGGGCCCGCCTCATACCCCATCGCCAGACCTGGGCGTTCGTAGTGGGCAAGTTCATGACCGACCCGATCTGGTGGTTTTATCTGTTTTGGATACCGGATTTTCTGCAACGCAGACATGGACTGGCCTTGATGAATATTCGTCTACCCATCGTGGTGATCTATGTCATCGCCGACGTTGGTAGCGTCGCTGGAGGCTGGTTCTCATCCTGGCTGATCCATCGTGGAAAAAGCGTTAACGTGGCTCGAAAGAGCGCGCTGCTGATTTGCGCGGTGTGCGTTGTCCCCATTGTGTTCGCCTATAACATGGAGAGCTTGTGGGGAGCGGTCCTGTTGATCGGGCTTGCGGCCGCGGCCCACCAGGGATTCTCCGCTAATCTGTTTACCCTGACCTCCGACACTTTTCCGGCCCAGGCGGTGGGCTCGGTGGTAGGAATGGGCGGAATGGCGGGCGCCATCGGAGGCATGCTGATCGCCACCATCGTCGGCCACACGCTGCAGTGGACGGGCAGTTACATGATCCCGTTTCTGATGGCCGGTTCCGCGTACGTGCTGGCTTTGGCGGCGATTCAGTTATTGGTACCCAAACTGGAACCCGCCGACATCCACTGAGAGACGCGATGATTCTTGAAGCTTTCGAACTCAAAGGCAAGAACGCGCTTGTGACCGGTTCCAGCCGCGGTCTCGGCGCGGCGATCGCCATTGCGCTGGCCCAAGCCGGTGCCAACGTCGGCTGTCATGGGCGAAGCGCCGATGGCAGGACCACGAGCGAAACCATCTGGCAGATGGGCAGGAGTTCTTTCTACCTGGCTGGCGACATGTCCGATCCGAAGTTCTATCCGGCTTTGTTCGGAAAGACCGTTGAGGAATTTGGCTCCATCGACATCCTGGTCAACAATGCCGGCGCCATACGGAGAGCGCCGGCGGCCGAATATCCACAAGCTGATTGGGACGAATTGATTGCAGTAAACCTGACCGCCGTATTCCGGCTCTCGCAACTTGCCGGCCAGGACATGCTGAAGCGAGGCGCGAAGGGCAAGATCCTCAACATCGCTTCCTTGCTTTCATTTCAGGGAGGGATTCTGGTTCCGGCATATGCCGCTGCTAAGGGCGGCGTCGCGCAACTTACCAAGGCACTCGCCAACGAGTGGGCATCGAAGGGGATCAACGTAAATGCGATTGCTCCCGGCTACATGGCGACTGACAACACCACCGCCCTGCGGCAAGACCCCCAGCGCAGTCGACAAATCCTGGAGCGGATTCCCGCCGGCCGCTGGGGAGAGCCTGGCGATATCGCCGGCGCCGCGGTATTTCTTTGCTCTTCCGCCAGCGACTACATTCATGGGCACGTCTTGGCGCTCGACGGCGGCTGGCTAGGGCGCTGACAACCACGATCATCAGGTCGTCAACATCGTCCGCAAGGATTCCGCAATCGATACCGTGAGTTTGCGCGGATGGTCGGTTTGCACCATAGCCAGCGCCAGACTCCGCGTGATGGGATGCCCGTCAACCCGGAAGGTTTGGAAGAATCCCTTACGTCGCCGGAGCGCATGTTCGGGAAGAATCGAATAACCAAAACCGGATTCCACCAGCCGCTTGATGGCCTCGGTATCTTCCGCCTCCATTACGACCTTCGGACTTACGCCGATATCCTTGAAGAAGCGATCGATGAGCACTCGCAGCACGGTTCCTCGGGGATAGAGCAGGAACGGGACCCGGGTCAACTCGGTAACCCGCACCGATCCCGTCTGATGACCTCGAACTTTGTTGCTCGACGGGCGCACAATCATGAGCTCTTCGTCAAAGAGCGGAATAATCTTCAGATTCTCTTCTGGAACCGGAAGGGAAATGAGGCCGAGATCGAAGCGGCGATCGTGCAGCCCGGCAACGGTTTCCTCGGTCACATTTACACACACGCGAATCTCCGCCTTCGGAAACTGCTTCCGCAACTGGCGCAGGGGTTTTCCGAGCTGATAGATTAGCGTGGTCACGCCGGTGGCAAAGTGGAAGGGCCGGGTATCCGTCGCCAGATCATTTTCAAACTCCTGCTTGATCTGCCCCATCCGCTTGATCAGATCTTTCGCATGTTCCGCCAGGCGTACCGCGGCGGGGGTAGGAACCAGCCGCTTCCCGCTGCGAACGAACAGCTCAGTATGAAGCTCGTCGGCAAGATTGTGCAGTTGAAGGCTGACCGCTCCTGGAGACAGGAACACCTTTTCTGCAGCCCGAGTCATACTCGGGGACTCCATCACGGCCAGGAATAATTCCAGCTGATGAATATCCATATCCCTACTCCAATCGGGGCCGAACCGTGGGACGAACGCTTCCACTGATCCAAAAAAGACAGCCTGAAGTAGCGGCGATCTTTTTAGTCTGGCTGAAATGCTTCTTTAGCTTTTCCAATTTGACAGCGCTGGTGCCCTTGTCTATCGTTTCAATGCTTGGCAGCGTTACTTTAGCAAATCCAAAGGATGGAGGTGCCAACCAAAGGATTTTTGAGGTTTTCGATCCTCGGTTGGTTGTGGTCACCTAAAGCTGCAGCGCACCATCACTACGACCACTACTCCCCAGACCATCACAACGGATTTCCGTTTCTCCTATAGATCAAGCTGTAGGAAATGCCGTTAGATGTAAACTCCAACCAGTGAGCCCATACGACTTGGCGTCGCCACGGTCAAACACGTGACATGACAGCGCCGACCCAATACACTGCTTGCCCCTCCTGGAGAGGTGTTTATGCGATGGACCACCTTGCTGTCGTTTTTCCTGGTCTTCTCTCGTTTCACTCTACCCGCGCTGCCCCAGCGTGGGGCTCCACTGGGTCGATGTGGAGTACAACCCCGCGATGCCGGTGCGCCCCAGAACCAACTGCCAACCGAAGAAGTCTCGTTGCACGACCGGAAGACTCCCGTATTGGACAGGGTCAGGCTCGAAAAGGATGCTCAGGAACTGGTTGACCTCTCCGCTTCCGTCCGCACTGATGTGGAACACGCAAGCCAGGGCTTGCTTTCCAAGGATGTGGTGGAAAAACTCAAGCGGGTGGAAAAGCTTTCCAAGCACTTACGCAGTGAATTGATGCAATAGCGCGCGCAACATTTTTGTTGGGTGGTTGGTACGGCCCAGTGTAGTTTCAGGGAACGAAGGACTAAGGTTCGTTATGAACAGAAGGTTCCAACGAGCAGTAACTTGTCCGCCTGGCCCTGACTCACGTTGAACTTTCTGCCAGGTTTACCCACTTTTCGAAATTGCCACGGAACATGCGGTTCACGTCATGCTGAATGATTTGCCACGTGAACCCTCGGCCCGCTTCAGGGATGGCACGACTTCGGTAGCGGAATATGCCCACCAGGCTCGGACAAGACAAGCACAAAACTGTCTGAATTGAATCGTTAGAATTTCTCGTTTGACAATATCTTGCGATTGCTTCAGTCTCCTCTGCGCCGCCTCGAAAATAACCCGGTAACCGGCATAAAGAGCCAACGGAGAAATCATGTTCGACAAGCCCACTGAGAGAAGAGACTTTTTGAAGTTGACCGGAGCCGGGATCGCCGGCACCGCGCTGGGAACCGCCGCACCGGCGCAGGCTGCGTCTGCAAAGACAAAGTCAAACCCGGCAATCGGTGACACTTTCGACGTAAGAACATATGGAGCTGCCGGCAACGGAAAGACTCTGGATACGCCAGCGATCAACAAAGCCATCGATGCCGCAGCGGCCGGCGGCGGAGGCATCGTTCGATTTCCGGCCGGAAGCTATCTCTGTTATTCGATCCACCTGAAGAGCCATATCACGTTGTTTCTCGACCCGGGCGCGACCATCGTGGCAGCGGACACGCCGGCCGAGAGCCCAGGCGGTGGCTATGATCCGCCCGAGCCCAATGCATGGGACAAGTTTCAGGATTTTGGACACAGTCATTGGCATAACAGCCTGATCTGGGGTGAAGACCTCGAAAATATTTCGATCGAAGGTCAGGGGCTAATTTGGGGCAAAGGCCTGAGCCGCGGAGACAGGGACCTCGCCCTGGCTCCAGGCGTAGGTAACAAATCCATCAGCCTCAAGAATTGCCGCAACGTGACTCTGCGTGATGTCTCGGTCCTCCACGGCGGGCATTTTGCGATCCTTGCCACCGGAGTGGACAACCTCACCATAGACAATCTGAAGATCGACACCAATCGGGACGCGATCGATGTCGATTGCTGCCGCAACGTGCGCATTTCGAATTGCAGCGTCAACTCGCCGTGGGATGACGGGATTTGTCTAAAGGACTCCTATGGCCTGGGATTTGCGCGATCCACTGACCACGTCACCATCACCAACTGCTACGTCACCGGCGGCTACGAGGAAGGCACGATGCTCGATGCCACCTACAAGCGCTTCCCTCCCGACGCGGAGGTTCCCCGGAATGGGCGCATCAAATTCGGCACCGAGAGTAACGGCGGCTTTCGCAACATCACTGTCTCCAATTGCGTGATTGAGAATTGCCGGGGAATTGCCCTCGAGTCCGTAGATGGCGCGATACTGGAGGACGTCGCCATCACCAACATCACCATGCGGGATCTCGTCGATGTCCCTTTCTTTCTGCGCCTGGGGAGCCGAATGCGAGGTCCGGAGGGAACTCCGGTGGGAGAATTGCGCCGCATACTGATCAGTGATGTCGTCGTCTCCAACTGTGCCTCCCGCCAGGCGACAATCATCACCGGAATTCCGGGTCACTACATCGAAGACATAAAGCTCAGCAACATTCTGGTTCTGCATCAGGGCGGGGGCACTAAGGAAGGTGCAGCCATCCAACCACCGGAACTGGAGAACGTCTATCCCGACCCGAACCGTTTTGGACCCATGCCGGCCCACGGCTTCTACATTCGTCATGCGAAAAGAATCGAAATGAGGGATGTCGAGGTCAGGCCCATGCAGCCAGACATGCGCCCCGGGTTTGTCCTCGATGATGTGAGTAGCGTAGAACTGGTTCGCGTAAAGCTGCCCCAGGTTCCTGAGACACCATCGTTGGTGTTAAAGAATGTCAGAGACTTTAGTATTACGCAAAGCAAGCCGGTGGCGGACACGCAAGTGGAAAGCACGGAGCAGAAAACGCTCTGATATGAGATCGGCTTGCAGGCAATATGCTCCCCGGCACTGGCGTCATCCTGAGAGACTTTAGTCTCTAAGGATTTCGCGTGCGGTGCGACGGTTGCTGGGCAAGAACCACAGAACCACACCCGCTCCACGCCAGATCCTTCGCAAGCTCAGGATGACCTCGAATTAGATTCGGAATCCAACTCACTTCCCAGATGTCAACGACCTACGTGATTGGACCGGGTTTGAACAGCGCCAGCGCATTGTGCAGTCTCCAGTGGTCCGCCCAGGTTTTCTTGCGGTCGCCACATCGAGAATGAAGTGAAAGACTTCCCATCCGACCTGTTCGACCTTGGCGCCGCCAGTTGCGATGCGGCCCGCGTCAATGTCAATGAGATCGGGCCAGCGCTCAGCCAACGTGGTTCGTGAAGACACCTTGATCACCGGAACCAAGCGAGCCCGTAAGGACTTCCCTCTCCGGTGGTAAACACATGCAGGTTCATGGACGCAAGCTGCTGCGTACCGCAGACGAAATCGCTGGCAGGCGTCGCTGCACACCAGGCCTTTGGCTGTGACCTTTTCGCCTTGCGCCGCAACTGCCATGAGCGCCGAACTTCCCGCCTTCGCGATCGATCCCAGGGCCTTCTCCACAACGTTCGACAGTCCTCCGCGTTTGTTGCCCGGCGTAGGATTCGCGCTGCGATCGGCCAAGCCCCGCGCCAGGTAGTCGTCGTACCATTGCATCTCTCGAATCAAAGCGCGGGCCACCTCTTTGCTAATCGCACGCGGGGTCAGCAGATGAACCGCGTCGCGCACTTCCGTGACTTCCGAGAACATCCCGCTGGATCCGGCGCGGACCAGCAGATCGGCCGCATATCCCACCGCCGGATTGCAGGTCACACCCGAGAAGCCGTCACTCCCCCCGCACTGCAGGCCCACCACGAGTTCCGATGCCGGCGTCGTCGTCCGCTGTCGCGGGTTGAGCTGCTGCAGTCGCTTCTCCGCGGCGCGCATGATTGCGCTCACGACCTCGCCGAAGCCATGCTCATCCTGCATGCGAATCAAATACGGGTCGCTGTCAAGGACCG
>Ga0210384_10003102_pt1 | contig 19580 bp, 14 predicted proteins | sample IncBWH2MmetaG_FD_160574 | JGI IMG/M metagenome (GOLD analysis project Ga0210384, IMG submission 160574) | Forest soil microbial communities from Barre Woods Harvard Forest LTER site, Petersham, Massachusetts, United States - Inc-BW-H-2-M | ecosystem: Environmental > Terrestrial > Soil >...
CTCCGGCGGCCCCGTGGCGAAAGGTGCAATGCGCGCTGCACGGATACGGCCACGGGGCCGCCGGAGGTAAAAATGGCGCTTGTCTCGTTTTTCCTGGCGGCAGACAGAAACCGCCAGAGGCCGCGATTGACACGGGCGATGAAATCCTCCCAGGATTCGACGCCATCGACCCTTAATTCTGCTCTGACCCACATGGTGATCACGGTTTCGAAGAGTTTTTGGAAATTCCTGCGGCGTTGTGGCGGGCTATTCGCATTTCGTACGGCGGCGTCGAGATCGCGGATGTGAGGATTGGTTTCCGAGAGATGTGGGAGACTCTTTTCCAGCACCACGTCCCCTTGAAATTCGTCGAATTCATCAAATACGACAGGTTCCGGAGACTTCATACCGTTCTTGGTGAAAGTCTCGCGCACCGCCTTTTCTGTGTCGCGATGCCGGACGCGCGGCCCGGTCGAAACGCGATCGAGAATAACTTTGTGCCGAGCCCAATACTCTCCGAGGACGCGGGCTTGGGTTTCGCCGGTGGCCGAGAGCTTGTCGTAATCCGGCTGAAGAAAAGAGGCCTGAGCGTGGCGAACCAGAAAAACGCGTCCCATGCGTCACCTGAGAAAAGCGCGAGTCTTTTGTGAAAGAACAGGAACCAACGGACGGCAAGAAATCGATTAGCGCCGAAACTCCGCGGCGCTAGGCCGTCGCGCTCTGTTCCTTATGGAAATCGGCAAATTTCTTGCCTTCTTGCGCGAGCCGCTTCAGTAGCGGAGCCGGCTCCCAAAGTTCACCATGTTGCTTGTGAAATTCCTCAACGCGATCATAGACTTTCTCGGGACCAATTGTGTCGGCGTACCACATTGGTCCGCCGCGATAGGCCGGGAAGCCGTAGCCGTTGAGATAGATAATGTCAATGTCGACGGCACGCAGGGCGTAACCGTCCTCGAGAATGCGGGCGCCCTCGTTGACCAGCGCGTAGACGCAGCGATCGACGATTTCTTCCTTGGAAATTTCTCGCTGGGGAATCCGCTCTTCGACCGACCATTTTCGCACCAGCTCGGCGACTTCCGGATCAGAAACGGCGCGGCGGTTTTCGTCATACCTGTACCAGCCAGCACCGGTTTTCTGGCCGTAACGACCCATCTCGCAGAGACGATCTCCGGCGAAAGCCTGGCGTATTCCGGGCTTCTCCAGGTGGCGATATTCCTTGCGGATTCGCCAGCCGACATCGAGACCGGCGAGATCGCCGACGGCGAGCGGGCCCATGGCCATGCCGAAATCGTAGAGCGCGGAATCGACCGCCTCGACGCTGGCGCCCTCTTCCAAAAGAAAAACGGACTCGCGCACGTACGGATGGAACATGCGGTTGCCGACAAATCCCCGGCAGTTCCCTACCAGGACACCAATCTTGCCGATTCTTTTCGAGAGCTGCATGCAGGTGGCGATAACTTCCTTGCTGCTCGCTTTGCCGCGGACGATTTCGAGCAGACGCATTACGTTGGCGGGGCTGAAGAAATGCGTGCCGATCACAGCTTGCGGACGCGCGGTCGAGGAAGCAATCTCGTCGATATTCAACGTGGAGGTGTTGCTCGCCAGGATGGCGCCGGGCTTGGAGACGCGGTCCAGCTCGGCGAAGACCTCTTTCTTGAGGGCCATTCCTTCAAAAACCGCTTCGATCACCATGTCGGCGTTTCGGAAAGAATCGTAGCTGAGCGTCGGCTGAATCAGCTTGAGCCGCTCGTCAACGAATGATTGCGTGAGGCGGCCGCGTTTCACCGAGGTCGCGTAATTCTTCTGAATGTTCGCCAGACCCTTATCGAGGGCGGCTTGATCGGCTTCTTTCAGGAGAACCGGGATGCCGGCGTTTGCCAAAACCATGGCGATGCCGCCGCCCATGGTTCCCGCGCCAACGACGGCGGCCGTGTTCACCGGTATGAGTGGAGTCTCCTTCGGAATGTCGGGGATTTTGGCGACTTCGCGCTCGCCAAAGAAAACGTGAATGAGGGCCTTCGATTGATCGGAAAAGAGGCAATCCAGGAAGAGTTTGCGCTCGAGTTTCGAGCCCTCTTCGAACGGGAGTTTTGTGGCAGCTTCCACCGCATCGATTGCTGCGAGCGGCGCGATCATTCCGCGCTGCTTTTTCCTGGCGTTCTCGCGCGCCCCGGCGAAGATTGCGGCGTTTTCATCCGCTGAGCCGAGCTTGTCGTTACGCTCACGTGTTTTGCGGACCGGTTTATCTGCGATTTCGCGGGCAAACGCGACGGCGCCCGTCAACAAGTCGCCCTCGATCAAGCGGTCGACTATGCCGAACTTCAGTGCTTCCGCGGCCTTACTCGGGTTGCCCTCCGCGCACATTTCGACGGCTTTCCCGGCGCCCGCGAGGCGCGGCAAACGCTGTGTCCCGGCCGCGCCGGGGATGATGCCAAGCTTTACTTCCGGCTGGCCAACTTGCGCGCTGGACACGGCGATGCGGTAGTGGCCAGACATGGCGAGTTCCAGGCCGCCACCAAAGGCGCTTCCATGAATCGCCATGACCACGGGCTTGTGGCAATCTTCGATTTTCAAAAGCAGCGACGGCAATTCCAAACCCCCGCCGGATTTGCCGGAAGTGATTTTGCCGAATTCCTTGATGTCCGCGCCAGCGACGAATGTTTTGCCACCACCAATCAGCACAGCTGCTTTGACGGAATCGTCCTTGTCGATCTGCTCGATCGCCGCAGCAATGCCTTCCGGCACGCCGGGGCTCAGCGCATTCACGGGAGGATTGTTGATGGTGATAACGGCAATGCCGTTGTCTTTGCTAAGCTGAACTAGATCGCTCATCGGTGGACGCTCTTTCTCGTGAAATGCTTTTCAAACTGTGCGGAAAAACGCACGCGCCGACTGTCCCGGTGCGGACGCAAATCCTAATTTATAAGACTTTTCACTTACGGCTCGCAAATTCGGGGCGAATTGTGTCTTGCCCACCCCAATATTTCTTGCGCAGTTCCCTTTTCAGGATTTTACCGGTGCCCGTTTTCGGCAGGCTATCGAAAAACTCAACCGAGCGAGGCGCTTTGTAGTGCGCGATGCGGGCCCGGCAAAAATCGAGAAGGTCTGCCTCCGTGGCCTGCGCGCCGGGCTTTAGCACAACCAGGGCTTTGGGCACTTCTCCCCATTTCGCATCGGGAACGGGCACCACGGCAACCTCATAGACGCTGGGATGGGCGAGTAGAGCTTTCTCCACTTCCAGCGAGGAAATATTTTCGCCGCCGCTGACGATGATTTCCTTCTTGCGGTCGACGACCAGTAGATAGCCATCCTCATTGATGGTGGCCATATCGCCGGTATGAAACCATCCGCCGCGCATGGCTTCGGCGGTCGCTTGTGGCTGCCTCCAATAGCCCTCCATCACCACATCACTGCGGGCCACAACTTCGCCGATGCTCTGGCCGTCATGCGGCACATCCCGGTCGCTCGAATCGACCACGCGCAATTCGACACCTGGAATTGCGAAACCAGTCATGGCCTGGCCGATGTATTTTTGCTCGCCTTGCCAATCGAGGCCCGGCTTCATTCTGGAGATGGAAAGCGTGGGCGAAGTCTCCGTCAGGCCGTAGCCGGAGCGGCAGCTTGCGCCCAGTTTTTCTTCAACCTCGCGTACCAGGGTCGGAGACGAGGCGGCTCCGCCGATATTGATGATCTGCAGGCTGCTCAAATCATGCTTGGTGCGCTCGGGGCAATTGACCAGAGCCGTGGCCATGGCCGGAACGAGGCACATCGTTCGAACGCGTTCTTGCTCAATCAAACTGAAAATACGCGCTGTCTCGAAACGCTGGAGCATCACGTGCTTGCCGCCGGTCAAAGCAAGGGCGTGCGGCGTGCCCCAGCCATTGGCGTGAAACAGAGGAATCGTATGGAGCTGAGCGCCTTCCGCGGTGGGATCGTCGGTGAGGCAGGCGTAGAGCGCGTGCATGTACACATTGCGGTGCGTCAGCATCACCCCCTTGGGCGTGGCGCTAGTGCCGCTGGTGTAGAAAATCTCTGCGACGGCATTCTCGTCAACTTCCATGATGTCGGTGTGGTAGGGCGTGGCATCGGCAAGAAGCTGGTCGTAGTTTTTTGGCGCAAGCCAATCTGACTGTGGCGTGCCGTCCAGAAGATAGAATGCTTCAACCGTCGAGGCGCTTTGCCGGAAGGACTCGACGGTCGGGAGAAAACTGCTTTCACAAAAGAGTACTCTGGCTCCGGCGTCGTTCAAAATAAAAGCAAGTTCATGTGGAGCCAGCCGGATATTTAGGGGAAGCAGGATGGCACCTGCGTCGAGAACGCCATAGTAAGCCTCCAGCAGGCGATGGCAGTTCATGCTTAGGAAGGCGACGCGGTCGCCAGATTTCACTCCGGCTGCGCGCAACGCGCCCGCCAGCAGAGCGACGCGCTGCGAAAATTGCGCGTAGGTGAATCGCAGATCGCCGCAAACGACCGCAGTCCTGTTCGGAAATTGGGCTTCCGCGTATCGCAAGCATCGAAGAGGCGTGAGTGGGATATTCATGTTGTATCCAGCGCCTTTTAGGCGGTTTGCCCTCCGTCGACAACCAGAACATGCCCGGTGACGTAGTCGGAGGCGTCCGAAGCAAGAAAGACGGCTGCGCCTTTCAAATCGTGGTCATTGCCGAATCGCCGTAGCGGAATCTTCTTCAAGAACTCCTCTTTATTTCGTTCTATCACGACCTGCGACATGCTTGTGGGAAACCAGCCCGGAGCGATGGAGTTTACTTGAATGTTGTGGACGCCCCATTTGCAGGCCAAATCTCGGGTGAAGGCAATGACGCCGCCCTTGCTGGCATGGTAGCCGATGGCTTGAAATTCAGGCGGAGCACCGCGCAGACCCGCGACGGAGGCGATATTGATGATCTTTCCGCGGCGCTGGGCGGTCATGAATTTTCCAGCGGCCTGTGAAAAGAGAAAGGTGCCCGTAAGATTCGTCTCTATCACTTTGTTCCAGTGTTCGAGGCGCATTTCTTCGACTGAAGCGCCCCAAGAAGTTCCGGCATTGTTGATAAGAATATCGATGCGACCAAATTGAGAAATCGCCGCATCGACTACTGCATGAACGTCGGCTGGGTTTTTTACGTCGCAGCCGAGTGCCAGCGTCCGTACGCCGAGGTTCTGGAATTCGGCAGCGGCTTGTTCACAACGCTCCTTCTTGCGAGCACACAACACGAGATTGGCGCCCATTTCCGCCAGGCCTTCCGCCATTTGACGGCCGAGCCCCATGGATCCGCCGGTGATGATGGCCACGCGTCCTTGGAGATCAAAGAGTTGTCGAACGTTCATCGTAGGTGGCGTGCTTTCCCGTTCTATGTGACGTTCTCGCCGGACTCACCGTTGCCTGCTCAAAGCATAAAGACTCGCGCATTGGAAAATACTAGAAGCAAGGGCATACGCCAAGCTCGAATTCGACGATCGGGTGAACTGCGGTGCTTTCCATGATCCCAGCGACTATTCAGGGCTTGCGGGGGCGCTTTTCTGAGGGTCCCGCACAAAGCTTCGCCCGTGGCGTTCCGAGCCAAGCAGCAGGAGGACCGCTAGCGTCAGGATGGTTACGACTTCAAAACCGGCGATAGCCCATTGGTAGCCCACGCGGTCGCGCAAGGAATACTGAATTGCATTTGTGGGCGACGCGAACAGGATTCCCAATTGGTAGGTAAGCCCGGGCATCAATCCCCGTGTCGCATCCGCGGACATTTCGTTCAGGTGCACGGGAATCACCCCCCACGCGCCCTGCACTCCCATTTGCATTACAAACGCGGCGATGACCAGAACAGCCAAACTCCCGCCAAAGGCCCACAGTGGAATAATGAGTGCACAAAGTCCCAATGCCGCGATCATACTCTTACGCCGGCCGGCGACCTGCGAGAGGTGTCCGAAGATAATCGCGCCGACGACCGCCCCGATGTTGTAAATAATCGCCGTGTTCGCGACTACAGCGGCCGAGAAGCGATGCACTTCGTGCAAGAAGTCCGGATACAAATCCTGCGTGCCGTGGGACATAAACATCATGAAGGTCATAAGCACGACCAGGTAGAGGAATCGTTTCCATTCCAGCGCCACGGTGCGCAAGACTTGACCCGTGCTGGCGGCGTGATGCTGCTTCCACGCTTCGGACTCCGGAACCTTCCGACGGATGTAGAGCGCGAGCAGGGCAGGGAGTGCGCCGATCCAAAACATCGGTCGCCATCCCCAAGCGGGCAAAAGGAACCGTGCCGCCATCGCGGCAAGCAGATAGCCGATCGAATAGCCGCTCTGCAGAATCCCGCTGAGGATGCCGCGCCAGCGCACCGGCGCCGCCTCCATTGCGAGGGATGCCCCTACGCCCCACTCGCCGCCCATGCCGATACCGAACAGAGCCCGCATGACGAGAAAGAACCTGTAGTTGGGTGAAAAACCACACAGAAGCTCGATTAGCGAAAAATAGACGACGTTCGCCATGAGCGGTTTACGCCGCCCGTAACGATCGGACAGCACGCCGAAAATGGCCGCCCCAACCGGACGCAGAGCGAGTGTGGCAAAGGTCGTGAAGATGATGTCTTTCTTGGATACGCCGAATTGACGAGCAAGGACGTCATACATGAAGACAACCACAAAAAAATCGAAGGCGTCGAGGGTCCAGCCAAAAAAACCGGCAAGAACTGCGTGACGTGCGTTGGACTTGGAAGTAACCGCAGGGTCCATTATTAACACGCTATGAGCCTCTGCCGGTCTGCGGTTGACGGCCCCTCGTGGCAGCGAAGGTGTGCGCCCGCCCCGTTCACAACACTTCGCAGCGGTCTTGCGCTACGCCGGCAATGCCTGTCCACGTGTTTCAGCTCCAAAAGGAATTAGAACAAGACCAACGGCAAATGCAAGCGAAGTGATGGCCACCGGAATGCCGAGCGAGCCGTATCGTTCGACGCCGCTTCCGACCAGAAATGTGATCCCGGCTCCTCCGAAGCGCGCAAAGGAGGTGGAGAAAGCGAACGCGCTGGCGCGGCATTCGGTGGGATACTGCTCCGGCAGCCACAGCGTGTAGACCGAGAAGTTCGCTCCGCCCAAACCCAGAAAAAACAAGCAGGCAAAAAACCACGGAAGCGCGGCTGGCCCTAGATAGAAGACTTTGCCGAACGTGAGTGCAATGAACACCATCATCAAAACAAAGAAAAAGCTCAATGCGCCGCGCCGCCCAAACCGTTCGGCAAGCCAGGGCATCGCCAAGCACCCCAGGATCGTGGCGAACGCGACCAGCATGGTCGCGCGGGAGGCAAGCTGCGCGGCTTGCGGGCCAACTCGGCCTGCTGCTTCCGCAAGAGACGTTACTGCTGCCGGTACATAGACCGTTCCAGCCCAAAGCCCGCTGATCGAAGCGAGCATGAACAGCGAATTCAGGATCGTACGGCGACGCAAAGCAGGCGAAAAAAGCGTTGCGAATGGGCGATAGAGGCGCCAGGAGCGAACGATATCCGCCCGGCTGGACCAGCGCGACGGCTCGGTGACGCCATGACGCACCCAAGCAAGGAGGAGGGCGGGCAAGCCCCCGACGGCAAACATGGCGCGCCAGCCGTAGCGGCTGCCGATCGCGTAGTTGGCGATCGCGGCCAGGAAAACGCCAACATAGTAGCCCGTGTGCATGTAGCCCGCGCCCGCGTGGCGCCGACTCTCCGGCCACTCCTCGGCGACAAATGTGCCGCCCATGGCCCACTCGCCACCAATTCCAATTCCTGCAAGGAGACGCAGTATCGCCAACTGCCACACGCTGGTGACCAGTGCGCTGAGAAAGGTAAAGACTGAATACCAAACAATGGTCAGCATCAAGGTGCGAACGCGGCCGAACTTGTCGCCGACGGGACCCCATAAGAAAGCGAGCCCCCAGCCAAGCAGGAAGAGAGCGAAAAGCAATCCACCGTAGTAGCCGACATTGCCTTTTGTCGCGGCGATCCCGGACCGGGGCAAAAGCTCTCGAAGCGAGGGAAATAGAACCAGCGCGTAGATGAAAGAATCCATGCCATCGAGAGTCCATCCACCCCACGCGGCCCAGAATCCGCGAATTTGATTTACAGTGAGCGGGACGCGGGCGGACTTGGGATCGTTCGAAGAATCAAGAGGCATCGCGGTTGGGACTATATCAAAAAGCGATGGCCGGGAAAGAGCGAACTCAGCTAGCAGCGCCATTTGGAGGAAGCAGGTGCGCCAAATCCCAATCGGAATTCCGCTCTCCCGTCCGGTCAGTTTCTGCAAATATCTGCAGCAACGCCTGATCAACAAAACCGGGATCACGATGCTCCACTTGCTGAGCACATTCTCGTACCCATCTTTCACCACAGTCGCGAACGTGTTACCTTCTGACCCTTACAAAAACGAGTCCGTGGCGACCGGCAGCGGCCTGAGCGGTACGGTGGACGCCTTCGGTACGATTTTCGTTTTCGAATTGGCGGGCCATTTTTCCGATGCGCCTGTTGCGAAGGGGACGCACTTGTTCGACTCGCTCATGGTTATCGCGGGCCTGATTTCCTTGGGGGGATGATTCTCGTGTTCATGCCGGTGTGCAATACAAAGGCAACGGATCAGGGCCTAGTTCGCCGAATCTGAAATTTTCCGCATCAGTTGGTCGGCAGTGCTTCGAGAGCGGCGCATCTTAGGCGGGAAAGACTAGTTGCAACTGGCGGAGGATTGGTGAAAATCACGGATGCAAAGGTGCTGATCTCGTCTCCAGGCCGGAATTTCGTGACCCTGAAGGTTTACACCGACCAGGGCATTTATGGCCTCGGCGATGCGACCCTTAATGGCCGCGAGTTGGCCGTCGCCGCCTATCTATCCGAGCATTTGATTCCCTGCCTCATCGGCCGCGATCCGTTTCAATCCGAAGACATCTGGCAATATTTCTATCGCGGCGCTTACTGGCGTCGCGGCCCCGTGACCATGGCTTCGATTGGCGCGATCGACGTCGCCCTCTGGGACATCAAGGGCAAAGCCCTCAGCACTCCGGTTTACAACCTTCTCGGCGGAAGAAGCCGCACCGGCGTCATGGTCTACGGCCATGCCAATGGCCGCGACATCGAAGAAACCATCGATGAGGTCGGCAGATACGCGGCCATGGGCTATCGCGCCATTCGCGCGCAATCGGGCATCCCCGGGATTCCCTCCACGTACGGCGTTGCGAAAGACAAGCTCTACTACGAACCTGCCGAAAAGGGCTTGCCTCCGGAAAACCTCTGGTCCACCGAAAAATATCTGCTGCATGTGCCAAAACTTTTCGAATCACTGCGCGTAAAGTTTGGCGATGACGTTCACCTGCTGCACGACGCCCATCACCGCCTTACGCCGATCGAGGCGGCTCGTCTCGGCAAGAGCCTCGAGCCCTATCACCTTTTCTGGCTCGAAGATGCCGTCACAGCGGAGCTCCAGGAAGGATTTCGCATCGTGCGTCAGCACACCACCACGCCGCTCGCACTGGGTGAAGTCTTCAACACGATTTGGGACGCCCAGACCGTCATCACCGAACAATTGATCGATTACATCCGCATGGCCACAGTCCACAGCGGCGGCATCACTCATCTCAAAAAGGTCGCGTCTCTCGCAGAGATTTATCACGTTCTCACCGCCTGCCACGGGGCGACAGACTTGTCGCCCGTTTCCTTAGCCGCCGCTCTTCATTTCGACATCTCCGTCAATAATTTCGGAATTCAGGAATACATGCTTCACACCAAGGAAACCGACGAAGTGTTCCCGCACACGTATTCCTTCAGCGACGGCTTCCTGCATCCCGGAGACGCGCCCGGTTTGGGCGTCGATTACAATGAGAAGCTCGCGGAAAAGTTTCCTTACGAACGCGCGTATTTGCCCATTAATAGAAAGTTGGACGGCACGATGTTCAACTGGTAGAGCGATGTTGCAGTTCCCGACCAAAGGGGTAAGCGCGTCGCGAGTGCACTCAGCAAGCAAGAGATCTTCACGTGGAGATGGAAACAATGGGATACAGCAAGCTCGATCTGACGGGCAAGTCAGCCGTGGTCGTCGGCGGCACTTCCGGCATCGGCCGAGCGATCGCCCTGGGCCTGGCCGAAGCCGGCGCCGACGTCGCCCCCACATCGCGGCGCCTCGACCAAGTGGAGGCCACCGCCCGCGAAGTCGAAGCCCTGGGACGCCGCGCCGTTCGCCGAACCTCTGATGTGACCGACCGGGCTTCGCTCGAACAGGTGCTCGATGCCGCTTTGAAAGCATTCGGCAAAGTGGATATTCTCGTGAACTCCGCCGGACGCACCAAGCGCGCGCCCACGATCGATTTTTCCGAACAAGACTGGAATGACATTCTCGAAACCAATCTCACGGGCATCCTGCGCGCCTGCCAGATTTTTGGCCGGCACATGGCGGAGCGCCGCTACGGAAGGATCATCAACATCGCTTCGATTGGCTCTTTTCTCGGCATATTCGAGGTAGCCGCGTACTCTGCGAGCAAAGCGGGAGTCGCTTCGCTGACGCGGTCGCTGGCCGTCGAATGGGCGCCCCACGGAATCTGCGTGAATGCTATCACACCGGGCGTCTTCCGCACCGCGCTGAACGAAAAGCTGCTGGACGGTACCCCGCGAGGCAATGAATTCCTGATGCGCACACCCATGAAGCGCTTTGGGCAAGTCGAGGAGCTGGCTGGCGCGGCCGTCTACCTGGCCTCGGACGCGGCCAGTTTCACGACGGGCTCCGTGCTCATTGTTGATGGCGGAATCCTCGCCAGTGGAGTAAACCAGTGAACGAATGGAGAGAATAACTCAGAAGTTCTCTAGCCAGAGCGAGAGTGGAACTGGCGACCTGCCGATTCAGTACCAAAGTGAATGCCGTTGGCTCGCTTGGCTTTTCTCTGGGTCATGCTCCTTGGTTTCGGCCCTTGCTCAGCGGTAGTAGACGGGATGACCTCGCCTCTGTCCCTATGGGAGCACCGTGATTCTCGTGACAGGATGAATCTCCATCCACTGTGCATGGAAACTGTCCTGGACCAGAGTGCCAACTATTTGGACGTGAGAACCCACCGGAGGCAGAGACACTTGATCGGTGTAGTTTGCACACGCCGCTTTGGCATCCTTTTGGCTAACAGGAAATTTACATACAATCTCAAAAACCAGATTGCCTCCTTCATCGCTTATGTTCCCGGCATTCAATAGATTTTCAAATTCCGGGTCGACCTTCAGCCAGCCGTGGCTGTCGCCATCAGCTTCGTGGCGAACGCCGTCAGACTTCTTACCCGCAGTAGCATCCACGATTGTCCCTGTGACAGCGATGCATTGCTGTTTCACGATAAGGCGCGGCGGATGGTAGACATGGGTCCACAGGTTCAGATCACACTGCGTTTCTGGCGGCTGAGGCGGGGTTAGGGGAACCGGCTGGGCGAGGGCTGGTTTAGGCGCCGGCGAAAGTGTCACGAACTTCGACCACACCCAGCCGACCTGTTCATCCTCCGTCCTAACATGGTAGAAGCCACTATCCGGGGCTTCATCCACCAGAGCTAGTCTCGCTCCCTGAGGGAGATGAGCAAGGGCGACGCTCGCCTTCGAGGGATCACGACGAAGAATGACACTTCGGTTAGTGGTCGCGTTCTGGGCGAAGACAGAAAAGGGGCAGACCAGCAGAATGAGTAGCCCGAAAAAAGCTCGCGTGGAATTCATCTTCATATTTTCGCTCCTCCCATTTTCATCTTAGGGGTGTCCTGCTGTCTCAACTCGTCCCTATTTGCGGAGTACCCACCATCGCCTCGTTCTTCCCCGAACAGTACCAGACTTGATGGTCGGCACAAAATAGGGGCACCGCGTCTTAGGCGTAACTGGGCTGAACCCTGACACGCGAATCTGGCACGCTTTCGAGGGAAAGGAACTGCAGGTGGCAAAGAGACGAGTGGGAAGATAGCCGAAAGATGCAATACCTGTGGCCACCTCGTGCGATTGTCACAGGCCCTTCGGCTGCTCTACAAGTGGCGAGATTCATTTGATCCCTTCGAACCAGTGAAGAGTGGCCACCAGAGAACTCTGGCGAGTCCACGCTCCGCAAGGAAATCAACCAGCTGAAGCGCGCGCTGGCTGACTAGACCTTGGAGCTGGCTTATTTAGAAAGTGGCCTCGCAAAAAAAGTGGAGGCTGACGCCGGAAGGGCGGCTTATTTTTTTTCGAGAAGGTGACATACTACCGTGAGGAAACTACTTATAGACCAAGCGACGCGGGCTTTAGTTAGTTTCGCTCCTGAGCTACTGCCGAGTCACTTACCTCCCGCTTTACGTCTGGTGCGGCACCTCCGGTTGCGATAGATTTGATCGGGAGGATTCATGGACATTCTAGTAGCCATTAAGCGCGAAGAGAGAAAACTCGAAAAGCAGTTAGGCAAGCTACAACACCAATTGAACGGCATACGAGCGGCTGGGAAAGCTTTGGGCGTTTCGACGAGCAAGGAACTCAAAGTGGTAAAGAAGCGCGTTATGTCTGCTGCCGCCCGCGCGAAGATCGGGAGAGCTGCCAAGAAGCGGTGGGCGAAGTTTCGAGCGCAGGCTAAGAAGGTCGCAGGATAATTCGGCCTCCCCGGTCGGACCATCACTAGTAGGCAATACGTAACGAACCTTCGTCGAGTGCCTCGACATCGATTGTTCAATGGAATAGGCTCGAACAGTGGACCATGAGCATCGTGGGCTAAGGTTTGCGTTCAGCGCCAGTGCCGAGATCGCTCCTGAAAGCTCGCCAACTGCTTTTGTCACCGCGCGTGTGACGGAGGTGAGCTTGCGGGGGTGTCTCCTGGAGACTTCTGCGTCGTTTGAGATGCAGCTCCCTGTGTTGCTGAAGATTGACCACTCGGGAGAGCACTTCGAGGCCGAGGCATCCGTCCTATATCTCAAGCCCGAGGGCATGGGCTTGGTGTTTCGCGAAATAAAGCCCCAGTTTCGAGCCGTTTTGCAGAAATGGGTTCTGACCGCGCTGGATCACCAACCTCATGCGTCAGAAATCCCTGGTTAGCTCGTCCGCCCCGTACGTCGCCTTGATGAGTAATAATTAGGTGCTATCCTCAGCTTGTGCCCGCGAGTTTTGAATCCGCTCTTCTGTCCGTCTGGCGACAGAGTCTGGTCGATAGGAAGAAAATCGTCGAGATTGACGGCGAAACGTATTCTGTCAAGCAAACGGCCAAAAGCAAATTGAAGCAAATTGATTTTCGTTTTGAAGGCCGGGAATTGCGCGGCCTGGAACAAAACCCGAACACCAAATCCAGATGGGCGAAGCTGGCCAGGGAAGGCAAAACCGTCATGCAGTTTCTCGAAGCGGGAAGATACATCGCGGTGGTTGCGGACGGGAAAATTCAGATTTATAAGTAGTTGTGGTGTTCAATCCGATTGAACAGATAGAGCGGAAACTGATACGGCGCCAATCAAACTTCGCGAGGCGAACGAAGCCGGAGAAGAAGCAGCGGTTCTCTTTGGAAATACCGATCAAATTGCTGCAGTCAGTTCTGGCCCTGCTGCAACAGAAGTCCAGATGGCCGACGGCCGCACGCGATGGGCTAAAGACACTCCTGATGTAGTCGTCTTGTTGGCGACGGCGTCCGGACGACGGCCACGCCCGCCTCGCTACCCTGGAAGAACCGGACGTGACAGATTCGTAGAACGTGTGGTTCTGCTTTCGCTCACAGCAAAGATCCATTCCTCGCGGGCGACGAAACCATCGCGTTGCTAGAGCGGAGTGGCTTCACGATCACCGCGTGGAGCAACTGACTGGGATCTCAGCGGACGAGAGCTTCTGTTATACCTGTCCGAAGCAGAACAGCAAACTGTGCAGCCGGCAGCGGCCTGCTGAAGAGGTACCCCTGTCCTTCCTGGCAATGGTGGGCTTGAAGATACGCCCTCTGTTCTTGCGTTTCGATGCCTTCGGCGACCACTACGTGCTTGAGGCTCTTTCCCATGCTAATGATCGCGTCCACGATGGTTGAGCCGTCGCAATCGGCACTGATCTGGTTGATAAAGGAGCGATCGATTTTCAAAATATCGATGGGAAACTCGCGGAGGTAGCTAAGGCTGGAATAGCCAGTGCCGAAGTCATCCGCGGCGAGACGTATGCCCATGCCCTTGAGCTCTTGAAGTACGGAAGCCGTGAATTTGGCATCGTCCATAAGAACGCTTTCGGTGAGTTCCAGTTCGAGGTATCGCCCCTCCAGGCCGGTTTCCTTCAGGATCGTGCGGACGCTTTCCACAAAATCAGTTTTGCGGAACTCTGCGGAAGAGACGTTGACGGCCGTGGGGATTGTCGGAAGTCCCGCGTCCTGCCAGGCGCGCGTTTGCCGGCACGCTTCGCGCAACACCCAGCGGCCGATGGGCAGAATTAGCCCACTATCTTCGGCGATGGGCACGAACTCCGCAGGAGAGACGAGTCCTCGATCCGGGTGCTGCCAGCGTATCAAGGCTTCGACACTGGTGATCTCACCTGTGTTGAGATTTACCTTGGGCTGGAAATGCAACAAGAACTCTTCTCGCTCGAGAGCGCGACGCAGGCTGGCTTCGAGAGATTGCCGCGCTACGACCTTCACATTCATTTCCGCCGTGAAGTACTGGAAGTTGTTGCGGCCGTTTTCCTTGGCGTGATACATCGCCGTGTCCGCATTCTTGATTAACGTTTCCGCATCTTCTCCGTCCACCGGATAGACACTGATGCCGATGCTGCCATCGATATGCAGTTCGTGCGCCCCGATGAGATGCGGCGCAGTCAGAGAAAGAAGTATCCTTTTGGCGCTCTTGGCAGCGTCTTGCGAAGAGACAATCTCCGAGAGGAGGATCACGAATTCATCTCCGCCCTGACGGGTGACCGTGTCCGAATCGCGCACGCTGGCCACCAATCGGAGAGCGACGGACCGCAGCAGGCGGTCCCCGATGGCATGTCCCAGTGAATCGTTGATGTACTTGAATCGGTCCAAATCGAGAAAGACTACCGCCGTCGCTGTCTTCCGACGGCGAGCCAAGGAAATCGCCTGAGAGATCCGGTCGTTGAGCACAAGCCGATTGGGCAGGTCTGTCACCGCATCGTGCTGCGCGAGGTAGGTAGTTTCTACTTGTACGCGATGGCGGTCGATGGCGTGCCGAAGAGCCCTTGGAAGCGCGCGATTCTCGATCTGTCCCTTAATCAGGTAATCTTGCGCACCTGCCTTCATCGCTTCTCCTGCCAGCGCCTCGTCGTCCAAGCCTGTTAGCACGATGAGGGGGATGCCCGGGGCCGCTGCGTGCGCCTGTTGGACGGACTCGAGACCATACGTATCCGGCAGTCCCAAGTCCAACAGGACGATGTCCACCCCGCCTTTCGCCAGGTGAATAACGGCCTCACGCATGTTTGAGACGTGCGTCATTTCAAAGCTATTCGGGCTTTCCTTGCCAAACATCTCACGGAGCAAGCGGGCGTCTCCCGGGTTATCCTCAACCAGAAGAATTCGCAGTGTCTTTTTCTCCATGAGTGTACCTCCTTTGGCAACTTAACCACCGACGACCAGAAAACTGTTGATGCTCCTCACCACTTTCAGGAACCTCTCGATGTCCACAGTCCCGGTGATGTAGCAGTTCTCATGGTGATGATGACTCCCCTGTGATATGCGTCTCGGATGCGACGTTTTCAAGACAACCACCAGCTTGCTCTTCAGCACCGGCGCTCCTTGAGTTCCGCGAAAACCTCCCGGCCGTCCGTCTTGGGCTAGTTCAGATCGAGCAAGACCAGATCCGGTCGAGGAGCATTGGCGTGCTGCAGTTCGCGCCCCGGAACAGTTCATTGCTTCCGCCCCGTCCGATGCCACGTGAAGTTGATCTGTACCTTGGCGTCTTTGAACGCTTCCCGCGCGAATAAGCTGTGACGGGAGACCTCGCCAGCGCCGAGCATGGTAAGAATAGCGACCGCCAAGGCGAGTTGCACCTTACGATTCCTAGAGACTTCGTCTTCATCTAACTCCAGATTAGGAGCGGGGGCTTTGGGACAGACACAGTGTCGAAAGGCCGAAAGGGGCGGCCCGGAAGCATGTGCCGGCTGTCCAAGAAGGCAGTTACAGTTTAAACGGGCTGAATGCTGGTTCCAACTCGGCCCGCAGGCCGGTGTCCAATAAAATACGGTGAATACTTGCGTGTGAACGCTCGAAAGTCGGCTTTAGGTATTGGGACCATCCGAGAATCAGGCTCACGAAATATAGCTCGCTGACGTGCCACAAACAAATCCTCTTGTCACAAACCATGCGAGCGACTCTACGCCGCAGCTATCTGGGTCTAGCGATGAATGTGTACGTCAAGAGTTGAAAGAATCGGAGGGGTAGCGCGACGGAATTGTTGGAAGAAGAATTCAAGACCGCAACAGAATCAACGCAGAGGCCGTCCATCAGCCATCAGACCTCATTCTCTTGGCTGATCGCAACCCCGATGGTGGCAGTCGTGCAGCCTGCTGCGGCGTTTATAAAGGCACACTTCTAGTGCAATCCCACCGCACCCTGGACGGAACGGACAAGTCTCTCTGAGTCGTATCCGATTCCGTCTTTGAAGACGAGTTCCACGTTTTCGATGTCTTCAATCTTCTGGCTGGGATCGCCCTTGACCACAACGATGTCGCCTTGTTTGCCGGCCTTCAACGTACCGATTCGATCTCCCTGTCCCAGGAATTCGGCTCCATTTTGGGTAGCGATGTGAATCGCTTCGAGCGGCGTGAACCCCGCCTCAACGAGCAGTTCCGTTTGTCTTTGATCGCCGAATCCCGCCAGCGCTCCCCCGTATCCTGTGGGGTCCTCGCCGGAGAGCAGCAATCCTCCCGCTTTCACGAAGTCGTGCTCAAACTGCATTTCCTTCTTAAGGAGAATTGTTCCGTTTTCGTTGCCCTCCGCAATCTTGGCACGTGCTGCTAGATAATCCGCTCGCGAGGGCAGGGACATCGCCTGTAACACGCGGTTCTGCATCGGCGGGCGATTTGCGGCAAACGTTTCGAAAATGACGAGCGTGGAAGTCACCGCGACGTGATGCTGCACTAGCTTACGAATCACCGCTTGGACCGTTTCGCTTTCTACATCCATCTTTTCGATGCTGGGGTGCCGGTCGGCGTCGGGCGGACAGACATCCGGCAGCTTGTCGGGGTTGAACTCCTGGTCCACCACCAAGCCGTGTTCCAGGTCGTCGATTCCCAATTCTGCTGCTTCGCTGAATCCCACGGAACACAAATGGCCGGTGACCTTGATTCCTCGTGCATGGGCGGCTTTGATCGCTGCGCTCAGTTCCGCACGCGTGATGTGCATGTACGCTTTGAAAGAGGTTGCTCCCTCATCGATCCAGTAATTCACCAGACGCACGGCATCCTCGGGCCCGCTCAGTTCGTGTAACTGCGGCGTAAAGGAGCCCGCGCCCTCCAGATACGGCCCGGTGATGTGTATCTTGGGCCCAGGCATCTTGCCCGTGTCGATCATTTTCTTCAAAGCCAGATCTGTGTAAGTTTCCACGCTCCCTGTCGTTCGAATCGAGGTCACACCTTCGGCCAGATAGAGCCGCGGAAAACTGAATCCCATTTCGCCATAAAGAGCAGGGGCACCCTCTACCGGTCCTTCCCCCGAAGCTGTTGGGTAAAACATGTGATCGTGCATTCCAACAAGGCCCGGAATCACCGAGCGGCCCGTCAACTCGAGGACGTGCGCGCCGGGGGGAACAGACACCGCAGAGGAAGGACCAATTCCTCGTATCACTCCGTTCTCGATGAGAATCGTCTGATCGGCCTGCGGAGCGGCTCCTGTCCCATCGATGACCCGCACGTGCTCCAGTGCCACCACCGTCGAATCCACGGTAACGAAGCTCTTGGTGAGCGGCGAGAGGGTTGGTTTTTGCTGCGCCCGCGCACTCGCCATCAAAGTCGCAACCAGCACGATCCCTAGCAGGAGCTTGCACATTTTCTCCCCTCTCTCGTCAAGAAGGGGAGCGGGACGCACTCGCTCCCCTTTTCAGTCTGTGGTGTTTCCGGCCCAGGAGTTAAAACGTATACTTCAGCCCAAATTGAATGATGCGCGGGGACACCGTGGTTGCCGTGATCTGCCCGAAGCTCGGAGCGTGCAACTGAGTAATCGCCGTTGAGAACTGCGTTGTGGTCTGGCTTGCGAACTGCGGGGTGTTGAAGGTGTTGAAGAACTCCGCTCGGAACTGAACCGTTCCGGCTTCGCTCAAACCTCCAACTTTGGTGTCCTTAAATATCGACATGTCCATATTGTGTTGGCCCGGACCATATACTACGCCGCGGCCTAGCGTGCCGAACCCAGTTCCATCGCCAATTTGCGGAGGCGCGCAGAAAGCATTGGCATTGAAGAAATTATCCAGATTCGTCTGCACCGGACCCGGCGTCAGGATGTTCCGGGCGGTTTGGCCGGGACACAAAGTTCCTCCAAAAGTCCCGAATGCTCCGGCAAGTCCATAGATACTGCCCGCAGCGGGATCGGTAAACGTCAGCGCAGGTCCGGACTGCACGACGACTACTCCCGATACTCCCCATCCACTGAGCAGCCTTCCGTCAATTCCCTTGTTGTTGTGGAAGTTAGGCAAATCCCACAGGTAGTTCGCGACGAAGCGGTTGCGAGTGTCGAAATCCGCCGGACCGTAGCCGTTCATCGGATTCAATTGGTCGTTGTAGGCGCCTCCCCCCAGCGGGAACGTGCCAACACCCGTGACGTCCGTCAGCGTCTTCCCATAGGTGTAGGCCAGCCCGAACTGAATCCCGTGGCTGAATCTCTTTTGGATGTTCGCCTGCAAACTGTTGTAGTTGGAAATCCCGGTCCATTGCGCCTGATCCAATCCGCTAGGCGCTATGCCGAGAACGGGGACGCGTTGGGCGGCATTTTCAAATGTGTTTGTCGTCACCCCGTTGACCGGGTTCGCGGCGCTGGCGAGTACCGCCTGATTGATTTGGTTCGTCGTTTCAATACGATTGCTCTTCGTCCCCACAAAGCCGACCTGGACCAGAGTCGTGCTGTTCAATGCGTATTGAATGCCGAAGTTATACTGCTGCGTTATCGGGGGCTTCCAGTCGGGGCTGATGGAATTAATCGTAAGCGCCGTATTTGGAGCTCGCTGAACGAAGTTCGGGAATACTTCGTTCGAGGGAGGATTGAACGGAACCTGCAAAGTTGCCAATGAGTTCAGAGCGCCAACGTTTGTCTGCCTCGAGAAAAACGGCGGGTTGACAATTAGTTGGAACGCGTCATTCACCGGGGGGTGCGTGTAGTAGAGTCCATATCCGCCGCGCACGACGAGCTTGTCATTGAACAGGGGCGGCGTCCACGCAAATCCCAGCCGCGGCCCAAAATTGTTCAGCGCCCAACCATTCGCTGCGAACGTCGGATTGGAGTTTCGCACAATTCCGGCCGGCAGAGTCCCCGGGAAGTTGGAAGCCGCGATGAAACCTGAGAACGGTTTGGCAGCAAGGTCGTTCGAAGCCAACGACGGCCAGAAGTCGACAAGTTTCCCTTTTCCATCCGAAGTTTGTCCAAGGCCCTCCCAGCGCAATCCCACGTTTACGGTCAAGTGCGAGTTTACCTTGATGTCGTCCTGGGCGAAGCTGTACAAGCTGCCGACGTGA
>Ga0210384_10003104_pt1 | contig 19578 bp, 11 predicted proteins | sample IncBWH2MmetaG_FD_160574 | JGI IMG/M metagenome (GOLD analysis project Ga0210384, IMG submission 160574) | Forest soil microbial communities from Barre Woods Harvard Forest LTER site, Petersham, Massachusetts, United States - Inc-BW-H-2-M | ecosystem: Environmental > Terrestrial > Soil >...
AAAACGGGCACGGTGACGTTTGAAGTCGCCCAAGCGGTCAAGGAAATCAAGGCCGGAAAAGTGGAGTTTCGCGTGGATAAGCAAGGCATCATCCACTCGCCGATCGGCAAGGTCAGCTTCGACGCGGCCAAGCTCGCCGAAAACGCGCACGCCTTGATCGGAGCGATCCTCAAGGCCAAGCCCGCGGCGGCCAAGGGAAAATTTGTCAAGAAAGTCACGCTGACGTCCACCATGGGCCCGGGCGTAACGATCGACGAAGCGGAAGTCGAAGCCGCCGTCGCGGCCTAAGCGGGGCGCAAGTTTCGCGGCGTTGCACGGCAAACGCTGCATGAGGATTTGGAGCAGGCCATGAAAAAGCGCAGTGAAAAACAGGAAGATCTCGACAAACTGAAAAACAAACTGGCCACGGTTTCGACCGTGATCCTGTCCACTTTCCAGGGCATCACGGTGGAAAACGACAACAAGCTGCGCCGCGCCGTCGAGCAGGCCGGCGGGCACTACCAGGTCGTGAAAAACACGCTCGCCGAGCGCGCCGCTTCCGGCACGCCCATCGAGCCCCTGCTGAAAAATCTTTCGGGAACCAATTCCATCGCCTACACGGCGACCGATCCGGTATCGCTCGCCAAGGCGCTCACCAAAATCGCAAAAGACGTTCCGGCGTTTCAATTCCGCGCCGGGATCGTCGAAGGGCGCGTGCTTTCCATCGCGGAAATCCAGCAGCTTTCCTCGCTGCCCTCCAAGGAAGAATTGCTCAGCAAGATCATGTTTCTGGTCAACGCGCCGGCGCAGCGCATCGCCTCCGCGCTGGCCGGGGTCAACCGCAACCTGGCCGTCACGGTCAGCGAAGCGGTGAAGGCCAACAAGTTCGGACCGGGTTCCGCGCCAGCCCCGGTCGAGACGGCTCAATAAAGAATCTAATTCGCATCTAATCGAGGAGAGGACACAGAAATGGCAAATAAGGTGGAAGCAATCCTGGAAGAAATCAAGGGCCTGACCCTGCTCGAAGCGGCCGACCTGGTCAAGAAGATGGAAGAGGCCTTCGGCGTTTCGGCTGCGGCTGCGGCTCCCGTGATGATGGCGGGGGGCGGTGCTGCGGCGGGAGCGGCTCCGGTCGAGGAGAAGACGGAGTTCTCGGTCGTGCTCACGGATGTGGGCGCGAACAAGATCAACGTCATCAAGGCGGTCCGCGAAGTCACCAGCCTGGGCCTCAAGGAAGCCAAGGACCTGGTCGACGGCGCGCCCAAGCCGATCAAGGAAGGTGTGAACAAGGACGAGGCGGCCACCATCAAGAAGAAATTCGAGGACGTCGGCGCCAAAGTCGAAGTGAAGTAACGCTATTGAAGTGACCCAGCACTTCCGGCGCGAGGCGGTGCCGCTATACGGCGCCTGCCGCGCCCTGAGGGGTTTGCTTACGCAAGATTCAAAACGTGATTTGTCAACCTTGACTCGGTCCCGCCGGGACCCGGGGCGGCGGTGTCTGCCATGCCGCCTATCGGCGTTTCGGCCCAACCTTGCGAATTTTATGAGGTCCTAGCATGCCGAATGGAAACGGGAATCATCATATGCGAGAGCGCGAGCGGCTGGATTTTTCCAAGATCCGCAGCTCGATCCAAATTCCGAACCTGATCGAGGTTCAGAAGAATTCCTATCAGCGATTTCTGCAGATGGATTTGCTTCCGTCCGAGCGCGAAGACGGCGGCCTGCAATCGGTGTTCACTTCGGTATTTCCGATTCAGGATTTCCGCGGCCTCTCGCAACTGGATTTCGTGGACTACTCGATCGGGAACTGGGAATGCAAGTGCGGCAACCTGAAGGGGCTGCACCACCTGCGCGCCACCTGCCGCAATTGCGGCGCGTCCGTGGTCACCAATCCCTATCAGACCGGTGACGTGCTGTGCACCAAGTGCGGCACGTTCAATAAAAACACGCCCACGTTTTGCGAGAAGTGCGGCGACCCGGTGGGCATGCAGCTCAAATACGACGTGAACGAGTGCCAGGAACGCGGCATGACCTACGCCGCGCCGCTCAAGGTCACCATCCGTCTGACCATTTACGACAAGGATCCCGACACCGGCGCGAAAAACATTCGCGACATCAAGGAGCAGGAAGTATTTTTCGGCGACATCCCCCTGATGACCGATAACGGCACGTTCGTCATCAACGGCACCGAACGCGTGATCGTCAGCCAGTTGCACCGCTCGCCGGGCGTGTTTTACGAGTCGGCCAACAACCGCAGCTATTTCCTCGGGAAAATTATTCCCTATCGCGGCTCGTGGGTCGAGTTCGAGTACGATACCAAAAATATTCTCTACGTCCGCATCGACCGCAAGCGCAAGTTCCTCGGCTCGATCTTCCTGCGCGCGCTGGGCATGAAGTCCAACGAGGAAATCCTGCGCACTTTCTATCAGGTCGAGCGCATCACCCTGCGCGACGGCGACCTGCGCTGGAACCTTTCCGAAGGCCTGATCGAACGCAAGCTGTCGCACGAAATCAAGAATCCCAAAAACGACGAAGTGCTGGTCGGCGCGCACAAGCGCATCACCGAAGCGCTGTACAAGGAACTCGTTAAAGCCAAGGTGCCCTCCGCGCACGTTTCCGTAGCGGACCTCGAAGGCGCGTACTCGGTTGCCGATCTGGTGAACCGCCAGACCGGAGAAGTCCTGCTCGAGGCCAACAAGCCGCTGACCGCCGAGATCTGGACTTCGCTTGCCGAAGCCGGGATTGCCAGCGTCGATATCTTTTTCCCGGATCGCGACGACGTCGGCGTGGTGCTCTCGCGCACGCTGGACAAGGACGCGATCAAGTCTCCGCGCGAAGCGCTCATCGAAATTTACAGGAAGCTGCGCCCCGGCGATCCTCCGACGCTCGAAACGGCCACGGCTTTGTTCAACGGGATGTTCTTCGACCCGCGCAAGTACGATTTCAGCCGCGTGGGCCGCTTGAAATTCAACATCAAGTTCGGTCTGGAGACGCCGCTCAACACGCGCACGCTGGACGCCGCCGATTTCGTCGCGGCCATCCGCTACTTGATGAAGCTGCGCAAGAACATCGGCACGCTGGACGACATCGATCACCTGGGCAACCGCCGCGTGCGCGCGGTCGGCGAGCTCCTCGAGAACCAGTTCCGCATCGGCCTCGTGCGCATGGAGCGCGCCATCAAGGAAAAAATGTCGGTGTACCAGGAAATGTCCACCGCCATGCCGCACGACCTCGTGAACGCCAAGCCGGTCATGGCCGCGATTCGCGAGTTCTTCGGCAGCTCGCAGCTCTCTCAATTCATGGATCAGACCAATCCGCTCTCCGAAATCACGCACAAGCGCCGCCTCTCGGCCCTCGGGCCGGGCGGGCTTTCGCGCGAGCGCGCCGGCTTCGAAGTCCGCGACGTCCATCCGACGCACTACGGACGTATCTGCCCGATCGAAACGCCGGAAGGCCCGAACATCGGTTTGATCAGCTCGCTCTCCTGCTACGCGCGCATCAACGAATTCGGCTTCATCGAATCGCCCTACCGCAAGGTGAAAGCCGGGCGCGTGATTGACTACGTGATGATCGTCAACTCCGGCGAGAGCGAATTCAAGGCCGGCGAAATTATCGAGCGCGACAAAGTGGAAGCGGTGAACGAAGAACTGAAGCGCCGCAAAGTCACCAACGACCCGTACTGCTTCTACCTTTCGGCGTGGGAAGAGGACCGCTACGTCGTGGCGCAGGCCAACGTGCCGCTCGACGAGCGCGGGCGCATCACCACCGAACTCGTCAACTGCCGCCAGGCCGGCAACTTCGTCCTCAAATCGCGCGACGAAGTGGATTACATCGACGTCTCGCCGAAGCAGCTCGTTTCCGTCGCGGCGAGCCTCATTCCGTTCCTCGAAAACGACGACGCCAACCGCGCCCTCATGGGTTCGAACATGCAGCGCCAGGCCGTGCCTCTGATTCGCGGGGAAGCTCCGCTCGTCGGTACAGGCATGGAACGCGTCACCGCGCGCGATTCGGGCGCGGTGGTCATCTGCCGCCGCGACGGAATCGTAGACCAGGTCGATTCCGAGCGCATCATCGTGCGCGTCGAGTCCGACCACTCAGGCGTGCTTTCGCGCGAAGTGGGCGCGGACATCTACCAGCTCATCAAATTCAAGCGTTCCAATCAGAACACCTGCATCAACCAGAAGCCGCTCGTCCGCGTGGGCGACCGCGTCCGCCAGGGGCAGGTGCTGGCGGACGGGCCGTGCACCGATCGCGGCGAACTGGCCCTTGGGCGCAACGTGCTCGTCGCGTTCGTGCCGTGGCGAGGCTATAACTTTGAAGACGCCATCCTGGTGAGCGAGAAGCTCGTCAAGGACGACTACTACACCTCCATCCACATTGAGGAATACGAAATCGAGGCGCGGGACACGAAACTCGGCCCCGAGGAAATTACGCGCGATATTCCTAATATCAGCGAAATGTTTCTGCGCAACCTCGACGAAAGCGGCGTGATCCGCATTGGCGCGACCGTGCGGCCGGGAGACATCCTGGTCGGCAAGGTCACTCCCAAGGGCGAAACCACGCTGACGCCGGAAGAAAAACTTCTGCGCGCGATCTTCGGCGAAAAGGCCGGCGACGTGCGCGACGCTTCGCTCTACTGCCCGCCGGGCATCGAGGGCACCGTCGTGGACGTCAAAATCTTCTGCCGAAAGGGCGCCGAAAAAGACGAACGCCACAAGGCCATCGAGGCCTCGCAGGTCTTCAAGCTGGAGAAGAACTTGTCGGACGAAATCCGCATCCTCACCGACGAGCGCCTGAAACGTCTTTCCGTTCTTCTCGAAGGCAAGGCGCTGACCGCCGACTTGCACGACGAAAAGACCAACAAGCGCTTGATCACCAAGGGCACCGAGCTCACGCGCGACATCATCGAAAAAATCGCCACGCGCAACCTCAAGCGGCTGCGCCTCGCCGACAAGGATCCTCTGCTCATCGAGAAAATCGACGAGATCGAGGAGATGACCTCGCGGCAGATCGACGTGCTCCGCAAGATCACCGAGGAGCGCAAGGAAAAGCTGCGCAAGGGCGACGAGCTTCCTCCCGGCGTCATCAAGCTGGTGAAGTGCTACATCGCCATGAAGCGAAAACTCTCGGTCGGCGACAAAATGGCAGGCCGCCACGGCAACAAGGGCGTCATCGCGCGGATCGTTCCGGAAGAAGACATGCCGTATCTGCCGGACGGCACGCCGGTGGAAATCGTTCTCAATCCCCTCGGCGTTCCGTCGCGTATGAACGTCGGACAGATTCTCGAAACGCACCTCGGCTGGGCCTCCAAGGAACTCGGCCGCAGCGTGGCGCGCCTGCTCGACCAGAATAAAAAATCCGACGCGTTGCGCCGCTGGTTCCGCGAAGTGTTTTCCGATACGGCGATCTGGAAAACGCTTACCGACCTCGACGACGACACGCTGCTCGAATATGCCGACAGCTTCCGAGAAGGCATCCCGATGGCCACGCCCGTATTTGACGGCGCGCGCGAAGCAGAAATCCGTCACCTGCTCGAAGTCGCGGGCCTGCCGAACGCTGGAAAAATCACGTTGTGGGACGGGATGACCGGCGAGGAATTCGGCCAGGCCGTTACTGTCGGATACATCTACATGCTCAAGCTCTCGCACCTCGTCGACGACAAAATCCACGCGCGGTCCATCGGGCCGTACTCGCTCATCACGCAGCAACCGCTCGGCGGCAAGGCGCAGTTCGGCGGACAGCGCTTCGGCGAAATGGAAGTCTGGGCGCTCGAAGCGTACGGCGCGGCGCACATCCTGCAGGAACTCTTGACCGCCAAGTCGGACGACGTCTACGGCCGCGCGAAAATTTACGAGGCCATCGTCAAGGGCGAGCCGGGTATCGAGCCGGGCGTCCCCGAATCGTTCAACGTGCTGGTCCGCGAGCTGCAATCGCTCTGCTTGGACGTGGAATTGATGAAGCGCCAAAAAGCCGTGGAAAAACCGGCCGCGGATTAGCCTTGGCTGATTGTCGGATACCTCCGCGTCGCATTTAGTCCCGGAGGGACGACAAATCGTAGCCCACCGCGGAAGCGGTGGGAAAACGGCCCGAGGAAAGCCGGAAAGCCCCTTCAGGGGCGACACACGGAACGCAGCGACTAGGTAGTGAAGTTCACGAGTTTCTTTTTACTCCCGGCATGCCGGGATGGCTCCGATGAAATCCACCGGAGCAGGAGGGACATACCTTGTATCGAAGCAGCCCTTATGATCGTGCCAGTTTAATTGCAGATTTTGATTCCATCCGGATCAGTCTGGCGAGTCCGGAAAAAATCAGGTCCTGGTCGCACGGCGAAGTCACCAAGCCCGAGACCATCAACTACCGTACCTTCAAACCCGAGCGGGACGGCCTGTTCTGCGCGAAAATTTTCGGTCCTGTCACCGACTGGGAGTGCCTCTGCGGCAAGTACAAGCGCATGAAACACCGCGGCGTGATCTGCGACAAGTGCGGAGTGGAAGTCACCCTCAGCAAAGTCCGCCGCGAGCGCCTCGGCCACATCGAGCTCGCTTCGCCGTGCTCGCACGTCTGGTTTTTCAAGGGGCTGCCGTCCCGCATCGGCTACCTCCTGGACATCTCCATGCGCGATCTCGAGCGCATCCTGTATTTCGAGGGCTACGTGGTCATCGATCCCCTCGAGGTTCCCGGCATCAAGGAACGCGAGATGCTCCCCGAGGAAAAATACCGCGAGCTGCAAAAGGAATACCCGGGGCAATTTCGCGCGCAAATGGGCGCGGAAGCCATCAAGGAACTTCTGAAGCGCGTGGACGTCGAGAAACTCTCCGAAGAATTGCGCGAAAAAATGAAGGTCGACCCCAGCCTGCAGAAGCGCATCAAGTATGCCAAGCGCCTGAAGGTGGTCGAATCCTTCCGCAAGAGCGGCAACCGTCCCGAATGGATGATTCTCGACGTGCTTCCGGTTCTTCCGCCGGAGTTGCGCCCGCTTGTCCCTCTGGACGGCGGACGTTTCGCCACGTCCGATTTGAACGATCTCTACCGCCGCGTCATCAACCGCAACAACCGCCTGAAAAAGCTGATGGAGCTGCACGCGCCGGATGTCATCGTCCGCAACGAAAAGCGCATGCTGCAGGAAGCCGTGGACGCGCTCTTCGATAACGGGCGCCGCGGCCGCGTTCTGCGCGGCACGAACAACCGCCCGCTGAAATCGCTTTCCGACACGCTCAAGGGAAAGCAAGGCCGCTTCCGCCAGAACCTGCTCGGCAAGCGCGTCGACTACTCGGGCCGCTCCGTCATCGTGGTCGGTCCGGAATTGAAACTGCACCAGTGCGGCTTGCCCAAGAAAATGGCGCTCGAGCTGTTCAAGCCGTTCATCTACCATCGCCTGGAAGCGCAGGGCCACTGCACCACCATCAAGCAAGCCAAGGAAATGGTGGAGCAGCAGGAATCCGTGGTCTGGGACATCTTGGAAGAAGTCATCCGCGAGCATCCCGTGCTGCTGAACCGCGCTCCCACGCTGCACCGCTTGGGCATTCAGGCCTTTGAACCGACGCTCGTCGAAGGCAAGGCCATTCGCATCCATCCGCTGGTCTGCACCGCGTTTAACGCGGACTTCGACGGCGACCAGATGGCCGTGCACATTCCTCTTTCGCCCGAAGCGCAGGTGGAAGCCTCTGTCCTGATGCTTTCGGCCAACAACATTCTGTCGCCGGCCAACGGCCTGCCGCTCGCCGTCCCGACGCAGGACATGGTTCTCGGTATTTACTACTTGACAAAGGCCAAGCCCGGCGCCAAAGGCGAAGGCCGCGCCTTCGGCCACACCGAGGAAGTTGTCCTCGCCCTTGAATCCGGCGAAGTCGAACTCCTCACGCCGATTCGTCTCCGCTACGAAGGCGAAATGATCGACCTTTCCGCCGCTTACGACGATCAGGACGTGCCGCACGCCGAATCGGTCACGCTGAAGCGCCAGTTCATCAACACCACCGTCGGGCGCGTGATTTTCAACGACCACCTGCCCCAGGAAATGCCGTTCATCAACGGCCTCATCAAGAAAAAGGGCGTGCAGCAGCTCTGCTATTACTGCTACCTGCGCTTTGGATTGAAGCGCACCGTGCAGATGCTCGACGAACTCAAGGAACTGGGCTTCCAGTACGCCACCAAGTCCGGCATCTCTATCGGCATTGACGACATGGTAATTCCCGGCGACAAATTCTCGCTCGTCGAAAACACGGAGAAGGAAGTCGTCAAGGTGCAGCAGCAATACCTGGACGGCGCCATCACCAACGGCGAACGCTACAACAAAGTCGTGGCCATCTGGAGCGACATCACCGAAAAAGTCGCGGAACAAATGTTCAAAGCCATGGAGCGCCAGGACAAGGAAGGCGTCATCAACCCGATTTACGTCATGGCCGATTCCGGCGCCCGCGGATCGAAGCAGCAAATCCGCCAGCTTTCCGGAATGCGCGGCTTGATGGCCAAGCCCTCGGGCGAAGTCATCGAAACGCCCATCACTTCCAACTTCCGCGAAGGCCTTACCGTGCTGCAGTACTTCATCTCCACGCACGGCGCGCGCAAGGGACTCGCGGACACCGCGCTCAAGACGGCCGATTCCGGCTACCTCACGCGGCGCCTCGTGGATGTGGCACAGGACGTAATCATCAGCGAAATCGATTGCGGCACCGCCGACGGCATCTTTGTCGAACCGATCACCGAGGCGGGCGTCGAAGTCGAGCCGCTGCGCGACCGCATCGTGGGCCGCGTTTCTCTCGACAAGATCAAGGATTACGAAGGTAATATTATCGTTGACGTTAACCAGGAGATCAGCGAAGAGCTGGCCAATGCCGTTCAGGCAGCCGGCATCGAGCGCGTCAACATCCGCTCGGTGCTGACCTGCGAATCGCGCCGCGGCGCCTGCGCCCGCTGCTACGGGCGCAACCTGGCCACCGGCCGCTTTGTCGAACTCGGCGAAGCCGTCGGCGTCATCGCCGCGCAGTCCATCGGCGAGCCGGGCACGCAGCTCACCATGCGCACGTTCCACATCGGCGGAACGGCCACGCGCATCACCGAACAATCCAAGCTCGAAGCCCGCAACAGCGGCTTCGTTCGCTTCATTGACATGAACGTCGTGCGGGGCCGCGGCGAGCACCTGATCGCCATGAACCGCAACGGCCTGATCGCTATCGTCGACGAAAAGGGCCGCGAAAAGGAGCGCTACCACGTGGTCTACGGCGCGCGCCTGCGCGTCGAGGAAAATCAGCCCGTCAAGCTCGGCGAACTCCTTGCCGAATGGGATCCGTACACCTTCTCGATCCTCACCGAAGCCGGAGGCACGATCCAGTTCAAGGACCTGCAGCCCGGCATCACCATCGAAGAGCAAGTGGACGAAGTCACCGGCCTCTCGCAGCTCGTCGTCACGCTGCCTCCGGGCGATGAAAAACACGCGCCCACCATTCAGGTTCGCGATTCCGCCGGCCGCACCCGCAAGAAATATCTCATGCCTTCCCGCGCGCACTTGATGGTGCAGGATGGCGACGAGGTGCAGCCCGGAGACGTGCTGGCGAAAATCCCGCGCGAAACCACCAAGACCAAGGACATCACCGGAGGTCTGCCCCGCGTCGTCGAACTTTTCGAGACCCGCAAGCCGCGCGACCCCGCCGTCATCAGCGAAATTGACGGCGTCGTGAAATACGGCGAAATCAGCAAGGGTCTGCGGAAGATTTACGTCGAGAGCGAAGACGGCAGGACGCAGAAGGAATACTCCATCATCCGCGGAGTGCACATCAACGTGCAGGAAGGCGAACACGTCAAGGCGGGCGAGCCGCTGATCGACGGCCCGCTCAACCCGCACGATTTGCTGGCCGTGCTCGGCGAAAAGTACACGCAGGCTTATTTGGTCAACGCCATCCAGGAGGTCTACCGCCTCCAGGGCGTCAACATCAACGACAAGCACATCGAGACCATCGTCCGCCAGATGATGCGCTGGGTGAAGGTGGAAGACGTCGGCGACACCGCCTTCCTCCTCGACGAGCAGGTGGACAAGTTCCGCTTCCGCGAGGAAAACGACCGCATCATCAGCGAGGGTGGACGCCCCGCCACTGGGCGCCCGCTGCTTCTCGGCATCACCAAGGCCTCGCTCTCGACGGATTCGTTTATCTCCGCCGCCAGCTTCCAGGAGACCACGCGCGTCCTCACCGAAGCCGCCGTCGCCGGCAAGGTGGATTACCTGCGCGGCCTCAAGGAAAACGTCATCATGGGCCGCCTAATCCCGGCCGGCACCGGCCTCGAGCGCTACCGCAACATCCAGTTGCTCACCGAAATGCCGCCTCCGCCTCCGCCCGAGGAGATCATGCCTCCCGCCGAACTTTCGGCTGACGAAGCCGCCGCGCTCGACTTCCTGCGCAAGGATGCCGATGCGCTGGCGGAAGGTGGGTCGGACTAACGAGAAGTTTGCAATTGGAGAGAATACCTGGGCGGCCCGATTGATTGGGCCGCCCATTTTTTATTTAGAATTAAAACGAACACAAATTCTGAGTTAGAAGCTTGATTTGGTTGCGAGAGGTGGATTTGAAGCGACGACCTTCGGGTTATGAGAGAGTAGGTCAAAAACTATATCTCGTTTGCCTGGTGTCGCTTCCGAAGGTACCCATGCTGCTTTCGTGCTTTTACTTGTACCCAATCCTGTACCCAAAGCCGAAGACCACCATTCTTGATTGACTCTGGGACTCCTCAGCGTCGCGTGTGCCGGGCGGTAGTGATCGAAATTCCGGGAAGAATATAGTTTCAAGTAGTTACCCGAAGCGTTAAGCAGCCCGAGGCAATGAAAAAGAAAGGGGGGGTGTTCAATTGTTTTTCATCGCGCGTCGGCCTCGAAACTCCGCTGGTGGTCCACTCCCCCGCCAAAAGTCGGGTTCTGGCTAAAGACTCCCATGGCACGGATGGCAAGCAAATGATTCTCAGAATTGTGACATGTGTGAAAATTGGAGGCAGGTCCACACGGCAACAGCCAGACCCTTACGGGTCAAGGACGTGTCGGCAATTACTTAGGTGCTGCCTTGACAGTCAAATCGATTACGCCGATTTGTTCTAAGCGCGCCTTTTCGTTTGGATGCACCAACAGCAGAATGAGTTTGTCAATCTTTGGGTCGTCTGGTAACCCAACCCAGAAAGATTCCTTGCTTTTAATGTACTCATGACGATTCTGTTGAGACTCTCCTGGAGCGTGAAACGCCTCTTCTCGAACTAGGAGAGTTGGTCCATTAGCCAGACCACGAACTTCGCCTGCACTTGTGACCCCAACTACTTCCGAACCCAGCTCACGCAGCATCAGCGTTCCGATTTGCGCATCTCCTTTTATGTTCTGCTTCCTCTGGACAACAGCAAAGTCGTGTTTCAGCGAATGCTCGGCAACCTGCTCTCTAAACACGGGATGGTCATAGCCTGTGTGGGGGTCCCACTCGATCAGTATCTCTTGACGGCTCGGAACAGTCTTTTGATAATTCTCTAGATCCCCGATCTTCGGCATGTACGAAGGCAAGTGCAGCCCGACCGCCTGCAGATCACCAGCATTGAGTTCCCAAGGGCGCCCTTCGGACTGAGTCTGAGCGGCCAGACGAGTGGCACCCTGCCCAATCCCAAAAATCAACGCCATCACCAAAACAGCGGAGCGAAACCTGAGCATCGTCGTCATTTTCCTAACCTCCCTTTGTCAGACACTTGAGCGGCGAGATTGATAGCCGCTACAAAAGCGGCTTCGTCGCGGAAGCCGAGATATTTCCTTCCATTTACAATGACTGTCGGCGCGGCATTTACGCCATAGGAACGCGCCTCCGAAAGATCCAGCTCAAGTCGCTCCTTTGAATTCGAGTCATCTATACACTTAGAGTATTCATCCTTGCTAAGGTTTGCCTCTTTCAGAAAATCACTCACGACCGAGGCAACGGCGGGTGGCCAATCCTTCAGCTGCGATTCGGCAATGCGGAGTTTCTGCTTTAGGTTTTCCGGGTGGCCGACTCTTCCCGCCTTTGGAAGGGTCGGGGTTTTGACTTTCTTCCACGAAAAGAACAAATCCCCCGATCCCTCGGATTAATCGCCGGTGTCGTGCTTTTCGGGAAGCATGCTCTGGTGGAGGATGCGGGAAATCAAAATGCCGGTACGGTCCTGACGATAAAATACGACATGCTTGCCATGCTCCATTCTGCGCAAGCCCTGGCGAACTTCATCGCACGGTCGTCCTAACGCGGGATTGTCGGCCAGTGTTCGGCAAAAGGCTTCAAGGTCGCCGAGATAGCGGGCGGTTTGGGCTTTGCCCCACGTGCGAAGCGTGTAAGTGGCGATGCCGACCAGGTCGGCCTCGGCGCGACGCGAGAAGCGAAAGGCAGCCACAGCTAGCGCCCAGAGCTAGCGCGATGCTCCGGGAAGGTTGAGGGTTTTACGGACACGCCCAAATACGTTGCCCTGGGCGACGCCGCTGGCGTCGCCTTCGTCGATGGCCGCCCGTAGCGCGGCGAGCTTCGCTTCATATTGCTGTTCCTCGCGTTCCAATGTTCGCAATCCGGCGCGTACAACTTCGCTGGCGTTTTCGTAACGCCCGGTTTTGACCTTTTTGGCCACGAAGCGGTCAAGCTCGTCGGTTAAATTGACGTTTCGTGTAGGCATGGGGTGGCCTTTCTATTACGAAGATTTCGAGCCCATTATCCCACAATTGGCAAAGATTGCCAACACCAAACGAGTCGCAAAGTATAGAAAAGAAGAGGTGAAATGAAAAAGCGAAGAAGAATCGCCCGTTTTGAATTTTGGCGCCGATGATATAGGCTGTGCGCCTTGATCCTCCGAAATCGGCACTTATCAATTACGCCTGACGGGGGCGGGCCTCCATCCATGTTTCACGCAGGAACCCAACTGAAGAAGGCGCTTATCTTTGTCCATCGATGGATGGGTGTGAGTCTCTGCCTGCTTTTCCTGACTTGGTTTGCATCCGGAATGGTCCTGATGTATTGGGACTATCCCGCCGTGTCAGAGGCGGACCGTTTGATCCGGGCGCCGGTGCTGGATGCGGCCGCAATTCGTCTTTCCCCCCAGGAAGCCTACGCGAGGCTACAAATGGAATTCCAGCCCGACCGGGTGAAGCTCGGCACATTTGACGGCCGGCCGGCGTATAGATTCCGTTTTGGCGACGCGGAGTCCATCGTCTCCGCGGTGGACGGACAGACGCTGAAAGAATTTCCGCCTGAGATGACCCTGCGGATCGCCTCCTCGTGGACCGGACAGCCACCGGCAGACGCCAAGATTGAAGAGAACATGGAAGAAGATCAGTGGACCGTGTCGGGAGAGTTTCAAGACCTCCGGCCCATGCGCAAGTACAGTTGGCCGGACGGCGAGCAAGTATACGTTTCCACCGTGACGGGCGACGTGGAGCAATACACGACTCGCGCTTCCCGCATGGGCGCGTACTTCGGCGCTATTCCACACTGGCTCTACTTCACGCCATTGCGAAAGCATTCGAGCGCGTGGGCACGGATCGTGATCTGGGCATCCGGCCTCGGAACGGTTGCGGCGCTCTGCGGAATTCTAATTGGCATTTCGACGTACTCCCCGTCAAAGCAATACCGCCGCGAAGGAGCGCCGTCGAGCTTGCCGTACAGCGGCCAGAAGCGCTGGCATGCGATTCTGGGCCTGATCTTCGGGCTGCTCGCGTGCAGTTGGGCCTTCAGCGGGATGCTCTCCATGGATCCATTCCCCAGGTTGCAGGGGGAAAATTGGGATAGCACGGGCGCGCGTCTCGGCGAGGCGCTGCGCGGCGGCTCATTGCGCCTTGCGGATTTCACCGAAGGTCCGCGAGAAGCGCTGGGCCGGCTCGGGCGCGATTTTCGCGTGAAGGAACTGCAACTTGATTTGTTCGCCGGAGAGCCGGCGTACCTTGTCACCGGCGGGGAAAATCAGAGCCGCATCGTTCCAGTTCGCGGCGAAGTGGCCGCAGAGTACGACCGCAACAAGATCATTGATGTAATCGGAAAAGCTGCCCAGCCCCACACAATCGCCGAAGTAAGGTTGGTGACCCAATACGAAGCCTACTACGTGGATCGCCGGCGCCGGCGACCCTTGCCGGTAATTTTTGTGCGACTGAGCGACAAGGACCAGTCGATATACTATATCGATCCGAAAACCGCTCGGATCGTACAAAGCTATAATTCACGTGCGCGTTGGAACCGCTGGCTCTATCACGGACTGCACTCAATGGATTTCCCGTGGCTCTACAACCATCGTCCTATCTGGGACATCCTCGTCCTCATATTGCTGACCGCAGGGTCAGCCCTCTGCGTTACTTCGTTGGTGCTGGCGTGGAGAGTCGTGCAGCGGTCGTTTGGACAAACGTTTCTTGGCCCCTCGTAGTGTTGCCCTCAAAAGAGACGCTTTTCATTTGACAAACGCAGCTCACGGAGACTCAATTCATAGAAAAAGTGCCAATCTTCACTTCAACTCATTTTCAATTTCTCAGGCCCTCTGTACTAAGGCCATCATTTCGGGTGTGTAACGCTCTCCGACGACGGGAATCTGCGCCAGGCGCTCGGAAATCTTCTTGCGGTCGCTCTCGGTCAGCTTTACGCGGGGTGCCCCCATGTTGTCCTCCAGGTAACGAACTCGCTTGGTCCCCGGGATGGGCACGATGTCTTCGCCTTGGGCGAGCACCCAGGCCAGCGCCAACTGTGCAGGCGTCGCGCCTTTTTCTCTTGCCAATTCCTTCACTGCAGCAGCCAGTTTGAGGTTTGCTTGCAGCGCCTTCTCCCCGAAGCGGGGATTCGTGCGCCGCCAATCGGTGGGGTCGAGATCTTCTAGCTTTTGGATTGCGCCCGTCAGGAATCCCCGGCCAAGTGGGCTGTACGGAATGAAAGTGATTCCAAGCTCGCGGCAGGTCGCAAGCACGCCGTTGGCCTCCACTTCTCGCGACCACAGCGAGTACTCGCTTTGCAGAGCCGCAATCGGATGAACTTTCGCCGCGCGCCGCACCGTTTCCGGACCGGCTTCCGACAGTCCGATCATGCGGACCTTTCCGGCCGAAATTAGCCCGGCCATTGCGCCGACGGTTTCCTCAATCGGAACTTTCGGATCCACGCGGTGCTGGTAATAGAGATCGATCGTTTCGAGGCCCAGCCGCTGAAGGCTCCCATCGCACGCACGGCGGACATTCTCGGGCGAGCTATCGACGCTCCGGATCCCTCCGGAACCGATACGGAAGCCAAATTTGGTCGCGACGACGACGCTGTCGCGCGGAACCTCGCGCAGGAAACGCCCCAGCAATTCCTCGTTCGTGTACGGACCGTAGATTTCGGCCGTATCCAGGAAATTGCCGCCGAGCTCCGCATAGCGGCGAAGAACTCGAAGCGATTCCTCATCATCCCCTGGCCCATAGGCAAAGGACATTCCCATGCAACCAAGCCCAAGCGCGGAAACTTGCATTCCATTCTTTCCCAGTCTTCGGTGTTCCATGTTTCCCTCCGTTGTTGGTTCCCCTGTAGGATGCTCCAAGGTTGATGAACGGTACGGCCCTCAAGTGAAAACGGGAAGGGCTATAACTGTTTTATATAGCACCAATCCAGAAGGCATAGGAACTAAAGTCCTTCGATTGGCCTGCGATCAGGGAATCCAAAACATCAGGGAGGGAAGGACTATGAATCCCTGGGCATCTTTATATTGTCAACCACGCTGTTCCCATATCCGCCGAACGATGGGTTGACGACTTCGCCATTCAGCCGTGGTCTTTGCGTTGCTCCTGCCAGCGTTCCCGGCCATAATTTCTTGGCAAGGCAGCCCCCCAGGTCTCCCGCCTAGCTGGAGGCTCCTTCCGCCACTACTTACTGATGAATAATGATTCCACGCCCCGCGCGGATGCCCCGGCCGAATCCTCTTCGGCGCCCTCGCAACGTGACCGCCTGAGCCGCCGGGAACGCGGAGTCTGGCGCGCCGCCCTGCTGCTCCTCACCGCTTTAGCGTTGGCTTTTGCCGCCGTTTCCTGGCAGTCCGTTCTGGCCATGCCGCACAACCTTGAGGCGTTGCCCGTGGGGCTGGTCATCCTGGTGTTCCTATTCGTCGTTTACGCATGGAGTAAGACCAATGAAATCTCGGAGTTGCGAGGGCTCGTCCGCGGCATCGAGCAGCGCACGAACGCGGGACACGATGCCACCCAGCTGGAGCAACTTTTTTCGCTGATCAGTAAATCCCAGCAAGGCTATCGCGACCTGATCGATACTTTCGAAGACCTCTTATTTTCCATTTCCAACGATGGCAGGGTCCTCACCGTCAACCGCAGCTGTGCCAACCTGCTCAACCTCACCTTTGCCGACGTCGTGGGCCGCCCGATGGCCGACTTCTTTGATCTCCCCGAAGCCAGCGACCGGCAGGCCCTGGAGCAGTGGCTCCCGCGCTTCATGCAACGGCGGCGGTGGACCGGCGTGGTTCGCGCGCGCGTGAAGCAGACGGGAGAAATCCGCTATTTTGATTGCGTCCTGCACGCCATTGTGCGGGACGACGTGGTCCATGGCATCAGCGGCTTTGCTCGTGACGTGACCAAGGAGCGCGAAAGCGAAACGCGCTTCACGGAACTGTTTCAAACCTTGCGCGAAGGCGTCTACCTCGCCTCCGTCGACGACCGCATTACCGAGGTCAATCCAGCGCTGGCGCAGATGCTGGGATTTGAAAACCCGGAAGATTTGCTCAACCGCCAGATCGCGTCGTTGTATAAAAAATCCGAGGACCGCGCCGAAGAGCAAGACCAGCTGAAAAATCTGGGATTCCTGCGCGCTCATGAAATCACGCTGAAGCACCGCAAGGACGAGCGCGATGTGGTCACCCTGCACACGACCGCGGTTATCCACGATCCTGCCGGGAAGTTTGTGCGCTACCAGGGAACCTTTGTGGATGTCACCGAGCAGCGCGAAATGGAGCGCCGCCTCCACCGCGAACAGGAATTCGCCGGCCGGCTGATGGACAGCTTCCCCGATCTGGTCATCGCCCTGGACACCGAGGGCCGGTACACTTTTGTCAGCCCCCAGATTTTCGAAATTCTTGGTTTCCGGCCGGAGGAATTAATCGGAAAGAGAATGGGAGGCCGCACCGATCCTGCGGACCGGACCGCGATGCTCGAAATGTTCGACGATTTGATTTACAAGCGCCTCTCCGAAGCCCAGATCGAGTACCGCACCCAGCATAAGAACGGAGCCTGGCGCGTGTTCCGCGCCTCCGCGCGGCCGCTCCATGACGAGACAGGACGCATCACCGGCGTGATCGCTTCGGCGCGCGACATTACCGACCAGCAGCGGCTCCAGCAGCAGCTCATTCAGTCGGAGCGGCTCGCAGCCATGGGCCAGATGATTGCCGGCGTGGCCCACGAACTCAACAATCCTCTGACCGCCATTCTGGGCGTTACCGAATTGCTGCGCGACCAGTCCACCGACGAAAACGCCAGCCGCCAGCTGGACCTCGCTCATCGCCAGGCGCGCCGCGCCGCGCACATCGTACAGAGCCTGCTGGTTTTCTCGCGCCCCTCGACTCCGCGCAACACCCTGCTGCACTTGCCGGATTTGCTGCTGCGCACCCTGCAACTCCACGAACATTCCCTGCGCGCCAACCAGATTCACGTGGACCTGGCCGCGCGTCCCGATCTCCCCACCGTCATGGGCGATTCCAATCAACTCACTCAGGTATTCCTGAATCTCATCGTGAACGCCGAGCAGGCCATTCATGAAGTGCGCGAGCGCGGCACGCTGCGGATTCGTTTGGGAGTCGTGGGCGACCGCGTGCTGATCACTTTCCAGGATGACGGCGTCGGCATCCGCCGCGAGTTGTTGCCGCGCATTTTCGATCCCTTCTTCACCACCAAACGTCCCGGTCGCGGCACCGGCCTGGGCCTCAGCATTTGCATGGCGATTGTTCGCGAGCACAATGGCGACATTTCCGCGCAGCCGCTGCCCGATGGCGGCTCGGTCTTCACGGTGTCTCTGCCGGTGTGCACGGAGTCCGTGGCCATTGCCGAACCCGCCGCGCCTCCGGCGAGCGCCGCCCGCATGGCGCCTCCTGAATCTTCCGCTTCGGCGCCCTCACGGAAGAAAATCCTGGTTGTCGATGACGAGGTAAGCATCCTCGAAATGGTGACGGATAGCCTGGGCGCCCGCGGCTGCCTGGTGGAACGCGCCGGCTCCGGCGAGCAAGCGCTGGAACTCGCCAACAGGAATTCGTACGACGTGATCTTGTGCGATCTAAATTTGGAGTCGGGCACCGGGAAGCTGACTTCCGGATTCGACCTTCACGATCGCATTCTGGAAAATTTGGCGGCCCGCTCCGGTCCCCGCCCGTTTTTCATTTTCATGACTGGCGACCTCGTCGACGCCGCTGTCGGCGAACAAGCCAATCGCCAAGGCAACCGCTTCCTGCAGAAGCCATTCCGCATCACGGAATTGCTGGCGCTTCTAAACGAATTGCCTTCCCCTAACATGCTCCAGCCGAAGAACAGCTCGCCGTAAGCGGATAATTCATTTCTCGCGCGCCCACTTGTCGCCCAGTGCGCCAGCTCATCACCGGCTTGATTTTTCGGGTGCCGCAAATTTGCGGAGTTTAAGGGTGTCGGTTTTCGCCTCGTTTCCCGAATCGCTCCATCAATCGATCCCGATCAAACCCGTCTCTCCGGCCAAGTTGTGCGTTCAACTTCTCCTAATCACGTCTTTCGGATACTTCACCAGATTTCCCCACACCGGGTAACAAAAAAGAGAATGCGAAACCCCGGCTTCTCCGGTAACACTGCGTGAAATCCAAGAAAAGCAAGTAAATATCCGGTCAGCTTGTTGAAAGAAAAGCCCGATTGTCTGCGTCTGGATGCATTTTTTCTAGGGGCTATCCTGTATGGAAATTTTGTAACTATGACGATTTTTCCCAGTCGTATAGAATTTCCTCCCAGACCCGGGTTTGAGGCCTTCTTGCTTTTCCTCGCAACCCTTTGAACCGCGCTGAGACGCGCTTTTTTTAAACCTGTTTGGCAAACTCATTGCACTTCTCACAATGGCCAGCACATTCATCTTAGGAGGCCCTGGCATGAATAAGAAACGATTGCAGTCCAAGAAATATCTGCAGTGGTTAATGGCTCTGGCGGTTGCGTTCTTCCTCGGCGCACCTGTAAGAGCGCAATCTATGCCCTCTCAGGCCAATCAGCCAACTCAGGATAACGATACGACGCGCCAGGAGCTGGCGCAGTTCGATCGATTCCTGGACAGCCATCGGGAAATTGGCGAACAGCTACGCAAGAATTCCTCACTGATAAACGACAAGGAATTTCTGGCCAAGCACCCTGCGCTGCAGACATATTTGCAGCAACACCCGGCCTTCCGCCAGGAGATCAGGGAAAACCCGAACGCTTTCATGCGGCAAGAAAACCGCTTCGACCGTCGTGAGGAAGCACGTGAAAACGACGCCACGCGACGTGACACGGAAACCGAAAGCCGTGACACCGACAACGCACGCCGCGACAATGACAACGCACGCCCGGACAGCGACGCCACGCGCCGCGACAATGACAACGCACGTCGAGATAGCGACGCCACACGCAGAGAAAATGACAACGAACAC
>Ga0210384_10003106_pt1 | contig 19568 bp, 16 predicted proteins | sample IncBWH2MmetaG_FD_160574 | JGI IMG/M metagenome (GOLD analysis project Ga0210384, IMG submission 160574) | Forest soil microbial communities from Barre Woods Harvard Forest LTER site, Petersham, Massachusetts, United States - Inc-BW-H-2-M | ecosystem: Environmental > Terrestrial > Soil >...
GCTCTCGCCGTGCGATGACATGCGGAACATGACGACGGTTCCGCAAATGTGGACAGCGGCGATGACGGCAGCCCACCCATGACCAACTGCTTCCCAGTCCCTATATTGCCGCCGGACCTGTCGAATCAGAGAGCCCATGCACGTCTTCAGCGTTCCCGTTTCCGTGCCGTTCCTGCGCACCGTCGTGGCGGCGCTGCTCGACGGCCGGCTGGTCAACGGTTTTGAGGCGCGCAGCAATCCGACCCGGCTTGCCGCGGTAACGCTGTATCTGCCGACGCAGCGTGCGATGCGGCTGGCGCGCGAGGTGTTCCTCGACGAACTGAACACGGACGCCGCCGTGCTGCCGCGGATCGTCGCGCTCGGCGACATCGACGAGGATGAGCTGTTGTTCGCAGGCGAGGCCGAAGCGCTCGGCGTGGCCGCAGCGCTCGACATCCCGCCAAGACTTGGCGAGCTCGAGCGCAGGCTGACGCTGGCGCGGCTCGTTGCAGCCTGGGCAAAGCAGCCGGGTGCGTCATCGCTGGTGATCGGCGGACCGGCCTCGACGCTGGCGCTGGCCGCCGATCTCGCGCGGCTGATCGACGACATGGTGACGCGCGGTGTCGATTGGAGTGCGCTCGACGGACTGGTGCCGGAAGGGCTCGACCGCTATTGGCAGCTTTCGCTACAGTTTCTGCAGATCGCGCGCCAGGCCTGGCCGGCCCATCTTGCCGAGATCGGCCGCATTGAACCCGCGATGCGGCGCGACCTCCTGATCTCGGCGGAGGCCGCGCGCCTGACCGCGCACCATGACGGCCCTGTCATCGCGGCCGGATCGACCGGTTCAATGCCGTCAACCGCAAAATTTCTGCACGCGGTGGCGGCCCTGCCGCATGGCGCGGTGGTGCTGCCGGGCCTCGACATCGATCTCGACGACGCAGCCTGGGAGAGCATCGGCGGGATCAGGACCGCGCAAGGCAAGGTTCTGCAGCATCCCGCCTCGAACCATCCGCAATTTGCCATGCAGGGCCTGCTGCGGCGGCTCGGCATCGCGCGCAGCGACGTCGAGATCCTCCGAACATCGGCCCATGGCGGTCGCGAGGTGCTGGTGTCCGAGGCGATGCGGCCGTCGGAAGCGACCGCGCGATGGCACGACCGGCTGGGTGAGGCGGATGTCGCAGCCCAGATCGCCAGAGCCATGGAAAACGTCGCCATCATCGAGGCGCCGAATGCCGAAATGGAAGCGCTCGCGATCGCGGTTGCGATGCGTGAGGCGCGGCACCTGATCAAGTCAGCGGCGCTGGTGACGCCCGATCGTGCGCTGGCGCGACGGGTGATGGCGCAGCTCGCCCGCTGGAATCTCCGCTTCGATGATTCCGGCGGCGACGTGTTGATGGAGACCGCGCCCGGCCTGTTCGCCCGGCTGGCGGCGGAAGCGGTCGCAAGAGGGTTGGAGCCGTCGACGCTGCTGGCGCTGCTGAAACATCCGCTGTGCCGGCTCGGCCGCACTCAAGGCGGCTTCAAGATCGCGATCGAGACGCTGGAGTTTGCGGTGCTGCGCGGCAGCCGTCCGCAACCCGGCACATCCGGGCTGAAGCGGGAGTTCGTGCGCTTCCGCGACGAGCTCGCAAAGCTCCGGCGCAACGAGCCGTCTGCGCTGCATGCCCGAGAGCCCCGCGCGCGCCTCTCAACCGAAAAGCTGGACCAGGCCGAGGCGCTGATCGGGGCGCTGCGCACCGCGCTCGCACCGCTGGAGAGCCTTTCGCCATCCAGAAAGCTCGATTTCGCCGAGCTTGCCGCGCGACATCGCGAGATCCTGGTTGCGCTGTCGCGCGACGAGAGCGATCTCGCGGTGGCCTTCGAGGATCAGGCCGGGCTCGCGCTGTCCTTGGCCTTCGATGAGTTGCTCGCGGCGCGACGGCTGAGTGGGCTCGAGGTCGCGCTGCCGGATTATCCCGAGGTGTTCCAGACCGCGTTTTCCGAGCGCGCGGTTCGACGGCCGGACGCGTCGGGCGCACAGCTCCATATCTACGGTCCGTTGGAATCCCGCCTGTTGCAGGCCGATCGCGTCATCATCGGCGGGCTGATCGAGGGCGTCTGGCCGCCCGCGGCGCGCATCGATCCCTGGCTGAGCCGGCCGATGCGGCACGAGCTGGGGCTCGATCTGCCGGAGCGCCGCATCGGACTGTCCGCGCATGACTTCACCCAGCTGCTCGGCACCGAGGATGTGATCCTGAGCCACGCCACCAAGGCCGGCGGCGCGCCAGCGGTCGCCTCGCGTTTCCTGCATCGGCTCGAAGCGGTGGCGGGCGACGAGCGTTGGGCCGCCGCGCGCCGCAAGGGCGACAGCTATGTGCGCTTTGCCGAGGCGCTCGACCAGCCCGGCGCCATCACCCCTGTCCCGCAGCCCACACCAAAGCCGCCGCGCGCGACCCGGCCGCTCAAGCTGTCGGTCACCGCGATCGAGGACTGGCTCAGGGATCCCTACACGATCTACGCCAAATACATCCTGAAGCTCGACGCGCTCGATCCGGTCGACATGCCCTTGTCCGCGGCCGACCGAGGTTCGGCCATTCACGACGCGATCGGCGAGTTCACCCAGACTTTCGCACGGGAGCTTCCCGACGATCCGGTGCGGAGCTTGCGCGGCATCGGCGAAAAATACTTTGCGCCGCTGATGGAGCGGCCCGAGGCGCGCGCATTGTGGTGGCCGCGCTTTCAACGCATCGCCGCCTGGTTCGCGGAATGGGAGCGCGCCCGACGCGGCAACATCGACGCCATCTTCGCCGAGACTCCTGGGGAAATCGCCTTCCCGGTCGACAACGAACGGACCTTTGTGCTGGTCGCCCGCGCCGACCGGATCGAGCGTCGCCGCGACGGCAGCTTTGCCATTCTCGACTACAAGACCGGCCAGCCGCCGACCGGAAAGCAGGTGCGGATGGGACTGGCGCCCCAGCTTTCGCTGGAGGCGGCGATCCTCAAGGAGGGCGGCTTTGCCGGGATTCCGGCGGGCGCTTCCGTCGCAGAGCTGGTCTATGTCCGCCTCTCCGGCAACAATCCGCCGGGCGAACAGCGGTCACTGGAACTGAAGATCAACCACCGCGACGCGCCGCAGCCGCCGGACGAGGCCGCCAGGGAGGCGCAGCTGAAGCTCGAGGCCCTGATCCGCAGTTTCGAGAACGAGGATCAGGCCTACACCTCCCTGAACCTGCCGATGTGGGCCAACCGCTACGGCACCTATGACGACCTCGCGCGAATCAAGGAATGGTCCGCGGCCGGCGGGCTGGGGCTGGAAGAATGGTGAAAGCGCTGCGCCCGATTCCGCCTGCGGTCCGCAACGCCCAGGCCCGCGCCTCCAACCCGGCGGCGTCCGCTTTCGTTTCGGCGAACGCCGGTTCGGGCAAGACCCATGTGCTGGTGCAGCGCGTCATCAGGCTGCTGCTCGACGACGTGCCGCCGCAAAAGATCCTCTGCATCACCTTCACCAAGGCCGCCGCGGCCAACATGGCGGAGCGGGTTTTCACCACGCTCGGCCACTGGGTGACGCTTGATGATGACGCGCTCGATGCCGCGATCCAGGAGGCCGGTATCGCGCATGTCGGGCCACAGTTGCGGAAGTCGGCGCGAAAACTGTTCGCAGCCGCGCTGGAAACGCCGGGCGGCTTGAAGGTCCAGACCATTCACGCGCTCTGCACCCGGCTGTTGCAGCAATTCCCCTTCGAGGCGAACGTGCCGGCGCGCTTTGCCGTGCTCGACGACCGCGACCAGACCGAGATGATGGAGCGCGCCAATCTTTCCGTGCTGCTCGCCGCCTCCCGCGATCCGGAGAGCCCGACCGGGCGCGCGCTGATGACCGCGATGGCGAGCGCCGCCGACGTCACCTTCAAGGACGTGGTGCGCGAGGCCTGCCTCAGCCGCGATCACTTCATGGCCTGGACCGACGCGGCCGGCAGCGTCGAGATCGCCGCGGCCGAGTTGTCAGCGGCACTCGGCGTCCATGACGATGACCGCATCGAGGACGTCGAGCGCGAGATTTTGGATGGGCCTTACCTGGCCCGCGAGCGCTGGCCGGAGATTGCAGCGGCCCTCGATCAGGGCGCCAAGACAGACCAGAAGCAGGCCGACCAGTTGCGCGCCGCCATGGCTTTCACCGGCAGCGCGCGGGTCGACGAGTATCTGTCGGTCTTCCTCACCGACGACAAAACGCCCCGCGCGGCTGTGCTGACCAAGGGTTTCGTCCGCGACAATCCGTCGGTGGCGCGGCTGTTCGAGGCAGAATGGCTCCGGCTGGCGCCGCTGATCGAGAAGCGTCGTGCCGTCATCGCCCGCGACCGCACCGAGGCGCTGCTGCGGATCGCGACGGCGGCGGCGGCGAACTACCGGCGCGAGAAGCAGGAGCGCGGGCTTCTCGACTATGACGACCTGATCGACCGCACGCTTGCGATGCTCGATCGCGGCGCTTCGGGCTGGGTGCATTACAAGCTCGACCAGGGCGTCGACCATTTGCTGATCGACGAGGCGCAGGACACCAGTCCGCGGCAGTGGGACATCGTGTTCCATCTGATTGCCGAATTCACCGCGGGCGCCGGCGCGCGCGACGGCCTCGTGCGCACCATCTTCGCGGTCGGCGACGAGAAGCAGTCGATCTTCTCGTTCCAGGGCGCGGAGCCGCACCAGTTCGACCTGCGGCGGCGGGAGTTGCAGCGGCGTTTTCAGGAGGCCGGGCTCACCTTCGACCCCGTCTCCTTCACCTATTCGTTCCGCTCGGGCGCGGCGATCCTGCACGCGGTCGACCACGTCTTCCGCGAACAGGCGATCTATCGCAGCATCCATTCGCCCGACATCGGCTATCCGATCCATCACGCGCTGTCCGACGCCGGGCCGGGCCTGATCGAGCTATGGGACCTGGCCGAAGCCGACGACCGCAAGGAGATCGAGGGCTGGCGCGCGCCGTTCGACGGCGTCGCGGTGACGAGCCCGGAGGTCAAGCTCGCCCGGCGAATCCAGGCCGAGATCAAGCGGCTGATCGACCAGGGCACCATGACCGGACATACCGGCGGCCGCCGCCGGCTCGGTTATGGCGACGTGCTCATCCTGGTGCGCCGGCGCGGCAACCTGTTCGACGCAGTCATCCAGGCGCTCAAGCACGCCGACGTCCCGGTCGCCGGCGCCGACCGGCTGAAGCTGACCGAGCACATCGCCATCATCGACCTGATGAACCTCGCCGACGGCCTGCTGTTGCCGCAGGACGACCTCGCGCTCGCGGTCGCGCTGAAGAGCCCGCTGTTCGGCCTCACCGACGACGACCTGTTCGCACTGGCCTGGCAACGCAAGGGATCCTTGCGCGAGGCGCTGCGCACGCAGGCCGGGACGAACGCGATGGTCGAGGCCGCGCATCGTCGCCTGGAGCGTTACGAACGCCGCTTCGCGCAGGAGACGCCGTTTTCCTTTTATGCCTGGCTGCTCGGCCCGGACGGCGGCCGTGCACGCATGCTGAAGCGGCTCGGGCACGAGGCCAACGACGCACTCGACGAGTTCCTCGAGCTGGCGCTGAACCATGAGCGCAGACAGCCGGCCTCGCTGCAGGGTTTTGTGGCGTGGCTCCGCGCGGCCGACACCGAGGTGAAGCGCGACATGGAAATCTCGCGCGACGAGGTCCGCGTCATGACGGTGCACGGCGCCAAAGGCCTCGAGGCGTCCGTCGTGTTCATGGTCGATACCACCTCCTCGCCTTCGGATACGCAGCGGCTGCGGCTGATTCAGCTTCCGCAAGGCGATCGCCGCGAGGTGGTGGTCTGGGCCGGCAAGAAGGCCGACGATCCAGGCCCGGTCGCGTCCGCGCGCAAGGCCATGCTCGACGAGACCGAGGATGAGTATCGCAGGCTGCTTTATGTCGCGATGACGCGGGCGGCCGACCGCCTGATCGTCGGCGGCTGCATGCCGGGCAATATGAACACGGTCCGAAAACTCTGCTGGTACGACCTGATCGACAAGGGACTCGCGGCGTCGGGGCTGTCCGAGGAGACAGTTGAAGCGGCCGACGGCGTGGTGAAGCGGTATCGGCTGGCGGCCGATGCCACCGACGTGGGAAGCAAGGACGCCGCCGCGGCGGCAGCACCCGCGCCGATCGAATTGCCGTCCTGGCTGCAGATGCCCGTGGTCACGGAGGCGTCAGCCGCGGCGGCGCTCCGCCCTTCCGATGGTGGGAGTGCGGTGGGACGACGGCCCGGGGCGCGCGAATCGCTGGAGACGCGCGCGCGCGCCATCCAGCGCGGCACGCTGGTGCACCGGCTCCTGCAGTCGCTGCCCGAGGTTCAGCCTCCGCGGCGCCGCGACATCGCGCTGACGTTCCTGGCGCGGAACGCGCAGGCCTGGAGCGAGGCGGAGCGCGAGGCCTTGGCCGACACGGTGCTTACGGTCGTCACGGACCCGCGCTTCGCACCTGTTTTCGCGGAAGGCAGCCGCGCCGAGGTCGCTATCGTCGGCCGGCTCGACCGCGGCGGTGGCCCTGCGGCCCTCGTCTCAGGGCAGATCGACCGGCTGGTGGTGACGGCCGACGAGGTGCTGATCGTCGACTTCAAGACCAACCAGGCGCCCGCCAAAGTCGCGGCCGAGGCGCCGGAGGCTTACGTCCGGCAGCTTGCGCTGTACCGCGCCGTGCTGCAGAAGCTTTATCCCAAAAAGTGCGTCCGCGCCGCGCTGCTTTGGACCGAAAGTGCTGAACTGATGGAGATTTCCGCCTCCGCGCTGGACGCTGGCCTCCCATCCCCCGGCGCCTGAACGGACCAGCTTGACCCGGCAAGGAGGCATTCATACCTTGGCTGCATCATCCAAAGCGCGATTCTGGCAATCCGCGCTCCCGAACCGAACGAGGTATCCCGATGGCCGTTGGCAAGGTTTCTGACGCCAATTTCGAAGCCGAAGTGTTAAAGGCGACTGGCCCTGTCGTGGTCGATTTCTGGGCCGAATGGTGCGGCCCGTGCCGCATGATCGCGCCCGCGCTCGATGAGATCGCCGGCACGATGGGCGACAAGGTCAAGATCGTGAAGCTCAATGTCGACGAGAGCCCGAAGACCGCGTCGAAATACGGCGTGATGTCGATCCCGACCCTGATGATCTTCAAGGGCGGCGAGATGGCCTCCCGCCAGGTCGGCGCCGCGCCGAAGCAGAAGCTGCAGCAGTGGATCAACACCGCGGTCTGATCGCCGCAACGAACATTATTCTTGAGAAAGCGGCCGGCGAAAGCCGGCCGCTTTGCGTTGATAAGGAGGTGTTTTCCTTTTTTGAAGAGCCGCCGACCTTGGCCACCAGACCTCACAAGACCGCCCGTTCGTCTCGCGCGCCGCAGGCGATGGAAGCCCGCTCCGTCGATGCGATCCCGCGCGGGACGGAGTGGCAGTATGAACCGAAATGGGACGGTTTTCGCTGCCTGCTGTCGCGGCGGAGAAACAAGGTCGAGCTGCGCTCCAAGGCCGGTGAGGATCTCACGCGCTACTTTCCCGAGCTCGTCACCGCGGCGCTGGAACTGGCTGCGCCATCATTCCGGCTCGACGGCGAGATCGTGGTGCCGCGCGGTCACGGCTTCTCATTCGACGATCTCCTGCAGCGGATCCATCCCGCGGCAAGCCGGGTGAAGAAATTGTCGATGGAGACGCCCGCGCTCTATCTCGCCTTCGACCTGCTGGCTGCAGGACGAGATGATCTCGCGGCGGATTGCTTGAGCGAGCGCCGGCCGGCGCTGGAGGCGTTCGCCAAGACGAATTTCGAGGACAATCCGACATTTCGCCTGTCGCCCGCGACGACCACTTACGCCATCGCCAAGAAATGGCTGGCGCAGTCCGGCGGCGGCTTCGACGGCGTGATCGCCAAGCGGCGTGACCTGCCCTATCAGTCCGGCAATCGCGACGGCATGCAGAAGATCAAGAAATTCCGCAGCGCCGATTGCGTGGTCGGCGGCTTCCGCTACGCGAGCAATCGGATCGCCGGCCGGAAAGTGGTCGGCTCACTGCTGCTCGGGCTCCATGACGATGCCGGGCTCCTGCATCATGTTGGCTTCACCTCCGCCATCAAGCAGGGCGACAAGGCCGCACTGACCGACAAGCTCGAACCGCTGATTGCGCTGCCCGGCTTCACCGGCAATGCGCCGGGCGGCCCAAGCCGCTGGTCGACGGAGCGCTCGGCGCAATGGTGTCCGCTCAAGCCGAAGCTCGTGGTCGAGGTCTGCTACGACCATTTCTCCGGCGAACGCTTTCGCCACGGCACTTCGATCCTGCGCTGGCGACCCGACAAGGCGCCGCGGCAATGCACCTTCGACCAGCTCAAGCAGAAGTCGGCCAATCCGATGAAGCTGTTGGCTTGATTTGGGACCAGACCATGCCGTTACCCGACCCACCCGGTGGCCAGCGCGGCAGCGAGTTCGGGTTTGCCGTTGCGGCGCGCCAGTTCAGCCATCGACATGTGGTCGTATGACACATGATGGAAGCTGACCTGCCAGCTCCCTCTCGTATTTTCCAGGATGGCATAGCGGGCGTGGGGCGTGCCGGCTTCGACGACGTGCGGAAACGGATGGATGTCACGATAGCCGGGGCAGCCGACGCTGCCGGGATTGACGATCAGGCGGCCGTCGGACAGCCGCACGGCCCGCGCCAGATGGCTGTGACCGCACAGGATGAGTTCCTGCTCGATGCCTTGTGCCGCCTCCACGATCTGCGGCAGCCCCGCCAGCCGAACCGTGCCGTCGGGCAGAACGGTTTCCAGCCAATAGACCTCATCGCTCGCGGGCGTCGCGTGGCAGAGATAGACGCGCTCGCGGAACACAAGCGAGGCCGGAATCGTGCGCAGCCAATCGAGATGGCGCGCGTCGAGTTCGGCATGCGCGGGCCGGTCCCACGATCCCATCGACTCGACCGGTCGATCGATCAGATAGCGGTCGTGATTGCCCAGCACATGCACCGCATCCAGCGCCATCAGCGCATCCATCGTGCGCCTTGGATCGAGCGCGCCGCTCGCCATGTCGCCGAGATTGACGATGTCGCCGATGCCGCGTGCCCGGATATCGTCGACCACTGCAGCGAGCGCCAGATGGTTGCCGTGAACGTCGGCGATTGCGGCGAAGCGCATCGGGACCTATTGCGGCGGTGTGCCGTTCAGCGCCAGCACGTGCCCGGCGAGATAAAGCGAGCCGGTGATCAGGATACGCGGCGGCACCTCGTAGACGAGTTTTGCAAGCGCCCGCAGCGCCGGCTCGATCCCGGTTGCGATCTCGACCCGCATGCCGAGGGCACGTGCGGCAACCGCCAGGCGGTCCGGCGGCATCGCGTTGTCGGCGCCGGGGATCGGCACCGCGATGATATGGCGGGTGAGCCCGGCAAAATTGGCGAGAAACGCGCCGGCGTCCTTGTTGCCCATCATGCCGGCGATGACGACGAGCGGCCGCGAGACCCGTTCCTCGAGGTCGCCGAGCGCGGCCGCCACGACCCGTCCGCCGTCCGCGTTATGCCCGCCATCGAGCCAGAGCTCGCACCCCGTCGGCCCGAAATCGATCAGGGAGCCGGAGGCCAGCCGCTGCATCCGCGCCGGCCATTCGGCGTTGACGATGCCGGCCTCGAAGGCCGCAGGCTCGATTTTGAACGCGCTCGCGGTCCGCAAGGTTGCGATCGCCAGACCGGCATTGTCGAACTGATGCCGCCCGAATAAGCGGGGTGCGGCGAGGTCCATCAAACCGCGCTCGTCCTGATAGACCAGCCGTCCCCGCTCGACATTGACGTGCCAGCCCTCGCCCGCGGCAAACAGCGGCGCGCGCACGCGGCGCGCCTGGGCCTCGATCACCGCCATCGCCTCCGACGTCTGCTCGGCAGAGATCGCCGGCACGTTGCGCTTGATGATGGCGGCCTTTTCACCGGCAATCGCGGCCAGCGTATCGCCGAGGTAATCCATGTGGTCCATGCCGATCGGCGTGAGCACGGTCGCCAAGGGCTGCTCGATCACGTTGGTGGAATCGAACCGCCCGCCAAGCCCGACCTCCAGCAGCACGACATCGGCGGGATGCTGCGCGAACAGGCAGAACGCGGCGGCCGTCTTGACCTCGAAAAACGTCAGCGGCGCGCCGGCGTTGACGCGCTCGCAATGCTCCAGCACGGCGCACAACTCATCGTCGCCGACCAGGACACCACCGCCCTTGCGGCCGATCCGAAAGCTCTCGTTGATGCGCACCAGCCAGGGCGAGGTGAAGACATGGACGCGCAAGCCCGCGGCTTCGAGGATCGCGCGCAGATAAGCGATGGTCGATCCCTTGCCGTTGGTGCCGGCGACATGAATGACGGTCGCGAGTTTCCGCTCGGGATGGTCGAGCTCTCGCAACAGCCGATGCATCCGATCGAGACTGAGATCGATGCGGCTCGAATGCAGGCTCGACAACCGCGCCATCAGGTCGTCGATCGAGGCCCGCGGTCTGGCGGCGGGCGCGTTCACGCGTGCGGCACGATGTGCGCCGGCTCGGGCGCGGGGACGATGATCTCGGGCTCGACGGAGACTTGCGGCGCGGCCTTTGGCGCGCTCTGCGGCGCCGGCGATCTGGTCAACAGCCGGCACAGCCGCGCCAGCGTCGGACGCAGGTCGTGACGATGCACCACCATGTCGACCATGCCGTGCTCGCGCAAATATTCGGCCCGCTGGAACCCGTCGGGAAGCTTCTCGCGGATGGTCTGCTCGATGACGCGCGCGCCGGCAAAACCGATCAGTGCGCCGGGCTCGGCGATCTGAACGTCGCCGAGCATCGCATAGGAGGCGGTGACGCCGCCGGTCGTCGGATTGGTCAGGACGACGATGTAGGGTTGCCGGGTCTCGCGCAGCATCTGCACGGCGACGGTCGTGCGCGGCATTTGCATCAGCGACAAAACGCCTTCCTGCATGCGGGCGCCGCCGGAGGCGGCGAACACGATGAAGGGCGATCGCTTCTCGACCGCAAGCTCCAGCCCACGCACGATCGCTTCGCCGGCGGCCATGCCGAGCGATCCGCCCATGAAATCGAAATCCTGCACCGCGATCACGACGGCGGCGCCCTCGAGCCTGCCGTAGCCGACCTTGACCGCATCGTTCAGCCCGGTGCGGGCGCGCGCATCCTTGATCCGATCGACATAGCGCTTTTCGTCGCGGAACTTCAGCGGGTCTGGCGTCACCTCAGGCAGCGCGACATCGAACCAGGTTTCGTTGTCGAAGATCGATTTCAGCCGCGCCACCGCGCCCATGCGCATGTGGTAGTTCGAGCCGGGAATCACGAACTGGTTGGCCTCGACGTCCTTGTAGAACACCAGCTGTCCGGAATCGGGACACTTGATCCACAGATTCTCCGGCGTCTCGCGGCGGAGAATGTTGCGGATCTTCGGTCGGACCACATTGGTAAGCCAGTTCATGTTTCGCTCCGAATAGCGACACCGGGAAGGTTGGCACAATATATGGCGGCTGGCGATCGGACCGGCAAGCGGCCGGCCTGGGAGTCACTGGCCTATTCGGCGCCCTGCCTGGCGCCGCGCACGCCCTGCGCGAGCGACGCGGCGAGGTCCGCCACCGCGCCAACGGTCCTGGTCGTGGCGCGCCCGTCCGAATCAAGGCTGCCGCGCAACGCATCGACCAGCGCGGTGCCGACCACGGCCCCATTGGCGCGCTCGGCGATGGCCTGTGCGGCGTCCGGCGTCTTGATGCCGAAGCCGACACAGACCGGCAGATCGGTATGCCGCTTGATGCGGGCGACGGCCTCGGCAACAACCTTGGAATCGGCAGCGGCGGCACCGGTGATGCCGGTGATCGAGACGTAGTAGACGAAGCCCGAGGTATTGGCGAGCACCGCGGGCAACCGCTTGTCGTCGGTGGTCGGCGTAGCCAGCCGGATGAAGTTCAGTCCGGCCTTCAGCGCCGGCAGGCAAAGCTCGTCGTCTTCCTCGGCCGGCAGGTCGACGATGATGAGCCCGTCGACTCCGGCAGCCTTCGCATCCCTGAGAAAGGTCTCGACGCCGTAGATGTAGATCGGATTGTAGTATCCCATCAGCACCAGCGGCGTCGCGTCATCGTCCTTGCGAAACTCACCGACCAGCGCCAGCGTCTTCGTAAGCGTCATGCCCGCTTTGAGCGCGCGTAGACCCGCGGCCTGGATCGAAGGCCCGTCAGCCATCGGATCGGTAAAGGGCATGCCGATCTCGATGACGTCGGCGCCGGCCTTCGGCAGTGCCTTGATGATGCCGAGCGATGTCGCGGGATCGGGATCACCGGCCATCACGAAGCTTAAGAAGGCCGAGCGGCCCTCGCGCCTGAGCTCGGCGAAGCGGGCGTCGATGCGGGTGGTCACTGCTTCCTGCCTTTCAGGATCTCCGTGATCTGCGGAATGTCCTTGTCGCCGCGGCCGGAAAGATTGACGACCATCAGATGGTCCCTGGACCGCTGCGGCGCGAGCTCGGTGACCTTGGCAATCGCGTGCGCCGATTCGAGCGCCGGGGGGATGCCCTCCAGTCGCGAGAGCAGCATGAAGGCCGCGAGCGCTTCATCGTCGGTCGCCGAAAGATATTTGACGCGCCCCATCTCGTGCAGCCAGGAATGTTCCGGCCCGATGCCGGGATAGTCGAGCCCCGCCGAGATCGAATGCGCGTCCTGGATCTGGCCGTCATCGTTCATCAGGAGATAGGTGCGGTTGCCGTGCAGGACGCCGGGCCGGCCGCCCGCGATCGACGCCGCATGCAGCTGCGTGAGCCCGTGGCCCGCGGCCTCGACGCCGAAAATCTCAACGCTGGGATCATCGAGGAACGGGTGAAACAGGCCCATCGCGTTGGAGCCGCCGCCGATGCAGGCAATCAGCGAATCCGGCAGCCGGCCTTCCGCCTCCTGCAGCTGCGCCCGCGTTTCGATGCCGATCACCGACTGGAAGTCGCGCACCATCATCGGATAGGGATGCGGACCGGCGACCGTGCCGATGCAGTAGAACGTGTCGTGCACATTGGTGACCCAGTCGCGCAGCGCCTCGTTCATCGCGTCCTTCAGCGTCCGCGTGCCCGACTGCACCGGGACGACCTTGGCGCCGAGCATCTCCATGCGAAACACATTGGGCGCCTGGCGAGCGACGTCCACCGCGCCCATATAGACCACGCAATCCAGGCCAAAACGCGCGCACAGCGTCGCAGTGGCGACGCCATGCTGGCCGGCGCCGGTCTCGGCGATGATGCGCTTCTTGCCCATGCGGCGCGCGACCATGATCTGGCCGAGCACGTTGTTCACCTTGTGCGAGCCGGTGTGGTTGAGCTCCTCGCGCTTGAGATAGATCTTGGCGCCGCCGAGATGCGCGGTGAGGCGCTCGGCGAAATAAAGCGGCGACGGCCGGCCGACATAGTCCTTGAGATAGCCGTTCATCTCGGCCTGGAACGCGGGATCGGCCTTGGCCGCGGCATAGGCCTTCTCCAGATCGAGAATCAAAGGCATCAAGGTTTCGGCGACGAAGCGCCCGCCGAAAATGCCGAAATGGCCCCGCTCGTCCGGGCCGCCGCGATAGGAATTGGGTATCGGTGTCGTCATCGGACGGTCAGCTCTTCGACGGCGCGCGCAGCGCGGATGAAATTCTCGATCATCTGGACATCCTTCACTCCCGGCGCGCGCTCCACGCCCGAGGACACGTCCACCCCGCCGGCGCGGGTGACGCGGACCGCTTCCGCGACATTGTCCGCGGTCAGCCCACCCGAGACCATGAACGGCAGCTCGAGATCGAGGGCCTGCAGCAGATGCCAGTCGAACACGGCGCCGAGCCCCCCGGGACGCGTGGCGCCCTTCGGCGGGCGCGCATCGAACAGGATGCGATCGGCGACATCAACATAACCGGCGAGGCTTGCGAGATCAGCCCTTGTTTCGACGGCGAGCACCTTCATGACCTCGAGGCCGAATCTGCGCTTGATATCGCCGAGGCGCGCCGGGGTTTCCTTGCCGTGCAGCTGCAGGATATCGGGCTCGAGCGCCTCGACGATGCTTGCGAGCATCGCATCGTCGGCGTCGACCGTCAGCGCGACCTTGGTGGCGCGACCCCCGGCCTGCCGGCCGAGCCCGCGCGCGACAGCGAGGGCGAGATGCCGCGGCGATGGCGGGAAGAACACAAATCCCACCATATCGGCGCCGGCCCCAAGCGCGGCATCGAGCGTCTCAGGCGTGGACAGGCCGCAGATTTTGATCAGGAGGGACATGGTACCAGACGAGAGTGAGTGCCGCGCCTTCTACAACGTCGCGCTCTGCTTGTCTCGCCCGGCGGGGGCATACCATCCGCCCTGGGAGGGCGCCACCAGCCGCGCCGGCTCGCCATGCAAGGCCACATGAGCGGCCCGCAGATCGGCCAGTTGCCCCCTGGCGTCCCGCGCATCGGCCTCGTGCCGGCGCGCGGCGCGGCGCCAATGGCGCTGCCCGAACCAGGTCGCAACGCCGCCGGCGATGACGCCCAGGATCGCCACCACGATGATCACGGCGTACAGCGGCAGCGATACGGTGATGGCGGGATCGGCGAGATTGATGAGATCGAACGACACCGTGACCGGATGCCGGTTCGCCACCGAAAATACCATCAAGACCAGAAGCAGCGGAATGACGATCACATAGGTGACGAACTTTCGCATGATCATCTCTCAAAGGGATCGGGCAAAGGAATCGGCATCGACGGGTGTATCGCGCGATGCGCCTGCCGGCCTTGTCGGCCCCGAACGGCTCGCTCAGGTATCGCCTTCGGGATCGTCGCGGTTCAGCCGCTCCCGCATTTCCTTGCCGGTCTTGAAGAACGGGACGCTCTTCTGATCGACCGGGACGTGGGCGCCGGTGCGTGGATTGCGTCCGGCCCGCGCCGGACGGTGCTTGACCGAGAACGCGCCAAAACCGCGCAGCTCGACCCGGTCGCCGCGCGCCAGCGCCGCGATGATCTCGTCGAGGATCGCGTTCACAATGTTCTCGACGTCCCGCTGGTAAAGATGCGGGTTGTGCTCGGCGATGCGCTGAACTAGTTCGGATTTGATCATCGAAAGGTAAACCCGGCAACGTGCAGCTTGGCATTTCCTTGAAAATGGCTTGAAATGTCAAGACGCTAAATCAATTTTGGGTGACGGGAAAAAGGATGACAAACGCCCAAACCGGGCCCTGTCATAATGCCCGCCGGACGGGAGAAGCCGGCCCGAGGCGGCGTGAGCGGGCCTAATTGGAGGTCGCGGGACGCCAGAGCGCCAGCATTCCATCAAGCGCGAACCGGTCAACGGCGCTGGTAACGCCGGCCTGCTCCACCTGCCGGGCAATGGCGCCGAGGCCACAGGCATCCAGCACCATCGAGACCGCCGTCCGCAGGAAAGTCAGGTCCCCGAAGCGCGGCGACAGGCTGTAGTCGCGGATCGGCAGATCCTTCTTGACGTTCTTCTCCGCAACAAGCCAGGCAATCGCGGCCTTCTCATCGCCGAGTTGATCGATCAGCTTCAGGCTGACGGCCTGCCGGCCGGTGAAAACGCGCCCATCGGCGACCTTCTCGAGCAGCGCGTCATCCATGCCGCGCCGGTCTTTCACCAGGGAGCGAAACCACGCATAGGAATCCTTGACCAAGGAGTCCAACGCATCGCGTGCTTCGGGACTGGTCGGCTCGAACCCGTTCGGCGCAGCCTTCAATGGCGAAGATTTCACTTCCTCGACCTTGACGCCGATGGTCTTGAGGAGATCGGTGAAATTCGGATATTGGAACAGGACGCCGATCGAGCCGACCAGCGAACTCTGCTGCGCGACGATGTGGTCGGCGGCGATCGCTGCGATATAGCCGCCCGACGCCGCGAGCCCCTCGACGACCACGACGAGCGGCTTCTTGGCCTTCAGGCGCGTCAGCGCATCGAAGAGCTGTTCGGAGCCGGCGGTCGTTCCGCCCGGCGAGTTGATGTGGATGACGACCGCCGCGGCGCGCGAATTTTCCAGCCGCTCCAGCGCCTCGACCCGATCCTGGTCGCTACGGATCAAGCCTTCGATATTGACCCGGGCGATCGAGCCGGAGGTCGCGAGCACGTTGCGCCCACCCGGCGATGCCAAGGTGGCGATGGTGATGATTCCTGCGATTGCGAGCACGACTGCGAGCACACGCCAGAACGTCAACTTGCGACGGATCCTGCGCCGGTCGACGATCACATCCGAATCAAGCGACATCGAAAATTCTCCCCAAGAGATCGGCGCGGTTTGGCATGGATGAAGTGAGTCTGGAATGCACCAGATACATCAATTGCGGCGCAATTTGAAGCAAGGATGACCCGCGGCGGCGCCGCACACGCTTCACGAAAACGAAAGGCCCCGGTCGAAACCGGGGCCCGTCGTTGACAGAACAGTTCTTCTTATCGATCGCCGCGATTCTTCAGGGCGGTGCCGAGAATGTCGCCGAGCGTCGCCCCCGAATCGGAGGAACCGTACTGGGCGATGGCTTCCTTCTCCTCGGCCACTTCGAGCGCCTTGATCGACACCTGCACCTTGCGGGCCTTCTTGTCGAACTGGATCACCCGCGCATCGACCTTCTCGCCGATCGCGAAGCGATCGGAGCGCTGGTCGTTGCGATCGCGGGCCAGCTCGGAGCGTTTGATGAAGGTGGAGAAGTCGGTGCCGACGATCTTCACGTCGATGCCGCTTTCCTTCACGTCGAGCACTTCGCAGGTCACGACCGCGCCCTTCTTGACGTCGCCCGGCTCGGCGAAGGGGTCGCCTTCGAGCTGCTTGATGCCGAGCGAGATGCGCTCCTTCTCGACATCGACGTCGAGCACCACGGCTTTCACCGTGTCGCCCTTCTTGTAGTTGTCGATGACCTGCTCGCCGGGCAGCTTCCAGTCGAGATCCGACAGGTGGACCATGCCGTCGACGTCGCCCTCGAGTCCGAGGAACAGACCGAATTCGGTCTTGTTCTTGACCTCGCCTTCGACCACCGAGCCGACCGGGAATTTCTCGACGAACACTTCCCAGGGATTGCGCATGGTCTGCTTGAGACCGAGCGAAATGCGCCGCTTGACGCTATCGACCTCCAGCACCTGCACTTCGACTTCCTGCGAGGTCGAGACGATCTTGCCGGGGTGCATGTTCTTCTTGGTCCACGACATCTCGGAGACGTGGATCAGGCCTTCGATACCGGGCTCCAGCTCGACGAACGCGCCGTAGTCGGTGATGTTGGTGACGCGGCCGTGGAAGCGTGCGCCCAGCGGATATTTCCCCTCGATGCCCTGCCACGGATCATCGAGCAGCTGCTTCATGCCGAGCGAGATGCGGTGGGTCTCGTGGTTGATCTTGATGATCTTGACCTTGACGGTCTGGCCGATCGACAAAACCTCGGTCGGGTGATTGACCCGGCGCCAGGCGATGTCGGTGACGTGCAGCAGGCCGTCGATGCCGCCGAGGTCGACGAACGCACCGTAGTCGGTGATGTTCTTGACCACGCCGTCGATGACCTGACCCTCTTCGAGGTTCTGCACCAGCTCCTGGCGCTGCTCGGCGCGGGTCTCTTCCAGCACCGTGCGGCGCGACACCACGATGTTGCCGCGGCGGCGATCCATCTTGAGGATCTGGAACGGCTGCGAATTGTTCATCAGGGGCGCCACGTCGCGGATCGGACGGATGTCGACCTGCGAGCGCGGCAGGAAGGCCACGGCGCCGTCGAGATCGACGGTGAAGCCGCCCTTGACCTGGTTGAAGATGACGCCCATGACCTTCTCGTTGTTCTGGAAGGCCTTCTCCAGCTTGCCCCAGCTCTCCTCGCGCCGCGCCTTGTCGCGCGACAGCACGGCCTCGCCGAGCGCATTCTCGATACGGTCGAGAAACACCTCGACCTCGTCGCCGACCTTCAGCTCGCTGTCGCGGCCGGGTCCGGCAAATTCACGCAAGGACACACGGCCCTCGGTCTTCAGGCCGACGTCGATGACGGCCATGTCCTTTTCGATCGCAACCACCTTACCCTTGATGACGGAGCTTTCCTGCAGGTTTCCGCCGGCAAAGGACTCGTCCAGCATCGCGGCAAAATCGTCGCGCGAGGGGTTGTAACTGTTCGCTGTCGCAGCACTCGAAGCCATATGTTCTCCAGATGCGAAGTAAGCCGGCCGCTCTCGGTGAAAGGGCGTATCGCGCGTGCAGTGTCGGGAGCCGCATAACCCCCGAACCGCTCATTTGCGAAATTCGCAAAGAGCGGGCCGGCAGATGCCTGCGCGTTCGATACGTTGAATTCTTCCGAAGCCGAAAATTCGATCTCGACATGTTCGAGAGATCGACTTTCAAGACAGGGAGCGGGCGTTCCTCCAATGACAGCGGCGGTTTTGCCTGAAAAGCTTCAGACCCGCAGCCGGCCCGCTCGAACGGCCTCGACAATGTCGATGGCGGCCCGGACGCCCGCTTCTATATCCAGCTTGGAATTATCTAGCAAGTAAGCATCTTTTGCCGGTTTCAAAGGTGCGACGGGCCGGTTCTGGTCCCGTTCGTCGCGGGCCAGGATGTCGGCGAGGATTTTTGCCTCGTCCGCCTCCTCGCCGCGGCCGCGGGCTTCCAGGGCGCGGCGCCGGGCGCGGACCTTGGGGTCGGCGACGACAAAAATCTTCACGTCGGCGTCCGGGCAGATCACGGTTCCAATATCCCGGCCGTCCAGTACCGCTCCCGGCGGGGTCATCGCAAATTGGCGCTGGAAATCCACCAGCACGAGCCTGACCTTGGGGATTGCCGAGACCACCGAGGCGGCCTCTCCCATCGTTTGCGACTTCAATGCCGGATCGCCGAATGTGTCGGGATCGAGTTCCAGCGCGGCCCGGACGGCGCGGGTCTCGTCCGCAAGATCGGCCCCCTGCCTGATGAGCTCGTGGGCCACCGCGCGATAGATGACCCCGGTATCGAGGTGACGATAACCGTAGTGCTGGGCGAGGCGCTTGCCCAGCGTGCCTTTGCCGGAGGCGGCCGGCCCGTCAATGGCGATGATCATCGGTTCTCGGTCTCAGGGCGAGGCCCGCGGGCGCGCCGCAGCGGCCGCTCCTCGGTGAAGATGTTGCGGGAGGCAAATTCGGCCGGGCTTGCAAAGGTCAGATATTCGCGCATGGCCGGCGAGGGGAAGGCCGTCGTAAACCAGGGCTCCGCGAGCCGCCGTGACGGATCGGAAACCCATGCGGGAACGCGACCGAGACGCCGCTGCTTTGCCAGGTATTCGGCGATCGCGCCAACCAGCGCGTTCAGCTTTTCGTCGGCGCTCAGGAGCGGCTCCTGCTCGACCATTTCGAGGCGCGCCGCATCAGTTGGGCCGAGGTCGAATGTATCGATGAACTCGGCGAGAACGACATCGCGCGGCAAGCCGGCCTCCATACGGTGGACCGCTTCAGCGAGGGTATTTGGGCGCATCGGCGGCCCCTGTTTGCTCATGTTTTTCAGCAGAAAGCGCTGTTTTTTTCAGCACTCGCCGCGCTCACGGGAAAATACCGGCCAAGCACGGCGATTGCTTCATCTGCGGTCGAAATTCCTAGCACACGCATCAGATTGAGAATATCGAGCCGCTCCGCTTCGCCACGCAGCCGATCGGTAATCCGGGCAGCCTTCAGCTTCAGTGCGAGCAA
>Ga0210384_10003107_pt1 | contig 19555 bp, 16 predicted proteins | sample IncBWH2MmetaG_FD_160574 | JGI IMG/M metagenome (GOLD analysis project Ga0210384, IMG submission 160574) | Forest soil microbial communities from Barre Woods Harvard Forest LTER site, Petersham, Massachusetts, United States - Inc-BW-H-2-M | ecosystem: Environmental > Terrestrial > Soil >...
CGATATATCTCTAGATGTGCGTATGCAGGAGGGGCGGCTCTGAGTCTGGGGGAGGTTGTCGGTCGTTGCAGAAGCGGCTTTGCGTCCCTTGCAGCGGCCATCGCATCATCGGCTGACCCGCTTCCGTGACAGCGCCGCCGTTACCAAAGAGTTTCACAGAACCTGTGTACGCGCCCATATCAACAACCTGCGTTTCCACGACCTGCGCCACGAATTAATGTTCAAGGACTTGAAATCGACGCCGCTGCCGTAATAGCGGTCGACGAAATTATCGTCATAGCCTAACTTGGCACCGTAAGGGACGAATAATCCTATGCCTAGCGTCAGCCGGTCGTTGACTCGATGCGACCCTATCTACTTGTCGATCCAGGCTGTCGTCGAGCTCTTCGAAGGTCCAACTGACAAGCGCAAGCTCAATACTCGCTCATAGTGGATGAGCAAGCGTAAGCTTTTAGGAAGATGGTAATGGCTCTTTCCACAACCAAATCAATTTCTTTTTCGTTTGGGGTCTCCCTTGCATGCAGCAGCAAAGGTTCCCAAAGCTCGGCTTCCAGCAGGGCGCGCAGATAATCCGCAGCCAACTGAGGATTCTCGGCGCGCAGCACGCCCTTCGCCATGAAACGAGAGAGTATCGCTGCTAAATACTCCCGCAATGCAGCAATTTTTTCGTAAAAAAGCTTGCCTATGCTGAAACGACTTGCTTCCGCAATCAGAAGGCGTCGCACTTCCACCATATCGGATGAGCAAATGAAGCTTAGAAGGCGCCTGCCAAACTCGCGCAGCACTGTGCCTGCGTCGGCCCCCGAAGTGTCCAGCAGGGTAGTGGTGTTTACTATGTATTCCTCGGTGGCCGCCATCATGCATTCGACGAACAGCTCCTCTTTCGATGGGAAATGGCTATAAATCGTTGCTTTTGATCCGCCGACCTGCGCGGTGATTTCAGATACTGAGGTCTTATCAAACCCCTGCGTTCGAAATAACCTGTAAGCCACGTCAAGTATGGCTTGCCGTTTAGCATTTCTTTTTTTCATCATTTGATCCATGTAAATCTGAACTGTTCGGTACAGTTTTACTTATTGTGAGCTTGAAGTCAAGCTTGTACGCCGGAAATGCAGCATTGCTGGAACGCACTTTCTGATGGCAGTCAATGTGCGCTCATGGCGGCAGTCGCGACACAGATACGTAATCTCCCGTAAAGACTGCAAGCCGTACAAGTATGGCATCTCCCCTGATATATCAATTGTTTATCTTAGTTATTAAAATAAACTGAACGGTACGGTACATTTTTCTTGACCAACTGCTTTCCTGGGTTTAATATGTACCGTACAGTACAGTTTCACTTAAATGAAGTCATGACTACGACTAGTTTTTTGTTCTTTCACTAACTGATCGCCTTCTGCACAAAATAGCTCGGATCTCTGATCGCCGGTCACAGCTAGCCATGACTGATTTTAGAAATAGAGCTGAACATGAAACATCAAGCACTAAGCAAGGAAACAGTATGCCGCCGTTTTGGGTGGCCCTATTTGGCGCTATGAGGAAACAGACGAAATGAAACCGTTTACAACCCGCGAATCTGCCCTTTTTGGCCTTTTGTCTTGTGAGTAATGACGACCTCAAACAGACGGAACTTACACAGCATATGACTGCAACGCACTGGACCTTAAGTAATTGGCTATATCGCTGACATGCTGCTAAACCGGATTCTTTGCGATGGCAGGAGAGTTTCTCCGCGACGATGCGCAGCTTACCCTGGTGTTTCTGCGTCGTGCGTCGCTGCCAGGTGCCTTCTGTCGGCACAACCAAGTTTGCGTCCGTCGCGGCGCTTGAGTGAACGTGATTTTGTTACCGGCAGGTGCAACGATAAATAGAAGAAATATTTGAAAACAAAGGAGGGCATTGATTTTTGAAGAAATTACGGTAAGCGCAAGACAAGATACGTCGCTCTGATCATAAATTTATTTGCACCATTTACCCGCTCCATATGGAAGGAAAAACCATGACTAACTCAGACACCAACGCCACGCTAACGTTCTCGGACGGCAGCCCTTCACTCGATTTGCCAATTTACAAGGGAACAGTCGGTCCCGACGTAATTGACATTCGAAAATTGTATTCGGCGACCGGTAAGTTCACCTACGATCCTGGTTTCATGTCGACGGCTGCGTGCAATTCGTCGATTACTTATATCGATGGCGACAAGGGGGAACTATTGTATCGAGGGTATCCGATCGAACAATTGGCAGTCAATTGCGATTTCCTGGAAACCTGTTTCTTGCTGTTGAACGACGAATTGCCGAATGCGACGCAGAAAGATAGATTTGTCTCGTCCGTGATGCAGAACACGATGGTGCACGAACAAATGCAATTCTTTTTCCGTGGTTTTCGCCGCGATGCGCACCCCATGTCGGTACTGGTAGGCACGGTAGGCGCGTTGGCCTCGTTCTATCATGACTCGCTTGACATTAACAATGTGCGCCATCGCGAATTATCAGCGGTACGCCTGATCGCGAAGATGCCGACTCTGGTGGCAATGGCATACAAGTATTCGATCGGCCAACCCTTCGTATATCCGCGCAACGACTTGTCTTACAGTGCCAACTTCATGCGCATGATGTTTTCGAATCCTTGTGAAGAATACAAGATCAACGACGTATTGGTGCGTGCACTGGATCGTATTTTGATACTGCATGCCGACCACGAGCAAAATGCATCAACTTCAACCGTGCGCCTGGCAGGTTCTAGCGGCGCGAATCCTTTCGCCTGTATTGCAGCCGGTATCGCCTGCCTGTGGGGTCCTGCGCACGGCGGCGCCAACGAAGCCGCATTGAACATGCTCAAGGAAATCGGTACACCCGACAAGATTCCTGACTTTGTCAAGCAAGTCAAAGACAAGAATTCAGCCGTCAAACTGATGGGGTTTGGGCATCGCGTATACAAGAACTACGATCCCCGCGCCAAGCTGATGCGTGAAACCTGCTATGAAGTATTGAACGAATTGGGCCTGGAAAACGATCCACTGTTCAAACTGGCGATGGCCCTGGAGAAAGTCGCACTGGAAGATGATTATTTCGTTTCGCGCAAATTGTATCCGAACGTTGATTTCTACTCGGGCATCGTGCAATCGGCGCTGGGTATTCCGATATCTCTGTTCACCGGTATCTTCGCGATGGCGCGTACCGTCGGTTGGATCGCACAATGGAATGAAATGATTTCCGATCCCGAGCAAAAAATCGGTCGTCCGCGCCAATTATTCGTCGGTTCTACGATCCGCGACGTATCGCCAACCGACAAACGCTCTTTAAGTTTAATTGATAAGTAACTTTGACAAAAAAAGCGAACTCGACTGAACTGGTTCGCTTTTCTATGCGCAAATTGCATTATGTGTGCTCTAGCAGCAATCCGTTTAACCCGAAAAAGAAACCTTCGCACCGCGCCGCGGTGCTCACACTGGCAACCCCAGCCACTTCACAAGAGGATACTCATGAATACCAACTTTCGTTCACTACTGCTCGGCCTAGCCACCCTGACCCTGGCCCTGGCCCTGGGCGGATGTGCATCCAAACCCGACTTGTCCCACATCCAGGATCCGAATGTCGACTTCCATTCGTATCGTAAGTTTGCGTTCCTGCCGGATTGGCCCGGTGGCGAACCCTCGCTCGTCGAGCGGAACCTGCGCGCCGCCGCGCGCAACCAGCTCGAGCGTCGCGGTTACGCCTTCGACGAGCAGGCCCCGGACGTGTTGGTGAACATCGCCGCGATCATGGAGGAGCGGCAGGATCTGCGCGTAGTACCTGGGACCTTCCCTGGCAAGGATGGCGTGGCGTCTGAAGACTACCGCCTGGGCCGCCTGGGCATCGACCTGATCGATGCGCACCGAAGGGAGGTAGTTTGGCACGGCACCGCGGAAGGCCGTCTGAGCGCAGCCATGCTACGCGACGCGGGCGCCGCAGCCGATAAGGCGGTCGAGGCGGTCTTCGAAGGCTTCCCCATTAAGCCCGGCGCGCGAGTCGCAGCGACGACGGCTCGCTAGGCGGCATGCACCATCCGGTCGCCGAATGCGAAGCGGACACAGCTTGCCATCCGGGGCTTTATCGAGGTAAAGGGCAAGCGTGGCGACACTTACCTGCGCACCTTGCTTATCCACGGGGCGAGGTCGGTCATCCGTTCAACTTACGCCATCCCGCACGCTGCCGCAAGCAGTAACTGCGATCTTGCTCCTTTTTATGCTCTTTGCGCTGCCTCTTTTGTGTTTTGTATGGGGGCGGCGTTTGAGTGGACAACTGTTACATTTTTTCATCTTGGATTAAATCGTCAAGTTGAATATATTGTTCAAATCGTAATGATTGTTTTATGCAAAGCACACTAATGCACATAGGCAACGGTGGGCAAATGGACGTGGAGGGTGAGGATACAGGAGGTGAGTCGGGGGCGTTGCTAAGGCGGACCCGGCTTGTGTCCTTGTATTTCTCTAGTAGATGGTTATTAAGGGCACTTCGAAAAACCTCCGTTTTTCACGATTTCGATCAAGTGAGCTATTTTTTACCTTCGATTATGTTGTCGATCTCCGTCTGCGCAATACCGTACTTTGCCATGCGAGTACGGTGGTCGGCCGAACCGAGGTACTCACGAAGTTGCTCATTCACGACTTGCAAAAGCCCATGATTGCTTTTGCTGAAGGAGAAAGCACCGACAGGAGCTTTCCCATCCTTGCCTATTTCGTGTGCAACGGCTTCCAGCTCTTTATTTTCGTCGGCAATGACCCGGTTACCAACGGCCGTGGCTGCGAATGCGTCGATCTTTCCTGCGAGGAGCGCAGCAACCGCGTCTGGTTGATGCTTGAACAAAACGATCTGGCTATCGCTAACGCCAGCCGATTTTGCGGAATCAAACTGAATCTGCCCCGGAATAATCCCAAGCCGCGCATCGCTCTTTGACGCCACCGTCTCGTAGCTGGTAAGCGCTTTCGGATTTCCGTGAGGCACCACAAAACCATCGCCTAACGTCCAAACTGGCACACTGAATGCGACGTGCATCGCACGTTCTGGGGTCACGAAAATTGGCACGTTCATGTCCCAGCGCCCCTCCTGTACACCTGGCAGAAGCTCTTCGAACGAAGTCAGTTGATACTCGATGGTTGTGGCGCCGGCCGCGCGTAGCACCACACTGGCCAGTTCAATGTCCGCCCCCATCGCCGAATGATCCTGGGCAGTCCAGTAGAAAGGCGGTTCTTCTATATATGCGACTCTTACTTTCATTTTGTACTCAATATATTTAGAGGTTGATGTTTTGACCACCTGCTGCGAAGATGAGCGTTTTATCCGTGCATTGGTGGACAATCTCTGAAGCTAGACTTCCATTCGCAGCCGGTGAAATCATCCACAACAGTATCGCCAACGATGTGTGAGGTGGCCATCAGTGAAAGTGTTGCTATTACAAGAAACCCCGGCCGTTGCTAAGGGAAATCAATTTTCTGATAAGCCGCACGGGAAGGCCTTGCAATTCCAATTGGACCAAATATCGTGCCTTCCCATCCAATCATGCAATAGCGGCGTCCATAGCTAACGAAAGTGCCGATAATGCAGACCCGAGACGCGCAGGCGGCAGATAGCCAAAGCCCAGCCGGAATACACGACTGTTTTCACCGAACCATGTTCCGGACGCAAGTTGCAAATCATGATCAGGTAACAGATTCCAGAAGCGAGAGACGGCAGCGTAATCGAACGCATCAGAGCGTAGGCGTAGACAGCACAACGCACCTGCATCCGGCCGCACCCATTCGACGCGTTTTTGCTCACCCTCGCACCAGGTCGACAGTTCCTCAAGGGCGCCCGCCAGCAACCGCCGTTGTGATGCGAGCACACCTTCCTTGTTGCGCAGCAGAGCTGCGGCAAGCGTCTCATCGAGCACCGAACCCGAGATCACAGTGTTCATCTTGGCGATGAGGAGACGCGACCGAAGGTCGGGATCCGCCACCGTGAGCCAACCTGTCCGCAAGCCCGGTGCACCGAGTGCCTTTGATACAGAAGCGCCGGTGACTATTCGTGAGGCGAACCCCGCAAAACTTTCGAGAGCAGTATCGTCACCATAGGTGGCCTCTCGATAGGTCTCGTCAATGAAAAGTAAAGCTTCCGGAGACTTCCTCTCCATTAAGGCGAGGAGTTTCTCGATTTCAGCGCGAGACGTCTGAACACCGCTGGGATTCTGTGGCGACGCAATGCTTACCAGTTTGGTTTTCGGCGACAGTTTCGCATCAAGTTGGTCAAGATCCAGCCGATAGCCGTTCTCGAACGACAAATTCACTTCGCTGACGCTGACGCCGGCTCCAAGAAGGCAGTCGCGGCTTGGTGGAAAACATGGCGTCACGAGAACTGCTTCGTCGCCCGGCCGGCAAACTTCAAAAGCAAGAAGAAAGAGCCCGAGCGCGGTACCTTGTGTCGTGATGATCTGCTCGACTGGAACTTTACAGGCATCTGCAATTGCCTCGCGAAGCGTGACCGCGCCGGCGGATTTTCCATAGCCAAGCTTCAGATCGCGAATATTCTCAAGACCAGGTAAATCCAGAAGCTCGCCAACCGTCAAGTCTTGCGATGTGCTCTCCGCCAGATTGAACGGTCGATTCACATCAAGGAGTGAAATTATCTCATTGTAAGGAAATCTACCGCGCCACTCCGCGGAAGTCGATGCGCTGGAGTTAGAACCTTGTTTTTCGTCGAAATTCTTTTGTAAAGCTTTCATATATTTTCCTAGTATTTGTAGAGAATTCTTTTATGTTGTAAACCCGTCGAATATCCGAATCGACTTGCTCTCTAGAGCGTAAGCGAGCCTTCCACACATGTGACACAAGAACCGCCGATGAATACCTTTCCGTTTGTATCCACGCTCACCTGTATGCGTCCGTCCCGACCTACACAACGTCCCTGGGTAGCCACGTAGTCTGTTCCGCTAGCCGACAACAAACCACGGTCCCATCGGAAGGCAGCCACGCTTCCGTTGCCGCTTCCGCAAACGGGATCCTCCTCCACCCCACAAGATGGCGCGAAGGTACGTACTTCTATTGCCGCATCGCCGTACGCGTGATTACCGAATACGGTCAGTCCTGTGACGCCGAGACGACGTTCAAATTCCACCAATTTCGCGAAATCCGGTTTCAAATCGAGCACGGAAGTTGCGTCGTTCATTTGTGCGACCACCCATATGGCCCCGACATTCACGATAGCTGGCGCAGACTTGATGTCCACTTTGCACTTGAGAATGAGCTCCAGTTCTGCAATATCTTCCGCGCGCAACGACTCTAATTTGGCGGGAGGCAGGCCGAAGGTAAGCTGGCGTGCTCCGCCTCGTTCTTCTACTGTCAGTTCAACCAGGCCAATACTGCATTCCTGAATCAATCGGCCACTGCGACTAGGCATGACACGCCCTGCTTCCAGGAGGGCGTGGGCACTGCCCAGTGTCGGATGTCCAGCAAAGGGAAGTTCACTACGTGGGGTGAAAATCCGCAAGCGATAGTCGGCCTCGACCGTAGTCGGCGGAAGGATAAATGTGGTTTCAGAAAGGTTGGTCCAGCCCGCAATGGCCTGCATTGCCTCGGTAGTCAGTCCCTCCGCATCCAGTACCACGGCCACTGGATTACCCAGAAGCGGTCGGAGGGTGAAAACGTCAACTACTTTATAGGATCGTTTCATATTGGCCCCTATTGATTTGGATAAAGAGACTTTCAGCGAATTGTCCATCACGCGAAAGTCTCGTCAAATGCTGCGCCGATATCAGCGATCAGATCGACTGGATCTTCTAGGCCGACTGACAAGCGCAGATGACCATATTCCCGGAACATTTCCGGATAGCGCTCCGATCCGCCTCGTCCCGTTTTTCCGACATGCACGATCAGGGATTCATCGTGACCAAGCGATACCACAAAAGTAATGAGACGAAGATTGGCCACGAGGCGATTCTGTACCTCAGGCTCACCTTTGACGGCGAAAGCGATTACGGCGCCATACCCCATGCCGCCAAATTGACGTGACGCAAGCTCATGCTGCGGATGAGACGGCAGCCCCGGGTATGCCACGAAGGCTACCCGCGGATCTTTGTCGAGGAAATCTGCAACCTTCTGTGCTGTAGACATGTGCTTGGGCAAACGCAATGGCAGGGTCACTGATCCTCGCATGATGAGCCACGCATTGAAAGGTGAGATAGAGCCGCCCACACCGACGAGCGCATCGCCTTTCAGCCGGCGGATCAGCTCCGCGCGACTGATGACAGCCCCGCCCATCGCATCGCCATGTCCATTGATGTACTTCGTCAGCGAATGAACAACGAGATCCGCGCCATGTTCGAGCCCTCGAAACATCGGCGGGGGCGTGAACGTTGCGTCAATTGACAGCATGGCGCCGACATCATGCGCGATTTTTGCAAGCGCTTCGATATCAGCCACCTTCGTAGTCGGATTGGCAATCGTCTCGGCATGGATCAGTTTCGTGTTCGGGCGCACAGCTTCCCGTACTGCGGCAAGGTCGCTGATGTCAACGAACGTTGCTTCGATACCGTAGCGTTTCGGGATCAATTCATTGAAAAGACGCCAAACGGCCTCGTACGTCACATCGCTGACAATGACATGGTCGCCATTTTTCAGAAGTGTGAAGAATATCGAATGCAGCGCAGCAACGCCGGTGCTAAAAACGGCGGCATCTTCACCGCGCTCCAACGCTGCGAGCTTGCGCTCTAGACAAAGCTGGTTGTGACCTGAGTTACGAGTATAGAACAGCGCTTGAGAATCCGACCAGTCGAGTGTGGAGGGGTCGTCGGGCAATTTGTACGAGTTTGCCATGACGATTGGCGTACGGATTGCACCCGTCGTAGCGTCAATGATATTTCCGCCATGCACTGCCTGACTCCCGAATGAAAGAGTCGCCAGGTGCTGCTTGTCCGGACGTTGCTGGGTATTCTTGGTTGTCATATGCCACCTCTTGCGATAGAAAACGGAATCAAGCGCCCCAGTTTGTTAATTGGTTTTTCTGATACATACAACCTTCGGCTGAGTCATTTCCTCATACGCAAACCGAACACCTTCGCGGCCCAGGCTTCCGTACTTGAATCCCCCGAACGGCATAGCATCGAGCCTGTAGTCCGATGAATCGTTGATCATGACCCCACCAGCTTCCAGTTTGTCGGCCGCTTTAAGAGCTGCATGCAGGTCGTTTGTGAAGATACCGGCATGGAGACTGTATTCGGGGCTGTTCGCGAGCAAAAGCGCGTCATCTAGAGTCTCTATCCGTTGAAGAACGACGACCGGACTGAACACCTCCTGCTGCCATAGGTTGCAATCAAAGTTGACCTCCTCAAGAACGGTAGGCGTATAGAGCGCCCCTTCTTGAGTATTGCCACAAAGCAGTTTGGCACCCTGGTCTATCGCTTCATCCACGACCGTTTTCGCCCGCGCGGCTGATTGCACCGTAATCATCGGCCCAACATCGGTATCCGGCAACGCAGGATTACCGACCTTCAGGGCTTTGGTGCCAGCAACGAATCGCCGCTTGAATTCTTCATAGATGGAAGACTGGATCAGAATGCGTTGCGTTCCGATACAATTCTGACCCGCGGCCCAAAATGCTCCGGAGAGGCATGATTCAACCGCATCCTCAAGGTTGCAGTCGCCTAGTACGATTACTGGTGCGTTGCCACCCAGATCCATCGCTAGCTTTTTTAGGCCTGCGGACTTAGCGATCTTTTCACCGGTTGCGAATCCACCGGTGAAAGAAATCATTCTCACGTCCCTGGACGAGACGAGTGCTTCACCGAGCGCCGCGCCGCCCGTCGCGACCGACACGACGTTCGGTGGCATTCCAGCCAACATGAGATATTCGACAAGCTTGATGGCCGAGAGAGGCGTCAGATCAGATGGCTTGAGGACCACGGCATTGCCTCCGGCAATCGCCGGTCCGAGCTTGTGCGCAACCAGGTTTAGCGGATCGTTGTACGGCGTGATGGCAATAATGATACCGAGCGGTTCCCGTGTGAACCATCCTTGGCGGTTTTCGGATCCGGCATAGGCATCGAACGGTACCACCTCACCGCTGTTTCGACGTGCCTCGTCAGCGGAAAGTTTGAGCGTGTTAATGCAACGAAGCACTTCCTTTTTGGCTTGTTTCACCGTCTTGCCGGCTTCCGCAACGATAAGATCTGTAAATGTGTTCTTATCACGCTCCACCAACGACGCGCAGGTTTCGAGTATGCGAGCCCTTTCATAGCGAGACAGGCTACGGCAAACGCGCGCCCCTTCCTTCGCGGTCTGGATAATCATATGCGCGCGTTCCGGAGGAATGTTCGCGACTGTGCCTACTTCAGCGCCGTTGAAGGGATTGCTCACCGAGATAAAGTCGATCGACGAGCCGACGCGCAATAGAAAATCATTCATTTAGAAAAGCCTTCCGCCGTCTGCGCGGACGGCCTTACGCCTAGCGCAGTTTGCATTCGGGTAACAGGATCAGCACGGATTTGATTTAAGCTAAAGTGGTGAGAAAAATATTGCGGGTCAGACATCTGGACTCCTACGGATGTGACGGAATGCATGCATCGTAGCAGACCCGAATCGACCATAACAGTCACAGTTTTAAGCTGATTAAACCAACACAGTTCGCATTGACAAATCCATTCCGCCAAATCGATAATCGTGTATTCCTTCATCATGAGAGTGACTCCGTGGACACACATATTTCGTTCCGTTACGAGCAATTAGCCGATCTCATCGTCGGCATGATTGACAATGGTGTGCTTGCTCCAGGCGCGCGCGTGCCGTCCGTACGCACTGTCAGCGAGCAGCATCGCATCAGCGTTTCTACAGCACTGCAGGCCTATCATTTGCTTGAGGATCGTGGCGTCCTTGTCGCGCGACCGCAATCGGGTTTTTTTGTTGCTGGGACGGGGCGCGGAGCACTTGCGTTGCCGTCGACCTCGCGCCCGCGTGCACGCGCATCGACCGTGTCGATTTGTGGCGCCGTTTCGGCGCTGCTCGAGCACGCATCGAACTCGGCTCTTGTACCGCTTGGCTGTGCCGTACCCGAGGCGACGGTGTTGCAATCGCAGCGACTTGATTTCGCGCTTGCACGTGCCGCACGGCAACACGGGGCACGGTACAACGTCTATTGCTCGCCGCTCGGTGATCCGAGTCTGCGCCGCGAAATCGCGAAGCGGGCAATGCGCGTCGACCATGCGTTGTCGCCCGACGATGTGCTTATCACGAGCGGGTGCACCGAGGCACTGACGCTCGCGCTTACTGCCGTCGCTAAGCCCGGCGATACGATTGCAGTTGAATCGCCTACTTATTTTGGGCTCCTGCATACCCTCGAAGTACTAGGCCTGAAGGCATTGGAGTTGCCGACCGATCCGACGCGAGGCGTTAACGTCGATGCGCTCGCCAGTTTGCTCGACACGGAACCGGTGGCGGCTTGCCTGCTGTCGTCCAATTTCAACAATCCGCTTGGTTCAGCAATGGCCGAAATTGACAAACGGGCTCTCCTCACACTGCTCGCGCGGCATGCCGTGCCGCTGATCGAAGACGACGTTTATGGTGATATTCATTTTGGCCGCGCTCGACCGAAGCCGTTCATTGCGCTCGATGGCGGCGCCAGTACGATCTACTGCAGTTCGTTTTCGAAGACCCTGGCGCCAGGATATCGGATTGGCTGGATGGTGGCAGGGGCCTATACACAGCGTGTGATGGAACGCAAACTTGCATTTAGTCTCTGCGGCCCTGTCTTGCCCCAAGTAGCACTCGCGGATTTTTTGGCGAGCGGGGTCTATGATGCACATTTACGCCGCATTCGCCGCATCTTCCAAGAGAACCTCGTTCGCATGACGCGAACGATCGAGGAAAGCTTTCCTGCAGATACAAAAGTAAGTCAGCCAGTTGGTGGCTTCATGCTCTGGCTCGAACTGCCAAAGCGTTTCGATTCGCGCCTACTCTTCGACGAGGCTCTCGAACAAGGCATTTGTTTCGCGCCCGGTGATGTTTTTTCCGCGAGCCGGCGCTTTCGCAATTGTCTACGTTTGAGTGTCGGGTCTGGGTGGAACCATCGCGTCGAAGACGGTATTCGCCGCTTAGGTCGGCTCGCACAGGAACAACTCGCGCGATGAACGCGTGGCTCTGGGTTCACCTCCAGCCCTTGCAGGGTGATGCGCACGATGTCAACCTTGCTCCTGATCCAGAGCGTCCAGAAACAGATCGAAGGCAGCACTGGATATCTTGAATATTCCTTGGTATGGATGAGTCAATTCTAAGATGAGAAAATTTGCGCTCGCAACGGCGACGGACCCCAAAAGCAGAAAAAATATTGCAAATACATTTCCGTCGCTTAGACTCCCATACAGAAAAAATAACAGGCAAGCCCAACTAAAGACAACAACAAGAAGCAAAGTCGGCACTAGATTTGAAAGGCTCCTGATAATATTTGACTGAATAGTTGCAAAACTGCTAGAAAACTGGCGAATAGCATTCAAATCATCACGAGTAACGTTTTCAAATTTCTCAGAAATATTATTTATTTTCAATATTATCTTTACGTCATCGGAAAGATGATTATAAGTTACGTCCGCATGATCAGCCCCATGTTCATCGGGCCAATATCGCTTCAATAAACGAATCACCACATCCTTCAAGAGCGCCCTAGGCTCATCCGACACTCCAGGAAATTGTTTCAGCAAAAGGTCCACGTTCGCTAATGCACTGACAAGCGAATTAAAATCAGCCTGATGAGTATTAAAAGCTGCATAAGAGGACGACACTAGCAGACCTAAAACAATGGCAAAAAGTGTACCTATCAATCCCGAAACAGCTTTTATCAACTCCCCTGAAAGATGAACTTGGGAAGGAAATAATTTATGTACGCAAATTCCAGCGATGGCGCACATGAAAGTAAAAATCGCGACTACTATGCAACGTCCAACTATCCTCATTCGTATCACTCACAATAAATTACAAAAACCATCCCAGAATTAAGCGGTAGCCATGCGCTCCCTCAATTTGCAGCGCCGGGCGCTTGACATTCAATGGCATACACAACAGGGATGTTGCCGGCATGCTGCAAAAATACGCGAGGTAGTAGCTAGCGAACGCAAACTTCCGCTGACCGCATAGACCTCCGCGTCGGGTCTAGAACAACAATAAATTACCGACACTATTGCTACTGAGGCACATCCAAGACGGAGGACTCGAAGTGTCCTGCGGCTTTAGTTGTGCCGAACATTGCAAGAGCTTCAGAAACGATAGCGTCGATTTTTTCCAATGGTCCATCATGTAGTACGGTTCGATCCGGTCGAACGACTGCGACCCATCCGACAGGAGCAGCGCTGGGTACGAAGGCATCGCTCATATCCTCCCAGGAGTTTTCACCGGATCCGCTCTGTCCACGATGACGCAGCTGCACGAACTTACCGCCAGCGCTCAACCATTCTCCGCGCAGTTGCAGACTAAGCGGTTTTATTGGATCGCAACCGAATCCGATCAATGTGAGCTGCTGTCCGATTGCATCATCGCTTTTTTGCACCGGGGAACCAACAGACTGGCGCACCAATCCTTGCGGCAGAAGGCCGCCACGCATCAGGCGCGAGCGAGACCTGCCTTGCACGAATAGTCCGCAACCAAATTGGTTTTTCGGCTTCATGCGCAATTCTTCAAACATTGCTCGTGCCGACGGAATAAGTTGCATCAGCCACATCAATCCATGGATTCCAAAGGCTTTCAGGCGATTGGAGGGCATCACAAGGGATCCCATGAAAAGTGCAAGCTTAATGATGGATTTTGCATGTGGTCGGCGCTCAATATCGTAAGTATCCAAAATCGCCGCCGACGCGCGCCCGTGCACGACCCAAGCTAGCTTCCAACAGAGGTTGGCGACGTCGCGCAGGCCCGCAACCAGACCTTGGCCGGCAAACGGCGGTGTGATGTGTGCCGCATCACCGACGAGAAATATTCTCCCGCGAGAGAATCTGTCAACGATTCTGGCGTGAAAGCGATACACCGCAGTGCGTTCAATGGTGATATCTTCAGGCTTGCACCACGGCGCCAGCAATTTTCGGATGCTTTCAGGTTTTTCCATCTGCTCGGGCGTTTCTCCAGGCTGCAGCTTAAATTCCCAGCGTTGACGGTTTCCGGGAGCCGGCATGTGTGGAGTGGGTCGACGAGGATCACACAGAAATTCGACATGGTCGATAGGATTGGGCACGTCTCGTGCATCAACTATCAACCAATCCTGCTCGAACGTTTTCCCTTGGAAATCTAATCCTGCGTGACGGCGCACGAAAGAGCTGGCACCGTCTGCGCCAACAAGGAATCTGGTCTGAACTGTTTGAATTTGACCGTCGGCCATGCGCACTTCGACGTGAATTCCGTGTTCGTTCTCTGTGATATTAATCAATTCAGCGCCCAGTGCAACTTGGACGTCAGGATATGCAGCTAGCCGCGTTCGAAGCGTGCGCTCGAGATCCGGTTGATAGAATGTCACTAGACGAGGATGACCGTCGAGTGGGCCGGCTGTATTTGCACGAGCATAGTTGCCAAAGAGTGGCGACCGCATCTGTACCTTGGCGATCGCTTGTGTTTCAAAAGCGCCTTCTTCCAAGCCAGCCATTTGCAGTATTCGTAGCGCCTCATTGTCGAGCACGATGGCACGAGGCGCCATGAAGATGTCAGGGGATTTTTCAATGACGAGTGTGCGGACTCCGTAGCGGCCCAATAGGTTAGCTGCGGTCGCACCGACTGGACCAAGTCCAACGAGCAACACGTCGACTGAGGAGGATAAGGTTTGTCTCATGATAGTATTTTTTATTTAGTCTACAGAACCCGATCACAGACCGGGAGGGGATAACTCTATGGGGATTGCAAAGTGCCCAAGTAGTTCGTGCACCTTTGCTGCGTGCTCGACGGTACATTCGATGAAAGCAGTCGTCCCGCGCTTGATGTCGGTGCGCACTTGAACCTTGGCAGGAATGTCGCGCGCTGCCAGCAGCTGCTGAAATACGCGCTCAGCCGCTCGCAATCGCAGCTCTGCCTTCGCCACCTTACCGATGGCGGTCAGAGGCATTTGTTCCAAGATTTCAATGTGTACCGGAATAGCCGCGCGCTCTGGAACAAGTTCGCGCGCAGCGATGAGTAATTGGCCAGCAACTGCGAGATGTCCTGGCTTTATAGTGACGTAGGCTACCGGTAGCTCGCCGGCGTGCTCGTCAGGTTGACCTACTGCGGCAACGGAAGCCACTTCTGGAAGTTTGAGTATGGCGTCTTCTATCATTACCGGGTCGATATTGTGTCCACCCCGGATGATTAGCTCCTTTGCCCGGCCTGTTAGATGAAGATAGCCGTCCTTATCGAAGTAACCAAGGTCACCGGTATTGAGCCACCCCGGCTTGAGCCAGATGTCTTGATTATCTACGTGACGTAGATATCCTGGAAAGACATTAGGGCCACAAATGCCTATCACGCCAACTTCGCCGTCACAACATTCCTCAGTGGCATTGCCAGAGCTATCTATCTTCCAGGCCTTCATCTGTTGATGTGGCAAGCGCAAGCCCACAGTTCCTAAACGACGCTCTCCTAGCGGCGGGTTGCAGGACGAGACGCATGCTCCCTCCGTTAGGCCATAGCCTTCGAACAGCTGCACGCCGGATGCCGCTTCAAAGCGACGCGCAACTTCACTGGGAAGCGGAGCGGCTCCGCAGACTGCATATCGTAGCGACGAAATATCAGCGTCGCCAATTGGCAGGTCAGCTAGCGCGGCATAGATGGTCGGCACGGCACTGAAACTGGTCGCCTTAAAGCGCTCAACCAATTTCCAGAAATTAGGCAAGACACCCTGTCCTCGATAGCCTGAAGGTGTCAGCATCACCACTTCAGCCCCGCTATGAAAAGCGGCCAATCCGGTAACCATCGCACCATTCACATGGAATAGTGGCAATCCGCACAGCAGTACGTTGCCGGTGGGGAGTATGGCGCCTAGTGCCCAGGCAACAAAGGCTTCATTCAAATGCGTGTGCGCCGCGATCTTCGGCAAACCTGTCGTACCGCCAGTATGAAAATATGAACACACGTCGGATTCGTCGAACTCTCGCGCCGATACTAGTCGGTCTGACCGTTCAGCATCGAGCGCGGTATCGAATTCCACGATGGAAACATCGCTTCGCTTAGGTTTCCTGCTCTGGGTAAACATATCTTCGATCAGCGCCTTTCCAGGCTGGTCGAGATACTGTCGCGAACTGACGGCGAATACAACGCGAATCCCTGGACACTTATCGACGACGTCCATTGCCTTGTTCCAAATATCGGTCCCCGGCAGTGGTGCAAGTGCGACCAGCACCTCGGCGCCGGTTTCATTGACGATGCCCGCGATGTGTTCAGCTTCGAGCATGGGGTTAATCGGGCTGGCAATTCCAGCCGCCTGTGCACCAAGCAAGGCGTAATGAGTTTGGGGTAAATTGGGCAGCAATAGCGAGACTGCTTTTCCCCTTGATATTCCTGCGCGATGAAAAGCGTTTGCGGCTTGCGTCACCCGGCACCTAAGGTCGCGATAGGTGACAGGGAATTCTGGAGCAGCTGGGTCTCCGTTCATCAAGAAGCGAAGCGCCGTGCGGTCCGGGTGGCGTTCACATGCTTGGCAAAGCAGGTCGTAAGTATTGCGTGCCGGCATGCATTGACGCCATGGCGTTTGTTCAATTTCCAGCACATCCGTCAGGCTGCGCACAGCGGCGCGGATCTGCGTGCGAGAATGTAACGATTCAGACATATTGCTCTCGTGTTTTTTTATGTGGGATTTTCAGGATTACGTCGGTAACAACACGACGCACCCAGGGCGGCGTTGTTCGACGTGCCTGTGTGCAAGTGCAGCGTTCGTAAGCAGGAAACCAGTGCATGTTGCTGACGCGGTGTATATGGCTGCGCGTTCGGACAGATATGCTAGGGCTTGTTGGTCGGGCGCGTACACCGTCCATGCATAGCGTGCACCTTTTGGCGCGCGTGCGCGCATGGATCTTTTCTCGCGCATTATATTGATGCCACCGTGCAATAAGCCATGCTTGTCGAGATTTGCAAGCATAGGATGAACAGTAGTGGCGTGGCCGATGGCATCGTTCGTAAGCAATCTTAGTAATGCTGATTCGTCGTCCCAATTTGCAAAATTGAGGGTGGCCGCAAACTTACGTGTTATTTCGCGTAACGGCTGCTCGTGACGGTCAATAGCGCATACCGCACCTGCACTGCGGCAGGCCGCTGCGCCAGCGGCACTGGAAATGGCTGTAACGTATGCACCCCAACTCGCCAGGGTCCGCACTGCTAGCAAGCCTAGTCTGCCCGATGCCCCGTGTATCAATACATCACGTCCACGGACATTTTCTTCGCGTAGTCCCGCGTCGGCGAGCGCACGTAATACGGTAGTGAAGTTATAAGGCAAAGTCGCCAGTGCGTTTACCGGAATAGTGCGCATATCTCCAGGCTGTGGCACCGCATGCTCAGCGCGCACCACGACATGGCTTGCATGTGTCCCGGCGCTTGACGGCGGCATCGCGCCAAACACTGCATCGCCTTCACGAAAACGGGAAACACCAACTCCAACGGTCGTCACAATGCCGGCAAAATCGTTGCCGAGAACTAACGGGAGGCGAGCAGCGCCAAGTAAGGAGAATAATTTTTTGCCGTAGCCGGCACGGCGGCGAACATCGATCGGATTGACCGATGTTGCCCTTACCATGACCTCAATTTCCCCTCGTTGCGGTATGCGTCGTGGCAAGCGCCTTAGTTCGAGTACGCTGGCGTCACCGAATTGGGGCAGAACAACGGCAGTGGAATATGTACTCACGGGGCTATGATCCGGTTGCGCTGCTCTCCCAAGTCAATAGCACCGTCATCAGTGCTTATTGACGCCGTCATCGTGTCACCAGGCTGCAAGTAGGCCGGATTGGATTTTCCCTTTTTGATGAACATTTTCCATTTACCGTGGTCGGACATCAGATGTTTGAGGATCCACATCGTCAGTTTTCCAGGTGCGCGTGCCGCGCATCCGGCTGGCGTTCCCGTGGCGATCACATCACCAGGGTAAAGATTTTGCAGCGCTGAAAGTTCTGTCAATGTTTCGTGTGGCTTGAAGATCATGTCGCCGCAATATGCATCCTGGCGCGGCTGGCCGTTGACATATAGGCGCATACGTAACTCGGGCCAGCGACTCCATTCCCGGGCGTTCAGGAGCACGAGGAAGGGGCCGGCCGGGCCGAACGTGCGGTAGCTTTTGCCCTTATAAAACTGCGTTTGCGGCAACTGTACATCGCGCGCCGACACGTCGTTTATGATGGTCACGCCTGCAAGCCAATCATGCAGCGCATCGTGCCGAATTTCTTGAGGCTTCGTTATCGGTCGACGTACGACCAAGCCGAGCTCGATCTCGTAGTCGAGCAGGCGAACATGCTCCGGGCGTACAACATCTGCATGGGCGGACGCAAGGCTGGAAGATGCTTTTGTGAAAATTGTATTGAAGCCGATCTTGTCTGGATCCATTCCAGACTCCCGAACATGGCTCGCGTAGTTGGTGCCCTGGCAGATGAATTGGCGGTCGTCGGTAATGGGCGATAGCAATCTCACGTCGTCGAGCAATAGCGACGCGCCGTTGGCCGTAGAGCGCTGTGCTTCTTCAATTCCATTTTTCACGAAGTCGGCTGTACTCGAGTATGTGCCTGACAATGGATGTATCACGCGGCCATGGACCACGCCCCATCCGAGTTTGTCATCATGTTCGTAATGAACCACCTTTATTGCCATGTTTTCCTCTCAATTTTTGACGAAATGTGAAATGGTAAGTATCAAAGCCAGGGACGCGGCGGCGCCGACAGTGCGCTACCGAGCAACCTCAGTCGGTTCATAGAGAGCCGTCGACTGCATAGCAGTCTGAAAATCTTGATCAAGGTGCTTAGATTGTGCTGCGGCCCCATCGACTTCGGGACGTCGTCGCCCCAGGCCCAAATACCGGAGAGATTAAGCGGTGAGTAATGGGGTTCATAGTCAGCAGTAAAGAGGTCGCCGTCTGTGTAATGCTCAAATTCCATCCCGTCCGGGTCGAACCAATAATCGAATAGCTGGCTGCCCAGGATGTGGCGGCCTATTCCCCACATATGACGATGGCCATTTGCGCGAAGGACATTGTTCCCTTGACCGAGGGCGTCAAGGTCAACGACTTCATAGGCACTGTGCTCATATTTTTCTTCCAAGCCACCGACTAATACCAACGAGTGATGGTCGGCCGGTGTGCTACCGAGATTGAGCCGAAAAAAGCATAGATTAGGTGACCCGTCTGCGAGGTATTGAACATCTGAGGGGATGACGCCCAGGTGACGCATGTACCAGCGGGCCATACTTGGAAAATCAATGGTCTGGAGAACGACATGTCCAAGCCTGACGACTGCAGCAGGTTCGAGAGGGGCGCGGACAGTCGTGTTGACACGACGAACCATGCTTGGCCCATTGGTGAGCGGATGCAAGGGCGCTCGCACTGGAAATGGATCTACCTGTTTTGTTCCTGTGACC
>Ga0210384_10003108_pt1 | contig 19554 bp, 18 predicted proteins | sample IncBWH2MmetaG_FD_160574 | JGI IMG/M metagenome (GOLD analysis project Ga0210384, IMG submission 160574) | Forest soil microbial communities from Barre Woods Harvard Forest LTER site, Petersham, Massachusetts, United States - Inc-BW-H-2-M | ecosystem: Environmental > Terrestrial > Soil >...
GACGCCAGCGCGCGAGCTCGTGGTGAAGCGTGCCGCCCAGTATCTGGATAGCCTGGCCGCGGAGTCGACGAATGACGTCGGCCTCAAGCGTGAGCTGGCGGCCGCCTTCGAGCGTCTGGGCGACGCGCAGGGCGGCGCGGGGGGGGCGAACCTGGGCGACCCCAAGGGAGCCCTGGCGAGCTACACCAAGGCCCTCGATATTCGGGGGGCCCTCGCCGCTCGCCCCGCGCCGCCGGTGGCGGACGGACTAAAGCTGGCCGAGCTGGAGCTGCGGCTCTCCACCTTTTTTGTGGGCACGGGCGAGCTTGCCCGCGCCGAGGAGCGCGCCAAGACGGCGGTGTCCCGCATCGAGGCGCTGAGGGTCCCGGGGGCGGTGCCCGGCGAAACCGAGCGCCAGCTCGCGAGCGCCTACAACCGCCTGGGGTATGCGCAGGGGCTCGGCGGCGACGAGCGTGGGGCCCGCGAGTCCATCGAGCGATCGGTGTCGATCTGCGAGGCGTTCTGTGCGGCGCATCCGGACGATATGGGCGCCCGCGCCAGCCTGGCCTCCGCCCTGAATACCCTCGCCCTGGGCTACTGGCAGGCTGGTCAGCGGGAACCTGCCCTCTCGAGCTGCCGCAAGGCACGGCTCATCCAGGAGGCGTTGGCGGCCGGGGACCCGAACAACGCTCGGCTACGGCGGGACTTGGTGGTCACCCTGAGGGCGGAGGCCAACTACCTCTCCGGGAGCGGCCACAGCGAGGAGGCGCTGCGCACCTTCGCCCGCGCCCTCTCCCTCGTCGAGGCGAACCTCGCCGCGGATCCCCGCAATCGATGGGACCAAGTCGCGGTCATGATGGTGTGCCGATCCTTCGGCCAGGCCTTGAGCAACGCCGGCCGCCGGGAGGCGGCCATCCTTCAGTACCGGCGCGCGGTGCTTGTGGGCGAGCAGGTCCTTCAGGACGACCCCACGAGCGGCTTCTCCCGTAACGAGCTGGCCGTCACCTACGAGTGTCTGGGAGCCATCCTCGTCGGGCGGGCAGGAGCGGCCGAGCCCAGGGAAGGGTGCCACTTCTTGGCGCTCAGCCGCAAGCTCTTCGAGGCTCTGGAGCGCGAAGGACATCTCTCCCAGACCTTCTCTGACGTCAGAGACGAAGCGGTGACGCTATGGGCACAGTGCCGTCACCAATGAACGCGTGGGGGCAGTTCGCGACGACCGGAGGTCTTGCCCCCGCACGTGTCCGTCCCGGGCCTCGGCTCAACCTGAGGGCAAGGCCCGCCGATGCCTCTTGGGGTGCGTAGGAACCGGGGCTCCCCCTTCAGCCGCGTGAGCCATGGCGGGGGCCAGAGTCACGGCCGCCGGCCGCGGCCGGTGGGGCAGACCGTCTGCGCCTGGGCTTCCGCGCAACGGCGCCCGCGCTCGTGGGGAGATAGTGGAACCGGACCAGGTAGACGTTCTCGCCGCTTCCGTGCTTGGCGATCTTCAGGAGGTCAACCACACCTTTGAAGCCGGACTCCCGGGCCAGAGCGGGAGTGATGTCCGCGAGGCTCATGGGCAGGATCGAATCCACCTCGATCTCGCCCTCGTCCATGCGGTAGCGGTGGCCGGCCGTGACGTGGGGACGCTGCCAGATCCGGACGCTGCAGGTTATGCGGCCGCTACGAACGCCCTCCCGCAGGCGCTTCGTGAAGATCACGTCTAGACCCCGCTCCCGGCCCCGGACGGCAGGGTCGTCCCCTCCATCAAGGCGCTGGCGGGCGGAGCGGGTCCCCAAACGGGGACCCGCTCCAGGGAGATCCTACAGTCGCGGGTCGTCGGCTACCGGTCGCGATCGTGCTCCCAATGGCGGCGCTCATGCTCCCGCTCGTAGTAGTGGCGCTCGGGCTCCCGGCGGCCGCGGTACTCGTGAAGGTTGCTGGGTTCGTCGTTGTAGCTCCGCCAGCGCCCCCCGTCCCGATAGTGCCAACGGTTCCCGTACCAGTACGAGGCGTGGCCCTCGTAGTAGACGGGTCTGGCCGTGGCGATGAACCAGGAGGGGGGAAAGATCTGGATCTCGACTCCCGCCCGGGCCGGGGTGGAGGCCAGGCAGGAGGCGACCACTGCGCCCGCCAACGTCGTCACGAGTCTTCGGTTCATAAGACCCTCACTTTGCCGAAGGGGACGGCTGGTAGTTCGCATGTTCGCGGAGGTTCGCGGCGAGTTTCGTGCGCTGCTCCGGCGTGAGCAGGGGAGTCACGGTCTCGTAGAAGTGGGCCATCCGTGTCGCGCCCCGGCTGGCGAGCTGGCCGTTCGCGTTCGAGGTGACGGCCTTGGCATCGAACGTATCGCCCACGAACGCGGTCGCGAACGCCTTCACGTGCGCTTCCCCTTTCTGGGGGTCGAACTTGGCGGACCCCCCGGCGGGGGCGGCGTGGAGGGCGGCCGACATCTTCGTGACCTGGTCCGGCGTCAGGCCCACCTCCTCCGTCAGCCGGGCCAGCCGGCCGCCATGCTCCCGCCCGGCCGGATCCGCCTCGTTATTGGACTGGTGCCAGACCTCCCAGTGGGCCTCGACCTTGTCCGCGAGGGCCGCGCGCTCGGGCGGGGAGAGGATGGCGTGGAGCTTGTTCAGGGTGTCGAGGCTGGCCCCATGCACGCCGTCCGCCGCCGCCGTCAGCTTCGCGATGGCGGCATCCACCTTGGCCGCATCAACCGTGCCGGCGGCGATGCCGTCGGCCAGCGTGAGCAAAACGCTCTTCTCCGCCTCCCGCGCGCCCGCCATCTCGGCGTGGAGGTCGCTCTGGAGCTTCTCGATCTGGGGACGCTTGGCATCGTCCGTGCCCAGGGTGTCGAGGCTCATGGCGATGAACTTGGTGACGCCGCCATGATGGTGGTGCCGGTGGTGTTCCTTGAGCTCCAGGCCCGCCTGGTCTTCGGCCGGGGAGGCGCTCGCAGCGGGTGCGCCCCCCGCGGTCGGAGAGGGTGCTTGGGCATAGGCGGCGGCCGCGCTCAGACCAAAGCCGAAGACCATCGCCAGTCCTGTCAATCTGAGGAATCTCATTGTGCGCTCCCATAAAAAGTGCGGAGGCTCGATCACGTCTCCGTCGCTCCCCGTAGGGGGACCATCAAAGCCTAGACGGGCCTTGCCTTGTTTTCAACCCACTCTCGTCAGGGTCGTGCGCCCCGTCACAGGCGAGCGTCGCGACGGCGGTCCTTGCCGGCGGACTTCATGGTCTCGACCGCCCCAAGACCCGACGCGCCCCCCGCCCTGACGCTTACGCAGGGGCTGGCTAAAGGAGGCTGACCCGGGGCAAGCCCAGGCTCTCGCGCGCCCGCTGGCGCAGATAGCGGAGCACGGCGTCCTCGAGGGAGGCCGGATCGACCTTCTCGCGATGGCGCTCCGCGGCCCGCTCGGCCTCCGCGCGCAGGCGGGCTCCCTCCGCGGAGGGCAGGGAGTCGAGCGCGGCCGTGGCCACGTCGTCGTCGATCTCCCGGAGCTTGACCCGCAAGTAGTCCCAGTTGGGTCGCGAGGCCACTGCCACCAGGGCCTGCACCTCCACGATCTTCTGGAGGGGAAGGGCAAAGCCGGCTCGGGGCAGCTCCAAGAGGCGCTCGCGGAGGGCGGCCAGGACCTCCCCGACCTCGCTCAAGGGAATGCGCTCCGCGGCGGGCCGGGGGGGGACCGGCCGCGGCCCCGCGGTCGCCATGTCCTCCACCTGGTGCCGGCAGTAGGCGAGCGAGCTCACCTCCCGATTGCCCTCGAAGGCCCGGTCGATGGCCACGAGGACGGTGGCGAGCGCAACCCCGGCCTGGTGCCAGCCCTTGGCGAGCGCGAAGTCCCGGGGGCTGAGCGCGTGGTCGCGCCCCCGCAGGGTCCGCATGTGCGCCTCGATGGCCTCCACGTAAGCCTCGAGGTCGGGGGGAGCCGTCATCGGGGCACCACGTCGAACTGCTCCTGGTGGAGGAGGGGGTCGCCCTGGACGGACAGCTCCCCGCCCACCAGAGCCTGCAGGTCTTTCAGGACCGCCGCCTCTTCCCCGGCCAGGGCCCGCGCCACCTCCGGGTTCACGCGCAGGAGCAGGGGCTGGCCGCGCATGTCGGGGGCGAGCTTCTTGACCTCGTCGTAGATCTCGGAGCAGACGGTGGCCACGCTCTTGATCATCCCGCTCCCCGTGCAGTAGGGGCAGGTCTGGCAGAGCAGGCGCTCCAGCGACTGCCGCACGCGCTTGCGGGTCAGGATCACCAGGCCGAACTCGTTCACGGAGAGCACCTTGGAAGGCGAGCGGTCCTTGCGGAGCTCCTGCTCGAGGGCGGCCATGACCTTCTGCCGGCTCTTGCGCTCCTCCATGTCGATGAAGTCCACCACGATGATTCCCCCCAGGTCGCGCAGGCGGATCTGACGCACGATCTCGCGCACCGCGTCCAGGTTGGCCCGGAGGAGGGTGTCCTCCAGTGTCTTCTTTCCCACGTAGCGGCCGGTGTTCACGTCGATGGCGACCAGGGCCTCCGTCTGGTTGATCACGATGTAGCCGCCGGAGGGGAGCCAGACCTTGGAGCGGAGCGCCCGCTCCAGCTCGGGGGCGACCCCGTGCTCCTCCAGGATGTTCTGGGGGGCGTCGTAGAGCCGCACCCGCGGGCCCAGCTCGGGCTGGAGCTCCTTCACGAGGTCGAGCGTGCGCTGGAACTCCCGCTCGCTGTCCAGGCGGATGGAGGCGATGTCGCCGGAGAGCAGGTCGCGCAGCAGCCGCTGCACGAGCGAGAGCTCGCGGTGGAGGAGGGCGGGGGCGGGCTCGCGGGTGGCCAGGGCCCGCGCCTCGTCCCAGGTCCGGGCCAGGTACCGGCCGTCCCGCTCGAAGTCCTCGGGGCTTCGTCCCTGGCCGGCGGTGCGGGCGATGAGGCCCCCGCCTCCCCGCTCCTGCCGGATCTGCTTCAAGAGGCCCTTCAGGCGGCGGCGCTCCTCCTCGTCCACGATCTTGCGCGACACCCCCACGTGCTCCACGGTGGGCATGAGCACGAGGTAGCGGCCGGGGAGGGAGACGTGGGACGAGATGCGGGCGCCCTTGGTGCCCAGCGGCTCCTTCATCACTTGGACCAGGATCTCCTGGCCCTCGCGCAGCCGCTCCTCTATGGGGGCGTGGCGGTTGCCGTTCGCGGCCGGGGCCTGCTCCTCGGGGGTGAGCAGGTTCTCGGGCAGCTCCTCGAAGACGTCGTCCGCGTGAAGGAAGGCGTCGCGCTCGAGGCCTAGGTCCACGAAGGCCGACTGCATGCCGGGCAGGACCCGGGTGACGCGGCCCTTGTAGACGTTGCCGACGATCCCTCGATGCGCTTCCCGCTCGATGAAGAGCTCGGAGACGACGCCGTCCTCAAGGAGGGCGACCTTGGTCTCCTGCGGCGTGCTGCTGACGATCAGATCCCTGGTCATGGAAGGTTCCATCCATGAGCCTTCCCGCCCCCCGCGGCGAGCCCTCCCGGCTCCTCCGGGAGGGGGCGGGCGTCCTCAGCGCGGGTCCGGCCCGGGACGCCCCCGAGGGTGAGGGAATGGCTCGAAGGGGGTCCGTCCCCCGGTGGAGGGCACGGATCCCCGGAAGCGGCGCGGGGGCCGCGACAGAGGTCTTAGGAAAGGGGGTAGAAGGGCCCCGCCGGGCGGCCCCGGGCGCTTCGGGCGGGAAGGGGAGCTCAGTTGGCGAAGCGCCGCATGCGGACATTCAGAATGAGACCGACGGCGAGAAGGGAAGAAAGGATGGAAGAGCCGCCATAGCTCATGAGGGGGAGGGGCAACCCCTTGACGGGCAAGAGCCCCGCCACCATGGCGACATTGTACACGACCTGGAAGGCGAAGGTGGCCGCGATGCCCGCGGCCAGGAAGGCCCCCACCCGGTCGCGGGCGAGCTGGGCGGTCTCCAGCATCCGCCACAGGAGCAGGAGGTAGAGGGCGAGCACGGTGAGGACGCCCACGAAGCCCATCTCCTCGGCCAGGACCGAGAACACGAAGTCCGTGTGGCGGGCGGGCAGGTAGCCGAGCTGGGCCTGGCTCCCCTGCTTATAGCCCTTGCCCAGCAGGCCGCCCGAGCCGACCGCGATCTGGGACTGGATCTTCTGGTAGCCCGCCCCCTTGGGGTCGAGGCTCGGATCCAGGAAGGTGTAGATGCGGGTCTTCTGGTAGTCCTTGAGCGCGAACTGCCAGCCCAGCCCGCCCACCATGAGAAGGACCACGAACAGAGCCAGCACCGCTTTCATGCGGAGCCCGGCCAGGAAGGCCACGCTCAGGAAGAGGGGGATCAGGCAGAAGGCGGTGCCGAGGTCGGGCTCGGCGGCGATGAGCAGGGCGAGCAGCCCCACCGCCGCCCCCGGCCCCACGACATCCCGGAGGCCCAAGGTCTCCGATCTCGACTCCGCGAAGACCTTGGCCACGAAGAGGGCGGCCACCAGCTTGACGAGCTCGGAGGGCTGGAGCTGGAGCGTCCCGTGGAACGACCCCAGCGAGATCCACCGGCGCGTGGCCGCGATCCGGGGCCCGAAGAACAGCACGTAGAGGAGGGCGCCCACGGCCAGCAGGTAGAGGGGCACCGCGCGGTCGGCCAGACGCCTATAGTCCACGAGCAGGGAGACCAGGAGGCAGGGAAGGCCGAGGCCGACCAGGTAGAGCTGCTTCAGATACAGCCCCGAGCCGTGCCCGGAGTGGGCGGCGGAGAGGATGGTGAGCACCCCGAGGCCGGTCAGGAGGAGCGTCACCCCCAGGAGGACCCAGTCCACGTTGACGAGCAGCCGGCGGTCGATGGCCATCGCCGGATCAGTCCTCCGTCTCGGGGTCGGTCACGCCCGCCACTCCCGGCTCGGTCGGGGCCTTTAGGCCGAAGAAGGCGGCCAGGATCTCGTGGGCCACGGGCGCCGCCCCCTCCCCCCCGCTCCCGCCGTGCTCGACCAGCACCGCGAGGGCGATCCGCGGGTTCTCGGCGGGAGCGAAGGCCACGAACCAGCCGTGGGGGAGGACGCTCGTCAAGGTGGGCGTCTTGTCGAATCGGGACTTGGCCACCACCTGCGCGGAGCCCGTCTTGCCGCAGACCACGATCCCGGGCAGGCGCGCCCGCCCCCCCGTGCCTTCCGCCACCACCGCGGCCATGCCCGAGCGCACGACCTGGAGGACCTGGGGTTTGAAGCCCTGGTCGGGGGGGGCCTCCTCCGACACCGGCTGCCCTCCCCGCGACCTCACGAGGTGGGGCCGCACGAGCTTCCCCCCGTTGGCGATGACCGCAGCCAGACGCGCCATCTGCAGGGGGGTGACGTTGACCTGGCCCTGGCCGATGGAGACGGAGACCGTCTCCCCCCCGTACCAAGGGGCCTTCTGGACGCGGAGCTTCCACTCCGGGCTGGGGATGAGCCCGCCCGCCTCGTAGGGGAGGTCGATGCCGGTGGGGGCGCCCAGACCCAGCCGCTTGGCGTAAGCGGCGATGCGGTTGATCTCCAGCCGCATCCCCAACTGGTAGAAGAAGACGTTGCAGGACAGGGCCAGGGCCTGGTGCACGTTCACGACACCGTGACCGGAGGCTTTGTGGCAGCGGAAGACCGTGTTGTAGACGGAGAGGTAGCCCGGACAGTAGAAGGTGGTGTCGGGAGAGATGATCCCCTCTTCCAGGGCGGCCGTGGCCATCACCAGCTTGAACGTGCTGCCGGGGGAGTACTGGCCCTGGATCACGCGGTTCACGAGCGGGGTCCCGGGGTCCGTGCTGAGGCGGCCCCAGAGGGCGGGCTCGATGCCGGTGCTGAACTTGTTGGGGTCGTAGGCGGGGGTGGAGGTCATGGCCAGGATCTCCCCCGTCTGGGGATCGAGTGCCACCGCGCTCCCCGCCCGGCCCGCGAAGGCGCGGTCCATGGCCGCCTGGAGGTGGCTGTCCAGGGTGAGGGTGAGGCTGGGCCCGTCCACCGGGGACCGGCGGTCCGCCTCCGCCACCTCCAGGCCCCGGCTGTTCACGATCACGCGCCGATAGCCGTCCTTGCCCATGAGGCTCCGGTTGTACTGGGACTCGAGCCCGGCCTGGCCCACGAGGGCCCCCTGCTGGAGGTCGGAGAACTCCGGGGACTGGAGCTGGCGCTCCGTGACCTCCCCCACCCGGCCGAGGGCGTGGGCGGCGGCCGCGGCCAGGGGATAGGAGCGCAGGGGCACGACCTCGACACTCACCGCGCGCAGCTCCACCCGCCGCGCCTCCAGGGCGGCCACGTCGGCGAGGGGGGCGTCCGCTTTCACCACCACCGGACGGAACTGGGCCCGGCGCACAAGGCGCTCGCGGAGCTGGGCCTCCCCCATCCCCAGCGTCCGCCCCAGCTTGGCCACCGTGCCGTCCAGGTCCTCCGCGTCCTCGGGGGTGAGGAGTACGTTGAAGGAGGGCCGGTTCTCCACCAGCACGCGGCCGTTGCGGTCGAGGAGGGGGCCGCGGGGAGCGGCCAGGGTCACCAGGCGGCTGCGGTTGTTCTCGGCCAGGGCCCGGAAGTACTTCGCCCGCACCACCTGCAGGGTCCAGAAGTGGATGATGAGGAGGACGATGAGCCCCGCCACCAGCGACTGGAGGATGCCCACCCGCGTCTGCACCACCCGGAGGTCCTCGTAGATCCTCACGCCCGCCCCTCCCGGGGAAAGCGGCGGTCCAGGAGCTCGAAGAGGGCAACCCCCACCGCCGCGTTGACGGTGGCGCGGGTCGCGAGACCCAGCGGGCTGAGGTCGAGCGTCCGCACGTCGAAGACCGCGGCCCACCACTGGAAGACGAGCGCGTCGGCCAGGGTGGTGACGAGGAGCACGAGGGCGCGCGCTCCAGGGCCGATGAGGAGAAAGCGGGCCCCCGCCATCCCCACCCCGAAGCCCACCAGGATCTTGGTGAGGGCGGAGAAGCCGAGCACGGTGCCACCGAAATGCACGTCCTGGACCCAGCCTGCGGCCATGCCCGCGAGCATGCCGTGGGTCTCGCCCTCCGTCAACGCGCAGTAGACGACAACGAGCAGGAAAGGATCGAAGACGCGGGCCTGGCCGGGCAGGACCTGGGTGAGGGCGGATTGAACGAGGAGCGCGCCCAGGATGGCGAGGGCGGTCCAGAAGATCCTCATCGTACCGCCTCGTTAAGGGCTTCTTCCGCGCTCCCGCGCACGACCAGGACTTCCTCGAGCTGCTCGAAGCGCGCGGAGGGCTCGACCAGGACCTCCTTGAAGAGGGAGCCCGGACTCACGAAGCGCACGCGGCCGACGACCAGGCCCTTGGGGTAGATCCGGTCCTGGCCGGAGGTCAGAACCACGTCCCCCACCACCACGTCGGCCAGCTCCGGCACGTACTTCATCACGAGGTCGCCCGAGCTGGACTCGGCGAAGCCCACCTGGCCCGCCACCACGCCCTTCACCCGGCTGCGCTCGATCAAGACCCCCGCCCCGCTGTCCCGGTCCTGGAGGAGCTGGACCTTGGCCGCGCGGGGACCCACCCAGATCACCCGGCCCACCACCCCGGTCGGGCTCAGCACCGGAGCCTCCATGGCCACCCCCGCCTCCCGGCCCTTGTTGATGGTGATGCTCCGGAACCAGGGCATCCCCTCGCGGGTGACGACCTCGGCCACGATCGTCTTATGGGGAAGGAGCTCCCGAAGCCCGAGGAGCTCGCGCAGGCGCTCCGACTCCCGCGCCTTGTACTGCTTCTCCTGGAGCTGCGTCTCCAGGATGGAAAGCCTCTCCTCCAGGCGCTCGTTCTTCAGGCGCACGCCCCGAAGGTCGACGTACCCGTTCCAGGCCCGGGCCACCCCGCGCACGGCCGCCGCCGCCACCTCCTGCACCGGGGAGAGCACCGAGAACACCATGCGCTGGAGGAGCGAGGCCCCGCTCCCCCCGTCCACCTGGTGGCTGATCACGACCAGGTGGAGGAGAACGAGGCCCACCAGGATGAAGCCGTTCTTGCGCGCGTCGATGGTGAGCCCGGCCATGGCCGCCCCGTCAGTCCAGACTGATCTTCCTCAAGAGGTCGAAGTCGGAGAGCATCTTACCCGTACCCAGGACCACGCTGGAGAGGGGATCCTCGGCCACGGAAACGGGCAGCCCCGTCTCCTCGCGCAGGAGCTTGTCCAGGTTCTTGAGCAGGCTCCCCCCTCCGGTGAGGACGATCCCCCGATCCACGATGTCGGCGGAGAGCTCGGGGGGCGTGCGCTCGAGGGCCACTCGCACCGCGTTCACGATCAGGCTGATGGGCTCGGCCAGGGCCTCCCGGATCTCGGCGTCGGTGATGGTCAGGGTCTTGGGGATGCCCTCGATGAGGTCGCGGCCCTTGATCTCCATGGTCACCGGCTCGTCCAGGGGAAACGCGCTGCCGATCTCGAGCTTGATCTGCTCGGCCGTGCGCTCGCCGATGAGCAGGTTGTACTTCTTCTTGGTGTACTGGATGATGGCCTCGTCCATCTCGTTCCCCGCCACCCGCACCGACTTCGAGTACACGATCCCGGCCAGGGAGATGACGGCGATGTCGGTGGTTCCGCCCCCGATGTCCACCACCATGTTCCCGCTGGGCTCGGTTATGGGGAGGCCGGCCCCGATGGCGGCGGCCATGGCCTGGTCCACGAGATAGACCTCGGAGGCCTTGGCCTTGAGCGCGGAGTCCTTGACCGCCCGCTTCTCGACCTGGGTGACCTCGGAGGGGATGCCGATGATGATCCGCGGCCGCACGAGGGTGTTGCGGTTGTGGGCCCGCCGGATGAAGTAGCTGAGCATCTTCTCCGTGATCTCGAAGTCGGCGATGACCCCGTCCTTCATGGGACGGATGGCCACGATGTTGCCGGGGGTGCGGCCGAGCATGTCCTTGGCGTCCTTCCCCACCGCTTCCACCTTCCCGGTGACGCGGTTCACGGCCACGATGGATGGCTCCGAGACCACCACCCCCTTGCCCTTGGCGAAGACGAGGGTGTTGGCGGTGCCCAGGTCGATGGCGAGGTCGCTCGACAAGAAGCTCAAGTTGAAGAAAGAGCGCAAGTTCATGGTTCTCGATGGTTCTCCTGTTTGGGTTGCTGGGCCTTGCTAGACCGCCACCTCGATGCCGTTCTTGTCCCGCTCCTTCACCCGGTACATGGCCTGGTCCGCCTTCTGGATCAGCCCCTCGGGGGTGAGTGCGTGGTCGGGGTAGGAGGCAATCCCGAAGGACGCCGAGATGTGGGCGGAGAGGCCCTGGGAGGTCAGGAAGTTGTGCTCTTCGATGGCCTTCCGGAGCCGCTCCGCGATGACGAGGGCCCCCGAGGGGGGCGTCTCGGGCAGCACGACCACGAACTCGTCCCCCCCGTAGCGGGCCAGGATGTCGGACTCCCGGACGGCCAGGGCGAGGATGGTCCCCACCTCGGCCAGGGTGCCCGAGCCCGCGAGGTGGCCGTACTGGTCGTTGATCCCCTTGAAGCCGTCCAGGTCCAGGAAGATCACGCTGAGCGGGATGCCGTGCCGCTTGCAGCGCTTGATCTCGCGCCCGATGTACAGGTTCAGGTAGCGGGAATTGAAGAGCTTGGTCAAGTCGTCCGTGATCGTGAGCTGCTCCGTGCGCTGGAAGAGGATGGCGTTCTCGATCGCGATCGCGCAGGGCTCGACCAGGGTGAGGAGCACCTCGAGGTCGCTGTTGGTGAACCGCCCGCCCAGCCGGTTGATGATCTCCACCACCCCGATCGTGCGTCCCCGGGAGATGAGGGGGGCGCAGAGGATGGAGCGGGTCTCGAACTGGGTCTTGGTGTCGAACCGGCGGGAGAAGCGGGGGTCCTTGGCGGTGTCGTTCACGATGGCGGACTTTCCCGTCTGGGCCACCCAGCCCGCCACCCCCTCCCCCATCTTGACCCGGAAAGCGGAGACGTCCTTGCCCTTGGCCCCCAGGGCCAGCTCGAAAGCCAGCTCCTGCTTCTCCTCGTCCACCATCAGCATGGACCAGGCCTCGGAGGGGATGAGCTGCTGGATCTTGGCCATGATCAGCTCGATCACCTTCCGGGGCTCCAGGATGGAGTTGGCCGTCTTCACGATGTCGCTCAAGATGGCCAGGCGCTGGGCCGTCTTCTTGAGGGCGAGGCCGAGATCGCGGGGCCCGGCGGGATTCCCCCGCGGGCCCGCGGACTCCAGGCTGGCGAGCACGGCCGCCGCCGGGGGGTCGCCCGCCCGCCAGCAGAGGAGCTGGAAGTCGAGGCCCAGGCGGGAGGCCTCGCGCAGGGCGCGGCCGCTCGGGGCCAGGCAGAGGCCCCCCACCGGCTTTTTGGGAAGGGCGCGCCGGACCGCGCGCACCGCGGCCGGGCGCGAACGCGGCCCCACTTCGATGAGAGCCCCGTCGAAGCCGCGCAGCGCCGGAACCCCCGCCCCCCGGGCGGGGAGGGGGAAGAACTCGTAGGCCAGGCCCCGGGTGGGCGCGGGCTTCAGCTTGCGCCGGAGCGCGGAGCCGCCGAAGACCGCAACCCGCGCCATCGCTAGAACGGCACCACAAGGGGTCGCTTCTGCTCGTTGACCCCGCCATTGATCCCGGTCGCCCGGAAGACCACCAGCTGCTTGCCGCCCTCCAGGGTGATGAACTCGTTGAAGGAACCGTCCGTCTGGACGTCCACGCGCTGGCCGTTCACGGTCAGGGAGGCGCCCGGCTCCGTCTTCCCCTTCACCTGGAGGATGTTCCCGCGTGGCTCCAGGGGATCGATGATGAGGGGCGGGGGCGGTCCCCCCGCGGGCACCCCCGTGGGCCGCGTCACCGAGAAGCGGGAGAACTCGGAGAAGCTGCCCTCCACGCTGTCCTTGTCCAGCGCCGCCACCTTCCAATAGTAGGTCCCCACGTCCAGGCCCCGGAGCTCCATGGAGCCGCTCTGCCAGTTCTTGCGATCCACCACCGGCCGGCTGAAGCCGGGCCCGTAGTCGAGCTGCACGTGGTAGGAGACCGCCCCCGCCACCGCTTTCCAGGCCAGGAGGGTGGTGGCGGAGGGGGGATTCGGATAGCGGATGTCGGCCTGGTCGGGAGGGGCGAGCAGGATGGGGATGCCGGGCAGCGTGATCTTGGGCCCGAGCTTGCCCCCCGCGTCCACCTTCACTCCCGTGTTCGCGGCCAGGTCGATCTTCTCGCCCGTGCGGCTCTCCGCCCGCGCCGTCCCCCGGAAGATCTTGATCCCGCTGTCGCCCGACTCCTGGACGAGGATGTTGCCCGCGGAATCGTCTCCCGCCGTCGTGCGCACGGTGGGAGTGGAGAATACGGCCGCGCTTCCGGGCACGTTCCGGGTCACGGTCTGGAAGTTCACCTCCCCGGAGGAGATCCTGGCCGCCACCACTCGCCTCTTGGAGGCCGGATCCTCGGAGGTTTCCTCGATGGCGAGGAGGCTATCCGCGCGCACATGGAAGACGGTGCCGTCGAAGAAGCGGATCTCGGCCGAGGCCCCGGAGCCGGTGCGCACGAGGTCGGCCTTGTTGAGGACGATGGTCTTGTCCGCGCTCACCCACTGGAGAGTGCCCGCCACCCGGACCTGGACGCTGCCGTCGATGCTCGTGAAGCGGGCGGAGGTGGAAACCGGGGGCACGCTGGTGACGGGGGTGGGAGGGTTCCGGGAGTAGTAGAAGTAGCCCGCGCCGCCCGCGACCGCGATCAGCACGCCGGCCGCAATGTAGATGCTCCGGTAGGAGACCGTGAACCAGTCGATGAGGTCGTCTTTGGGGCGGGACGGCTTACCCTTGTCTGGCGCCATGCAGGCGGCCGGCGGGTCGCTTGAAGTGGCTCCCCCGGCTCCTCAAATTCCTTTAGCCCAAGTGACTTAGGGCGGGGCAAGAGTATAGTGCAACCCGACAGTACGCGCAAAGACCCGCCCCCGCTGGTTGCGGGGCGATACCCTCGATAATATGATCGAGGTTTCTGGATATTCCCCCGCGGGGATCCTGAAAACGGAGACGCCATGGTTCTTGGCTTCATGAGACGTTACTTGTGGTTCTTCAAGTGGTTCCTGGTCATCGTCGTGGCGTCCTTCATCTGGTTCTACATCCCGGCCTTGACGGGAAGCGGGATCGACCGCGGCACCCCCGGCGAGGTCCTGGCCAAGGTGGGCGGGCTGCCCATCACGGTCGGGGAGTACCAGAAGACCTACCAGCGTCAGCGCGAGTTCTACTCGCGCCTCTATCAAGGGCGGCTCGACCCCGCCGCCCTGCGCCGGCTGGGCCTGGAAGAGCAGACCTTCGACAGCCTGGTCCTCGATCGGGTGACGCGTTTGGAGGCGAAGCGGCTGGGCCTCTCCGTGCCCGACGAGGCTCTGGCCAAGACCATCGCCTCCTCCCCGGAGTTCCAGGAGAACGGGCGCTTCCTGGGCGGGGAGGAGATCCGGCGGACGCTCGATCTCAAGGGCGTGAGCGTCGAGGAGTTCGAGGAGTCGCTCCGAAGCTCGCTGCTCCGGGAGAAGCTCGAGGCGCTGGTGACGGACGGGGTGGGGGTGACGGACAAGGAGCTGGAGCGGGAGTTCCGCCGCCGGAACGAGCAGATCAAAGCGGAGTATGTGCTGGTGGACGCCGCCCGCTTCCGCCCCCAGGTGGAGGTGGACGGGGAGCAAGTGAAGGCCCGCTTCGAGGCCAAGCGAGAGTCCTACCGCTTCCCCGAGCGGCGGGTGGTGTCCTACATCCTGCTCGACGGGGAGGCGCTGCGACCGCAGGTCACGGTCACGGAGCGGGATCTCGGTCTCTACTACCAGGACCACCGCGACGAGTTCAAGCAGGAGGAGGAGACCTGCGCCCACCACATCCTGATCAAGGTGAAGTCGGCCCCGGGGGCCAAGGAGGGCCATTCCGACGCGGAGGCGCGCAAGATCGCGGAGGGCGTCCGGGAACGCCTCACCGCAGGAGAGACGTTCGAAGCCTTGGCCAAGAAGACCTCCGAGGACCCCGGCTCCGGCCCCACGGGCGGAGACCTGGGCTGCTTCGGGCGCGGGCGCATGGTCCCTGCTTTCGAGGCCGCCGCCTTCCAATTGGAGGTGGGCCAGACCTCCGATCTCGTGAAGACCCCGTTCGGCTACCACATCATCCGCGTGACCTCGCGGAAAGAGGAGACCGTTCTCCCCCTGGCCCAGGTGAAAGAGCGCGTCCGGCAGATCCTGACCAGCCAGCGCGTGGAGGCCCTCGCCTCCCAGAAGGCGGAGGCCATCGCGGGCACCCTGGCCCGGGGAAAGAGCCTGGAGGTGGCGGCCCGCGAGCAGGCCTTGACCGTGCTAAAGAGCGCTCCCTTCGCGCAGGGAGAGACCCCGGACCCGCTCGCCTCCCCCTCCCTCTCCGCCCGCGTTTTCGAGATGAAGGTGGGAGACATCGAGAAGGAAGGCTTCGCGCTCCCCCGGGGCGCCGCCTTCATCGCCCTCGCCGAGGTGCAGCCCTCCCGGCTTCCCGAGCTCAAGGAGGTGGAGGCCAAGGTGAAGGCCGACCTCATCGAGGAGAAGGCCCTGGAGAAGGCCCGGCTCCTGGCCGCGGAGATCAAGGCCAAGGCCGCGGGCGCGGGCCTGGAGAAGGCGGCGGTGGCGGCCGGGCTCGTGCGCAAGGAGACACCCTCCCTGACCGGCCGCGGCATGCCGCTGGGGGACCTCGGCTCGGGGGCGGCCCTGGACGAGGTGGCCTTCGCGCTGCCCGAGAAGACGCTCTCCGACCCCGTCCGCGTGGGCGCGGGCTACGCCGTCGTGCGCGTTCTCGAGAAGAAGGCCTTCGACCCCGCGGCTTTCAAGGAGCAAAGAGCGTCCCTGGACGAGTCCCTGCGGCAGGACAAGCGCAACCAGCTCTTCCAGGACTACATGGCCCAGGCCCGGCTGCGCTTCCCGTTGGAGCGCCGGGGCGAAGCCTTCAAGCGGGTGGTGCTAGGCCAGGGGGGCTAGAGCCGGTAGAATAGGCCTGAGCCCATGCACGTCGAGATCCGCCAGTCGGGCGACATCGTGATCGTCGATCTGAAGGGAAAGCTCTCGGCGGGGCTCGGCGACCAGATCCTCCGGGACACCATCGACGAGCTCCTGGCCGAGGACAAGCGGAAGATCCTGCTCAACCTCTCCGAGGTCTCGTTCCTGGACAGCGCGGGCGTGGGGGAGCTGGTGGCGGGCCTGCGCACCGCCCGGCGCTTCGGAGCGGAGCTGAAGCTCCTGAACCAGAGCGCGCGCGTCCACTCCACCCTCTACATGGCCCGGCTGCTCCCGATCTTCGAGGTCTACGCCGAGGAGACGGAGGCCCTGAAAGGCTTCGGCCCCAACTGAGGCCCGCGGGGGTCACTCCTCGTCTTCGTCGGCCAGCCTCACATTGACGGGATCCAGGGAAACGACCTTCAGCTCGATCGAGCACTGCGGGCAGGATGTGTTCTCTCCCACGTCCAGATCGTAGCCGTCCAACTCCAGGTCCGACTCGCATTCCGGGCAGCGGGTCATGATTGTGGGCGTCCTCGCTTCGGGATTTTGACGTCGTAAAAGCCGCCTCGCGCGGAACCAAGTCCGCGCCCTACCTCCCCCTCGTCACCACGTAGCGGGCCAAGTCCCGGAGGGGCTGGGCCCGGGGGCCGAAGCCCGCGAGGGCCTCCTGGGCGGCCCCGATCAGTTCGCGCGCGAGGTCGCGGGCCCCCTCTACCCCCGAAAAAGACACGAACGTGGTCTTCTTCAGGTCCTTCCCCACGTCCTTGCCGGCTTCCGCCTCCGCCCCCCCGACGTCGATCAGGTCGTCCACGATCTGGAAGGCCAGGCCCAGGTTCTTGGCGTAGCTGATGAAGGCCGCGCGCTCCCCGGGCCGGGCGGCCAGGGCCCCCAGGGCCGCCGCCGCCGTGAAGAGGGCCCCCGTCTTGCGGCTGTGGATGAACTCGAGGGTGGGAAAGTCGATGATGCGGTCGGTTCCCGCCAGGTCCTGGGCCTGACCCGCGATCATGCCCTCGAGGCCCACGGCCAGGGAGAGATCCCGGGCCACCGCGGCCCGCGTTTCCGCCCCCGGCCCCCCCGGCCAGCCCTCGGCCAGGATGGCGAAGGCACGGTTCTGGAGGGCGAAGGCGGCCAGGATGGCGGTGGCCTCTCCATGGACGACGTGGCAGGCGGGGCGGCCGCGCCGGGACGTCGCATCGTCCATGCAGGGCAGGTCGTCCAGGATCAGGCTGGCGGTGTGGACCATCTCGATCGCACAGGCCGGGGGCAGGACCTGCTCGACGTCGCTGCGGAGCACGTCCGCCACGAGCAGGGACAGAATGGGGCGCAGACGCTTGGCGGGGGCGAAGAGGCTGTGCTCGATGGCGGCCGCCACTCCGGGTGCGTGGCCCCCCTGGTGGAGCCGGCGCAGCGCCGCTTCCACTTGAAGCCGCCGCGCCTCCAGGGCGGCTTCGAGGACGACGAATTCCGAGATCGCGGAGCCGGCCATGCGTGCGCCTGCTCAGAGCGCGGAGAGCGCCTCCAAGACCTGCTCCTGGTGGCCATCCACCCGCACCCTGGGAAAGACCTTGCGCACCACTCCTTCTCCGTCAATGACGAATGTGGAACGGATCATTCCCTGCACCTTTTTCCCGTACATCAGCTTCTCGCCGAAGGCCCCGTACTTCTTGGCCACCGCGCGGTCGGTGTCGGCGAGGAGCGGGAAGTTCAGCCGGTACTTGCTCTTGAACTTTTGGTGGGAGGGGAGGGCGTCGCCAGAGACCCCGAGCACCACCGCCCCCTTCTTCTTGAAGGCGGGCTGGGCGTCGCGGAAACCGCAAGCCTCCCGCGTGCAGCCGGGGGTGTCGTCCTTGGGGTAGAAGTAGAGAACGACGGTCTTGCCATGCAGGTCGGAGAGGCTTAGCTCTCCTCCCTCCGAGGAGGCGAGCCGAAAGTCCGGCGCTTTCCGCCCTTCCTTGATCATGTCCTCCCGCTTTCCCGCGCCTTGGGCGGCATCTTACCCCCCGGCCTCTGCGCCTGCCAAGCCCGGGCCCGCCCGGCGCCGGCCGCGACTCTCCGGCGCGACCCTCCAGGAGCCCGCCCGAAGGCCCGGGAGCCGAGAAAACCCCGCCCCGTCTGCCCAGAACGGCACGTCGCGGACGCCGACTCCGAGGTAAGATCCGCTCCGTGGACTATCGCGAGGCGGGCGTCGACATCACGGCCGCGGACGCGGCCAAAGCCCGCATCAAGACCCTGGCCCGGGGGACCTTCAACCCCTCCGTCTTGTCCGAGATCGGGTCCTTCGGCGGCATGTTCCGGCCGGACCTCGCGCGCTACCAAGAGCCGGTGCTGGTGGCGTCGACGGACGGGGTGGGGACGAAGATCCAGGTGGCCCGGGCCGCGGGCGTCCACGACACCGTGGGCTACGACCTCGTGGCCCACTGCGTGAACGACATCCTGGTCCAGGGAGCCCTTCCCCTCTTCTTCCTCGACTACATCGCCCTGGGGACGATGGACCCGGAGCGGGTGGAGGCGATCGTGAAGGGCTTCGTCCGCGGCTGTGCCGAGTTCGGCTGCCCCCTGCTGGGGGGCGAGACCGCGGAGATGCCGGGCACCTACGCCCCTGGAGACTACGACCTGGCCGGCTTCATCGTGGGGGTGGTGGAGAGGAGCCGAGCCCTGACCGGCGCGCGGGTGCGGGAGGGTGACACCCTGCTCGGGCTGCCCTCGGCCGGACTCCACACCAACGGCTACTCCCTCGCCCGCAAGGTCCTCTTCGAGCGGCTCGGCCACCAGGTGCAGACGCGCCTCCCCGAGCTGGGGACGAGCGTGGGGGAGGCCCTGCTCGCTCCCCATCGCGGGTACCTGGCCGCGCTGGAGCCGCTCTTGGAACGGGACAAGATCCACGCTCTCGCCCACATCACGGGGGGCGGCTTTCCCGGCAACATTCCGCGCGTGCTGCCCGCCGGCCTAGGGGCGCGGGTTCGCCTGGGCTCCTGGGAGGTGCCTCCCCTCTTCCGCCTCATCCAGGAGGGTGGGGGCGTGCCCGAGGAGGAGATGCTCCGCACCTTCAACATGGGCATCGGCATGGTGGTGGTGGTGGGCCCCGACGATCTCCACGACGTCGCGCACTCCCTCGAGCGACGGGGCGAGACGACCTTCGTGATCGGCTCCGTGATCCGGGGGTCGGGGGTCGCCTTCGAGTGAAGAGGGTCGGCGTGCTCGTGAGCGGCCGCGGCTCCAACCTCCAGGCCTTGATCGACGCCGCGCGCGCGGGGGCCCTGGGGGGCGAGGTAGCGGTGGTGATCTCCAATGTCGCCTCCGCCCCCGCCCTGGAGCGCGCGCGGAAAGCCGGCATCCCCGCGCTCTTCCGGGACCACCGCGAGCGGGCGCGCGAAGCCTTCGACGCCGAGCTGGCCGAGATCCTGCGCGGGCACGCGGTGGATCTTGTTTGCCTCGGCGGCTACATGCGCCTGCTCTCGCCCGGCTTCATCCGCGCCTTCCCGGGGCGGGTGGTGAACGTGCATCCCTCGCTCCTTCCCGCCTTCCCGGGCCGGGAGGCCCAGCGGCAGGCCTTTGAGCACGGGGTGAAGGTCACGGGGGCCACCGTCCATCTCGTCGACGAGGGTCTGGACTCGGGGCCCATCCTGCTCCAGGAGGCGGTGCCGGTGCTCGCCTCCGACTCCGTGGAGGACCTCTCCGCCCGCATCCTTGAGGCCGAGCACCGCATCTACCCGCGGGCGGTCGGAGTCCTGCTCGGGG
>Ga0210384_10003109_pt1 | contig 19546 bp, 18 predicted proteins | sample IncBWH2MmetaG_FD_160574 | JGI IMG/M metagenome (GOLD analysis project Ga0210384, IMG submission 160574) | Forest soil microbial communities from Barre Woods Harvard Forest LTER site, Petersham, Massachusetts, United States - Inc-BW-H-2-M | ecosystem: Environmental > Terrestrial > Soil >...
AAAGAGCCAGCAAATCACAGACAGGGTGGAACAACTCGGCAATTTCGCTCTTGAAGCAGCCAACGCAGAGAACTGGCCGCAGGCATTCCAACAGATGACGGAGGCGCTCGAGTTGTGCGGAAACTGCGCGCAGAGCGCACATCTTCACCACAATCTCGGCTTGTTCTACGGCAAAACTGGAAAGGTGGAAGAGGCCAAGAAGGAGTTGCAAACGGCAATTGCGCTTGATCCAAATGATGCGGATGCCCAAAGAGCTCTGATCATGTTCCAGAACGTGCGGACGGCACAGGCACAGCAACAGTGAATATGTGATGACAGGGATGCCTTGTTTTCCAATTGTCGGAGGAATGTTTTTCTGAAAGCTGAACTCAACGGATTTCGTCTCGACGGCAAAGTGGCCGTAGTTACCGGTGGCGCCAGTGGAATCGGGCGGGCCATTGCGGAGAGATTTTCTGCGAGCGGAGCCTGCGTTCGAATCCTGGACATTGATCAGGCCGCCGCTGAGGCCCTGGCTGGTGAAATCGTCGCTCTGGGACGCAACGCCAAAGCTTATCGCTGCGACGTCTCCGACCGCGAGAATGTGAAGGCCGTTTTCGGAGATATCTTCCAGCGCGACCGAATCCACATCCTGGTAAACAACGCCGGGATTGCCCATGTGGGTAACCTCGAAACGACTTCGGAGCAGGACTTTGAAAGGGTCTATTGCGTAAATATTAAGGGTATCTACAACTGCATGTACGCCTCCATTGGCCACCTCAAAGACAACGGCGGAGGCGTGATTTTGAACATGGCCTCGATTGCTGGCACTGCGGGACTTTCCGACCGCTTTGCGTACTCCATGAGTAAAGGCGCCGTGATCGCAATGACCTACTCGGTTGCCAAGGATTATCTGGCTCATAACATTCGCTGCAATTGTATTTCGCCCGCGCGAGTACACACTCCATTCGTGGACGGTTACCTCCGGCGCAATTACCCGGGAAGAGAAAAGGAGATGTTCGAAAAATTGGCGCAGTCGCAGCCCATCGGCCGGATGGCTCAACCCAGCGAGGTAGCAGCGCTGGCCTTATTTCTATGCTCGGACGAGGCTACTTTCATCACCGGAACGGACTATCCCATTGACGGAGGTTTCTTCAATCTTCGCGGCTAACCAGCATCGGTTTTCTCGCGAAACTGGGTCCAAGGTCGCGTCTCGCGCAGGTTCGGTTTCTCATAGGGTTCTCTTCGGACCCGGAGCCTGACGTTCATGGACCTGCAACTGCGGGAGAAAGTCGTAATTGTTACCGGAGGCGCCAGCGGGATCGGCGCTGCCATCACACGCGCGTTCGGGAAAGAAGGTGCCGTCCCGGTGGTTCTGGACCGGGACACCGAGGCAGGAGAGCGGTTTCAAGCCGAGTTGCGCAGCCAGAGTATCACGGCGCACTTTTTGTCGGCCGAGCTTTCCGTTCCCGAAAATTGTCAGGCTGCGGTTGCACAAACGGTGGAGAGACTCGGCCGAGTCGACGCGCTGGTAAACAACGCCGGCGTCAACGACGGCGTTGGTCTGGCTAAGGGAAGTCCCGATCAGTTCGTGGCGTCCTTGCAGCGAAATCTGCTGCACTATTACAACATGGCGCACTATGCTCTCCCACATCTAAAGAACTCGCGTGGAGCCATCGTCAACATCAGCTCAAAGACGGCGGTAACTGGTCAGGGTGGAACGTCCGGATACGTGGCGGCGAAAGGGGCCATCCTTGGCCTCACTCGGGAATGGGCCGCCGAATTGCTGCCCTGCGGCATTCGCGTCAATGCAGTTGTGCCGGCGGAAGTCATCACACCGTTGTACGAGCGCTGGCTCAAGAACTTCCCCGATCCGGAACAGAAATTGAAAAGCATTCTGGCCAAAATTCCTTTGGAAAACCGCGCCACCACGCCGGAAGAGATTGCGGCCATGGTCGTCTTCCTGGTATCGCCCCAGGCAGGGCATATCACTGGGCAGCATTTGTTTGTGGATGGCGGGTACGTGCATCTGGACCGGGCATTAACATGACAAACAATACAAAACCTACTTCTGCGCCGCTTACCGAGGGGCAATACGTGTTGCCGCTGATCCTCGTAACGAGCCTCTTTTTTCTGTGGGCGTTAGGGGTCAATCTCAACGACATCCTGATTCCTCATCTGAAGAAGGCATTTGGCCTGACAGATTTTCAATCGTCCCTGATTCAGACGGCATTTTTCGGCGGCTATTTCCTGGCAGCAATGCCCGCCGGCTGGCTGATGGAGAAGATCGGATACCGGAAAGGCATACTGGTCGGCCTGTTCACTTGCGCGACGGGCGCGCTACTATTTATTCCCGCCGCCTCAATCAGAGTATATGGATTTTTTCTGTTTGCCTTGTTCGTGATGGCATGCGGCCAAGGCGTTCTGGAAGTCGCGGCAAATCCTTATGTGACTCTCCTCGGGCCTCCGGAAAGCTCTGAACGGCGCTTGAACCTGGCGCAGTCCTTCAATGCCGTGGGCGCCGTCGTGACTCCGATCATTGGCGCCGCTTTTATTCTCTCTGGCATCGAACACACCCGCGCACAGACCGCGGCCATGAGCTCAGCGCAGCTGCAGGCCTATCGCGCCGCCGAGGCCAGCACAGTAAAAGTCCCTTATCTGGTGATTGCCGGAATCTTTTTGACAGTAGCGGCCATGATCTATTTCGCGCATCTGCCAGAAATCCAAGAACAGAATGGAGAGCAGGAACCAGAGTCTCTCGCTAGTGGCTTACGGGGTATCCGCCGTCACGGACATTTGGTGAAGGGTGTGCTTGCGCAGTTTTTCTATGTTGGCGCCCAGGTCGGCGTAGCCAGTTTCGTTATCCGTTTTGCCCAGTTCAGCATGCCCGGAACTCCTGAAAAGAGCGCCGCGAACTACTTGAAGCTGCATCTGCTCGGGTTCATGCTGGGGAGATTCATCGGCTCGTATGTGATGAAGCGCGTCCCGGCCGCCAAATTGCTTTCGCTGTTCGGGCTCGGATCATTGACCTGCCTAACGCTGATTTTGTTTGGGCCTGGAGCCGCTTCTGTCTGGGCCATTGTAGTAATCGGATTCTTCCATTCGATCATGTTTCCCACCATCTTCGCGCTAAGTTTGAAGCATCTTGGACCGTACACTAAGCTGGGCTCGTCCCTACTGGTAATGTCCATTATCGGTGGCGCGATCTTCCCCGCCTTGATGGGATACATCTCAGACCGAACCAATATCCGTGATGCCTTTGTGGTTCCGCTGCTATGCCACGTTTATGTGCTTTACTTCGCGACGCGAGGCTACAGGCCGGAGGCGGTGGATACGACACAAACTAGCAGAGTTGTCGTTCCTGCATAATCGTCTCTTCTTGCCCATTGATTGCCGATTACGCACCGCCCACTAAATCCTTCCTCCTGACGACTGCAGCACCGTCTTCAGCATGGCTTCTATCCCATTCCATGTGATCTGGACTCCAATGCATAAAAGTACGAAGGCAATGACGCGTAGAATGCCGTGCGCTGTCTGAGGTGAAATTCGTTGGGTAATTCTCGGCGCATAACCGTAGCTCAGAAAGACCAGTACGCTCAAAGCCACAACGGCGAGCAGGATTCCGACGTGAGCCATGGCATTGGGAAGCACGCCCTTGACCGAGGCATGCGCGCTCAGCGTCAACATGACGACAACACAGCCCGGACCGGCGGTGACCGGAAAGGTGAACGGATAGAAAATCTTCTCCTCCAGGGTTCCAAGAGTGGCGGCGACCTCTGCCTGCGCCGGCCGAACGTTGGCGGCCGGTTGATTGAGCAGATCCCATCCCATGGCGGCGAGCACAAGTCCTCCAGCGACTTGCACTACCGGAAGTGAAATTCCAAAGAAGGAAAGCAGCGCTGTACCTACCAACTCCACCACCACCAGGAAGAGCGTCGTTCTAACTGCAATCTGGCGGGCCAGATCGCGGAAAACGGACGCGGGCGCATCTCCCACCAAGCCCAAAAATACTAGTGCAGATCCCAAAGGGTTGACCACCGGCAGCAGCGCGCTGAAGGCAAGAGCGAAAAATTTGATAAGCAGAGTTAGGCTTGCCATGGCGGGCAATAGCATAGCATCGCCGAAATCATGTTTCGGGCCCTCGGAAACTGGTGGTCAAGCCTTTGTGGTCTTTTCTAAATGTCCGTTCTGGGCTCTGTATGCCGCTTTAAATACCAGCACGGAGGGTATCCGAAGTGTGGAAATAGAGCCTGAACGCAGGTCTGCGCCGCTGGCGGATTGAAAATGAACTCGGTCTTGCCACTCTTCTCCTGGACCGCGTCATAGGGCTGCACCGTGACCGTACCAAACTGCTCCCTGTTCCCTGGAATGCGGTACCGTACTGAGAGATAGTCCCCGGCGTATACGATTGCCAGCAATCCCACTAAGGACGCGATAGCTAGCCCTAGCGCGCGTCTCAGGACTCGTTCTAAGTCCTCACGAGAAATCGCCGTCATCAGCAGCCGTGCCTCCGGTGTGGGTCCACGGAGTCTTCAATGTTCACGGCGCCAATCACGAAATGAGCGTAAGAAGTATGCCGTAACTGACAACTGCGAACTGACAACCAGGAACTGACTTTCCCCTCTTTTTGTTCTTCTGACCGGTTCATTCTGTTTTCACACAATTCTCTCGGCCTGGGTCACTTCGTCCTACTGCAGCTCGATCGAAATAATCTCTCCGCTGTCTTCTGTTGTTTCGCGGTAATTCACTGCCACCTTCTGATTGGTCCACTCGCAGGAAAACTTGTCGGCCCCGATGACGATCACTAGCGCGTGGTCCCGGGCATGCAATTTCAAAGTCTTTGCGCCGGACACTACGGTCAACACAGCCTCTGGTGACGCTGAGCAATCCACCGCCTCCAATTTCCCCCTGATAAACTCTGCTGGACTCTGCGTGATTTCCGCAGCCGACCTACTTGCTCCAGCGGCATAAGGATCAGCACGCTCTCGGCGAATGAATTCGGCTGCCGTGCCCGCCGTCCCCAAACGCGCGTCAACCGGCACCCCCGCGAGGGATGCCCGCTTTATTTCCCGGACCGCCATCAGCTCCTTCTCCGCTTGCTCGGCAATCTCTTGGTCATGCGCCTTGCAGAGCTCTTCTAGAGCGGCAATCGACTCGTCATACTTGCCGTCCACCATGTACAGTTGGGCCAGGTTCAAGAGATAGCGCTCATTCCGAGGATTCAAGTCGACCGCCTTCAGAATAGTCTGCAGTGCCTGGTCTTTCTTGCCCAGCGAGGCGTAGGTTAAGGCCAGCAGACGGTAGGCGTCGGCGTATTCCGGATCAAGTGCTACCGCCTTTTCTAGTTGCTCCTTAACCACCCTCAATCGCTCGCGGTCACTACTAAGGCCAGGCCCACCACCCTCGCTTTGCGCCAGCAGCGCCGAGTAGTAAAGCAGTCGCGGATCGTCCGAGTCATGCTTGAGGGCCATTGAAAAGCATTCCGCCGCTTGTTGATATTGATGTTTAATGAGGTAGGCGTAACCCAATCCGCGCAGTGCTGCGGCATTTTCTGGCTCAACCTTAAGTACCCCTTTGAACTCGGCCACCGCCTTGCCTTGGTAGTCGGCGGAATGAACGTGAACGTCAGCTAATACGGCTTGCACGTCCGTTATTGCCAATCGTCTTACCACATATTTTGAGCCGTCCGTTACGCTATCCACAGAAACGCGATACCTTCGGAGTTGGTCTCGGCTCAAATAGTCCCGCAACCTGTTGTTCAGATACAAAGCGCTCATACCAAAAGCTTGCCGGATGGATTCCTCTATTCCCATCCCGCGCTCTGCCAGTGCGAAATACAGCGGCACCTTCCGCAGGCCCCGCTGATCGTATAAGTAGTGCACCAGCAACCATGACTCGGCATAAAACAATGACTGACGGTCCCCATTTTCGCTGTAGATGCTGGAATTCTGTCGCACCCGAAACAGGTCGGCAACATCCATCAGGCTGTTTTTCTGCAGGAAGTGCCAATCATTCTCCACGGGCAACCCAATTTCAGCCTCTTTGCCCTTAACCTTAATGCTGGAGAAAAACTCGGCGAATCCTTCATCGAACCAGGGCTGAGACTGGGGGCCGGTGTTGCCATTCAGCAGTAGGTGAGCATATTCGTGGAACACTACCTGCCACGGATCATCAACCGCCATATCCAGGATGATGAAGCAGCGATCGTTGCTGCCCTCGAACAAACCCGCAACCTGCACCGGCTTTCCTTGCCACAAGGGCACGAACCGTCGCATTTGGTTCCCGTCACGAAAGGCCACGATCTGGAGTGGCACGGGAATCGTGACCTTCGTCCTGCCCATGAGCGCCCCGAAGACCGCTCGCATCTGTTCGAAGCGCAAAGCCGTTTCTCGACCCCGCCTCTCGCCAGCATCGGTGACCACGGAGAAATGCGGCGACCGAACTTCCACCCACTCCGGATCATTGCCAAAAGCAGGCAGAGCCATGCCTACCAGGACGAACAAGACGTGCCACCTACGCCCTAACCTAGAAGCCATCCACGCACCCAGCTAAGGTAGCTATCGTATAACACTCAGGAGTTCGACCAGCGCTTCGCTAACTTTCCGTCCCCAATGTCGTCCCAGCTAATTGACGTATCTCAGGAGGAAACCATCGTGCGTAACCAACTGCCGATCGCGCTCCTTGTCTTGTTCTTTACCTTATCCGTTCCCGCACAGACCTCGCCTCCTCCCGCACGCGAGCACTTTGCCCATGCAGATGTCCTCTACGACTGGGTCACCAATCATCGCGGCGAAAAGCTACGCACTTTCATCACCCGTCCGCACGACACTGCCGGAAAGGTTCCGGTTATTTTCTTCGTGGGATGGCTGAGCTGCGACAGCATGGAATATCCCGACCCCGCCACTCGCGACGGTTTCGGCATCCTGATACGCCGCCTTATCGATGAATCCGGCTACACCACGGTGCGCATGGACAAACCGGGAGTGGGTGAAAGCCAGGGCAAATGCGAAAAGGCCGACTTTCTGAGCGAAATGGAAGGCTGGCAAGCCGCCTTCGATTCTATGTCCAAGTACGACTTCATCGATCCGGGCCGTGTCTTTGTCTTCGGTCTGAGCAACGGCGGAGGGTTCTCTCCTCTTGCTGCCCGCGATCATCCGGTCCGCGGTTACATCTCTGGCGGATCTTGGGGACGCACCTGGTACGAGCACATGCTCGATCTCGAACGCCGTCGTTTGATGGAAGCCGGCAAATCACCGGCTGAAGTAAATACGTGGGTGAAGGCTTTCACTGATTTTTACAATTTGTACCTGATGAAAGGAATGACTCCGGGCCAGGTTATTGCCCAGCATCCCGAGTGGAAAGATCTTTGGTACGACTCTCCCGACGGCCAATACGGCCGCCCCGCCGCGTTCTATCAGCAACTGCAGGCTCTAAACTTGGGCGAGGCCTGGCAGAAGGTAACCGCTCCAGTACTGGTAATTCGCGGCACCGGTGACAACATCATGAACCGATCCGACAGTGAGGCCATCGTGCGGATCGTCAACCAGGTCCATCCCGAGCACGCCCGCTACCTCCAAATTGAAGGCATGACCCACGGCTTCACCATAGACGGCAAGTTCTATGACGAACTGCTGCCGACTGTCACGAATTGGATGAAGGAACAACTAGGAGCAAAGTAGTGATCATCCGCACCAAAGTGGGGCGATTCACGATCCTTGTAATAGCGGTGGGGTTGCCCCCCATAATACGACTAGTCAGACTAGTCTATGCCTAAAACAAAACCAACCTCGAAAACCAGTGCCGCGGCCGCGCCGCACTGGCAGCTTCAGACCGCAAAGGCCCGGTTCAGCGAGGTGTTTCGTCGTACTCGTTCCGAAGGTCCACAATACGTCACTCGCCAGGGCAAAGAAGCAGTTGTGATTCTCCCCGCCGAAGAATTTGAGCGACTGGCAGGGCGGACTCGTCAGCCTCGCAGCCTGGTGAGATTTTTCGCAGAATCGCCGTTGGCCGGTGCGGCGGTGGACCTGGAACGTAAACCAGATTACGGCCGGGAGATTAAACTGTGAGCCGCGGCTTCCTGCTCGATGCCAACATCATCTCTGAACTGGTCAAAGCCAAGCCCAGCCCCAGCCTAACTAAATGGATTAACTCCACCGACGAAAGCCTGCTCGACCTTAGTGTTCTTACCTTAGGCGAAATTCGCAAAGGCATCACTTCCTTGCCCGATGCCACGCGTCGAGTGGCGCTCGAAGCCTGGCTCAACCACGATTTGGCGCTCCGCTTTTCCGGCCGTGTGCTCTCCATCGACCATCCTTGCCGACCGCTGGGGAAGAATTGCAGGGAGTGTTGCCGCTCGGAAGTCGCCTTTGCCTGTCATCGACGGGCTGCTCGCCGCCACAGCGCTGCACCACGAGCTTATCCTTGTAACGCGAGACACCACGCACGTTACTATCAGCGGCGTTTCCGCCTTCAACCCTTGGACTACGTAAGGGGGCAACAGAAGGAAGCTGCTAACTTACACCACAAAGTATTTCGCCCCGGGATGGTGCACCACGATCGCTGACGTGGACTGCTCCGGATCCAGCAGGAAGCCGCTGGTCAGCCGCACTCCGACGTTCTCTTCCGGCTTCAGTAGCGCAAATAACTTGGTCTGATCTTCCAGGTTCGGACACGCTGGATATCCAAACGAATACCGCGAACCACGATACTTCTGATGGAACAAATCCCGGATATGCGGCGAGTCTTCTCCCGCAATGCCCAACTCCTCGCGCATTTTCTTGTGCAGATACTCCGCCAGGGCCTCGGCTGTTTCCACGCTCAGCCCGTGCAGATAGAGATAACGCGTGTACTCTCCCCCCTCGAATAGCCGCTGCGTTTCCGTGGACGCCTTTGCCCCCATGGTCACCAGGGACAGCCCAATCACATCCATTTTCCCTGACGGCTTACCATCGACATTCTTGGGTGCGAAGAAATCCGAGATACACAGCTTCCGCCCTTCCCTCTGCCGTGGAAACGTGAACCTTAGAATCTCCTTCGCGCCCGATGTAGGCGCGGGCGTCCCCGCCCGTGCATCCTCCGGCTCATACACCACCACATCATTCCCTTCGCTTTGCGCTGGGAAGTATCCATACACTGCTTTCGGCTCAAAAACTCCACTGGCAATGATCTCTTCTTCCAACTGCTTTTTGATCGGACGAAATTTCTGCTCCACTAACCGCAGGTAATCTTCCTGCGACGCCGTCTTCAACTGCCACTGGTTCTTGAACAGCGCGGTTTCATTGATGTAAGGGAACAGCTCTCGTAAATCGAAACCTTTCCTCACCCGAACGCCCCAGAACGGAGGCGTCGGAATATTCGGCGCATCGCTCACTACTGGACTTCGTTGCGCGAACACCGGACCAGTTTCTTCGTCCACCGCGAGAGCCTTGGCGTACTCTTTCACCGTGCGACCTTCCTCTAGCCGCGTTTGCCGTTTTCCGTCCACAGTAGCCAGGTCTTCCATGATGTGCAGCCCGGCAAAGGCGTCGTCGGCGTAGAAAACGGCATTCGCATACTCCCGGCGCAGGTCGTCTTCCACATATTTGCGCGTCAACGCCGCCCCGCCGCAGATCACCGGGAACTCGAGTTTCTGCCGCTGCAGGTCCTGGATCACATACTTCATCTCCAGCGTGGACTTCACCAGCAGCCCGCTCAACCCGATAGCGTCGGCCTTGTGCTCGAGCGCGGCTTTAATGATGGTATCGCCGGGTTGCTTGATGCCGAGGTTCACCACGCGGAATCCGTTGTTCGTCAGAATGATGTCCACCAGGTTTTTGCCGATGTCATGCACATCACCCTTCACGGTCGCCAGCACGATCGTGGCTTTCTGCGAGCCCGCCTTCTTTTCCATCTTGGGTTCGAGATACGCTACTGCCTGCTTCATGACCGAAGCCGAATCCAACACCGATGGCAACTGCATTTTGCGCGCACCGAACAACTCGCCCACCGTACGCATCCCATCCAGCAGGACGGTGTTGATCAACTCTAGCGGCGTGTATTCGTGCAGCGCATCTTCAAGCAATTCTTCCAACGACTTCTTGTGCGCCCCCTCGCCCACGGATTTTTCGCCGTTGATGATGGCGAATTTCAATTTGTCGTCAACCGAAAGCGTTTCCACGTGCGCTGTGGTCGATCCCTGGATCTTGCCCTTGCTCGTGGCGAAGTGCTGCATGTACGCCTGCAAGGGATCAGCATCCCCCTCGCCGCGATAGATCAGCTTGCGCGCGAGTTCAACTTCTTCATGAGGAATCTTGTATAACGGATAGATCTTGGTGTAGTTAACAATGGCCATGTCAAGACCGTTGTCGACTGCCTCATGCATGAACACCGAGTTCAATACCCGTCGCGGATAAGCATCCAGACCAAAAGAGATATTGCTCACTCCCAGAATCGTCTTTACCTCTGGCAGTTCCTGCTTGATCCGCTTGATCGCATTGAGCGTCTCGATTCCTGCCGTGTGGTAATCCTGCTGTCCTGTGGTAATTGGCAGCGTCAACGCATCAAAGATCAGATCTACCGATCGGATGCCGTACTTTTTCGTTGCGAGCTCGTGAATTCGCTTGGCGATGGCAACTTTTTTGTCAGCCGTAAGCGCCATGCCATCTTCGTCAATGGTCAGCGCAATCACTGCCGCGCCGTAGCGCTTGGCCATAGGCAAAACTTTTGAGGTGCGCTTTTCGCCATCTTCCAGATTGATGGAATTGATAATCGCCTTCCCCGGGATGCGCTTCAGCGCTTCTTCAACCACGTCCGCCTCGGTCGAATCCACCAGGATCGGCGCCGGAACCCGGGTCGCAACCTTTTCCAAAATTGACGTGATGTAGCCCTTTTCGTCCTCGCCAACAATCGCGCAGCACAGATCCAGCATGTGCGAACCGTCATTCACCAGCTTCTTGGCCAGCGCCAGGATGTCGTCGTACTTCTTGCCCCGCACCAGGTTGCGGAAATGCTCTACCCGCGTGGTGGTGTTCATCTCCTCGGCCACGATCAGCGGTTTGGGTTCAAGATCGAGCGGAACTGACGTATACGCGCTCGATGCGGCCGCCGTCGGTTGCACATCCCGCTTGGCAGGTTCGACTCCGGAAACCGCATCCACCACCGCTTTCAGGTGTTCCGGCGTTGTCCCACAGCATCCGCCGACAATCCGCACTCCATAGTCCTGCACAAAATGTTTGTGATAAGTCGCAAGCTCCTCGGGGGTCAGCTTGTAGACGGCGCGTCCGCCATCGTTCTGGGGCAGCCCTGCATTTGGCAGCACGGAGATATGCTTTGTCGAGTTGACGCCGAGATACCGCACGGCATCATTCATCTCGACCGGCCCGGTGGCGCAGTTCAGGCCGATGATCTCCACATCGAACGGCTCGAGCGCCGTCAGAGCGGCGCCAATCTCCGTGCCCAGCAGCATGGTGCCGGTAGCTTCGAGCGTGACCTGCATGGTCACAGGTAGGCGCTTCCCTGCCTTCTGCATGGCCTCAAACACGCCTACCAGAGCGGCTTTCGCTTGCAGCAGATCCTGCGATGTTTCCACCAGCAGGACATCGACGCCGCCCTCGATCAGCGCGCTGGCCTGCTCGACGTAACCGGCCACCATGTCGTCAAACTTGATGTGACCTAGCGACGGCAGCTTGGTTGTGGGTCCAATCGATCCCGCCACAAACCGCGGCTTGTCTTTGGTGGAAAACTGCTGTGCGACTTCTTTCGCTATCTTCACGGCGGCGATGTTGATCTCGGCAACTCTGTCCTGCAGGTCGTACTCCGCCAGTACCACGCGCGTCGCGCCAAAAGTATCGGTCTCCACCACATCACAGCCCACTTTGAAAAAGCTGGCGTGAATATCCTTAATAATGTCAGGCCGACTTAATACCAGCAGCTCGTTGCATCCTTCCTTGCCCCAGAAATCGTCCACACTGGGATTGCGGAACTGGATGTTCGTTCCCATCGCGCCGTCATAAATGACGACGCGTTCTTTCACGGCTTGGAGAAAATCAGACATCAGCCTCTACCGCTCTGTCATCCTGAGCGACTCCTCACCACAACCTTTGTCATCCTGAGTGAAGTAATTGCTTTCGCTTGCGAAAGCAATTACGCAGTCGAAGGACCTGCTTTAGCTATCCGCACCAACTCCTCAGTCGCCCCTTGTGCCTTCGTGTACCTTAGTGTCCTTCGTGGTCAAAAATATTTGGCGCCACGCTGGCCAACGCACCATCGACCGATCTATACACAAACGCCGGCCCGCTGGGGGACCGGCGTCGTCATTCCTTGGATCAAGCTTCGTGAACTCTTAACTCCCTTGCACTGGCAATGCCGGCGCGCCGACCCCGACCTCGTCCTGATTGAACACCGCATTGGCTCCCATGTGTGCCGGCATGGGCGCCAGCAACTGCTCCTTGCGGTAGATCAAGCCACTCACATTGAAAGAGGCCACTTCAAATCCGTGCCCGTGCGTGATGGCATCCGTGGGGCAGGCCTCTACGCAATATCCGCAGAAGATGCACCGATTGTAATCGATGTTGTAAACCTTGGCGTAGCGCTCCGCCCCGCTCACGCGATGCTCCGCCGTATTCTCCGCCGCCTCAATATAAATGCAGTTCGACGGGCAATTCGCCGCGCACAGAAAGCAAGCCACACACTTTTCCAGTCCATTCTCATCGCGTTGCAGCACGTGCGTGCCACGATAGCGCGCCTGAAACTTGGCGCCTTTCAGCGGCCCCGGCCCGTCCGGATAGTTCTCCACAATCGTGGGCTGGAACATTTCCCTGAAGGTGATGCTCATGCCTTTGGCAATGGCCGCTATGTTCTTCAGCACCGGCATACGTATCAAGTATACCGAAAGCGGCACGCCTGGCGCAGATCCCGCCCGCCGGCTAGGGCGAAGATTCATGTAGGCGCGGGCGTCTCGCCCGTGAGCTGCGAGTGCGATGCGTAGCCACGGAATCTTCGCGGACCCGGTACCTTGAAACCCCACCCGAAACCTCCGCCCAACCCGGAACCTTTACGCAACCGTGGAAGCGCGGGCCTTTCAGGCCCGCGTAACCGCTGCCGCTAATTGTCCGACTTTCGTCTCGCAAAAGCACCCAACTTTTTACAAGACGCCGACATCCGCGTGACACCGGAGGGCGAGCGTCCCCATACCCTGCTTGTACAGTGAAATCAAAAAATCACTGTCTGGATCCCGGCAACATTATTCTGAAAACTTCGGAGTGCCAATCATGAAAAACGATGAGCTCACCTCTACCGTCTTACCCGAAACAACTCCTTCAACCACCAAAAAAGAAGATGCCACCACTCGCCTGTGGCAGGGCGTGGTCAAGCGGCGCTCGTTTTTGAAGGGTCTGGGCGTGGCCGGCGCAGCTGTGTCGGCAGGCGCGCTATTAACAAGCGAAAGCGAGGGTCAGAGTTCGACCAGCCTGACCAAGGGCGATGTCGCCATCCTGCAGTTCCTCTCGGCGGCCGAAATCATCGAGTCCGACCTGTGGTTGCAATACACCGAACTCGGAGGAACACAGGACTCCGAAGAGTCGGGTGTGAACGGTGGAAGCCCGCTCTACATGCAGGCCCTGCAAATCCTTGATGGCGATATGCCCCAGTACATCCACGACAATACTGACGACGAGATCAGCCACTTCGAGTTCATCAATGCGTACCTGATTTCGAAGGGCGCGGATCCCGTCAATCTCGACCAGTTTCGCACGCTGCCGAGTAGTAAGGCGACCGGAGCAAGAGATTTGGGGCGGCTCACCAACCTCATGAATCTCACCGTCGACACGAGTTTCTGGACTCGGTACCGCATCGGCAATGAGAATCCCGATCTTGATCCCACGTTTGTTTTTCCGCAAGCCGACACTATCGTGAATCGAACCGCGATTCCTCGTACCGATGATGATCTGGTCGGCCCAGCAAAGATTGCGCCGCACAACATCCCGGACCATCTCAAAGCCATCGCCTTCACCGCCGGATTCCACTTCGCCTTCATCGAACAAGGCGGCACTAGCCTGTACCCGTCGCTCGCTCAGAGAGTGCGCAATGTCGAGGTTTTGCGAATCCTGCTCAGCATTGGCCCGACCGAGACGGCCCACTTCCAGACCTGGCACGACAAAGCCGGCAACGCACTGGCGTTAACCGACGTCGACCCCGTTACCGGTGCATCCGTCACCTTCAAGAACCTGATCACCAATCAGCCGGAGTCGTTGCAGTCCAACCTGATCATGCCGGAGCCAACGGATTTTCTCAGCCATAAGTTCCCCGCATGTTCAATTATCCGGCCGACTCGCACCAAAGGTGCCGCCATGGGAGCCGCGAGGGCCCTCACCGCCGATGGGCTTTTCATCGGCCAATCGTCGGACTTCTTCACGGCGCTGCACGCTCTGGCACAAGCGGCGGATGCGGCCGTACGCGGTTTCTAGCGAGCGCAAATGGGTTGTTCTCCGCGGGGCGGGCGCTGTGGCCAACTCGCCGGTCACGGCGCCTGCATGGATATGAGTCGAAACGTGGGGTGGTGCCCGTTCTGGATTCCCGGTCCGATCTCCGAGGCCGTCATCCCGAAACTCGGCGCGGTTCAGCCGGGTGAGAGATCTCGCGTGGGAGCTGATCTAGACACATTGTCGAGTTTCACATAAAGGAGCACTCATGTTTGAAGGATTGTTTCAACCTATGCATCTGCTGGTAATTTTCGGACTGGCTCTGCTCGTCTTCGGCCCCAAGAAACTTCCCGAGCTAGGCAAGGGAATCGGCGAAGGCATCCGCGGCTTCAAATCGGCAATGGCAATGAAAGATAAAGATATGAATAATGCAGAGAAGCTGGCCGCCACCGCCGCCATCACCTCCAACGAACAAGCCAAGGGGTGACTCGTGGGTTTCGGGGTTGAACTGCTTTTCATGCTGATGCTGGGGCTGGTGGTCTTGGGTCCCAAACGGCTCCATTCCATGCTGGGACACGTCGCCCGCGCAAAAGCTGAATTTGACCGGGCCAGTCGCGGCCTCAAATCACAACTGACGGCCCAATTAGAACATGCACCTCGCGACTCCGAGGACGGGACACCGTAGCGGAGTGGAGCTCGGTTTCGCAATTCAGGGGCCGGGTGCCCCGTCCTTTTCGCGCTATCGGCGAAAGGGCGGGTGCGGCTCGCCACCTCGAATCAGCCGACAGGTTTCCGGATCAGACAAGCCTGGGGACCACCGTGGAAGGGCACGGCTTCAGCCGTGCCTCAAGAGCGCCCTGAATGATTTGGGCTTTAGCCCCTACGGCATTTGAGCAAACGCCGCCGCCCCGACAAAAATCACTGCCGCCCAGTCGGCGGCGCGCTCCCAGACCTCAGCCGCGTGGCGGCATAGTGCTACCGTTCTCAGCCGCATCGCGGCGTAAGAATGCAGCCCACGGCGTCAGCCGTAGGTAAGAATCGAAGAAACCGCCGAGCCCCGCAGGGGCGAAAGATCCCCTGCGATTCGCACCTCTTCTACTTCTTCGGACGCGACTCCGGCGGCACCAACCCAGCCACGCGGTAATACACCACCAGTTGGCCGTAATGTTCGCCAGAATGCTCAATCAATCCGTAGGCCAAATCCGCCAACTGCATCCGCTCACCGGATTCGGGCGTCACCACCATCTGCGCCATTCCCGTGTCACCTTTCGCCTTGATGACCGCTGCCCCCTCTGTGAATGATTTTTTCACATACGCCACAACCGCGGCCTTGGTCTTGAAATGCTCGCGAGATTCGTCGTCCACCGGCTTCTGCCCTTTGGCCACGTCGGTAAATAGATCGTTCGAACCTGCCATGTGTAGCAATTGTTCCGCAAAGCTGCGCTGCGCCGGAGTCGGTTTGAAGTCGTATTTGTCCTCGGGAAAATCCTCAGCCATCGCAATCAACCTGCGCCCAATATCGTTCCATGCCTCGAGCACAGCTTGCGAGGGACTCAGCGTCGGACGATCTTCCTTTTTGGCAGCGTCTTGTCCCGTCGCCGTAAATGCCAGGCCGATGATCACCATGACCATTGCTAATTGCTTCTTCATTGCGCACGCCTCCCGAATGGATAGACGAAAGCCTCTGAGAAGTCGCTAGCACGACCGAAAAAAAATATCAGCGATTTGGAATGTCGGCGTTGGTACAGTTTGCAGGGGTCATCCCGAGCGCAGCCGTTTTTCAGGCGGAGCGAGGGATCTCGCGCGCATTATGACGATTCCCTTCCTCTCCGTCCACTTTCTGACCAACTGCCGGGCCCTTACTTGGTGGCCGCCACTTCGTACAAATAGTCCACGAAGGAACGAACCGCGCCATCCATCCCCTGGACCTTCGGATTACTCGACTCAATGACGTAGTATTCATCCGGCGCATGAGCTCCGCTTCCGTGGCCGAGACCGAAATGTCCCGCCGCCAGATGCAATGGTTCGCCGGTAAACACATAGCCAGGCCACGAGCCCGCGCTGCGTGGCAAGACTACGGGATCAATCCCGTCACGCTTATACACCGTCGTCTGCGCCCGAATGAGCCCAGCGTCAGCCGAGCTGCTATTCGGATCATACCCGCCCGTCATGTTCACTTCGATGTCCCCGAATCCGCGCTTCGCGAGATGGGCTTTGAGTGCCGCCAGCGCCTCTGTTGCCTTCATGTCCGGCACCAGCCGCAGGTCAAGCTTGGCTACGGCCTTATGCGGAAGGATGGTCTTCCCTCCTGGCCCAGTGTAGCCACCGACCAGGCCTTCGATATTGACCGTCGGCCGCGACATCAGCATTTCCAGCGCCTCTTGCCAGCTCACATCGTGGACCCAGTGTTCCACTCCCATCTGCTTCTTCGCGACGGCTTCGTCGAGACGGCGCGCCGCATCGGCTATCATCGCCTTCTCCGCAGGGGAGAGCGGCCGCGCTTTGTCGGCGAAGCCTTCGATCGCGGGATCGTTTCCATCGGGCGAGACCAATGTGACCAACGCCTCCACCAGATGCCACGCCGGACTATCCAAACGTGCCTTGTTGCTCGAATGAATATCTTTACGTGGTCCGCGGCCCCACCGCTCCCCGCTCGAGACCAGTTCGAGTTCAATGACACCTTTGGCGCCGAGCGTCATGGTCACTTTTCCCTCGAGGTCTTGTTCTGCCGAGGGCATGAAGATGCCGTTGCAACGCTTGAGCGCAGCCAGCACCTCCGGCCGGCGCACAATCTGCGGAAAGTGCGGCGAGCCGATTTCCTCTTCTCCCTCCGCCACCAGCACCAGATTCACTGGAAGTTTTTTCCCCGCTCCGCGGATGGCGTGGAGCGCCGCAATGAACGACGCTTCTGGACCCTTCTGGTTAACGGCGCCCCGCCCGATGAGCACTTTCCCCAGGCCGGGTTTGTCCACCAGCGCCGCCGCCCACGGTGGCGACGACCACTCCGCCGGATCCACCTGCTTCACGTCGTACATGAAGTAGAGCCCCAGGGTACGAGGCGCGCCCGCATCGAGCGTGGCAAAGATTCCAGGCTGCCCGTCGGTCGGGACTTTTGTGACCTCACCGAATCCAGCATCGCGCAGGAAGCGCATGGTGAGTTCGCAGCCCTCGTTCACCCCGTTATTCTCGGCGGCAATCGACGGCTGGTGGATCCACTCCTGCAACCGCTGCACCGCCTCGTCGTGGCGTTTCTGTATCTGCGCCCAAATTGCGTCTCGGTTGCTGTCATCCGCTAGCCCACTGCGAGGCCACGCCAGCAGCGCCGCGCCCGCTGCTGCACCTTGAAGAAAGTCTCGTCGGTTCATGGCTCGAAAGAATAGTCCCAAGCTGGTCCCTCTGCCAAGTCCGATGACATCGCCAGCCTGCAAACCCTTCGCTTACGTTTCCCTTTGCGTTCTTCGCGATAACTTAGCGACCTTTGCGGTCAAAAGCTTTCTGCGAAAAGGGCTAATCCCGGTGTTCTTAGCAAATGAAGATGTCCGGTTTTTGTAGCAAGTGAAATGTCCGGTTTCAAAGTTGTGCCCTCGCCGGTTGGGTCGGGTTGGTTTGGGGGATGGGGTTGCAGGGGAAGGGGGCAGTTTGGAGTGCACCCCAAAAGTGAGACACGGAATTAAGGGGCCAGCTACATTGAATGGAGGAGAGCAATGCTGGTGCCCCGACAACAGTATTCCCGTGAATTGAAGATTGCTGCGATGCGCGAGATCGACTCCGGAAAGGGTATCGCGGAAGTGGCTCGCATGTATCAGCTCAGCCCCAAGCGGCTGGAGACCTGGAAAGGCGAGTGGCGAGCGAAGGGCGAACTGGCGTTTCCTGGCAAGAGTGCCCGCCCGCAAACCAGACTCGATGCCGAGCGGATCGCTGAGTTGGAACGCAAGATCGGACAGCAGACGATGGAGATCGAGTTTTTAAAAAAAGCGTTGCGGCGTTTCAGGGAGCATCCTCTGCCAGCCGCCGTCAATGGCGACGCCGTCTCTATGAGCAAATCCAAGAGGCGGCCGAAGCGGGCGCAGCCGTGAACGGGCTCTGCCGGGCCGCGGGCATGAGTCGGGCTGGCTACTACCGTTTCCAGCTGTGTGGGCAAGCCCAGCAAGCCGACATGGATCTACGCAGCCAGATGCAACGCATTGCGCTGCGGTGGCCGGCTTACGGGTATCGTCGTGTGCATGCCGAACTCCTACGCCAGGGCTGGACCATAAACCACAAGCGCGTCTTGCGCCTGCTGCGAGCGGATAATTTACTGTGCGTGCGGCGACGAAAGTTCATGTTCGGGACCACCGACTCCAGGCACGGATTACCGATCTATCCCAACTTGGCCGCGGGCATGGTACTCACCAGCATCGATCAGCTCTGGGTTGCCGATATCACCTACATCCGCTTGCAGTGGGAGTTTGTGTACTTGGCGGTTCTGCTGGACGCCTTTTCCAGACGCTGCCTCGGCTGGGCACTGCAACGCAGTTTGGAATCCGCTCTGGTACTGGAAGCCCTGCGTATGACCCTGACGCGACGCCGCCCACCGCCTGGGCTGGTGCATCATTCCGACCGCGGGGTGCAGTATGCCTCGCGGGACTACACCGCACAACTCGAACAACACGGCATTCGCATCAGCATGAGCCGGTTGGCAACGCCCTACGACAATGCCCAAGCGGAGAGTTTCATTAAGACTCTCAAATACGAGGAAGTCTACCGCACCGAGTACCGCGACCTCGAGCAAGCCAAGGCTTTGATGGGACAGTTCCTGGAGAAAGTCTACAACCAGCAGCGCTTGCATTCGGCGCTGGGCTATCGTCCGCCGCTGGAGTTCGAACGCAGCTTACGACCCGTGCGAGCGCTTGGGAAAGGACGAGCATGAGTTTTTTGAGGCATGAGGAAATCTATCGATCCGATGTAAGACTCGGCCAAAGCTGGGAGCGGCAACCCGTGTCGTCGCTCCCAGTGCTCATCGGCTGCGATGAGTTTCCAGTCGGCTATTCCTTGGCAGGTTGCCCTCCGGCAGAGCCTGCCTCCGCTTCGCCGACTGGAAACGATTCTCAACAACCCACCTTGCCGTACAATGATTTTTCAGCGAACGGCAACAACCCCCTTAACTTCGTGTCTCAGTCCAAGGGTGCACTCCA
>Ga0210384_10003110_pt1 | contig 19545 bp, 15 predicted proteins | sample IncBWH2MmetaG_FD_160574 | JGI IMG/M metagenome (GOLD analysis project Ga0210384, IMG submission 160574) | Forest soil microbial communities from Barre Woods Harvard Forest LTER site, Petersham, Massachusetts, United States - Inc-BW-H-2-M | ecosystem: Environmental > Terrestrial > Soil >...
CTTCGTTGATCAGTACCACGTGGCTGGAACCGGCATCGTCGGCGTCTGTGAACACTCTTCCCCGGATCAGAGGAATCCGGAAGACGGCAAAATATTTTGGGGACACGTCGCGCCACTGCACATCGCCATTGTAAGGACCGTCGGTCGGAGGATGCCCTGCGATCGTGAACGGCAGATCGAGGCTCGCTTGCAGCGGCAGGCAGCAACTGACGGCGATTGCTTCGACTCCCGGCAGGCCGGCAATACGGCGCTCGGCTTCGCGCACTACTTGATTGCTTGCCGCGGTATTTTCGAAACGCCCGCCGCTTAGCGACATCTGCATGGTCAGAACGTTGTGGGTATTGAAGCCCGGATTGACGGTTCGCAGCACACTGAAGGTGCGGATCAGCAGCGCGGCGCCGACCAGCAGGACTAGGGCAAGCGCCATCTCGGTCACGACCAGGATGGATCGCGCCTTGTTGTGGCGCAGGCCCGTGCCGGCGCGCGAGCCGCTTTCCTTCAGGGTCACGTTCAGATCGGTGCGGGCGGCGCTGAACGCCGGGAAGATGCCAAATAGCACACCCGTCGCTACCGAGACGCCCAGGGTGAACACCAGGACTCGCCAATCCAGCGAAACGGAGGCGGCATGCTCGCCGATTCGCGGAATATCTCCGGGGTTGATGGCCAGCAGAGCGCGCACTCCCCAATAGCCCAGCACGAGGCCCAGAATGCCGCCCGCGAAGGACAGGATAAGACTTTCCGTCAGGAGTTGAGAGATGATGCGTCCCCGCCCTGCGCCCAGCGCGGCGCGCAGCGCGATTTCTCGCTTTCGGATGGTGGCTCTGGCTAGCAGAAGATTGGCCACATTGGCGCAGGCGATCAGCAGCACCAAGCCCACTGCGCCAAGCAGGATTAGCAGCGCTTCCCGGACATCGCCAACGATGACGTCTCTAAGCGGCTCGGCGGTGGCGCTTTCGTTGGGATCCAGCTTGCCGGGAAATTTCTGCTGGAATTCCTCCGACGCCAGTTTCATCGCGGTCTGCGCGCGCTCCAGGGTGACGCCCGGCTTGAGCCGCGCCGCGACCTGCAAGTAATGCGCCTGGTCGATGCTGTTCGGATCGGCTTGCAGAGGGAGCCAGATTTCTGCGGGCGGATCAGTTTTGAAGCTGCGTCGAAGGACTCCGACTACCGTGAATGGCTCATTGCCAAGCAGAATGGTTTTGCCGACGATGTCGCGGTCCGCGCCGTAGCGGTTGCGCCACAATCCGTTGCCGATCACGGCCACCTTCGGCCCTCCGGGACGGTCTTCTTCCTCTGTGAAGGCGCGTCCCATTTCCATCGACGCGCCAAACACGTCAAAATATCCCGCCGAGACGTGAATCCCTTGGACTTGTTCGGGCCGGTCACCGCCGGTGATGTTGACGCCCGGACCCTCGAAATCGTAGACCCCCACGCTTTGGAACACTTCGGTGCGCTGGCGCCAAACCATGAATTTGGGGACCGAGGTGCCCGGCGAATTTCCTTCGCGCATACGCCGCAAGAGCTGCACGATGCGGTCGGGCTGGGGGTAGGAGAGCGGTTGCAGCAGCACCGTGTTGATAACTGTGAAGATGGCGGTGTTTGCGCCGATGCCGAGCGCCAGGGCTACGATGGCCGTGGCCATGAATCCCGGGCTGCGCCGCAGGGTGCGCCCGGCGTAGCGGATGTCCTGCAGGAGGTTCTCAAAAAAGCTTGGACCTTCCATGTGGGCACCTCTTCCGATCCCTAGGATGCTGAATATACGTCAGCAGTATCGTTTTGTTCCATTGATGCATCAGATCGCCTGTGCTCACAGAGGAACCTGCGATGTACAGGCTGCTTTTCGCAGCGTTCCTCCGCTGGCCGAGCGTCCCACTATTCAAACGATCTCGAAACTATTGTTTTTAGTTTCTTTGTCTTTAGTTTCGTCAGCTGTTACTTGATCGGTGAGCAGTCCTACTCACGGTTCGCCTGGCAGGGGTCCGAACTCAGGCGGAGGGATGCGGCGTTTGGAAGCCGCTTCGTAGGCCGATGCTATCTTCAAAATGATATCTTCCTTTCCCGGCTCCGCTCGAAAGACGATGGAGAAGGGCAGACCGGGCGGCGGCAGAGTTGTAGGCGTGTTGTTATTGGTCGGAATATACCGCTTTTTATCGGCACTCAATACAAAGACGGGATCATAGACCGTTCGCACATACCCGGCAGGAATAAGGACTTCCGTGACACCGGCGAAGGGTCCCATGCGGAGTTCACCGCGGATGTCGTCGGGAGGCTCCGGTTGAGGCGCCAAGCCTATCTTCCCGGGTGGGAGAGAATAGTGGAGACGCACGACGGCGTCGAGGTGGTTCTCCGAGATAACTTTCATTTCCACGCGCCGTAGTAATTCTCGCATCATAATGTGCTCGTCGATCCCCTGCCGATCCCCGAGCGCGTTGCGCATGTCATCCATCTCTTCCCAATTCTTGAATGCCGCGCGCTGGTCATCGCCCCAGAACTTCGACCGCGCATTAAGCGCGGGGAAATCGATCAAGGTTTCCGTGAATCCGCGTTCTTTCCAATCGGCCGCTCGCCGCAGGGCGTACTGATTGAATTGAAGGGTGAAGGCGTTGGATTCCACCACCTCCTCGATCGCGCGAATATTCAGGTTTCTGGGGACGGGCACCCGTCCTTCCGCCAAATCGAGGAAGTAATCAATAGGTTTCAGTGTGCCGGTTCCGAAGGTCTTACCCGGCGCAAACTCTGTCCGCTTTGTTTTTGCAGCGAACTCGGGGAATTGAGGCTGGCCGTCCCGCCTGAGGCGATAAAGAATATCGGGGAAAAATACGGGGACAAGTTGCGCCAGAGCTTGGGTGTAGGAAGGCGACATGTTTTCGATGCTGGGATCATCCGGCCAGAGAGGATCGACAGATTCGACCAAAGTAGCTCCCAGGTAGTCGCCCAGAATGGCCCTGATTTCTTTGGCCGCCGCTTGCGAAATCGGTTCGTCGGCCATTGTGCCCGGGAAGGTCAGCATCGATTCACGGACAACCCCGATGCGCATTCCGTGCAGCGAGCCTCGTGTGCCCGGCGAGGCCGCGCTGTCGGCGTAGGGCTTGTCCAAAACACTCGATCTTGGGACCGTGGTGAAGATGTCGCGGGGATCGTAATATCCGTGGGCCGGATCCTTGAGCGCATCCAATACTTTTGCTGCGTCTTTTACCGTGCGGCACATAATGCCTGCGCGATCCAGGTAGATGTCCGCGCCGATAGCGCCGCCCAGAAACGAAATGAGTGACTTGTGAGGCAAGATGAGTGCCACCGCGTTGTGATTGGACGGACCGCGGCAGGACATGCTCGTCTCTTCACAAATGCTGCAGGTCACAAGGTTTGCGCTCACGGAGACACCCGAGCCGGAGCTTGAACCCAGGGAGGCGGCGCGCGTGGTGTCATAGACATCGCTCGGATTTCCCGCCCAACTGCTGCGTTGATAACCTTGTATCGAGACGAATACTTTTACGGGCCTGTTCGTGCCTCGCTCTGCGCCGGCGCCGCCGCGAATGGCGGGAACCGGACGTCCGTTGTATTCCGTGTTCGCAGTCTTGGCATAGATAATGGCGCCTTTTTCCCGAAGCTGTGCCACGAGCGTCTGGTCCCGAGCCGGGAAATCAATATCGTAACGGGCGTCACCGCCGCCCGTGCTGCGCATGTCCTTGGTGTCAAACGAGTCTTTGAATGAGAACGCGATACAGTACATGGGCATTTTCGCTAGGTCGGGAGTCCTGCCGTATTGCGCATCGAGTTCGGCCGCGCGCTCGAGCGCATCCGGTTGCTTGCGGAATCCCTCGCAGACCGCAGGCGAGTCGGGCGGCAGCGGCCCGTCGGACGGACGCCGGTCACGATCTCCTTTGCACGTCACAGAGCGCTCACCGCGGATATTGATCGTGCCGAGCGCGTTGAGTTGACCTGCGTTGGGAATGCCGATGGTCATGCCGAACTGTTGCTGAACAGTCGGATCGGACGCGGTTGATTCCATCCTGCCAAACTCAATCGGCGGTCCGGCATACTGATCGAAATCGGGCAGTAGAGCGTTTATGGCTACTGTCTGGGTAGGAAATTTGAGCGGTAAGCCTGCGCGAACCACCCCAGGCGCCGGCGGGATCGGCTTTCCGCTTTCTGTGACCAACACATTGCTGACCCCGTTATAAGCTTTGGCTCGATTAATATAGAGTTGGATCAATCTCCTGCAGGTGATCTGGCCATCTCGGATGGATCGATGCACGTCGTCGATCGTCGCTTCCTTCAGGTGAAAGCCAACCTGCTTCGAATTCACGGCTTGAGCCGCCGCTAGCATCACGGCAAACAGGAAAAATGCTCTTTTAAACATGAACATAGATACTCCGGAACTTTCGGCGGGTTCGATTTCCAATGAGGATGGACTAGTCTCCAACTACGCAGTATTTAGATTTTGACCTAAAGCTCATGACTCTTGGCGATCCCAGCGTCAATAAATCGGCGGACTAACTCTGCCTGCTTAATGCCGGTCTTCTTTGACAGTTTCGCGAGTTTTTTAACCTGCGGGCTGGACAACCATATCGTGGTGCGCTTCATGCCGCGAGTATGGTTGGTAGCCATATCTGAGTCAATGGGGCAGTCTTTACACGATTCCACTGGTTGCACTTCGCCACATATTCGCCAAGTTCGATCCTCTCATCTGGGCCGAACCGCCGATCTACGATCTTCTCTAATTCCATGTGCTGCTCGATGGCTGCTACGAGAGGAACGACTAGACAGGCGTCAGACTAGCAGCGTTTTCATCCGGGTTCGACGCTGGGCACAGCCTCAAGTCTTGATGCTGCACCCCCCTTACCGCAAGTTGTTCGCGTTTTTTGCTCACCTCGTCGGGGAAAAATACTGGCAGTCGAACCGCGCCATACATCGAATACCCGATACTCGCGACTTGGCAGTTTTCGGTATGGCGCTACGCAACAAAATTCTGGAGTGTGGGATGATAAAATCGGAAAAGAGTTGCGCAACAGAATACACGACAAAATCTCGTTCCCTAAAGAAAACACCTGATTGAGGCAACGTTGTTTAGATGACAGACTCTCCGTGACATAAGAGCAGTCTCCTCACAGAACACAATCGACCCTAGGACCGATCCTCCCCCGGATCGGTCCTTTCTTATTGATGGCGGGCGATGCGAATCTTAGTCGCAGACGATCATGAGATTGTTAGGGCGGGATTGAAACAGCTTCTAGAAGCGCAGCCTGGTTGGGAGATTTGTGCTGAAGCGAAGACGGGCAGAGAGGCGGTAATGCTGGCTCAGCAGTTCGAACCGCAGGTCGTAGTTATGGACATTGGAATGCCGGAACTGAATGGGCTTAAGGCGACTCGCCAGATTTGTAAGCTTCTTCCTCGCAAATGCACTGCCTTCCTTGACCCCTAAAAAGTGTCGTACAATCCGCCGAAGGCTTCGGGTGCCGTTGGAAGACGCGACCGTATACTCGTGGGACGCTACCTATCGGGCGGCAGTATTAGAGACCGAGCCCGCCAAAGTTTCGTCCCGAATCGATGCGGCGGAGAAGGCCCTTCGGAAAGACTTGCTGAAGTAGAGATGTGCAGCCCGGAGTATCAGGCGATTGAAAGAGCACAAAAAGCGCTAAGCAACCCTCAAATAGACCTATTTCTAGCATGGGGGAGAATCCCCATGTGAGCAACATTCGCTCCGAATCACAACTGTCGTGTCGATGCGGGGAGTGCAGCCGATTTGCGTATCTTCGAATCCGCCTGCTTCCTGATCGTACCGACCGCTTCAAGGATTTTCCTAGCACTGTCTGCTGGAAGGGTCAGCGCGGCCCTCACATCCTTAACGCTCAGCCTGGTCTTGCCTGCGCGCTTGACGATGGAAGACTTCACTCGGCTGATATATCTCGCGTAACAACTCTGACACATCCCGAGCGACTGGTGAGGCACATCATCACGATCGCATTTGAAGCATCCGTTGTCCTCGTAGACCCACGAGTGTTTATGCCAGTGCCACACAGGTATCAGCCGACGAATCGCACGTGCCACTTCTGGGGGCAGGCACCAGGGCTGCATCAGTACGCTCTCCGACAATTCCTGTTCAGATTCCTGTCTATTATGGCCGTCTGCTTCCTTTGCCATGATTCTTTGCAAAACGGCATCAGCCAATCGGTCGATCGCAAAGTTTTCTCTAGCATCTGATTTGGCAGGCCTCAATACTTCAATTGTACGTTTTGGTTTTGTCATCGGTGTCCTTATTGGGATGGAATTTATTGTGTACGCGTATCAACTCGGCTGTGGCGACGTGCAGATATCGCTGTGTCGCCGAAATCGAAGTGTGACCGAGCAATTCCGCGATGTAGACGATGTTGGTGCCCCCGTCTAATAAATGGGTAGCAAAGCTGTGTCGAAGTTGATGAGGTCTGATGTCACCGAGACCTGCCCTTCTAGCAACTTTCTTTACAATTCGCTCGATGGTTCTTATTCCGAGTCGCAGGGAAATATCTCTCGGTATGCCAGAGCCCTTGTGGGAATGTCTATCGACCAGAATCAAGGGACCGGTAGTTCGACCTTTCAGGTAAGCCCGGAGCGCGTCGGCTGCGAAGCGTCCAAAAATCGTAACGCGTTGCTTGTCGCCTTTGCCGTGGCGAACGAACGCGCTCCCGCCCTTTCCGTCAGCATCGAAATGCACGTCCTCGCAATCGAGCGCTTGCAACTCCGCCCGGCGGATACCGGATCCATAGAAAAGCTCCAACACTGCCAAGTCCCGAGGCGTCCGAGCAGCGACAAGCAACTTCTCAATTTGGTCTTTGCTGAGTGCTTGGGCTAGGCGTGTTGGGACTTTCGGCGATGAAATGGTGAGCATTGGAACACGGTGAACGATCTCTCCCAGGGTCAAAAACTTATAGAATTTTCGAAGGGAAAAGATCGTTCGCGCAATGCTGGCGGCGGCTAAGTTCCGAAACTCCTTAAGAAAACGCATATATTCCACGACCTGGCGGCGTTCAATTTCGAGCAAGCTGCTTCGCGCCGCGAAGCAAGCCAAACCCCGCACGTCAGTGCAATAGTTGATCCGCGTGCTTGCCGAGTAGTTCTGAACCGTGAGCCATTGATTGAAACCTTCGACGAGATCCAGATTGGCTTCCGTTGGTCCTATTCCGATCACGAGATTTCCTCTCTGTATATGACGTAACTACAGCGCTGGCGGGCCACATTTGAACCGACCTCGGCACCGCCATGAACTCATGACGCCGAAGCTTTGGTTGTGGAAGCGGCGAGACTGCTTTGCTAGGCAGTTACATTGGTGACCCGAGAAAGGTTAGCGGTCAATCTCCCCCGCTAGAGAAAGACTACCGAGTCACCGATGCGAATTGGCTTGCCTGACTCGGAAGCCGCAACCCGGGTGTTGGTGCTGAGCCGGTAGAAATGATCGAAACGCTCCACGGGCGCCCAGGACGGGAGTTGTGCGCGGCGCAAATCGCTGAATCGTTTCTGAAAACCGACCAGTTCGACTCCGGTTTGTGGATCGCGCGGCGGCACTGGGCAGCGGGCGCAGGGATTGCTGCCTTCGAAGGCGACTTCGCCGATGCGGAAGCGCACGGCGTAATTTTCGTCTTCGCCGAAGAGGTGATCCTCCCAGAATGCCGGAACGCCATCGAGCTCCAGCGTGGCGCGAAAACGTTGGCGAGCCTGCTCCAGGCTGATGCTGGGGAACCAGTCGCACACTGCCTGTAGCGTGGCGGTGGAAACGATGGTCGGACCGCTGGCGATGGTATCGTCGGGGAAGCCCTCGGCCGAGTAGCGCACCAGGATCTGCTGCTCGAAATACACGCTGAACCACTCCGCCGCAGACTCGGTGTCGCCCGGGAAAGCAAACTGCCTGGCCGGAATGTTGCGCCGGTCGCCCGGAACCGCCAGAGTGACCGAACCGATATCCGGTGCGAACGCCGCACGGATCAGATGGATCGCTGCAGTGCGCTTGCCGTTCACCCAACGGCCATCGACGGTATACATCGCCCAGGCGCGATCCAGCTCCAACCCACCGCCGGGCCCGATGCGCGCACCGGTCACCGACACCGGATCGAGAGACTTGATCGGATGTAAGCGAATATTGGCAAGGTGCGGTTTTGCGGGGGATGAATTCACTCGAAGAGTTTAGCAGAGCCCTTCCTAGGGTCAGCCGGCCTCATCCAGAAAACGCAACGCTTCACTGCGCAGGGTAGTCTTTCAAATCCGGTGGCTTGGGCCGGCTGGCGGGCGGGACGATGCCGTTGAGGCGCAGGTACAGCGCCACTTGACCGTAGTGGTCGGCGACGTGCCAGATGGCGATTCCCGCCAGACCCAAGCGCGTGTTGGGCCCGGCGTAGGGGCCTTCAATGGGTTCGTACATGTTCTTGCTGGTGACGGCGTTGAGGGACTTGTTCAGCGCCGCGAAGGAATCGCGCAGATAGGTCAGCAGCTCGGAGCGCGTTTTCGCAGGGCTAGGCCCGCCTTTGTCGCAGTTGGGAGGCGGTGTCTTGCCGTCGAACTCGGCGGCGAAGGCGAAATTCGCGCAGGCAACGTGCTTGATCTGCTCCGCGAAGGTGCGCAGATCGGTAGGGCCAAAAGGCGCAGCCTCGGTGAACTTGCCTTGCACCGCCGGTCGAAAATTGTACTTGTCGGGAGGCATGGCCTCCGCCGCGGAGCGGAACTCATACTCCTGATTGCCGAACGTGCGCATCAGTGCAGTACCGACCGTTTCGTTGTGGCTGAGCTCGGCTGCGGAGGGTTGATGCTGGGGCGTCGCTTGGGGTTCTTGCGCCGCCTGCACGCGCAAATCCAGCGCGGCCAGACCGAAGGCAAACATAGTCACAAGAAGAATCCGCGTCACGCGCGCATAAGTCATCGTTACCTCCCTGCGGTTGCAAAGTCTACCACCAGGGTGGCTCCATGCACACATGCCTCGGGTGCCGGCGGACTCGCGCCCCGCCGCTGACCTACACGAGACGCTTCAGCGCGCTTGTGCAGGCTGTGGAGTTCAGGACCCTGCCGCGGCAGCGCTTGCCGTTGCGGTGATCGCCTTATCTTCTGATGGTTGGGTCAAAGCGACTTGGACCAGGCTTCTTGATCCCAATACGTGCTTGGCGATTCACCCAAAGCGTTACTTTAAGCTCATAGCGATCACCGCGTCCATCGAAAACTGTCAACTTCGCGAGCATCCTCTGACGATCGCGGAAGGTATCCGGGAGGCATGCTTGCCCCTTCCCGAGCAGCAGCCCTTCGAACGAATCTTCCGGGTTCAACCTGCCTTTCCTACCGATGCGATGGTTCAATACAACCTCGCGTTCGAATTCAAGTGATCCGGGAGGCGGAAAGGAGTACGAGTACCCGCGAGGTGACTTTCGAAACGGGTCCTCGAGCCATTTGAAATTCCACTCGAACCTGGGAAACTCCAAACGGTATTCCTGTACACAATTAGCCCAGTCGGAAAGGTTGCAAATCGCGATGGCCAGTGTGCACGCCCAGCCACCCCGATCCAAGTCGAACACGCGGTTCTGGGCCGAATCACCAGTTTGAGACAGTGAGAGCCCGCGAGAAGCACGCTCCAAATCGTTCACTATCTGCTGGTCGAAAGGAATTCCCTCGCCTTGCAGACGATCTAATTGTCTAAGTTCCTCGTTGCTCAGTTTTTTGCCCATTCGCCACCTCCCAAATCGACACATCGCTGCTGCTCGTTTTCGTTTCTACCGACAACGCGCGAACGGCCAATCGCGATTCTTAGTCGGGTGCCAGCCCTGGAAACACGTCTTGCTCCGAAATGCGACAAGTAAGTGCACCACGTGCACTACGTACATGGTCTGGCCGTAATTTTGTTAGCTGGCCTCCTCTGGTGGCGTTGCGCTTTCGTTGATCACACCACCGGTTTCCAGGATTTTCTCGCAGGCCGGGCATCTAGCCGCCAGCTCCACGCTTATCAGGCCAAATCGGCGTCCGAGGTCATGGACATGGCGGTGCATCGCATTGTCCAGCGGGATCGCATACCCCTCGCTGTCGCGCTTCGACGACAACCCGTGGCCTCGGAGGATGGTGCCGATTTCTCTTGCCTCGACTTCCGTCGCTTCGCCTCGGCCCTTCCGGATCGCATTCGTGGTACTCGCGATCTCCCCGACGTGAACCTTTGCTTGACCTCGGTGACAATGGACGAGCAAGGCTTCGATCGCAACAAAACGGGGATCGGACCAGCTCCTCGCCTGGATGTCCTCCTGATACTTCTGAAGCTCCAACCGGAGGCCTACTTGGAGCTCGGGTGCATCGACGATCGGGGCTGCCAAAACCCGAGACAAAATTCTGATGGCGGAAGTGAATTCGGGAATGTCGAAATTCGACGCCCGCACCGTGGCCAAATTACGTCGTCGATAGGCGCGCAGCTTAGGTTGAAGATCTTTGGAGATTGCGCGCTTGTCCTTTTCGTCGAGAAGGGGCAACCGTCCGCGAGAAGGCGAGAGTTCTATCCGAAGCACGCTGTCGTCAAGACTGTCGTCGCCCTCTTCGTTGCCGCAGTAAATGGCTTTCGAGCAATAGATCTTTCGCGGGCCGTCCTTCGATGGCATCTGAGCGTTGGGGTAGTTGGAGGCACGCAGCAGCTTCCATGTCGAACGGGTGATGCCCTCCTGGTCGACCAGTAGGGTCGGTTTCAACTTTGTGGGTAGACGAAGAAAGCTGCTACGAGTCAGCTCGACAAGCGGCAACGGAGTACGAACAACGCACTCAACAAGATCAAGCAAAAGGTGTCCTTCGGGACGTGGGCCGGTAATTAGAAGGCAGGAGGCAAAGGGGAGGCAGTCGGCGAACCACGTAGAAAAAACGAAGTGGGTGGCGAGCAGAGCAGGGCCTTCAGCGAGGCCGCGAAACCTGAATACGTCGCGAATGGCCGTGAACAGACCTATCGTTGACTTGTGGCCGCAACTTTCAGGCTCTTGAGCGAGGCCAGAGGAAGTACGGCGAGCAGGCGCTTGGGAAGCCACATCGCCCCCGAGACAACTTTGCACCCCATCTCGTCGTCCTGATCGTCGAAACGACTACCCTGCCAGGCATGCGCCCCAGGGTAGCTTCGGTAGATAGAATAACAGAAGGGCAGTGCCCGTCAAGTAGCCAGACCGGCTGGAAACAGGTAAGGTGCCGCAGTTTATCTTATCGCAACGCCGGGAGGAGCAGCGACGTGGCCTTGCTCGGTATCATGGGAGCACTGATGGGTGCAGTAGTCACGGCGAGCTGCCTTCTGGGCCGGTTCGGCTTGGATGCGGCGACGCACAGCGTCATGATCGACGCCAGCCAGTCCGACTTTGCGAAGAACTCAAGGCCGACATCTTCCACCTGGCAACCACGCTCCTTCAGCAGCGCCGCTGTATCCCATCATGTGGATCGTGCGCTTTACTCTGGACCGACGTTACACGTTTATCGTCGCGCCGATACTGATTTTTAGTTCTCGGCTATCGGCCACGCTGAAGCTTTTGTACGGCCTGCCCTCTCGTCGATTGTGACCAAACGCTGAATGCACTCAAGCTTGCCGGCGGTCCGACGCACGCAGTTTCTTCAACGCCATGGCCGCGGAGTGGGACTCTCCCCAGTGGCACATTTCTTCCAGCAAGGGTCGCAACGATTCGCCCAGCGGCGTGACGGTATAGACGACGCGTGGAGGAGTATCCGGGAACACGGTTCGATCGACGATTCCACTGCTCTGCAGTTGCCGCAGATGCTGTGCGAGGGTGCGTTGGCTGATACCCGGAATGCCGCGCTTCAGTTCGGAGAATCGTTTAGCACCAGAAAAAAGTTGGTCGAGGATAGCGGCTCGCCATCGACCGCCCACAATACGGGTGGTCGTTTCTACGGCGCATCGCTCCGTATATTTTTTCATGGTTGATACCTAGTTACACATTCTATACCTAGTTGTGACGGCGTGTCACGTATTCGATTGTAACCATCGCGCTCCTTGGTACATCTATTTAGCCATTGCTTTTTACCCGATTCGGTACCGCCTGATCCCGAACCGGCACCCAGTTCGAAGGCATTGTGAATGGTGATTCTCATATGGAAGGGCCAAAGAGAATGAACGTCGCGTCCACATCACTTCATAAAAAGAATTCGCACGCCTGGTCCTTTCGCGGAGTGCTGCCCGCGCTTAGTCTAATGTTTCTCTCACTCTTGATGGTTGCGGCTCTCTCAGGTTGCAATCGCGCACAATCTGCGCCTGTCCAAGAGGCTCCAAAGGTCACAGTCGCCCCGGTGCTGGAGCGGAACGTCACGGAATGGGACGAGTTCACCGGCCGGCTCGACGCGGTCGAAAAGGTCGAGGTGCGGCCGCGCGTTTCGGGCTACATCGAGCGCGTTGCGTTCACGGAAGGAAAGGAAGTTGCTGCGGGAACTCTGCTGTTCCAGATCGATCCACGTCCCTACCAGGCAATATTGGATCAGGCCCGCGCCGAAGAAGAGCGCGTTCGCACGCGCTCCGTGCTGGCTAAACAGGAAGTAGAGCGCGCGGAAAAGATGCTCACCAAGCGCGCCATTTCGCAGGAAGAAATGGACGAGCGGGTAAACGCTTTGCGGGAAAGCGAATCGGGTATCGCATCCGCGAGGGCCGCGGTCGAGCAAGCTGCGCTAAACCTGGAATTTACCCACGTGAGGTCACCTATTCACGGGCGCGTAAGCCGCGCCGAAGTAACGGCCGGGAATCTGGTCTCGATTGCTCCGAACCCCACGCTACTAACAACGGTAGTTTCCATGAATCCGATTTACGCCTACTTTGACGGAGACGAGCAGTCCATTCTTAAATACGCCGCCCTCGCACGCAGCGGTCAGCTTCCGAGCTCACGCGACTTTCGCAATCCTGTCTATCTGGGTCTCGCGAACGAAGAGGGTTATCCGCACAAGGGCTATATCGATTTCATGGACAACCAAATGAATCCTGCTTCGGGAACTCTACGGGTCCGCGCGGTTTTCGACAATAGCGACCGGCTCTTCACGCCGGGCCTGTTCGCGCGCATTCGGCTGGTGGGCAGCGGGAAATATAAAGCCATCCTGATCAGGGACGACGCCGTAGGCACGGACCAGGACAAGAAGTTTGTGTTGAGCCTCTCGCCGGACGGCACCGTGCAGTATCAGCCGGTGCAACTGGGGCCGATCGTCGATGGACTGCGCGTAGTAAAACAAGGTTTGAAGCCCGGAGACCAGGTCGTCGTCAGCGGCGTAATGAGAGTGCGCCCTGGGATGAAAGTCAACGCAGATCGTTCTTCCATGGACGCGCAGAAGACGAGCGCCGCAGGCCCCACGGGCAGCTGATCAGAAGAGGAAAACAAATTGAATTTCTCAAAGTTTTTCGTCGACCGGCCGGTTTTCGCGGCCGTCTTATCCATCGTTATTTTCCTTGCGGGTGCTATCGCCATGGGGAAGTTGCCCATCAGCGAGTATCCGGAGGTTGTGCCGCCAACGGTCGTGGTGCGCGCAACGTTTCCCGGCGCCAGCCCGCGGGTCTTGGCCGAAACCGTCGCAACGCCGCTGGAAGAGCAGATCAACGGCGTTGACGACATGTTGTACATGTCGTCGCAGGCCACCACGGACGGTGTGATGACCCTGACGGTGACTTTTCGCTTGGGAACCGATCCAGACAAAGCGCAAGTCCTGGTGCAAAACCGTGTCTCCCAGGCCGAGCCGCGACTTCCCGACGTAGTCCGCCAGTTGGGTGTAACAACGCAGAAGACTTCTCCCGATCTCACCATGGTCGTACATCTTTTTTCTCCAGACGGGCGTTACGACAAGGTCTATCTGCGAAACTACGCGGTTTTGCAGGTCAAAGATGTCTTGGCGCGACTTCCGGGAGTCGGACAGGTGCAGCTCTTTGGGGCCGGCGACTATTCGATGCGTATCTGGCTGGACCCAGATAAGGTTGCGGCCCGAGATTTAACGGCGAGTGACGTGGTCAAGGCGATTCGAGAGCAAAACGTACAAGTTGCCGCCGGTGTGGTCGGCGGACCACCAAACGACACTCCCGTTCCTTACCAGCTCAGCGTGAATACCAGAGGCCGCCTCGTCAACGAAGAGGAATTCGGCGACATCGTCATCAAAGCTGGCACGCAAGGCGAGGTCACCCATCTGCGTGATGTCGCTCGGTTGGAACTAGGTGCCCAGGACTACGCACTGCGTTCGCTCCTGGACAACAAAACCGCCGTGGCCATCCCAATTTTTCAGTCTCCTGGCTCAAACGCCATTGCGTTGTCGGACAGCGTGCGCGCAACTATGCAGGAACTGAAAAAGAATTTCCCGCAGGGCGTGGACTACAGTATCGTCTACGACCCCACGGTGTTCGTTCGAGATTCCATCCGTGCCGTGATTCACACGTTGTTTGAGGCCGTCCTGCTGGTCGTCATCGTGGTCGTGCTCTTCCTCCAGACTTGGAGAGCCTCGATTATTCCCCTGATCGCGGTTCCCGTCTCCATCGTGGGCACGTTCGCCATCATGCTCGGGCTGGGCCTATCGATTAACGCGCTGTCTCTGTTTGGTCTAGTGCTGGCCATCGGCATTGTCGTCGATGATGCCATCGTGGTGGTCGAAAACGTGGAAAGAAATATCGAGCTCGGCTTGAGTCCGCGCGAGGCTACCTACAAGGCGATGAAAGAAGTAAGCGAGCCGATTGTGGCTATCGCCTTGGTCTTGTGCGCCGTGTTCATCCCGATCGCGTTCGTGAGCGGTCTCACCGGACAGTTCTACAAACAATTCGCGCTGACCATTGCCATCTCCACGCTGATTTCTGCATTCAACTCGCTCACTCTCAGCCCCGCGCTGTGTGCCATCCTGCTGCGCGGGCATGACGCTCCCAAGGACTGGTTTTCCCGCTTTCTGGATCGCGTGTTCGGCTGGATCTTCCGCCCATTCAACAAGCTGTTTACGCGTTCCTCGAATGCCTACGGTTACATCGTCAACGGCTTCGTGCGCAAAACGATTCTCGGCTTTCTGTTGTATGCCGGTTTGATCCTTCTGGCCTTCTTTGGTTTTCGCGCCGTTCCCTCTGGATTCGTGCCCATTCAGGACAAGCAATACCTCGTTGGCTTTGCGCAACTCCCGGACGGCGCAAGTTTGGATCGCACCGAAGCCGTCATCCGGCAGATGTCCGACATTGCCTTGAAACATCCCGGCGTAAAGCATTCCATCGCGTTTCCCGGCTTGTCCATCAATGGCTTTGTGAACGCCTCCAACTCCGGAATTGTTTTTATGGCCTTGGACGATTTCGACAAGCGGCGTGACCCCTCGCTCTCCGGCCCGGCCATCGCGCGCGATCTCAACCAGCAGTTTCTCGCCGTGAAGGATGCGTTCGTCATCATTTTCCCTCCGCCTCCCGTTCAAGGTTTGGGAACCATCGGAGGATTCAAATTGCAAGTGGAGGATCGCGCGGGGCTCGGCGAGAGCGCCTTGAACGATGCGACCCAATCGTTGCTGGCCAAGGCGGGTCAGGATCCCACTCTTTCCGGACTGTTCTCCAGCTTCCGAACCAGCGTGCCTCAATTGGAGGTCGATCTCGATCGCACCAAGGCGAAACGGAATGGCGTGGCCATCACCGATGTCTTCGACACTATGCAGATTTATCTTGGCTCCCTGTATGTGAACGACTTCAACAAATTTGGTCGCACCTACCAGGTGATCGCCCAGGCTGATTCAAAATTCCGCACCAACGCGAGCAGCATTGCGCAATTGAAAACGAGAAACGCCCGCGGAGAGATGGTCCCGCTCGGTTCGGTTCTGACCGTGAAAGATGGTTTCGGTCCGGACCGCTCGATGCACTATAACTCCTATCCTTCCTCCGACATCAACGGGGAGGCCGGGCGCGGCCACAGTTCCGGCGAGGCGGTTTCACGCATGGAGCAACTGGCCGCGGAAGCCTTGCCGAACGGAATGAAGATCGAATGGACCGAACTCACCTACCAGCAAATCCTCGCAGGAAACACCATGATCTACATTTTCCCGCTCTGCGTGCTCCTCGTTTTTCTGGTGCTGGCGGCGCAGTACGAGAGCTGGTCCCTGCCGCTGGTGGTCATTTTAATTGTGCCGATGTGCCTGCTTTCCGCGATCGTCGGCGTCTGGCTACAGGGCGGCGATAATAATGTGTTTACGCAGATTGGTCTCATCGTCCTCGTAGGGCTGGCCTGCAAGAACGCGATTTTGATCGTCGAGTTTGCCCGTGCTTTGCAGGCCGAAGGCGCGGACCGCTTCAACGCGATTCGCGAAGCCTGCCGCCTCCGTTTGCGGCCAATCTTGATGACCTCCTTCGCTTTCATCATGGGCGTGATTCCCTTGGTTCGTTCCGTCGGGGCCGGCGCGGAGATGCGGCGCTCCATGGGCGTGGCGGTTTTTGCGGGAATGCTGGGAGTTACATTTTTCGGGCTTTTGCTGACGCCCGTGTTCTACGTGGCCATTCGCGGGTTCATTGAGCGAAGAAGTTCAGTGGCGGAATCGTCCACCCCGTCACACGCGGTTCCTGCCGTGGGAAAGGTGTCCGGTGATCCCGCAAACGCTTAAATCGCTATTGCCCTTCGCGCTTGCCGCAATGTTCCTTGTAGGTTGCGCAGTGGGCCCAACGCATCAGCCCCCAAAGGTGGCAGTGGATGCCTCCTTCAACCGGGCAACACCCGAAATCTACGGGCCGGCAGAGCCTATCGCCCAATACTGGATGCAGTTTAACGATCCGTTGCTGAACCGCCTGGTGGCCGAAGCCCTGGCGTCGAACTATGACATCCAGATCGCCGTGGCTCGCCTCCGCGAAGCACGCGCATTGCACCGCCTATCTAAATTTGACCGCTATCCCACCGTTACGACCGAAGCGGACTTCACGAAGTCGAAATTGAGCACCGACCAGGGTCTCGGCTTTCCGTCCAACCTTTTGCAAAACGAGCTGTACGACGCCAACTTCGACGCCTACTGGGAGCTCGATTTTTTCGGCCGCGTGAAACATTCCATCGAAGCCCAAAGGGCCGAGGCCCAGGCCACCGCCTATGATCTGCACGCCGTGCAGATCAGCGTCACCAGCGAAGTGGCCCGCAATTATATGGAATTGCGCGGACTGCAAAACCAGCTGCTCGTCGCCGAGCAAAACGCTAAGAATCAGTCAAGCACTTTAGAGTTGACCGACGCCCGCCTGTCCGCGGGCCGTGGCACCGATTTCGACTCCGAGCGCGCCCGTGCGCAACTTAATTCGACGCTAGCCTCCATTCCTACCTTCAAAGCGCAGATCGCCAGCGACGAGCACCGCCTCGCCGTATTGGCAGGGCGTGGCCCAAGCGCATTCAGGGACGAACTGGATCGGCCTGCCGATTTGCCCACTCCCCCGGAAAAAATTGATGTTAGCTCGCCGGAGGGGCTGCTACGACGCCGGCCCGACATTGCCGCTGCGGAACGTCGCTTGGCGGAACAGACGGCGCTCGTGGGTGTTTCCGTCGCGGACCTCTTTCCACGTGTTGTTTTTTCGGGACGGCTCGGCCTGGGTGTGAGCGACTTCACAAACATTGGCTCGTCCGGTTCCTCCAGCTATTCGTTTGGCCCTAGCGTCACCTGGCCCGCCTTCAATTTAGGGCGCGTTCGCGCGCAGATTCGCGCCAGCAAAGCTCGTGACGATCAGGCCCTGGCGCGCTATCAGCAAACGGTGTTAACTGCGATCGAAGAGACGGAAAATGCGCTGGTTGCCCTGGAGCAAGCCCGCGCGCGCCGCGACCGCCTGGCCGATGCCGCGTTAGCGAGCAAGCACGCAGCCGAGTTGGCCCAAATTCGTTTCGAAGGTGGTCTGGGGGACTTCCTGCAGGTTCTCGACGCGGAACGCACGCAGTTGGACGCTGAAGATCGCCTGGCGCAAAGCCGCACCGATACGGCCACCGCCACCATTGCTCTTTACAAAGCGCTGGGCGGCGGCAGTCCAAACGATCGCGTTCACACCAGCTCCACGGCAAGTAAGAACCCGGACTCGCCCCTCTAGGCTAACTTGGTTACCAGGATTGCAGGCCCGCCTAGTTCATATCGTATAAGGACAGGCACAATTGGTTTGGAATTTTCGTCCAATCCCGAACTGGAGACCACCAAGCCCGTAACGGAGAAATACGATTCTTATTGACCCGTACGACGGACGAAGGTATCTGGTCGAAGCAAACCGACCGCTCGCTGTTGGATCTACTTCCATCTGCGAACTCGTTCACTCGAACAAAGTTGCGAAGAACTTAGGAACAATTGCCGCAGAATACGGTCGAAAATCAGCTATCAGCGCGGGTGTGAAGGCAAGACGAACCAATCAGATGCATTTCCACGGGAAGTCTGCAAAACCTCCATACGTGGGTTCGAATCGCACCCGCGCCTCCAAGTTATTTAGTTTGTGTGTGTTAGCGCCGAGCGCTGCATCCTTTACAGTGTGACGAGTGGAGGTCCGGAAACCTCTCTTTTTAGGGGCAAAACTGCAGTTTTTGGCTGATTTTGTGAGTTCCTGGAAAAACTGCGAACAAAACTCGTCGGCAGACGAACTGCGTTTTTTGGGCTCTTATACAACCGTCTGCACGCAGCGCCAGGAAATCTGGGGCTGCAGTTATATCTTACCTGCTAGTCACGTACTGGGGACGCGCCGTTGCCGCTGGCCATCTTCACGATGCAGCAGCCACACAAGACGCGCTGAGGCATTACGACGAACTGCTCGAAGCCACGCGCAAGGGTCCTCGGCCCTACATTGCCGACGGCCTGAAGGACGAACACCAACCTGTGCAAGCTTGGGCCAATTACGCCGCGGGCAACTCCGACGATGCGGTTCGCCAGCTGCGCGCCGTTGCCAACGACCAGGACAAAGTTGGCAAAGCCGAAACCGAACTGCCCGCCCGCGAGATGCTTGCCAACATGCTACTCGACCTGAAGCGTCCGCAAGAAGCGCTGATCAAATATGAAATTTCCCTGTGCACCGACCCCAATCGCTTCAATGGTCTTTACGGCGCAGCGCAAGCAGCCGCGCAGGTCCGGCAAAAAGAGAAAGCGCACCTACTACAACCAACTACTGAAGAATTGCGAAGGCATCCGCTCCGATCGCACCGAGCTAGCCCAAGCGAAAACCCTCCTCGTCTCTGAAAGCAGGGGACTGTAGGCGCGGGGTCTTCAGCTCCGACACAAGGCATATGACAGCGGACGCGGATAGAGCGTTACTTCCCAGTGCCGGAATCCGTCCAGAATCGATGTCAAGCGGGGAGATCACTTCCTATCAGCCGACTTCTCAGGACTAATCTCCTGATGATGGGACCGGATAACTTCCGGTTTGCTGACAAATCGGAAGTTACCCTCCCACTGAGGACTGCAGGCGTCGTCATCATGCTTTGGCCGATCACCGACCACTCATCCGCAGTACGCGTTCCGGATAACGATCACCCTGCACTGTAATTTTCGAGGCCGCACTGTCGATTTCGCGCAGGTCGTCTGATGTGAATTTGATTGCGAGCGAGCCATTGTTCTCGTCGAGGCGAGACAACTTGGTCGTGCCCGGGATCGGAACAATCCACGGCTTCT
>Ga0210384_10003111_pt1 | contig 19542 bp, 15 predicted proteins | sample IncBWH2MmetaG_FD_160574 | JGI IMG/M metagenome (GOLD analysis project Ga0210384, IMG submission 160574) | Forest soil microbial communities from Barre Woods Harvard Forest LTER site, Petersham, Massachusetts, United States - Inc-BW-H-2-M | ecosystem: Environmental > Terrestrial > Soil >...
CGATGCCGTTCACTGTAAATACTCTCAACGAGCACTTGGACATGCTCATGGTTTGCCATCATTTGAGTCCGTCGATCCCCGAGGACGTGGCCTTCGCGGAATCGCGGATTCGTGCCGAAACGATTGGCGCCGAAGATGTGCTGCACGACCTGGGCGCGATCAGCATGATGTCTTCCGACTCGCAGGCGATGGGCCGCATCGGCGAAGTGATCACTCGCACGTGGCAAACCGCCGACAAAATGAAAAAGCAGCGTGGTCCCTTACCGGGCGAAAAATCTGGCAGCGACAATGTGCGCGTGCGGCGCTACGTGGCCAAGTTCACGATCAATCCGGCGATCGCCCACGGCATCGCGCACGAAGTCGGCTCGGTGGAGATGGGAAAACTCGCGGACCTCGTGTTGTGGAAGCCCGCATTCTTTGGCGTCAAGCCGGAGATGGTCGTGAAGGGCGGAATGATTGCGTGGTCGGTGATGGGCGATGCCAACGCTTCGATTCCGACTCCGCAGCCTGTAATTTATCGGCCGATGTTTGGCAGTTTCGGTGGCGCGCTGCATTCCACGTCGCTAACTTTTCTCTCCAAGGCCGCGTTCGAGGCCGGAATACCGGCTAAGCTCGGGCTTAAAAAGATGGCTGCGACTGTGAGCCGTTGCCGCGGCCTCACGAAGCGGGACATGATCAACAACGATGCGTTGCCGCGCATGGAGGTCGATCCGGACACTTATGAGGTGCGCGCGGATGGCGTGCTGCTCACTTGCGAGCCCGCGCAGGTCTTACCGATGGCGCAGCGATATTTCCTATTCTAAATTTCTAAATGTGGGGCAACACACTCATCATCGACCTCCTGATTCCGCCTGTGAGCCAGGATGACCTACAAGGCAAAGAAGAGGACAAGCTCGTTCTCGCATGGGAGCAGCGTCGCTGGCTGCGCGGGCGTTTCACGACGGCCAAGGGAAGAAAAGTCGGGATCGCCTTGCCCACCGGCGCTACGCTGGCGCCGGATTCAATTCTGTATGTTGGGCCGGATTGGTATTTGAGGATCGAAGCCGCCGCCGAACCGGTGCTTGAAGTTCTCCCGTCCGGATACATGGAAGCAATCAAGATCGCATTTGAAGTCGGCAACCGGCATTTTCCTCTCGCTATGCAGGAAAGCAAAATTCTTGTCCCGGATGACACGGCTATGGTCCGGCTGATGGATCGGCTGGGCGCGCCGTGGGAACGCCGGCAGGCAGTGTTCAATCCGATCGGAAACACACAGGGCCACGCCCATGAATAATTTTCTGAGCCTGCTCCAATTCACCGACGGACTCTTCCCTGCGGGAGCGTACGCGCACTCGTTCGGACTTGAATATCTTGTCCAGTCCGGTGAGATTTCCGGCGCGACGGAAGTCGACGATTTTCTTCGCGGATATCTCGAAGGCGCAGTGGCTCCCGCAGACGCGGTGGCCATGCTGTGCGCGTGGCGGGCCGCAAAGGCAAAGGACCTTGCCGCGTGCCTCGCCCTCGATGAAACTCTCGATGCGATGAAAACAGCCAGCGAATTGCGGAACGCCAGCCGCCAAATGGGGAGGCAAACGCTGCGCGTTGCGAATCACTTACCCTGCGATGGATTACTTGCAGACTTCGCGGAAAAAGTTGGAAACAACCTCACGCCCGGACATCATCCGGTAATTTTCGGAATGATTGGAGGCGTGCTGGCGTGGCCCGCAATGGAAATGGTTGCCGCGTATTTCTATTCGACCAGCGCGGCTCTGGTTGGCGCGGCGCTCCGGCTGCTGCCGCTGGGGCAGCTTGCAGGACAGCGCATTCTCTGGAACGTGCAGCCGCTCATCGCGGAGCTTGCGGAGGAAACGCAAGACAAGACCGACTCCGACATGTGGACGTTTGCTCCGGCTCTCGAGATTGCGAGCATGCGTCACGCGATGCTGGATGCGAGGTTGTTCCGATCGTGATCGCCAAGCCCCTAAAAATCGGCATCGGCGGCCCTGTGGGTTCCGGAAAAACCGCGCTCGTAGAATCTTTGTGTACTCGCTTGAAACCCAACTACCAACTGGCCGTGATCACAAATGATATTTATACGCGCGAAGACGCCGAGTTTCTGACGCGGCGTGGCGTGCTTTCTTCCGACAGGATCGTTGGCGTTGAGACCGGCGGATGCCCGCACACGGCGATTCGCGAAGATGCTTCGGTAAACCTGGAAGCGTCCAGCGCGCTGATGCAAAAATTTCCCGACCTGGACATCCTGTTCATCGAAAGCGGAGGAGACAATCTGGCCGCCACATTCAGCCCGGAACTTGTCGACGCCACAATGTACGTCATCGATGTTGCGGAGGGCGACAAAATCCCGCGAAAGGGCGGCCCGGGAATCATGACCTCCGGAATTTTGGTGATTAATAAAATCGACCTGGCGCCTTACGTCGGCGCGGACCTGGCCGTGATGGATCGCGACGCCAAACGCATGCGTGGAGAGAGGCCTTACGTCTTTACAAATCTCAAGACCGGATCAGGAGTGGACACGCTCATCGAATGGATCCGCCACTCCCTCCTGTTTGAATCCTGAGCGCGTCGGGCGCGACGGCTACTTGCGGCTGCAGTTCGAGCGGCGCGGCCGGAGCACCGTCCTGGCGCAGTCGCGATTCACTTTGCCGCTGCAGGCGCTCACACCGTTTGAGATGGCCGACGGAACCTCCTACCTGATGCTTCTCAATCCTACCGGCGGAGTGCTGGGAGGCGATCATCTTGTCACGGAGATCATTCAGGAATCCGGCACGCACGTTTGCCTGACGACGCCGTCGGCGACGCGTATTTATCGAACTTCGCAGCAGTCTGCGGTGCTCGAAACCGTGATAAAACTTGGCGATGGGGCCACGCTGGAATATCTTCCCGACCACGTCATCCCCCATATCGGCTCCGCCCTGCGGCAATCCCTGCGCGTGGAGATGGGTTGCGGGAGCAGGGCCATTGTGCTGGACTCCCTGGCCTCCGGCAGAGTGGCTCATGGCGAGCGCTGGAGTTTCACTGAGCTCGATTCGCAAACGGAAGTTTTTTCGCGCGGCAAACCGGAGTTCCTGAATCGAACGAAGATCGAACCTGCCGGGCCGCGCCACCTCCGTCAAATTGCCTGGATGAAGACGAAGAATTTTGATTATCTGACTTCCATGGGCGTGTTCGCGGACGGATTTGAGAACTGGCAGCGAGTAGTCGCTGCAATGAACGCGGAACTCGATTCCATGCCGCAGGTCCTAGGCGGAGTGAGTTTGCTCTCTCACGGCAGCTGCGTGATCCGATATATGGCACGATCCGCTTCAGAAATGATTCAAATGAACAAGAAACTCTGGGATGCAGCGCGTGAACTGGTAGTGCGGCTCCCGCGATTCGATCATCGGAAATATTGATGATCACAATGCTCGTCTGGTTTTAGTAGCGCAGCCTGCTCAGCCTGCGCACGGTGTCTACTTCAAGTAAAATTAAAACCACGCAGCTTTGTCGTGTATTTCTGAGTGGACGGGAATCTAAACCGCGCAGGCTGAATCCTACGCTGCCGGTTCGCGGCGCCACGGCGGGAACGATTGCTTGCTTAACCAAGTCGCCAGGCGCTCGAAAAATCCCTTGCGCAACGCTACTTCCAGGAAATTCAGCACCAGAGCAAGAATAAGCCAATAGGGCCACAAGGCTGAGCGCTCGCGAACCAAAGCTCCCCGATCCGTCAGAACCTGGTCGATTGAGGGATGCATCCGCCCGCCCGTTACTCGGCTGATTTCGCCAAGCAGCGCCGTATTGACGGCCTGTGGTTTCGTCTCGTCCGCTTCGCGATAGAAGCCCTGCTCGGGCAGGACCAGCTCCGAGCTGCCGGAAACAATTCGATACAGCCCCTTCTGACCGGTTGGGATGCGCGCTTCGTAGTGGCCCGGCGCAGTTTGCTCGAGCGGAATCGCGCGGGGAGTCTCACCCGGCACCTCGACCAGAACGTGCGGCGGCCCCGCGCTGGTAAGCGTATCTCCCGCGGGATTGTCCGAGTTTGCCAGGACGTCGTAGTACACGACGGCCTCGCCCTCGTGGCTCCCCGGGCGTACTCCAGCCCGCACGGTTCGGTCACGATGAGAAACATCCCGCACCATTTGCGGCCACAGCGTGCCGAACGATTGCCAGCGGACCCACGGCTCCGCCCAGCGGCTCTTGGCATCCGACATGAACGCGATGACGCGTCCCAGGCCGTACCGCCACCGCACCAGGAGCGGCTTCTTTTCATCCACACGAAGAATGGTTTCCGAACCTTCTTTGGCCTCGGCTTGAACGAAACCGAGCAGGTTCGGCGACTTCGTGAAATCGATGCCATCGGTAAATTCCACGGCCCGAACGCGAACTGCGCGCACGGGACGCTCCTGAATCGCCAGATCTTCCAGTGAGCGAATTTCGGCGTTGATGATTTGCGGGATCGACTCGGGATCTTCGACAAAGTGGGATTTGCCCTTCGTCTTGCGCGCTAATTCATCGAGTAATTCACGATTAATATAATCGCCCACGCCGATGGTGGAGATGGTGACCTGTTTCGCGAGGGCATCGCGTTCGAGTTGCGGAAAATCTTCCTGCGTGCCCGGCGTCGAAACGCCGTCGGTGAGCAGGATGATATGCCTGCGGCTGGCGGGCTCCTTCACAATCGCCTCGTACCCGGATTCCACGGCTTGATAAATTTTGGTGCCGCCGTTGGCCATGATTTCGTCGATCTGCTTTCCTTTTGCTTCCAGGTCGGTCGCTACTCCCAAGGGAAAGACCCAATCGAAGGATTCGTCAAACGAAATGACGCCCACCTTGTCGATGGGACGCAGGGTTGTGAGGGTGGAGCGCGCCGCGTCACGGGCCATCTGGATTTTCGGCCCGCTCATGCTTCCGGACTTGTCCAGCACCAGAACGACAGCGGTGGGCCTTACCGGAGGAGGTTGCGCGCGGACTGGCAGCATTTTCTCCAGCGGCGTCTTGGGTTCCGCGGCGAGCTTGGCGTTTTTGTCACCGGCAATGAAGATGAGTCCGCCGCCGGCGTAGACGTAGCGTTCGATCGCCGTGTCTTCGTCCTCGGCAAGCTCGTGATCGGGATAATTATCGAGCACCACTGCATCCCAATCGCGATCCGGATGAGTGACCGGGAAGGCCGTCGCCATTTCCACGTCAACCTCGGCGCGCTTCAGCGTCTGAAGTAAGGGAGCAGAGGTTTCGCTGCCGCCGGAAATGTAAAGCACGCGAGGCCTGCGCACCGTCACGGCTTGCGACACCAATACCTGTTCGGCGTTTGCGCTGGAAATGTGCACTTCCATCAGGCTGGTGCCGCTGCTTGATATCCGAGCTTCCAGATTCACCACGTTGCTGCCGGGCTGTAAATCCGCTTTCGTCGATCCGATTTCCTGGCCTCCGGTTGTAATCCAGACACGCGCCGGCAGCGGCCCGGAACTATTGAGGCCCAGGGACAAAGTGAAATGTTCACCGGAAAATACGTCCTGTGGAGAAGCGATGCTCTCAAGTTTCACCGGCAGCGGCGCGGTGCCGCCGGCGGGCACGGTAAATATGGGAACGCCGCGGTCTCTGGCGCGCAGCGCCTCGGTAAGCGCGTGACCACGGTTCTCATTACCGTCGCTAATCAGCAGAATTCGCCGCGCTCCCTCTGACGGAAACGTGCTGAGGGCCAGCTGCAACGCATCTTCAATGTTGGTGGCCATTCCAACTTTCGGATCGACTCCTTGAGGGATGCTGACTTTCTCGGCCTGCGCGGGAACGGCGACAAGATCGGGGTGCTCGGCAAACGTGATCAACCGCAAATCCGCGCCGGAATTCTTGCGAATCAAATCGCGCACCATGGCCTCACCATGCTGCAGCGATTCACGAGGCATGCTGGCAGAGGTGTCCACCAGCACGGTCACGGCCAGCTTCTCGACGCGCATGGGGGTCCAGGGATCGGCCAGCGCGATGACCATGGCCGTGTAGGCCGCGCATTTTAATGCCAGGCAAGCGAGAGATGCACCCGGCGCCCGCCGCATCCATATCCACAGGACGGGCAGCAGCCCGAGCAGGAACAGGAATATGGGTTGGTCGAAAGTCATTCCCTCACCTAAACAACCAGATTGGTTTTACGGGACTCTGATTCTTCCCGGTCTTCCACTTCGCGATCCAAATGCAGCGAGATGTCATCCCCAGGCAATTCCCGGATTTCCGCGGTTCGCTGGCGCTCGCGGGAAGAATAATAAAGCCACCACTCGAGCCACAGAGCCAAAATCCCCAGCAGCACCAGCAATCGCCACAGCTCCGCCTGCACGGGTTGAAACGGTTCTCCCTCAACTGCGGCGGTTTCCGCGCCCTCGGCCGCCATGCGGCGCGCCGGCAGCAACGGAGTATTTACGGCGATGGCCGTTTCCCCGCTTGGCGCGATGATCCGGTAAATTCCAGTTTGCAAAGCGAGCAAGTGAACGTCCGCGCCTTTGCGCGCGAAGGGAACGTCCTTGCCAGATGGACCTACGATGCGCGTGACCGGTCCGGGGAGATCCAGTTCGCCGGCGGCAAAAGAGTCGGCGGCTTCGTCCACGGAATGAGTCATCCATTCCATGGCCCCGGCCATCAATAGCGGGAACGCGGATTCCAGCGGGAAATTGGAGTTGTGAGGATCGAATCCAATGATCAGAAGCTTGTGCCCATTCTGTTCGCGCGCCAGAATCAACGGCGCCGGCGGATTTCCTTCAGTCGAGGCCAGCACGGCATCGCCCGGCAGCACGCTCAGCGTCGCGGGATTGCGCACACTCACATCATGACTCCGAACCCAGCGCGTCACCGGGTGTTGCGTGTTCCATTCCGTGATACGAAATGGACGCGCCGTCGGCGAGGACGGTCCGCTGAGAAACCAGATCGAGTTGAACTCGGATTGGGACGGCAGACTGGTTCCTTCGTAAATCGCCACGTCGGGCGAAATGTTGGTTCCAGTTCCGGGAGCAAATGTCTGCGTCTGCACAAAGGGATTGCTCGAAAGCACAGGAAGCAGATCGGTGGCGAACGGTGAAGCGCTATTGGCAAACACCGCGACCTGCACGGTTTTGAATTCCGGCAGATTGAGGATGGCGCGGTTGTCCGCGTCCAGCACGTCGGACGGGCTGATTTCCGCCTGCAACAGCCCGCCTTTGTCCCAGGTAAATTCGTTTTCGGCGTTGACGAGCTGGTTCGGAGCGATTGCAACCGCGCGCTGGCCGAGCGGCTCGCCGTTGATCGAAAGTTTCAGCATAACGTCCGCTTTAACATCCCCATAATTCTTCAATTGCGTGAGCAGATGCCAATGATCGGGTTGAGCCGCGTCGCGACGCAGAGATAGCCGCGTGATGCCGCGATTTTGCAGAGGCGTGTCTTCGCCCGCGAGCCGCACAAGAAATTGAGGCTGGTTGACGTTGTCCGCGGATGTTTCTATCGTGGCCCGGAAATCTTGCAGGTTGTGCTCCTGCTGCTCATCGAGCATCCCTGGTCCAACATAGACCAGAAGTCCCTGCCTCGAACCATTCAGCGCAGTCTTGCCTATCTCCAGGGCATGTGGAATATCCGCGGGGCTGCTGGATGGCTGCGCATTGGCGATGGCCCGGCGAATGGCGGCGCGATCCGTCGTGAAGGGCAGGATCGGCGGCGCGTCCGCCTCCGCGCGAAGCAGCAACACGCGATCGCCGCCCGGCAAAGAGTTCAGTATGCTCAGAGCTTCCTCGCGCTCACGATCGATCCAGGCCGTTCCACCGGAAGTGCGCGCCTGCGACCAAACTGAAGTATCAAATATCATCACAACACTGCGGCCCTCGAGCAGATATCCCAACTTTAGATTTGCGAGGGCAAGAATCAGCAGCAACAGGAAAAGAGCCTGAGCCACATATGCCCAGGGTTCGCGAAGCTTGCGGCGTCGCGGTTGAGAAATAGGCTGCACGCTGGCCCAGAACCGCAGCGTGGAAACGCGCCGGTGCTGCGGCCGGCGATGGTGCAAATAAAGCCAGAGCGCAACAGCCGCGAGCCCCGCCCATACGGCGGCCACTTCCCCGGGACCCAGCGCCAGCCAGTTCATGCCAGCACCTGCCCACTGCGCAAGCTGCGCAGCACGAAATCCTGATAGGGAATGTTCGTCACCGCGCGAGCGTAGCGTCCGCCGTTTCGCAACGCGATCCGCCGCAAGCGGTCGGAAAATTCCAGGAACCTGCTCTCGTAGAGCGCCGCGCTTTGTGGCGAGCACTCCACGGTGCGCTGCGCGGCGGTCTCAACGTCTTCCAGAATCATCTCTCCGCTGACCGACGGCCGCTGCTCATCGGCGCTATGCACCTGCAACAAAACAAAATCATGGCCGGCCGAGCGCAACATTTCCACGGCGCGCTCACATCCCTGCTCATCAAAAAAATCGGAAATCAGGATGACGATTCCACGGGTGACAAAGCTGCCCATGAACTCCTTGACCGAACCGAATAAATCCGTGCCGCCTCCGCAGGATTGTTCGCTCAGGAATTCCAGCACCGGCCACAGGCGGTCGCGCCCTCCGGAAACCACCAGCGGCTTGTTGAGTCGTTCGGCGAACGGGATCACCGACGCGGCGTCAAGATGCAGAAGCGCCAGATACGCAAAGGTAGCCGCGAGGCGTCGCGCATACAGGAATTTCGATTCCGCGACGTCTTCGCAGTCCATCGATTCACTGCGGTCCAGCAAGATACGCACGGGGATATGCTGCTCGGTCTCGTAAATTTTCAGAAAAAGTTTCCCCAGGCGAAGATAGGCGCTCCAATCGAGCGAACGGGGATCGTCACCGAAGCTGTAACGCCGGTAATCGGCGAATTCCATTCCCGGCCCGCGTGTGCGCGAGCGGTGCTCGGGGCCCACGGCGCCGGCCAAATTGACGCGGCACAGCAACGTGACCTGTTCGAGCGTTTTCAAGAATTCGCGGTCAAGCAAAAGCTGCGAGGTCTTAGCCATCTGATCAAAAGCGGAGAAAACCGCTCCTCCGGCGCGCGCCCTAGGGCGCGAAGCCGCCTATTCAACTGTGAACTTTGGAGGACCTTTCCTGGCGAGCCCGGCGTCCCGGTCAGCCCCGGACGCTCGTTGCGATACCAAAGCCCGCGCCCGAAACTTCAGTTGATCTTGCCGGCGATTTCTTCCAGCAGGTCGTCGGTGGTCCTGCCATCCGCCTGCGCCTCGAAGTTCAGAATGATGCGGTGGCGAAGAGCCGGCAGCATCAGCGCGCGAATGTCCTCGAGGCTGACATTGAAGCGTCCGTCAAGCAGCGCGCGCACCTTGCCTCCAAGGATCAGAGTCTGCGCGCCACGCGGCGAACTGCCATACCGGATATATTTTGCCGCCAAAAGATTTTCGCGGGTTTCCGGATGCGTCGCTAGCGTGAGCTTCACAACGTACTCCTGAACGTGCGGCGCGACCGGAACGGTGCGGACGATCTGGCGCATCTCCAGAATTTGCGTTCCGTTAACGACCGGCAGAACCTGTACGGGGGTTCCCTGCGTGGTGCGATCCAGAATGTCATGCAAGTCGTCACGGCCCGGATACGGCACGCGGAGCTTGAAAAGGAATCGATCGAGCTGCGCTTCCGGCAGCGGATAGGTTCCCTCCATTTCCAACGGGTTTTGCGTGGCCATTACAAAAAATGGCTCCTCCAACTGGTGGGAGGTATGCGCCACGGTGACTTGCTTTTCCTGCATGGCTTCGAGCAAAGCCGACTGGGTTTTGGGAGTGGCGCGATTGATTTCGTCGGCCAGAAGCAAATTCGCGAAGATAGGGCCGGGCTGAAACCCCAGCGATTTTCTTCCTTCGCCGCTCTCCTGGACCACGGAGGTGCCGATGACGTCGGCCGGCATCAGGTCCGGAGTAAATTGAATCCGTGAATATTTCAGAGCCACGGCCTGTGCGAGCGTGCGCACCAGCATGGTCTTGCCCAGGCCGGGCGCGCCCTCCAGAAGTACATGGCCGCCGGCGAGCAGCGCGGTCAAGACGCCGTCGACGACTTCCACCTGGCCGACGATGGCCTTGGAAATTTCGCGACGCACCTCGCTCATTTTTTCGGCGAGGATTTCAGCCTGATGACCGAGAGGCTGGACAACCTTCTGCCCTTCTGTGCTTGCCGAACCTGTCATGAATCCATCCTTGTGTTTGGGCGCTTGGCGGACTCTACGAGGAGCCCCACCCGTGTTTAGAAGGCTCAACCTGGAGCCCGAATTCAGTAGTCCGGCATACTGTTTTCCTGGAGCCTCAGTTTACTGTTGTTGCGCGTTCCCCTGGGGCACGCTGTCTGGTTGCGCATTCTCTGTGTGTTCAAAATAGTGTTGCACGTACATTCGATAGCGCGCCGGAATGTTCTCCTGCTCAGCGCCATTCACCACGGCCTGCCCCTGCGGCGAGACATCGCGCGTGGCCAACTGCGCCGTGCCTGCCTCGGTTTGCATCCGCATGCGAATTTGTTCCTTATAATTAGTGGCCTCGAGCGGCACGCGATCCGGCACCGCGGTGACTGGATGCGAATCGAAATCGGTGCGTGTCTGCTTCAAACCCTTCTGGCTTCCGGCGCCATTGCTCGTGCTTTGCGAAGCCTTTTGTTGCGCCTCCGAGCTTCCCCGCGAATCGCCTTTCTGGCCACTCTCGTTCTTCGCGTCGGATGAATTGGCATTTCCCGATTGCGGCGCCCCCTGCGAATTCGACTGCTGCGAGTCCTGGTTTCCTTTGTTGTTCGATTGCTGGTTCTGCGAATTCGACATCATGTTCTTCAGAGCCTGCATCAGCGACTGGCCCAGCGACGGATTCTTGTCGTCCGACTGTTTGGATTCCTGCTGCTGGCCTGATTGACTCGTTGAACCGGTGACATTCTTGGATTCCTGAGATTGCTGGCCGCCACTTTGTTGCTGCTGCGAATCAGCGGATTGAGATCCGTTCTGATTCCCCCCCTGCGGCGTTTGATCCTGACTCTGATCTTCCCCTCCGGGGTCGGCTTGCTGCCCATCGCCCGGATTGTTTTGCTTGTCGTCGCCATTTTGCCAGAGGTCATCGGGAGGCGGCGTGACATCGCCGGCCCGGACTTCGTCGGCGGGCGTTTCCGGCTTGTTCGCTAACGCCATCGTCCTCTGCAGGTCTTTCTCCATGGCATGAACGATGGGAGACAATATGGATTGCACGAGTTGAGACCGCGCCGTGCTTTGCAGTAGCGAAACCAGTGGCGGCTTATGATTCACGCGATAGGCCAGCAGCCCTCCAGCAGCCAAAATGAGCACTAGAGCGCGGCTCGCAGTAACAGGCACGCGTATTGGAAATAATCCGCGGGGTTCCACCTTCACCAGCCGCGCGAGGGCATCCTGACGCTGGTGCCGAATCATTTCGTCTGGATTCTCAACGTCGCACAGAAACAGCGCCGTCGAGACGCGGTCATGGAGGCCGGCTGCGGAATCGAGCCGGCACGCGGAATCATACATGGACGGACGCGTCCGCCAGACCCAGGTCAGAATGAATGCAGTGCCGCCGGCTGCCAGGATCGCCGCCAGAATCAACACCCCAGCCATTTTCACGCTGATTGCGGCGACGGCGATCAATCCGATCAGAACCCACGACCACCACTTCGCCGAGCCTTGCAGGAATATATTGGTCAGAATTCTGCGGCGAACGGCTCGCAGGACGTCAATGACTCCGTGGAGTTCCGCGGGGCACTCTTGCTTGCCGAAATCCCGTTCCAGGGACCGGGTTGCTTGCGCGGACGCAGGAAACGAAGCGGACGTGAAAATCGAAACATGATTTTGAAGGCTTTGCACTGGACTTCGGGAAGCGACAGCCCTCCAGGCATTCCTCAGCACAGAGAATAAATGCGTCCCGGTAACATCACCGGCCGGCGCCAATTTTGTCTTCTCTCGAAAAAGCAAAGAAGCCTCCCCTGCTGGTTCGGCCCGAGGCAGAAACTGCTATCAATTTACCCCAAGATTCCCGCTTTCGGAACTAAATTCATCAAGGAACGGGATCGAATAAGAAGATTCGCGGCATTTCGAAATCCAATCCGCATGACGCAGGTAGAGCAGGACGGTACCCATTCGTTTAGATGCCAGTCAGAACCGCTTGGTGGTGTGATTCAAATGGCCTTCCTTGGAACCGGGCCCAACCACGGGCACGCATCTCTGCAAACAGTTTCCCACTTGAGGAACCCAAGTACCACAATTCATTGTCGCTGAAGGACATACCGACCGGGCGCGTTTCACAGCACGGCGATAAGATCGATTTCGACGCGAACGTCCTTTGGCAGTCGTGAAACTTCAACCGTCGAACGCGCGGGCCGGTGAGTCACGAAGTATCGTCCGTAGACTTCGTTCATGGCGGCAAAATCGTTCATGTCTGCAAGGAACACTGTAGTTTTCACCGCGTGCTGCAGGGAGGAGCCCGCCGCTTCAACGATCGCCTTCAGATTTTCTAGGACGCGCTCGGTCTGGCGAACCACATCGCCTTCAACAACCTGCTGCGTATTCGGATCGAGTGCTACCTGACCCGAGAGAAAGACAAATCCATTGGCCTTAACGGCCTGGGAATATGGGCCAATTGCTTTCGGCCCTCGATCGGTTGCAACGGGTTCGATCACAAGTTCCTCCTGGGTTCTAGTAGAACAGGCTTCAGCCTGTTTGCCGTTCTGGTCCGCAGAGAAATCTAAACCGCGCAGGCAGTCCTTCGCGCGCTCAGGATAAAAAGCCTACGCTACTGAGAACCACTTCGCATCGTCACGTAGCGCGCCCGAAAATCTTCCGGAATGCCGGGTCGAAAAAGCCAGTCTCGAAACATTTCCGAGAGGTCGCGCTGCGATGCGAATTCCACTGCGGACCTCAGTTCTTTATAGCCCACATCGTCGTTCGCGCGGGCTTTGACAATGGACTTGAATGCAGCGCGCAAATTATCGTGGCCGCACAAATCCTCTAGCGCAATAAAAAATAGCGCAGCCTTGTAGCCGGTGGAATCCCGCTCCGCATTTGTGTATTGGGGTGGAAGCATAATCAGGCGCCTGTCCGCCGCGATGCCACGCGCATTTTCATAACGGTCAAGAAGAGATCCAATCATGCGCCCGCGCTGATCCTGTCCACGCGCCTCGGCCGCGATCACCACCCCGAACAGTCCAATTCCGCGGCCCATCAATATTTGCGCTTCCGGAAGCGGACGGACGCGCCAGCCAAACCAGGTTTGCGCAAAATTGTATTCAGCGAGTTCGAGCACAGCTTCGTCGCTGAGACCTTGCGCGAACGCGTGAGAGTCGAGCAATATGCCGTTCGGGAAGGAAGCTCCTCCAGGATCGTGCCCGTCGCCAAACTCAGATGGCAATTCGCCGGGAGCCTCCGCTACGTGGAGGATTGTCCTGCCATTGGACGCGGAACCAAAAAAATCCGTGAAAGCTCGCGCGGAAGACGAGAGCCGCGCGGCCGCCGTTTTCGCCTGTTGCGCATCCAACGGCCGGAACGTCCAAAAACTTACCGCGCCCTGGCGCGTGTTTACGATTTGTTCGTTGTACCGGCCGGCCACAACAAAGGGAAGAAAGTCTTCGACAGGATTCATTTGGAAACTTCGTCCGGCCTGGCTTGCAGCCGCGGCATTTTTGTTCTTGACGGGCGTGCCAGGCGCGAGAATGCGAAAATCCGCCGGGGCAATGACAGTCAATGTTTCATACTGCGGATTCGGTCCACCTTTTGTGAAGACGCCACTGGGCGGCTGCCAGAGTGGCAGCGCCGTCTGGTCTACCATATAAAATGCCGCGGCAGAGGTTGCGACAGCGCCGCGGGCTGATGGCTCGGGCTTCAGGTCCCATTCGGTAACGATCTCCCGCGCCTGAAGCTGTTTCCATTCAGGATCAATTGCGGCTCGCATCCTCCGCCGGTCCAGATCCGAAGTGTGCTCGGGCGAAATTTCATTGGCATTCGAGGTCATGCGCACGGTCTGTATTCCGGAATTCGGGCCTTCGGGAAGACGGACTTCCAGCGAACGCAGAGGCCGATCGCCAACATTGGCAAAATGATCCACGACGCGAATGTGGAGTTGCTCGGTGGTACCAGCGGAAACGCGAATTTCCGTCTGGCGGCCCGAGAAACGAAATCCGGGCCCCAGAGGCTGCACGCACGCCATCGCCAGGAATGTGCACACGCAGAGCGCAGTGAGGAGAACAACTCGAGAGCGTGTTTCGTCACGCAAGGTGCAACGATTCTACCGAGGCAGGCGACGCAGGTCAAAGCGGGTCGTGGATTTCTGGAAACAACTTCTCTACTCATAGCGCCGGCATCTAGCCGGCTTTTTTCCTGCTTTATGCAATGTACAAGAAATCGCCGGCGCCGAATTTGAACTTTGTGGCCCGCCTTCAGGCGGGCTTTGTGATGTCGAGCACGCCCGCCTGAAGGCGGGCCCTACAAAGACGGCATGCGGACCGATCATTGTGATAAATCACATGCCTGTTTAATTTCGCTCAACGACTTGCCTTTCCAGAATTGCGTCCAATTTTCCAGCGAAGTAAAAGTTCTGGAATGCATGCGATCGATATACAGCGCGCCATTTAAATGATCGATCTCATGCTGGAGAATTCGCGCGTACCATCCGGATGCCTCGAGCACCATCGGTTGCGCGTGTTCGTTGAGACATTCCACGCGAACGGTGCGCGCGCGCGGAACCAGGCCCAAAAATCCCGCAAGACTCAGGCAGCCCTCGAAGAACTCCGCCTTCTCTTCTCCGACCACGGTAATTTTCGGATTGATGATCACGTGAAACGGAACGGGCCGGCGTTCCCGTTCTCGAAGTTGTTCCGGCGCGACGTCCTTGTGGTACTCCTCGCGGTCTTCGATTACCGCCAGCTGCAGGGACAGCCCGACTTGTGGCCCCGCGAGCCCCACGCCGGGCGCGTCCTGCATGCACTTCCTCATGGATTTGATCAGGTCAGTAATTTCCCGGCTGACAATTTCCGCGGGAGTAAGCGGGCGGGCTCGCCGCCGCAGGACAGGGTCCCCGGCCTGGACGATTTCAAGATTCATTGTGTTCACAACTCCCGCGCACGTTCAAATCGTGCGCATTTCACGTTCGCGACTGAATGCGATTCAGTAGAGAAGATTCAGGCCGAGAAGGAGGATACCCGAGCAGCCCCTGGTCGCAAAAACAAAATCTTCAAGTTGTCAGCTTTTTCTTCGGCGACGTTGATACACGAATCCATGGCCGCCCGCGGCGGCTTCGCGCTGGGTGATGTATGCGGAAGCCTGCTGGTCGGTAAAGCCCTTTTGGATGAAGTCGAGGATGGTAGCCTCGCTGGCGCCGGCGTTTTTCAGTTCGCCGAGTTTCCCTCCGGAAAGCGCGGGCAAACCTTGCGCGCGGCGCTGTGCGACCGCCAATATCACTTTGTCGGAGAGACCTGCCAGGCGTAGGACTCGCGCCTCTCCGGCCCACAATCCCAATTGATTCAAATGCGCGAGTTCCAGCACCGTCGGTTCGGAGGAACCCGCGGAAAGCAAATCCGCTATGGCCTGTCCATCCGCAAATGGTTTTTGGCGGCTGCGCGCAAGCTTGATCAGGGCAACGCAAGACGGATCGGTAAGCCCAGCGTCGCGCGCCTTGGTGAGTTCGCCGATTTCAGCGTTGGAAACGTTCAGAGTTTGAAGTTCGGTACTACTGTTGGACCACATACCTGCCTGATCGAGCGATTCCCCATTGGCGCTGGTTTTCTGCGCCTGCTTGCACGCTGTACACGCCAACACAAATACGATCAGCACTCCAAATGACAGTAGATGCGTGGAATGGCTACGCGTTGGGCGGGCGGAAGGCATATCCCTATTCTAACCGCGTTGGAAGAAGCCGGGGGTTACGTGTGCCGCGATGATTAACTGACCGTCGGAGCAGTCAAACTTTGTAGAGGCGTTCTACGCCGAATACTCCGGAGATTTTCCGGATATTGGCCATGATGCGTTCAAGCTGCTTGCGGTCGGCGATTTCCAGGGTGAGGTCGATCCGGGCATGCAAATTGTCGGGGTGGCTGGCAAGGGTGCGAATATTCGAGCCGGTATCACTGATGACGCTGGTAATGTCCGCCAACATGCCGGGGCGGTCCTGGGCGCGAATCTGCAGGGTGACAGGATAAGTGGAGCCGGCCGCGCCACCCCACTCTACATCGATGCGGCGTTCCGCCTGATAGAGCAGATTCTGGACGTTGGGGCAAAGTTTAGAGTGGACCGCGACGCCGCGGCCGCGCGTTACGTAGCCGGCGATCTCGTCTCCCGGAATCGGGTTGCAGCATTTGGCGCGGAACACCATCAGGCCGTCCTGGCCGCCAACCTGCAACGTGGGCTCGCCGACCCTGAGCATTCGCTTGACGGTGGAGACCAGCCGCGCCGGCGAATCTTCCGCGGGCGCATCGGCTTTAGTGGGCGCGATCGGTTCGCCGAGCGCGTTGGAAAGAATCTGCCGAGCGGAAAACTTTCCGTAGCCCAGGTCGGCGAACAGATCCTCCAGCTTGGCGCATCCATATTCGGAAGCGACTCGCGCCAGGTCAGCTTCAGGAATTTTCTTGAGGCTGCGTCCCACTTGCCGGGCTTCCCGTTCGAGCAGGCGCCGGCCGACTTCAGTTGCCTGGCTGCGCTCGATGAAATTAATGTGGTGGCGAATCTTGCTGCGGGCGCGGGAGGTGCGAACGAAGTTCAGCCAGTCCCGGCTGGGAACGTGGCCCTTCTGCGTAAGGACTTCGACGACATCGCCGTTCGACAGGCGATGCCGCAAAGGAACGATCTGCCCGTTTACCTTCGCCCCGATGCATTGATTGCCGACTTCGGTGTGCACGGCATACGCAAAATCAACAGGCGTGGCGCCGCGCGGCAGCGCCAGCACTTTCCCCTTTGGCGTGAATGCGTAAACTTCCTCGGGGTACAGGTCCACCTTGAGTGTGGACATGAATTCCGACGGCTCTTGCATTTCCTTCACCCATTCGATTAATTGGCGCATCCACAAAATGCGCTGATCGTCGGCGTCGGAAATATCGCGGCCGTCTTTATATCGCCAGTGCGCGGCAACTCCCTGTTCCGCGATGCGATGCATCTCGCTGGTGCGAATCTGCACTTCAAACGTTTGTCCTGAGTGGATGACGGTTGTATGGAGCGACTGGTACAGGTTTGGCCGGGGCATGGCGATGTAATCCTTGAACCGTCCGGGAACGGGACGCCACACCTGGTGGATCACGCCCAGGGCCGCATAGCAGTTGCGAATCGTGTCGGTAATTACGCGCACGGCAAGCAGGTCGTAAATCTGGTCTATGGTGCGGTGCTGGCGCAGGCTCTTCTGATGAATCGAATAGAGCCGCTTGACGCGGCCATCGACTTCGGCGGCGATTCCATTTTCTTCCAGCCGCTTGCGAATCGTGTCCTGCAATTCCGTCAGAAACGCTTCAAATTCCTTGCGCTTCGAAACGACTGTTTTTTGAAGTTCCTGGTAGGACTCGGGCTCCAGGTAGCTGAACGCAAGGTCCTCGAGTTCCCCACGGATCAGGCCCATCCCCAGGCGGTGCGCAATCGGGGCATAAATGTCGAGCGTCTCGCGAGCGATGCGCTGTTGTTTTTCGGGCCCAAGAAACGCGAGCGTGCGCATGTTGTGCAGGCGGTCGGCCAGCTTCACCACAACGACTCGAACATCGTTAACCATGGCGAGAAGCATTTTGCGAACGTTTTCCGCCTGGCGGGCTTCTGGAGCGAGCAAATCCAGCCGGTTGATTTTCGTGACCCCTTCGACCAGGCGCGCGATGTCCGGGCCGAACCGCTCGACAATGCGCGCGGAGGAAACGCGGGTGTCCTCGACCACATCATGCAGCAGAGCGGCGCAGAGCGTCGTGATGTCCAGCTTCATGTCCGCCAGGATGTGGGCCACCTCCAGGGGGTGCGACAAGTAGGGGTCGCCAGACTTGCGCAATTGCGTGCGATGCTGTTCGGCGGCAAATTCGAACGAGCGCCGCAACACCTCGATGTCGCCCGCCGGACGCGTCTGGCGGACCTTCTCGACCAGTTCGAGGAAGCGCGCCTGTAGCGCCCGAGTTGTGCGCTCGGTTCTGCCGACGATCAGTGAAGGCAGCCCTGCCGGCTTTTCAAGCGAAGACATTAGCCTGTATCTTAAAACTATTTGATGCTATGGGGCGAGAAAAGAGTTCTGGGAGTGCATTGAATGGGGGACTGCTGCGAGGCCGTTAAATAAAACAGGCGGCCCGAAGGGCCGCCTGTGGTTAAATTTCGTGCAATACAGTCCGCCAGCTAGGATTTAGCCGGAGCTTCCATCTTCTTCTGCTTGATTTCCTTGGCCTTGTCGACGAAATCGTCGGCCTGTTTCAGCAAGGACGCGCGCTCGTCAGGAGTTGCAGCTTCGTCAGCCTTGCGGCGCAGGAGAAGGTTCAGGTAGGCCATGGCATCATCGTAATCGGGGCGAAGCTCGAGGGCCTTGCGCAGGTTGGTGATGCCCTCGTCGATTAGCTGGCCATTTTCCTTAGTGTAGTCGTCGCGAACATCGGGAGGCATTGGATCTTCGTCTTTGAGGGTCTTGGCAGTCAGGTGAGCCAGGCGCCATTTCCCGCGCAATTCTAGATTCGAGCGGTAAGTGAGCGTCCAGTCGATGACGCCGATCCAGTAGTAGGGCTCGGGATCTTCCGGCCGCAGCGCGATGTGCTTCATGTGGTAGCTCTTCGATTCCTCAAACATTTCCCGCTTGTAGGGGGTTCCGGCCATGTTGTAGAGAATCGAACCAACGCCGTCAATTGCGGAAATGTTGTTGGGATCGCCGGACAGGACTTCCTTGAATTCATTTACCGCCGCCTGCCCCATGCGAATGTTCTCGTCCGAGGGCGCGCCGGGAATGTACTGGGTGGCGTAGGCCGTTGCGAGATACAGGCGCGCATTGGTCAGCGTGGGATCGAGGTCCTTGGCTTGTTTGAAGTCCTCGATCGACTGATCGTATTTTCCGTCGCGATATGCCGCAACACCCTTGTTCAGCAGATCGCGCGCCCTGAGCTTGTCGCATCCTGCGGCGCCAAAGGCGACAGCGAATGTGGCAACTGCGAGCAGCGCCACTGAGTTGATGTTCTTAGTTTTCCGAAAGTGCGCAAAAGGATTCATGGCAAACAATCCGTCCCCGCGATTTTTTTGAGTTCCCCCGAGGGGGCAATGAAACATCCGACCATTGAGCCGGCCACCGTTTTCTTTCCACCAACAGGCCGGGATTTCCGAAGCCCGATCTTCCCGCCAAGACAAACTGCCGGGCCACAGCCGCACACTCTACACCAGCATTGGCCCGGATCAAAGCACCTTTATCTTCAAAAACGAGGGCGAGAAAAACCCTTGCCACCACAAAGCGAACAGAACCTGCAACCGGTCAGGCGTCTTATTTTCCAGCTTCGAGATTGGCGGTAATTAATCCAACCTTGTCGATACCGGAGCCACGCATGATGTCGATAGCCTTCGCGACATCGGCAAACCGCACCGAGTCATCACCCTTGACGAAAGCGACCTTTTCCGCTCGTTCCTTGAAAACGTCCGAAAGACGAGG
>Ga0210384_10003114_pt1 | contig 19538 bp, 15 predicted proteins | sample IncBWH2MmetaG_FD_160574 | JGI IMG/M metagenome (GOLD analysis project Ga0210384, IMG submission 160574) | Forest soil microbial communities from Barre Woods Harvard Forest LTER site, Petersham, Massachusetts, United States - Inc-BW-H-2-M | ecosystem: Environmental > Terrestrial > Soil >...
GATTGGCTGGGCCGCCTTCCCTTGGAACGTAGCTTTCCCCGCCGACGTTAGCTATGAGGAAGTCGTGGCCCTCGCCGACCGCTCTCTCTACAAAGCCAAGAACGCCGGCCGCAACCAAGCCATCGGCGCTCTCCTGCCAGAATCAGCCGCCGAGTCCCACACCGCTGTCGCCCACGGCGATTCCGAAGCGCGCGTCTCAGAAATCTTAGCCACCGCGACCTACGTCACGACGTATGGTCTAGAAACCACTTCCATCACCTAGCCGGATTCTAGGTTAGTTTCTTCCGCGTAACGTCCGCCTTCCCCGGCGTTGGCCCCCCTCTCCGTCCGCTTCCCCGGCGCGCCTGGTTCCGGAGTAAACTCTCGACTTGTGCCTGCCACTCTTGAACACCTGACCTTTAGCAACGGCGCGTGCCAACTCCACGCCGTCGCCTCCGGCCCACCAGACGGCCCCGTCGTCGTTCTCCTCCACGGCTTCCCGGAATTCTGGTATTCCTGGCGGCAGCAAATCGAGCCGCTCGCCGCCGCCGGCTTCCGTGTGGTCGTTCCCGACCAGCGCGGCTATAACCAAAGCAGCAAACCCCGCGGTGCCGCCTGCTATGCGCTCTCGGAACTCACCTCGGACGTGCTGGCCATGGCCGACCAGCTCGGCCAAAAGCGCCTCTTGCTCGCCGGACACGATTGGGGCGCCGCCGTCGCCTGGAGCGTCGCCCTCCTCCATCCACAACGCATCGCAAAACTTGCCATCCTCAACGTCCCCCACCCCTCCGTCATGCGCCGCTACCTGAACACAGACCGCCGGCAGCTTCGCCGCAGTTGGTACATGTTTTTCTTTCAACTCCCCTGGCTGCCAGAAGCCGCATTCTCCGCATTCGATTTCCGACTCGGGGTCCGCTCTCTAGTCCGCTCCAGCCGCCCCAATACTTTCTCCGCCACAGACCTCGCCCAATACCGCGCCGCGTGGGCCGAACCCGGCGCACTCACCGCTATGATCAATTGGTACCGCGCCGCTTTTCGCTTCCGTTCTAAATTCCCCGACTCGACCGTCCATGTCCCCACGCGCATTCTCTGGGGAGAGCGCGACGCCTTCCTCCTCTCTGAAATGGCCCACGAGAGCCTCCGCTACTGTGACATCGCCGATCTCTATACCCTCCGAAACGCCTCGCACTGGCTCCAGCACGAAGAGCCCGGCCGCGTTTCCGAACTCCTCATCGATTTCTTCCGCAACTAGCCAGGGCGCGCACGGCTGGTTTTTCCCTGGCAACCAGCCAACCAAACGAATCGCCTCGCACTCAAAAATGGTACGATTTGCCCCCATGAGACCAACGACCAAAAAAATCCTGAAACTCCTGACCGCCGCGTTGGCACTCCTCGCGGCAGCGGCCTCCAGGACTTCGTCGCTTTCGCCTGAGCTCTCCGCCAGCAATCTCTCCGGCGCCCACGCGCCGGACCGGCAATCATCCACTGCCGAAGCACGCGATCCCGCGCTCGCCGCGCGCATCGCCCGCATCGAGTCCGGCCTTCTCCCTGCCGTGATCATCAAAGGCCAGCCACCACAATCGATGACCATCGCCGACCGCATGGCGCATCACAAGGTTCCCGGCGCGAGCGTGGCCTTCTTCGACCACGGCCAAATTCTCTGGACACGCGCCTACGGCCTCGCCGACGTCGCCGCAAAAAAACCCGTCACGCCTGATACTCTTTTCCAGGCCGCCTCCATTAGCAAACCCGTCTCCGCGCTAGCGGCGCTTCGTCTAGCGCAAGACGGCAAGCTCAACCTCGATGAAGACGTCAACGTCAAGCTGACCACTTGGAAAGTCCCCGAAAACGCCTTGACGGCAAAGGAAAAAGTCACGATCCGCCGCATTCTCAGCCACAGCGCTGGCCTGACTGTTCACGGTTTCCCGGGATACGCTTCCGACCAACCGATTCCCACCGCCGTCGAAATCCTCAACGGCGAAAAGCCCGCTAACACCGACCCCATTCGCGTCGACGTCGTTCCCGGCACCCTCTGGCGCTATTCCGGCGGCGGTTTCGTGGTCCTGCAAACGCTTCTCTCCGACGTCACTGGAAAGCCCTTCCCGCAGATTATGAGCGAACTCGTTCTCCGGCCCGCCGGAATGACCCACAGCACCTACGAGCAACCGCTCCCAAAAAACCGCGCACAAGAAGCCGCCACTCCCTATCGCAGCAACGGCGACCCGGTAAAAGGCGGCTCGCACACCTACCCGGAAATGGCTCCCGCAGGCCTCTGGACCACGCCCTCCGACCTGGCCCGCATGGCCATCGAAGTCCAAAGCGAATACACCGGAAAATCCTCAAAAATCCTTTCCCAGGGCATGGCCCGCCAGATGCTGACGCGCCAAATGGGCGTGTGGGGTCTGGGCTTCGGGCTAGAGTCCGCCGGCGACAAGCCGCATTTCGGTCACGGCGGAGCCAATGAAGGCTTCCGCTGCAATATCGAAACCTACGCCGACTCCGGCCAAGGCTTCGCCGTCATGACCAATTCCGACAGCGGCGGCGAACTAACCGAAGAAATCTTCCGCGCGGTCGCTAAAGAATACGGCTGGCCTGATTACCATCCGGCCGAGCACGCCCTCATCAAAATCAATCCCGCCACCTTCGCCACCTATCCGGGCACCTACGAAATCCCCAGCGTAGGCAAACTGACGATCTCCATGAAACCGACCGGACTCTTTGTCGAAGCCGAGCCCTTCGGCCCCGAGCCCCAAGAACTCCTCCCGGAATCCCCCACCCAATTCTTCGTCCTCTCGGGCGACATCACCTTCACCTTCGACAAAGACGCCCAGGGCACCATTACTGGTCTAACCCTCCACGCCGGTACGCAAACGTTTGAAGCAAAAAAAATCTCCTAACCCTCGTCCGCCGCCGCTTCGGGCGCCCGAAGTTTTGCCCCGCCATTGTTCCGTTGGTTTCCTGCCAGCCAGCGCCCTACGGGGCGGAAGGCCTGTTCTCTGTGTGGGTAGGCCACATGTGTGCCCTAAGATTAAATCGACCTCCCGGGACTGTGCAATATTGAACAGATTTCAACACCGGGCCCTCTGCTATGGTTTAAGTGATTAGAGAGTATACTTTCACGGGAGCCGGCAGGGCGCAGGAAGGACTGGCTCCCGTGAATTTTTTCCAAAACTTCCCATGGCTTCCATCTCCCATGCCCGCCTCAAGCGTGATGGTCCCGCCGGATCAGAGGGCCGACACCCGCCTCTACACATCCTCTTTCTTCATAGTCATCCGAGGCAGGTTGAGCGCTGCCTGCGCGAGCTCGACAAGGTGCATTTCACGGTCAGCGCGGAAATCGTCGGAACTCCCGAACAGTTCAGCGAACGGCTGGGCGCTCATGCCTTTGACCTGGTTGTCGCTGAGTACGCCATCCCCGCTTGCCGGGAAACACAGGCGCTCGAACTCCTGCGCTCGTCGAAGAGGCAGATCCCCCTTATCTTCGTCGGAGGTACCCTGCAACGAGAGTCCGTCGCGGAACTCATCACCAGAGGCGCCTACGATTGTATTGAAATGGATCACATTGGCCATCTTCCGGTAGCCATTCGTCGGGCTCTGGATGAGAAAACATTGCGCGACGAACGCGATCGGGCCGAGATCGGCTTGCGGCATTCCGAAGCCCGTTACCGCGCTTTGGCGGGAAATCTGAGTTACGGGATTTGCCGCTGCAGCCCCGACGGCAAGTTCCTCGAAGTGAACGAAGCCATGGTGAAAATGCTCGGCTACGTGTCCAAACAGGAACTCTTGTCGGTAAACCTTGCCCGTGATCTGATTCAAGATCCTGACAAGCGGGCCCAATTGTTGGGACAACCTGACTCGCAAGGTTCGATCGCCCCTATCGAAATAGAATGGAAGCGGAAGGACGGCACCGCGCTGAAGGTCCGGCTTAGCGGACAAGAGGTGTTGGGTGAGCAGGGTGAGTTGGATGCCTTTGAAGTCATCACGGAGGATGTCACCAAACAGCGCCAGTTGGAGGATCATCTGCGTCAACTGGCGGCTCACGACCCGCTGACTGGACTGGCCAACTACCGCCACCTTGCGGAAGTACTGGATATGGAAATCAAGCGTTCCGAACGCACCGGGCGGGAGTTTGCCGTGCTGCTCTTTGACCTGGATGGATTGAAGAAAATCAACGACCGCTATGGTCACCTGACGGGAAGCCATGCGCTCTGCCGGGTGGCCGATGTTCTGAGCTTCTGCCGGGATATCGATACGGCAGCGCGCTACGGCGGCGACGAGTTTGCTGTGGTCTTGCCGGAGACGGGCGCGGAGGCGGCTACCCAAGCGGCCGAGCGCATCTGCAACAGCATTGCCAATGATGACATGGAACCACCACTTTCCGTCAGCATCGGCGTGGCCGTTTATCCCCGTGATGGCGAAAGAATTGAGGCTCTCTTGCGCGCAGCCGATCTGGCCATGTACGAGATGAAGGCCAGAAAACACGGGCTTCTCAATGATAGGGAATAGGTTGTCTCGGCAGTGCGGCCGCGGCATCCCTTCTCCTACGGGGTGATGGGGAATGACGTTATCCAGGGTGCTGCTCGTAGATGACAATGACGAAGTTAGTGCTCTGTTCCAAGAAGGCCTGGAAAACTACGGGTTTGACGTGGTCGTTGCATGGAGCGCACGCAGAGCCTTGAGTCTCACTACCTCGGAGCAGTTCGATGTGCTCCTCTACGACTTGCACAAGCCGGACGCTTCTGACGTCTTCGTTGTCGTTAATGCCCTGCTTCACATAGACTCCAGCGCCGTGTTACTCGTGCTCGGCCGCTACCCCGCGCAAGGAGGCTTGTCCGCCCTCCTTCTGAAGCCTGACGTGGTTGAGGAATCGAGGATCCTGCAGCTCACCATCTTCAAGACGCTGCAAGACAATCTGCGCAGTGTGGACTTTAGCAAGGTGCTGCTGGACGTCAGAACCATCCGAGACGAGGTGGACTCGCAATTGAAGCAGCAGATACTCGGCGCTATGAGCTCGAAGTCCGCGAAGTCGGCTGCCGCTTGAACTCCGGGTCCGCACTCGGAGCGGCCCGAGTTCCAGGAGCAACCGGATGCAAATGGCAGCGGCTCAAGCCCCGTGCCAGGGGCGGTCGGACGATGGCCGAACGACAGGCTTTTCAATTGGCTGGCCTCCTCAGCCCGCGGGGTGGGGCCTAGATGGAATCCGAGCTACGCACATCGCCGCGCTACCCATTTTACGCGTCAGCGGAGTTGACGGAGTCAGCTTCGGCCGCCCCAACCACGGCCCAGACAAGCAACCTCGGCTCCAACGGTTGTTTTCTGGATACCAGCAGCCCGTTGCCGGCGGGCACTATCGTCAGCATTCAAATCACCTATCAAGGGCAGGTCTTTTCGGCTCGAAGTGTGGTGGCCCACTCGCACTCGAAGACCGGAATGGGGTTGAAATTCATCGCCCTCGAGTCGGGCTGCGCCACCATACTTGAGACCTGGCTCGACGAAGCAGCCTTGGCCTAGGCCAAGACCAACCATGCAAATAGCCTACGTTCTGAAATGATCTCTCATAAAATTTTGCAACTCGATCGGCGAAGGTAGCTGCAAGAAACGGAACCGGATTGAAGATCAAGATGACACCAGCCAAATGCGAGGTAGACGACGCTCGAGGCGACTTCAAAGTGCTCATAGCTGACGATTCACGACTCTACCGTAAACTTGTCGAGCACAGTCTAGCTGATCAGGGGTACGCCTTGCTGGTTGCAGAAAGCGGCAGCCAAGCCATGGCCCTTTTCTCCGAACATCAGCCGTCCATCGTGATTACGGACTGGATGATGCCGGACCTGAGCGGGATAGAGCTTTGCGAGCACATCCGCAAACAGTCGCGTCAACCGTACACCTACGTCATCATCCTCACGGGAAACACGGAGAAGGACAAGCTGGTGACCGGGCTGACGGCTGGTGCTGATGATTACCTCACCAAGCCGTTCCATCGCGGAGAACTGCTGGCCCGCGTGGGAGTGGGTCGCCGGATTGTAGAATTGCATCGACAGCTCGAGGCCAAGAACCGTTTGCTGGAAGAACTCGCACTCACCGATCCTCTAACCGCACTGCCCAACCGTCGAGCGATCGACGACTGGGCCACCCGGCAACTGAGCGGAGCGCGCAGGTATGGCTTTTCGTTTTTGGTAGTCCTGGCAGACTTGGACCATTTCAAGGCCGTCAATGACACCTATGGACACGATGCCGGCGACAGCGTCTTAAAGAAATTCTCTGAAATTCTTAAGGCTAATTCCAGACAGAGTGATATCTGCGGCCGTATTGGCGGTGAGGAGTTTATGTTAATTTTGACCCATACGACTCAGGAGAACGCGAGAATGGTCATCGAGCGAATCCGCCGAGCGCTGGAGGCCGCAAAATTTGATTTCCCTGGCGGCAGCCTCACGGTGACGGCGAGTTTCGGCCTGGCAGGCTTCGAGGGAACGCAGCCCGCCGATTTCAACCAGTTAGTCATCCAGGCCGATGCGGCTCTCTACGCCGCCAAACGCACCGGCCGCAACCGGATTGAAATCGCGGCCCCTATTGCTTGAGGGAACCCCCTGCTCCTCGGCCCATACGAGGCGCGAGGTTCGCGGCCGTTAGACCAGCCGACCCATCCCTCGTTTCAGGCCGACAGCCTTTTCCGCTACAATCTTCCGGCCCTGACTCACCTGGCGACCCATACGCCCTGTGGGTCGAACCCAAGACGGGCGGGGAGGTAAACGAATGAGTGGTCGCGCGAAAAATACGACGTCTTCTGTCGCCGCTCTGTGGCCCTTCTCTGGCAAAGGCACGACAGGTCGCGCTTTCTCCTCGCGCTCTCCTGCCGCCCTGTTCTCCGCCCTTCTCGGGGCGATCTTCGTCTTCTGGGGTTCCGCCCAAGCGACCCAGGCCCAGGAACGCCGCGACCGCGAACCCAACAGCGTCTACGCCGCGCGCCGCGCGAAACTCGCCGCGCAAGTGGATGCGCCGATCCTCCTGTGGGGCTTCACGGGCCGCGAAGAATTCGCGCAGGCCTACATCTTCCGGCAGGAAGACAACTTCTACTACCTCACGGGCCACAACGAAGAAGGGGCCGGGCTCATCCTCCTGCCCGCTGCGCGCGGCAACCCAGGCCGTGCCACCGCCTGGGAGGGTCCCGAGGAACTGCTGTTTCTGCCACCAAAAAATCCCACCAAGGAAAAATGGAACGGCCCCCGCATGTCGCCGTCCGATCCCGGCGTCCAGTCGCGCACCGGTTTTGCTGCGGTCATGCCCTACTCCGAAATGCGCGCCGCCCTCGAAGGACTCGCGAAACTCTATCCCACGCTCTACACCATTCTCCCTTACGAAAAGGAAAACGGCGGGTATCCTCACGAAAAAGCGGTCGTCGATTGGATTCACAGTTCGGTTCCGCAAACCAAGCTGAAAGACATTCGCTCGAGCATCGGCGAACTGCGCCAAATCAAATCCCCTGGCGAAATCAGTTTCCTGAAGCAAGCCATCGAACTCTCGCTGGATGCACAGCTCGCCGCCATGCGCATGATGCGCCCCGGACTCCACGAGTACGAGATCGCCGCCAAAATGGTCGAAATCCACGCCCTGGGCGGTTCGGAGGCCGAAGGCTACGCCCCCATCGTGGGCGCCGGTCCGAACTCCACGGTGTTGCACTATGACAGGCTCGCCCGAAAAATCGAGGACGGTGACATCGTCGTCCTCGACGTCGGCGCCGAATACTCCGGCTACTCCGCCGACATCACACGCACGCTCCCCGCCAATGGCAAGTTCACCCCCCGCCAGCGCGAAATCTATGAAATCGTTCTGGGCGCGCAGAATGCCGCTCTGGCGGCCATCAAGCCCGGCATGGACTATTGCCAAAAAGGCGCCAAAAGCGCTTACAGGATTTCCTACGACTACATCAATTCCCACGGAAAAGACCTGCACGGCAAATCGCTCGGCCAGTATTTCATTCACGGGCTCGGCCACCACATCGGTCTGGATGTCCACGACCCGGGCGAATCTTGCAAACCGCTCGAGCCCGGCATGGTCATTACCGTCGAGCCAGGCATCTACATTCCCGAAGAGAATCTCGGCGTGCGCATTGAGGACGACCTCCTCGTCACCGAAACGGGGTACAAGTTTCTCAGCGAGCGCCTCCCCCGCGACCCCGCGGAAATCGAAAGAATCATGGCCCAGGCCGCTGCCGAGCGCGCCAAGCAACCCCCGGAGGGGAGATGATTGACCGCTGTGAAGGCTGGCCTTTATACTGTCATTTCGCGTTGGGCGCGAACTTTTGACCAACGTGCCTCGAGTCATTCCGCGTGCACCGCATCGCTCGGCGGGCTGCCTGCAGGAATTTCCGAAATTCGCCATCGTTCAGGGAGCCTATGAGCAGCGTTAAAGCCACACAACTCCGCCCCGGTATGGTCATCCAGCACGAGGGCCAGCTTTTCACCGTGTTCAGCGTCGACCACCGCACCCCCGGCAACAAGCGCGGCTCGATGCAAACGCGCATGAAGAATCTCCGCAGCGGCACTATGATCGACTACCGGTTCCGGGCCGAGGAGTTCATCGACCGCGCCATTCTCGACGAGGTGGAATTTGAATACCTCTACAACGAGGGCGATGAATTTCATTTCATGAACACGAAAACCTATGAACAGATGCAGATGACCCGCGAAGAGCTAGGCGAAACGGTGTACTATCTGATTCCCAACACCACCGTGAAGATCGAATTCTTCGAGGAAAAGCCGATCGGCGTCGATCTGCCGGACACCATGGAGTTAAAGGTTCTGGACACCGAACCGACGCTGCAAAAGGCCACCGCCAGCGCGGTGATGAAGCCGGCAACGCTGGAAACGGGCCTGGTCATTCAAGTGCCGCCGTTCGTGAATTCCGGCGACCGAGTGAAAGTGGATACTACCGAAGCGCGCTACGTCCAGCGCGTAGAGTAGTTTTCGAGCTTGGGTTTTTGATGTTTTGGTTTTTCCGCCTCCGCAGCTAATTTCCGCGCGAGCGAAAATTAGAAGAGGCGAAAGGGCCCCGGGCAACCGGGGCCCTTCGTTTCGCCCGAAACAGGCCCGGCGTTCGACAGCGCATCCACGCTGCAGAACCCGCGCCTGCCGTCCTTACGCGTTGTTGGCGGCGGATTTTTCACCCGCGGGATGCGCGCCGAACACGCGGTCGAAGATCCGATCGACGTAGCGCAGCTGGCGGTCGAGGTCAAAGGTGTGCGCCAGGGCGTTCGAATCGAGAAACTTCGTGATCCGAACGTCAGCGGCCACGCGCTCCCGGAAACTGGAGTCCGTTTCCCACGCCTCCATGGCGTTTTCCTGCACGGCTTTGTACGCGTCGTCGTGCGGCATGCCTCGCTCCACCAGGTCTTGCAGGAGTTGCCCGGAATACACCAGGCCGTGCGTGGATTCGAGGTTAGCCAGCATGCGCTCCGGAAAGACGCGCATATCCGCGATGATCGTGGTCATCTTCCCGAGCATGTAGTCCACGAGAATCGTGGAGTCGGGAAGAATGATGCGCTCGACGGAGCTGTGCGAAATGTCGCGCTCGTGCCAGAGGGCCACGTTTTCGAACGCCGCGAGCATGTTGGAACGCACCAGGCGCGCCAGGCCGCAGATTTGCTCGCAGGTAACGGGATTGCGTTTGTGCGGCATCGCCGAGCTGCCGCGCTGCTCTCCGCTGAAAGGCTCCTCGGCTTCGCGAACTTCGGTGCGCTGCAAATGCCGAATTTCCAACGCGACGGTTTCCAGCGTCGCGGCAATGAGTGCAAGCGCGCTGAGATACTGCGCGTGGCGATCCCGCTGAATGACTTGCGAAGCAACGGGCGCAGCGGCGAGGCCCAGTTTCCTGCAGATGCGCTCTTCCATTTCCGGGCCGAGATGGGAAGCGTTGCCGACCGCGCCGGAAATTTTTCCGACGGCCATCTGCGCCGCGGCGGCGCGGAACCGGCCGATGTCACGCTGGTTTTCCGAAAACCAGTTCGCTATTTTTAAGCCAAAAGTAATCGGTTCGGCATGAACGCCGTGAGTCCGGCCAATCTGCGGGGTCTTACGAAACTGGTGCGCGCGCAGGTCGAGCACTTCGCCGAACAGCACAAGATCCCGCTCGAGGATGTGGGAAGCGTCGCGAATCTGCAGGGCCTGGGCGGTGTCCACGACATCGTTCGAGGTCAAGCCATAGTGCAGCCAGCGCGCCGCGGCGGGATCGCCAATGGATTCGCCGACATTCATGGTAAACGCGATGACATCGTGCTTCACGCGAGCTTCGAGTTCGTGAATGCGCGGGACATCCACTTTGGCGCGCGCGCGAATTGTCAGAGCAGCATCCTTGGGCACCAGGCCAGCTTCGGCAAGCGTCTCGGTGGCAGCCAGCTCGACCTCCAGCCACTTCTGGAATCGATTCGCATCATTCCAGACCTGGCCCATCTCCTTGCGCGTGTAACGTGGGATCAATTTCGCTCCCTTGCGGGACTGCCCGCCAGTCGCACCGTCTTGAGTGCCTTGGAATCAGAGTCATAATACGGCATTTTGGAGCCGCAGGCGACCGAACCGAAAACCAGGTAGTGTCTCAGTTTGAGGTTTAGGGTCTTGGTTTGGCATTGAAAGATTGTGGCATACTTGGCTCATGGTAAAGCGCCCACGCGACCCAAACCAGTTAGCCAAGCTGATCGTGGACATTGCCACTGGTGAGATTGAAGACCGCATCTCTAAAGAGAAAAAACGTACTCGCCCTAAACGCGGTCATGCTGGTGGATTAAAGGGCGGCGTTTCTCGCGCTAAGGCTTTATCTCCAGATCAACGTCGAAAGATAGCAGTGAAAGCTGCACAGGCACGGTGGAAGAAGGAGACGGACGACTGAGCTGGGCCTCTTTTATCAGTCCGTCCGCGAGGCCCCGCAGAACAATGTATGGCTCAACTAGCGGCTTTTTAAATCTGTATTGGAGCTTCCTGGGCGGCCCACGTCTTTCCAAGATACAACCGCGAGACTCCTCACAAAACAGTTTTAAGTGCCTAACGAAAGCTGGAACGTCATAATTGGTAGACGTAATCAATCTCAGCGGTTCCATTACATCGCGAGGGAAGAACCATTGCTGGTCGTTTTTTTGTGCCAGCGCACAAGCTAGGAGAACTGGTTTGAAGTTTTTGCCTCGCGGCGCATAGACGGCTTTGTTATAGGCTGTAAGATGCGACTCCAGTTGATTGTCAACGGCCTCTCTTATCGCCTCTTCCAGATCGGCCTTAGTCATATGCGTCCGGCCATTGGTCACCGCATGGAGAGCACTCTCACGAGCAAGTAGGTGGGTATAGTACGGCAGTCCTTGAGAGTAATCTGTTATGCGCTCTTTAGCGTCAATGTCGATTGTCAGCCCTTCCAGCTTACTCAATCCCTTGTCGATAATTTCCAAGAGTTCGCTCTTGGCCATTCGTTTCATGTGGACCTGTATAATGTTTCTCTCTATCGAAGGATGTTCTCCAAGTAGTTGGTCGATTGAATCTCCAACGCCCACTAGAATCAGAGTTGTTCCAATCCTATTGTCCGAGAGCGTTTTCACTGTGTCGGAAAGCCTTCTAATGACTTCTTCATCCTCGACCTTATCAAGCTCATCTATGATGACGATGCTGCGCTCCCCAAAAATCTGAAAGGTTTCCCGAATATTTTCGCTGTTCGGGTTTTCTGGCAGTACTTTATCTACGGTTTCGGATTCATCTCCGTTGGTGAACACGAATTGCTTGAAAATTGATGCCCAAATTTCCTCAAAAGACATGTCGCTGGAACAATTTGTCTTCGCCCGGTAGTACTTAAATTCGCCCATGAAAACCAGGAAATCGAATAGCGTATTTGCTAGTGAGGTTTTCCCGACCCCGCGCTCTCCATACAGAATTGCGTGCTCGCCTTTTTGGAAGATCGTGTTTATGAGCTTGTCTCTTTGCCGCATGCGACCAGCAAACAAGTCTTTACTGTCTATCGGAGAGCCTGGAGTGAAGGTCTCGTTGATGAGGGCCATTAGGCGGTATTTGCGTTGGTCGTCCATTCGCTGTATCTATCCTACAGTAGCTGGCCATCATGTTACAGTATTCATACCAACGCCACAAGTACTTGTGCATACGCTGTACGTTCCCCTTGACAAGTATATGTTAGTCAAGCATAAGATTCAGTATGAATCGCCTACCACTCGTAAAGAGAGCTGCCATTCTAGGAATGCTTGTTGAAGGCAATAGCCTTAGAGCTACCAGCCGTCTTGCGGATGTTTCGATCAACACCGTGACTAAGCTACTCGTTGAGCTTGGTGAGGCATGCGCCGAATACCACTACAAAAACATTCGCAACGTTCGCGTGCGCCGTCTGCAATGCGATGAAATCTGGGCGTTCGTGGGCGCGAAACAGAAGCACGTTCGACCAGAGCGTAGGGCCGAAGGATGGGGCGACACTTGGACGTGGGTAGCTCTAGACGCGGACAGCAAGCAAGTCGTGAGCTATTTGGTTGGTGGTCGTGATGGCTGGTGGGCGCGAGAGTTTATGAACGATTGCGCGGCGCGAGTGAAAGGCCCTCTACAGCTTACAACTGACGGTCATAGAGCCTATCTCGACGCGGTAGAAGAGGCTTTCGGTATGGATGTGGATTACGCGCAACTGCAAAAGATTTATGGCGCGTCCGATGAGCCAGATACGCGCTACTCCCCGGCTGTTTGCATTGGCTGCGATATGAAGGTAGTTTCCGGCGACCCCGACCCCAAGCATGTCAGCACATCTTTTGTGGAACGCCAGAATCTTACGATGCGAATGGGGATGCGGCGCTTTACCCGCCTAACCAACGCATTCAGCAAAAAGGTGGAGAATCACGCCGCGATGGTCGCGATTCACTTCATGTACTACAATTTTGCAAGGATTCACAAGACGCTGAGAGTTACTCCGGCAATGGCAGCCGGATTGGCCGATCACGTTTGGTCGCTTGAGGAAATTACACTGTTAGCATGACTGAGAATCAAAGATTCTGGATCGCACTGATGGCCTCCTTAGTCGTTGCCTACTTGGGAGGTTCGGCTCCCAACTACAGAATGCCTCTTGATTACGGTGCCATGATTTCGAGAAGTATTCCGTTCGCGATTGCCTGGGCGGTGATACTCGCATTTGGTCTGTGGAGTTATAAGAAGCGCGGATTGTGGTTACTTGTAGGAGCGCCGATGGCACTCTATTGGCCAATCTGGCTGCTATTCAATCATTTCCCGCCCTGCTATTACTTGCGCAACTGCGTATAAATTGAAACTGAGACACTACCCGAGATTCGGGATGCGCAGGCGCAGCGAATAAAAATGGGAGAGGCGTTCGGGCCTCTCCCATTTTTGCGTTACAGCGAGTTGTTTAGAATCTGATGCGCAAGCCCATCTGAATCCATCGCGAACCCTGAATGCGGTCCGCAGGAACGAGTTGCGTGTTGATCACGCCGAAGGTGGACGGGTTGGTGGTGTTGAAGGACGGATCCAGGAAATTGACGTGATTGAAGAGATTGAAGAAATCGGCTGAAAATTCGACTTTCATTCTCTCCGTGATGCTGGTCGATTTTCCAACGCTCATGTCGAAGTTCCAGAAACCGAGGCCTGGCAAGGGGCTGTTTCTGCCGTCATTGGTGTCGGTGGCCAGCAGCGTCGGGCGGAAATCGGCGAGCGCAGCCGCGGGATTGGAGAAGTAGTTGAGGCCGGTGCCCGTTCCCTTGGTAGCGCAACCCGGTCCATTACCACCTGAGCCTGCGCCCGTGCTGCAAACACCAGAGTGGATGCCGCCACCCCCAATAGAACCAATCGGCACAGTGGGCAACATGCCTGCGGAGATGCCGAATATATCACCACCACCGAAGGACTGTCCGCTGACGGTGACAAGATCCGGAACGCCGCTGCTGATGCGCAAGATACCCGCGGTGAACCAGCCGCTGATGAACTTGTTGACAGCGGCATGGCTGTTGCTGAGCCGATGCGAACCACCGAACGGCAGGTCATAGTTGAAAATGGCGTTGAAGACGTTGGGACGGTTAAAGAAAGACGGGCCGTAGTCGAGGTGGAAATTGTAGCTAGAGGAGTGGTATTCCGCGGCGTTCTGCACCGCGCCGACGTCGTCCAGTGACTTGGAGCGTGTGTAGTTCAGATCGAACACCAACCCATGCCAGTTATTGTTGCGGAGAGTGACCACGAAAGCGTTGTAGTTGGAACTGTCGTGGCTGTCCCTCATGAACAGGTCGAGGACCTGCAAGCTGTCGTAGGGCTGCAATCCGAGTTTGAACTTCCGATCTACGTCTATAGAGTTAAATAGGCTCGACACGTTGTTATTTATGAAGTTCACCGCATTGCCGGAGGCCAGACAGGCCGTGGAGGTAATGTTTGTAGCTTTCATGGTTATCGGGTCTTTGGGTCCGCAGCCGATCCCCAGGCCAGGCAGCTGATTTTCGAACCACGGCTGAATGGCAACGGCACCGGGAGCCACGCCTGCTCGAAGCTGAGTCGCCACGGCGTCGTAGGCCTGGGCAAAGATTTGACCAGAGGCCTTGTCTTTGAACATGTATGGTGCGGAGTTAAAGTTGATGCTGCCCGCAAGGTTGCGGCCGAAACGCCCTACGTAGCCGACCTCCAGAATCATCTGGCCCGGCAAGGTGCGTTGGATAGTGAAATCCACCATATGCGCGCGGCCATCCTTGAAGTTGGGATCGTTCTGAAAGCTTAGGGTCTCGCTGAACGGCACGCCAGGGACGATTGGCGAACTGACCGCGGCAGGGAGCGCTGGAGTTGGAATCGTGCCGTCAACGCCGACACGAAAACTTGCCAGGCCCGGATTGCCGCCCGATCCGACACCTGCGGCAGCGTTGCAGCCGCTAACGCTTGTGCCGTTTGCGTTGCAGAGAGGTGTCTGGAGGTTGATGGTCTGGGCAAAACCCACACCTAGCATGGGGATGATGACGCTCTGCACGGTATTGACCCGGTCATAGGCGATGCCATAGCCGCCGCGGACGACGGTCTTGCGATCTCCGAACATCCGGCCCAGAACGCCATTCCGGAAGCCTGGGTTCCAAGCTGCGGAAACGCGCGGAGCCCAGTCTCCATAATCCACGTTAGAGACGTCAGACCTGCCGCTATTCCGAATGGGAAGGTAGGAAAGGGTGGGGTTGAAGATGTCGCCGGCTGCGGCCGCTGCCTGTTTGGTCTGGATGTATTGGAGGCCCGTAATGATAGAGTCCCCAGCATCGTGATTGGCGATCAGGGTTTGCTGGCCGTGCAGTTCCTGAGGCGTAGTCTGCCAGCCGTAGCCGATCCCATAGGTAAGAGTAAGGGATGGCTTGATGCGCCAGGAATCTTGGGCAAAGAAATTGTAGGCGCGGAGTGTGGTCTTAGCCTCCAGCTGGGTGCCCAGCGGCTGGGGCTGGAGTGCGCCGTTGCGAACCGCCAGGATGCCAACCTGGTTTAGCAAGCCGAGGCTGGCGGCGTAAAGACGATCCCAGTTTGACCCAAGGGCGGTAGGTAGCGCCGCAGGACGATTGGCCGCCGGAATCGCAAGAGTGCCACCGCCTTCGTTCGAATCGAGCAGCGCCACCAGGGAAGTGAGAGAGCCGATCACTTTGTCATCGCGGTCGTGGATGGTGGGCAGCCAGCGGATGTCCGCGCCCGTGACAACCGTGTGTTTTCCCTTGATCCAAGTCAGGTTGTCTGCGTACTGCTTGTTGCTGTCATAGATGGCTTGGTGGCGCGCGCGCTGCGTGTCCACGTCCACGAGAGTGTCGATCAAACCCGTTGAACCAAGGCCTGGAGCCAGGGCGATATCGCCGAGGGCCGATTGCGTTCCGGGAAGATTCAGCTTAGCCGAGGAAGTGCTGGGGCGAATGACGTTGAAGTCCTCGCGGCTTCGAATCCAGCCGACATGGAGAGAATTAATAAGATTGTCGCGGATTTGCCAATCGAGTCCGCTGGTAAAGCCATCGCCACGGACATCCGAGGCACTGGAAGACTGGGCAGTTCCGGTAAGAAAGCTCACCTGACCAGAGGAACCAGACGAATTGGGGGCCAGGTCCCGGTGATAGAAGTAGCGGCCAAAAAATCTTACTTTGTCGGTAAAGTTATGATCCAGGCGCACGTTGACAAAGTCGTCCTTCAGAGACTCGGGAACAGTGGTGCGGAATCCCTCTGTGTTGGAGCCGTCACCCACGTTAGGGTCATTGCCGAGTGGCATCATGTTCCAGAGCTTCTGGACCGTGGGGCTGATGCCAATGCCGCGGGGATCGCAGGCCTGGTTGCCAGCCGTGCCGCACAGCATTGAAGTGGCCAGATTGTAAGCCACGCCGTTAAAGGTGAGGATGCCGTTACGAAGCGACTGCGTCGGCACGATGCGTTCGACCTGGACGGCCTGCGGGAAGCGCCGAACTTCCCAGTTTCCAAAGATGAAGGTCTTGTTTCTCTTGATAGGGCCACCGAGTGTCAGGCCCAGGCGATTGTCGTGCTGGGGCGTTTTGGGAGTGAAGTTGCCGCCGCTGCCGCTGGGGGTGTGACCGTTATCCCAGGTGTTGGCATTCAGGACGGAATTCTGATGATACCAATAGGCGCCGCCGTGGTATTCGTTCGTGCCGCTCTTGCTGACGATGTTAATCTGCCCGCCTTCGGAACGGCCGAAGGATGCGTTGTTATTGGTGACGCCCACGCGGAACTCCGCAACGTTTTCAACACCGATGGGAATGACGGGGGCTTGGTTGCCGCCTCCAGCGATGACGTTGTCGGTGATGTCGATACCATCGAGATTGAAGACGTTCTGGTCGCTGCGCGCGCCGGCGATGGTGCCGCCGCGGTTGCCAAAGCCTCCGCCGTTGCTGGTCTCGAAAGGCGTGGACATGGGCTGAAGGGTCAGGAGCTCGCGAGAATCGCGGCCGAGGGTGGGGAGGCGCATGAGTTCGCTTTCGCCGACGACGTTGCCCACGACAGCGTCGGCGGTCTGCAGTTCGGCTTGCGACTGTGCGGAAACCTCGATGACTTCTTTGCCGGAGCTGACTTCGAGAGTGGCGTTGTAGTTGTAGCTCTTGGCTACGTCGACTTTGAGATTCGCGAAAGTGACCGTGGCAAAACCGGCTTTGGAGATCTTCAGCGTGTACGTGCCGGGAGGCACGTTCGCGAAAGTATATTCACCCGCCCCCGCCGTTGTGGTCGTCTTGGTTTCATTTGTCGCGGTATTCAACAGTTCGACCGTGGCTTCCGGGACGACCGCGCCACCCTTGTCGGTGATGGTGCCGACAACGATTCCGGAATTCGAGGACTGCGCTTCGGCGGCCATGCTGAGCGCTAAGACCGCGATAACCTGGAGAGTAGAAGAAAGAAAACGAGCCAGCAGTTTCATGATTCACCCCCGCTTTAGTCGGCTGATCAACCGCGGAGTGGGCCTTCGTGAGACATCTCAGGGCACCTACGGTAAACGATTTCCCGCCCGGCGGCACGCATGCCCCGCCATCTATTCGACTAAGGGCAAACGCGTCTGGAGACACAAAAATAGAGAAGCGCCTGAGATGACAAAACGATGGTTGACCACTCGCAGGGCCCCCACCACTAAAGATGAGGCACTCTTTACTCCAAACAGTCTGGGGTGTCAACGACTGATTCATAAAAGCAAAAAAACGAAACGGCCGTTGCTTCAGACGGGACGTGTCTAAATACTGCTCTCTGGCTTGGCGGGAAGGGCCAAGGACACGGATCATTCCCGTGGTAAGCCGAGCTCCGGCGGACGGATGAGCGCGGGAGTGAAGATCGTGAAACATATGTGGCAAGCGGAGAACTATCTCGAAATCGACTGACGGAACTAAGGTTGAGGCTTGGCGAGCCAGACGAACTTGTCGTACACACCCGATCCCGGTTCCTTCAGGATGGCCACCACGACGGACTCCTCTTTCATCTTTGGAACAGCGAAGCTACCGTCCTTACCGGCGGCTAACTCAAGGTAGCTCGGATCATTCATCAACGTGCGTCTGGCAGCCATATAGACGCGAATCGTAGCAAGCGAGAAACCGGCCTCGGGCTCAAATCTCAAAGGCTTCCCAGTCGCCAAGATCACTGGCCCGACGGCGAATTCGCCCAGATGAGCCGTGTCGTCGGCGACACTGCTGTTGCACTTGAGGCCTTCGGACAACGCATCGCATGTGTAAACAGCAGTGGAAGGGATATTCTCTTGATCGATCCGAAGCATGACAAGTCGTGCACGCTCAGCCTGAATCGCGACTCGAATTTTCTCAGACGCGCACTGTTCGGGGTCTTCGCCAACCCTGCCCGCAATGGCCTCGATGGCACGGATACGCGCAGATGCCAGTCCGGGCGGGATCTTGGAAAATTCCGACTCCCAAAGGGCCAACCGCTGCTGGCAATCCAGTGGTTTCGCACTCTTTAGGGTCTCCCTTGACGCCTGACATCCCAGCGTCGTCAACGCGGCCAGCAACAACCAGGAAAACCTAATCGATAACATGCAATGTCCCTACACTGACATCATTCTTGCGGCAGTGCATCAAGTCCCTGCAGATATCGTCCCACTTTGCAAACGGCGTCGTAGGGTTTGCGGCGGGCAGCCCGAGTTCCGAATCGCTCCGGCCCGCAAACCGCCCGTCGGACTTACTCGGCATCCAGGGCCGGACCGTCGCACAGCCATGCGAAATCGTGCCCAGATGAAGGTAACGGTCGCCGGAATGCCCAATGCGGAACCACACCGACTGGTATTTCGAACTTTCTGGATAATAGTCCGGATGCGGAAAGTCAGGAATCTCCAGGTCGCGAACTCCGGTTGGCACCGGGTTGGTCAGTTCGGAGAAGGCGCTGTATGGACCTTTTCCCCCGTACCAGAGTTGCTGCTTCACGCGGCTCAATTTCACGATGCCCGCAGCCTGGTGAAGAGTCGCAACGGTTAGGAACGACGTGTCGGCAGCTTTCCTCCTGATACTCGCTCGGGTTCCCTTTCGAGGACCTTCCAGGATCTGGAAATAATCTCGTCCAGATTCGGTCTTCAGCAGATCGACCTTGAGGCACCAGGGAAGCGAAATTCCGCGGCCCGGGTTACGGGCGACCACACTCGGGTCGAGGTCATCGGGAACAGCCAGCGTCCAACCGTTTGAGTTTGCATCCGACAGGAACCGCACCTGCATAAGAGGCTCCTTTCGCGGAAACTAGATCATATAACCATAGTTCCTGGAGTTAGGAAATGCCTGGTGACGCCGAAACGCGAGAAGCTATCGCTGGGCCGTTGTTTCGTGAATTTAAGTTGACACTAACGAAAGCACATGCTACATATCTGCTCCCGCGAACCTGTTGCGCCCGATCAAGAGGCGCTGTGGCGACGAACAGACCTCACTAGGGGCGACTTGGAGTCGTGCCGGAATCGCTGACCTCACAACGGCGAAAGCAAAGCGATGGGGGGGCCGGAGTGCCAAAGATGGAGGAATGGACCAATGCGATTGAATGGAAAGGTGGCGGTGATTACCGGCGGCAACAGCGGAATTGGTCTTGCGACTGCTCGCGAGTTCAAGTCTCACGGCGCAAAGG
>Ga0210384_10003117_pt1 | contig 19530 bp, 17 predicted proteins | sample IncBWH2MmetaG_FD_160574 | JGI IMG/M metagenome (GOLD analysis project Ga0210384, IMG submission 160574) | Forest soil microbial communities from Barre Woods Harvard Forest LTER site, Petersham, Massachusetts, United States - Inc-BW-H-2-M | ecosystem: Environmental > Terrestrial > Soil >...
GCCCGATGCGCACATTGGCACAATTGGAAGACAGAACCGGGACGGTGGACGTCAGCGTGTACGTGCATCCCGCGGCTGGAGCCGCATTAGCGGCGGCAATCTGCGCCGGGCTGCACAGGATCCCTTGTTCCTGCGCGCTCAAGAACGGGTTATTGCAATTGACGTTGTAATTGTTGGTAACCGGCTCGAGTGGGTTCGAGTCCAGGAACAACGCCGCAGGCGCAATCACTTGATGTGTCCGATCGTTCATGAAATAGAATTCCGCGTACGGCTCGAAATAATCGGTCACGTCCATGTGCGCTATAAAGGCCGCGTTGGCGCGATCATCTTCGCGTGATTCATAAATGTAAGGTTGCGAGATAAAGAGAGCTGGCGGCGTGGTCGCGACCGATCCGAACGGTACGAAGCCCGTGCCATGTACGCTATATTGCGTCAATGCATTGGGACCCGATTCAGGTTCGAATAAGTTCGAATTGGGGGAGCCGCTGCAGGTTAAGCCCGTAACAGGCCCCTGCTTCGGCGAGGCAATAAGTTGGCAGCTGCCAAAATCCCGATCGCTGCTCGGCAGCGGATCTTGATGCCGGTAACCTAGAAACGCGGTGACATTACCCTTGCCATCGGCGAAATTGGTGCCCATGAGCAAATCAAATGAGCGCTGGCGGCCATCGATAATCGAGCCAGTAGGCGGAATGAGGCCAGCCTGTCGCGCTAGACTCTGGGCCAACGCGTTGTTGTTATTGTGCTGATCTTCAGCTAACTGGCCATCCAGCTGAAAACCTTCAAAGTTTCTTTTCATGATGAAGTTAACAACACCCGCGATAGCGTCCGAGCCGTACGCCGCCGATGCCCCGCCGGTCACCACCTCGACACGCTCGACCAAACCCGCCGGAATCTGATCAAGATCCGGGGCGGGACTTTGAATGAGGGTATAGGGGGAGCCCTGGCCCAGGCGGCGCCCGTCGACAAGAACTAGCGTCCGATTCGGGCCTAGCCCACGCAGATCCGCGGTCGCTACACCGCCAGCGCCCGTCAAGCCCGGGGTCGTATTGCCGAGATCTTGGCTCAATGAGTTGTTGAAATTCTGAGGCAACTGCATCAGAAGATCGTTCAGGTCGGTCTTGCCCGACACCTCAATGTATTTCGAGGACAGGACCGAGATTGGACTGGTACTGACCTCATTGGGCGCGGCGATGCGCGAGCCGGTGACGATGATTTCCGTCAGTTCAGGTTCAGCGGTTGCGGCGGGTGTCGTCTGCGCAAAGGCAGGAATTGCCATGGCGGCCGCGCACACACACGCCGACAACATAATTGTGAATCGCTTCACAACCGACCTAACGCCAATTGACTTCCCCATTCTCATTGTAGTTCCCCTCGAAGTGAGCCTATGTGACAGCCTGCCTGCAGTTGCAAAAACCCATCAGCATCCACCGTGAGCGGACATTGATGCCCGCTCGCTGATCGCCCGAGCATTGTTCCAGGCAACTTGTAATAATGAACCGGTAGCATATCGCAAGCAGTAGTATTTAGACAAGGGTGGCCTGTTGACCCAGGTTTAAACTGTTTTATACTCAGCATCAGAACTCGCGAAAATACAAAGGCCAGCGGGTGGCTGTCGTCCACCGAATCAGAGCGGCCTTCACTTGTATTTCATGTCGCGACAACGCAACGGGGCTACCACGTGATGACAATGCGCCTAGCGTTCGGTGAGGTCTTCCGTGGCAGTTCCCAGGCAATTGTCGCGATCGCACCGGTGGTGTGGGGCTTGAGAGTGACTTTCGCGCGCCACCGCGCGCCGCGCATCGATTCCGGAAGCTAAACGTGCCCAGCCGAGAACGTGTTGAACAGCTGATCGCGCAAGTTGAGCGGGGCGAATTCGTTTCAGCGATCGAGGAGTTCTACACCGAGGAAGCGAGCATGCGGGAGAATCAACAGCGCCCGCGCTGGGGGCGCGAGCGCCTCATCGCCAGAGAGCGTGGTATCTTGATTGCCTACAAGTCGGTGCGCGCGCTCCCGGGCACATCCTACCTCGTTGATGGTGACCGCGCGGCGATCCATTGGGTTCTCGAATTCACCTGGCGCGACGGTCACCGCTTCACGCAGGATGAAATCGCCTACCAACGTTGGGTCGGCGACAGGATTGACGAGGAGCGCTTTTACTACGATCCGGCGCAGCGGCGATTGGGCGGTGTACTGAGAGTTCGCCAAATGCTCAGCGAGTTCCTCTTTGAGCTTCGTGGAAAGAGTCCGAGGCAGCGCGGATCGCTGCCACGCTAGGGCGGTGGAGCGGGAACTTTAGGAACACCGCCGACAATCAGCCCACGCCTCCAATTCCAGGCGTGTATGAATACTCGCATGTGAGTGATCGCAAATTGAAAATCTCCCAATGTTTCGTTCCATAGCCGCGGCTCTCATTGTCTTGAGTGCGTTATCGGGCGCCAATGCTGAAATCAGTGGCGCTACCCATGAGTATTACTTCGTCAATGGCGCCAAGCTTTATACCGAGTCCTTCGGTCGGGGCACGCCGATGCTTTTCTTGCATGGCGGATTGATGTTTTTCGATAACGCCTTCGCGGGGCAACGAGATTACTTTGCGGCGCATCATTTGGTCATCGGTATCGACCAGCGCGGACACGGTCACTCGCCGGACGGGCCCTGGCGGCTTTCCTACCAACTCATGGCCGACGACACCGCGGCGATCCTCAGACGGCTTAAAGTGGGTCCAGTAGATGTGGTGGGACACAGCGATGGCGGAAACATCGCGCTGCTTCTCGCCCGGGATCACCCCGAGCTCGTGCGTCGCGTGGTGATTTCGGGTGCCAACATGCGAGGCTGGCCCCCCGAGGTGATGGAGGAGCGCCGTCGCTCTCCGGCGCCGATTGCGGAACAGGTCGAAAGGCTCGTGGCGGCCCTGCCCGCGTTTTTCTCGAGCGACTATAATGCCGTGAGTCCGGATGGTCCCGATCATTGGTCGACCCTGGTTACGAAGTGCTATTGGCTATGGGGTCAGCCGATTGTAATCAAGCCGGGCGACTTGAGGAAAATCCAATCACCGGTGTTGGTAATGGCCGGCGACCGAGACGTGTTTCCACTCGAACAGACGATGCAAATATTCCGCGATCTGCAAAGAGGCCAATTGTTCATCGTTCCGGGAACGGGACACGACACGTTCACCGCTCGCCCGGAGCTGGTCAATATCGCAATCAGCGAATTCCTGGGCAAATCAGACGACAGCCAGGCTGTGCGCTAGCTGGACGGTCAATATGCAAGGGGCTTGGGGCGCTAGGGGGTCCGCGACGGATGGCTCGAAGCCTCATCGCCGCGGCCGCAACGATCCAATCGACGTTTTTTCGGGTAAACTGCCTACGGGCGGGCCTTCACATCAACCAGTAACCAGATGCATAATATGACCGGTTATAGTATCGTACAAGTGGCCTTTTGGAAGTCCAATGCGCTCTGATCACAGATCCGGTTGCCCGATAAATCTCACGCTCGAACTGCTGGGCGATAAATGGAGCCTGATGATCATTCGCGACATGATCTTCGGCAACAGGCGGCATTTTCGCGACCTGCTTCAACATTCCGAGGAGGGCATCGCCTCGAACATTCTGGCCGATCGCCTCAAGACCCTCCTCGAACAGGGAATCATCACCAAGGCCGATGATCCGAGCCACAAGCAGAAGGTTATCTACAGTCTCACCGAGCGCGGAATTGGATTGCTGCCCGTGCTGGTGCAGATGGTGGATTGGGGACACAAGTACCTCCCTGTCAGCAAGCCGCACGGCATGGCTTCCCAAGTGCTCATCGAAGGCGGCCCTAAGATGTTGAAACGATTCATGGCGGAATTGCGAATCGAGCACTTGCGCTGGCCGGCTCAGCGGAAAGCCAATTCCCGCGCCTCGATTGCCACCCTTTTTTGGCAGCATCCGAGACCCTGGGAAGATCGCAAAGCAGGCAAGCCGTCGCGAGCTCCAGTCTCGAAAGCCTCGTAGCGCGCCGAGAAGCTTCCCAAGCTCGCGTCGGTTCAGTGACGGTCCGTGCCAGTGCCGCGGCGATGGTCAAATTTGTCACGCTGATCTTGGGCTCGAATCAAGAATTCCTCGAGTTGCGGTTCATCGATACAGTTTTCCGTGGAGAACCGGCTTCCGACTTGCGCTTCCTTCTTGCAAAATATCGTGACCCCGTCACGAAGCTTCCTGATGTGGTAACCCGCTAGTCTGGCCTTCTTCAGCACCTCGACCGAAGGACTTGCCGCCGCCGCGGCCGTGCCCGACGCGGGCGTGGCCGGTGGAAGCGGCTTTGTAGGCGCCGCGGCAGGCGTTGTCGCTGGCGGGGCTGTGACGGCACTCGCCTGATCCGGCGACCATGCTGCATACGCCGGCGCAATGCCGAGCATCAGGCCGAGGAGAATGAGAATGCGAACGTCTTGGTGATTCAAGGTGGCCTCGCAGTTTCTTGAGGTAGATCCAACTCAAACTGAGCAGAACGTGATGGCGGAATACGGCGATCGCAAGCCGCGCGTCAACTTCAAGTGGCTGCTTTCAGGGCGGCGCGTGGCTCGCGCGCTCGAAGGACAAACACACGGTACGCGATCGCACCACACCTTGAAGCGCGCTGCCTCGCAAATGCGGGATTCTCCAGAATACGCGATCCTCACGCCTTACAAGATGTCCTCGTACATGATGCAAGCGCGGCGAGCGCCGCAATCCGTTCGAAGCAACGTCCTCCCGGCTTCTGGAGAAGTCGGGCAAGGAGGCATGCACTTCAACGTGATCTAGCAACGGCGCGCGATCTCGCTCGATGCGCTTCCGGTTCACAGTGCCTCTCGTTACAGGCATCCGTCGCGTTGCCCCTTTGGCGCTTAGCAACAAAAAAAACGCGAAGAGCAGCGGAATATCACGCGCGACCGCGGCAAGCGAGGCTCGAGCGATTCCTTGGCGCTCGCGGGCGTCCGGGGCCGCCGCGCCGTAATAGCCAAGCCATTTATCATCAAACTGAAATCGAACTCGCTGCAGCAGATCAGCGACTCCAGCATCGCCTCCATGTGTTACGCAGGCATAGTGTCCCCTCAGTAGCATCGCGTCTGGATCGACTGTCGGCGCAATCCTCGCATCGAGATCGATATAGCTCTCCAAGGGCGACATTTGCGCCTCGCATTGCCCATCACGCGTTCCGGCGCTCCAAAACGTTCGCGCGACCGCGGAGCGTCCATCCGGCGACGCTCGTAGCAATAAGCCGGCCCGCCGCACGACCGTATCCGGGTCCGGGTCCGCTTCCGACACCATGCCGCACTCGGAAATGACCTGTTGATGTACCTCGTCGCTCCACTCGACCCACAATAGCGGCGCCGGAATTCTCAGTAAGTCGAGACAGCTCGCCAATCGGTCGCCATCCGCGAATGCCAATTCGGCGCTGGCGCGAGTTAGGTCATCGGCGATCACAAAACGCAGCGGACATTCCACAACATCGCGCGCGAAGTCGACGGGGCCGCTTACCCTGATCGGTTGCGCTCCTTGCGCGCGCGGCAGGATGACGAAGGGATCGCGGCATTGCGCGACAAGATCGAGTAATCGCATTGGTTCACGCCTTGATCAATGATTCCTAGTGTATTCGCCGCCGTGTTATGGCCAGTGACGACGCGCCAACAACATCCACTGCCATCCTCGTGACCGCACCGCTTGCGATACGCAAGCACCATACCGGTTCACGTTTCGCGTTACCGATCCCCCCGGGGCAACCCCGCCTCCATCGAGTTCGCAGGACTATCAAACAGCCAATATGTACGTGGACGGAGTGTCACACATCGCCATAGTTGCGGTCTATATTTCGATGGGCTATTCTTGCTCGCGCTTGACGACTGTCGCGCTTTTGCAACCAGTATATGAATACGCGCGGTCAGCAAACGTTGACGCGAAGTGACGGCGGATTGCGTCCGTTGACCTACTTCTGAGGAGCGGGGGGTCTGCTCAGAGATCGGTGCGGTCCGCGGCAAGACACATCCCACGGCAGAGAGCCGGGGAGTAAAACACGTATTTTCATGGGAGCAAAAATGGGAAATCATCAACTTCGACGCGCGATTCGCGCCGTACTCGGCGGCGGCTCGTTAGTCGCATCCTTCGCGAACGCGCAGACCGCGCCGGCGACCGCGGCGGCGGTAACCGCCCCGGCGGAACTACAAGAGGTAGTGGTCACCGGCTCACGAATTTCAACGCCAAATCAAGTGTCCGTCAGTCCTGTTACCTTCGTCTCCGCGCTCGACGTTCAGCAAACCGGTGTAAGCCGAGTGGAGGATTTACTCAACTCGCTGCCGCAGGTGTTTGCCGCCCAGGGCTCTAACACTTCCAATGGGTCGACCGGTACGGCCTCGGTCAATTTGCGGGGCCTCGGCGAAATACGCACGCTGGTATTGGTCAATGGCTTTCGCCTCGGATTGGGGGATGCGTCTTCCCCCGCATCCGATATCAATATGGTTCCGACGGAATTGATCGACAGCGTCGAAATCCTGACCGGCGGCGCCTCATCGGTCTACGGCGCGGATGCCGTCGCGGGCGTCGTCAATTTCAAACTCAACGATCACTTCGAGGGCGTGAAACTGGTCGCGGATGCCGGAATCTACCAGCACCATAACGATAATCCCGACGGCGTGCAGCAGGCGATCGGAGCGTCGGGGTTTCAGCAAGCTCCTTCGAGTGTTAATTCGGGGGCTCAAAAAGCACTGGCGTTCATCGCCGGCCTCAATAGCGCGGATGGCAATGGCAATGCCACGTTTTATGCCACCTATCGGAATATCGCCTCGGCGCTGCAGGCCAAGTACGACTATAGCGCTTGCGCCTTGGGTTCTGGATTCGCGAACAAGACCGGGGAGTTCTCCTGCGCCGGTTCGTCCACTTCGTATCCGGGCCGCTTCACGATCGTTGATATTAATGGGGTAGCGGTTCCGCAAAGCCAGCAGATTGAAAATACCCTGGGCCCGAACGGCACGTTGACACCGTTTAAAGCCACCAATTTGTACAACTACGGCGCGCTCAATTATTTCCAACGCCCGGATGAGCGCTACACGGCCGGCTCGTTCCTGCGCTATGAATTCAATGAACACGTCACGGCATACTCGCAATTGATGTTCATGAACGACCGTTCGGTCGCGCAAGTCGCGCCCGGGGGCATTTTCGTCGGCTTGCATACCTTCAATTGCTCGAATCCGTTCCTTTCGGCCCAAGAAGTCGCCACGTGGTGCGCCGGCAGCACCGCGAATACCACCACGTTACTCATGGCTCGACGCGACATTGAGGGTGGAGCTCGCGACAAAACGCTCCAACACACCGATTTTCATGAAGTGGTTGGCGTCAAGGGCAAGATCAACGATGCGTGGGACTACGATGCCAGCTTTCAATACAGCCGCGTGAGCGAACCTAACCTCGCGGATTTGTTCGATAAGGTAAAGGAGGACTACGCGCTGAACGTGACCGGTACGGCCGCCAATCCCGTGTGCGCGGCGGGACCTGGTTGCGTGCCGTACAACATCTTTAATTTAGGGCAACCCCCCTCGCAAGCGGCCATCGCTTACCTCCATACACCCATTACGAGCCAAAGCGACAGCGCGCTTACCGTGGTGAATGTCAATTTCACCGGAGATCTCGGCAAATATGGGGTGCTATCGCCGCTCGCGAGTGGAGGATTGAAAGTGAACCTCGGCGGCGAGTATCGTGACCAGACCTCGGCGTTTTTGACCGATGCGTTTGCGCAGTCTGGAAATGGGGACGGGAACGGCGGTCCCAACCCGTCGATAATCGGCGGCGAGATTTCGCGTGAAGGTTTTGTCGAGGCTCGCATGCCGCTGATCGAGGATAAGCCCTTCGCGAATTCCTTAAGTATGGAAACCGGTTATCGCTACTCGAGCTATAACTTAGGCTTCAGCACCAACACCTACAAATTTGGCGTCGAATACTCTCCCGTGCATGATGTGAGACTCCGCGGCAGTTTTGCGCGCTCGGTTCGCGCCCCGAACGTGGTCGAATTGTTCACGCCCGCCGCGATCGGCGTTGATGGCACTTATAACACCGATCCTTGCGCGGGGACCACTCCGGCGGCCTCGGCCGCGGCTTGCGCGCGGACTGGCGTCACGGCCGCCCAGTACGGACATATTCAGTCGAGTCCAGGCGGACAATACAATGGCTTACTCAGCGGCAGCACGACCTTGAAGCCCGAGACGGCGTTGACCAGCTCCTTCGGAATCGGCTGGACGCCATCGTTCATTCCGGGTTTTCGCGCGCAAATCGACTACTACAACATCAAGATCGAGGGCGTCATTCAAGGACTGGGCGGCGGAAACATTCTAAATCAGTGCCTCAGCAACAATCTGCTGTGCGGCAATATCCATCGCGACCAGTTCGGCTCACTGTGGGAACTCAGGACGGACACGACGGTCGGCGGGTACGTCATTGATCCGAAAGTCAATAACGGCTCCCTACAGGAAAAAGGCGTGGACCTCGATATGAGCTATTCCTTCGACATCGGCTCCTTAGGAAAAATCCGCAGTGCGCTCGTTGGCACCTACATCAGTTCCTATTTCGTGGAGCCCATCGCGAACGATCCAGCTTCTGGCTACGAGTGTGTCGGATACTACGGTGCGACCTGCAGTTCCTTCAACACGGGCGCCGGTGTTCCCATACCTCGATGGCGCCACACGCTGCGCACGACCTGGTCGACGCCCTGGAGCGGGCTCGACGTCTCTCTCGCCTGGCGCTATATCGGCGGTACAAAAACCGAGCAGTTCAGTGGCAATCCCAATATCGGCGCGATCGGCGGCACCATCGCCAATGGCGCCATTTCGAACACCGATGCCTTCATAAGCTCCGTCAGCTACCTCGATCTGACCGCGGCGGTGAGGCTCGGCGATAATGTGACGCTGCGCTTAGGCGTCAACAACGTCTTCGATAAGGACCCCCCGATCATTGGATCCAGCACGCTTCCGGGACCCCCCGCCGGCAACGGCAACACCTTCCCGCAATACTACGATGCGTTGGGAAGGTTCATCTTTGGCCAAGTCATTGCAAAGTTCTAAGAAGGATCGAAAGGCATTGGAGGGAAGATCAACTCGGATCTTTCCTCCATTCACCCGTTAAGCATTCATCCAGAAACAAAGGAATCATCGTATGCGTCAAAAGAAATCCGCCAGCGTTGCCAATGCAGCGTTTCTCGTGACTACCGCGTTTTGTTTTCTCGGCGCGGCGCGAGCGCAGCCGCCAGCGGCGCCTTACGCGAAAATGGCGCCCGTTGCCCAATATCTGATGACCGACGAGGCCGAAATAGCCCTGGCGAGGAGCGCCGCGCCGAAATCCATATCCGACGATGCGACGGTAATTGTGCTCAAACAGCACGGCTATGAAACAGCGGTGAAGGGCAAGAACGGCTTTGTGTGCATCGTGGAGCGATCATGGATGGCGCAATGGGATTTTCCGGAGTTTTGGAATCCCAAGATGCGCGGTCCGATCTGCTTCAATCCGGCCGCCGTTCGGTCGGTATTGCCATACACCTACAAAAGGACCGAGATGATTCTGGCGGGATTACCGAAGGATAAGATCATTGAGCGGCTCAAACAAATTGTCGCGAAAAAAGAGGTGCCCGCCCTCGAACCCGGCGCAATGTGCTACATGTTGTCGCGGGAACAATATCTCGGCGATAGTGGCGTTCATTGGCACCCGCATCTCATGTTTTATGGGCCACGAACTGACAGCGCCGATTGGGGCGCGGATCTTGCCGGTGTCCCGGTTTCTCTAAATGATCAGTTTCAGAATTCTCCGGAACCCCTCGGTGTATTCATGGTGGTAGTGGATAAATGGTCGGATGGAACGCCGGCGACCACGACACACTGACTCTCTTGGCCTCTGCGCGCATGCCGATATCAACCCGCTTTATTAGATGCGTTTGGGACCGCAGCCGAGCAAGCCATGATCGCTCAGAACGATGATCGGCGCATTCGGCAGCTAATCGAGAACGCGGCGCTGGCATCCGCGAGCGGCCGCGCGCGGGAGGCCGATCGGCTGGTCCGCCAGGCGGAAGCGGAAGCCCCACGACACCCATTGGTTCTCAATGAGGCGGCATGCCGCCTGCTCATGAGGGGTGATGTCGCCGGCGCGCACGCACTGCTCAAGCAGGCCGTCAGGGAGGATTCTTCGCAAGCGACCATTTGGCTCAATCTTGCCGCGGCGTTGCGCGGACTGAATCTGGCCGAGGAGGAAATGGCCGCGATCGGCCACGTACTGGCTCTCGAGCCGCGCGACTATCGCGCGTTGCTCCAAAAAGCCTCATTGCACGAGCTTCAAGGCCAGCGCCGCGCCGCGGCGATGGCCTATCGCGAGGCACTGCGGAGCGTTCCGGCGGGCTCTCTTCCCCCACAGTCAATGCGCCCGGCCTTCGAGCACGCGATGCAGTTCGTCGCCGCCGACGATAGAGACTTGGAGAAGTTTGTCGAGGATCGGTTGCAGGGCTTGCGGGCACGCTACGCGAATGAGCCGCTGCAGCGCTTCGATCGGTGCCTGCGGATTTTGCTGCGCAAGCAGCCAGCCTATCGGCCCCAGCCCACCTTCATGTATTTTCCGCAACTGCCGGCGCTAGAATTCTATGAGCGCAGCGATTTCCCCTGGCTGGATTCGATCGAAGCCGCGACCGACGATATCCGGACGGAACTCATCGACCTCCTTCAGGAGGGACCCGCCGCGTTGATTCCCTATATCGACACCCAGTCGAGCATCACGCTGCCCCAGTGGCGCGAACTCAATCATTCGCGCCGCTGGGGCGTATACAACCTGTGGTGGGAGGGAACTCCATTCCCGGATCACATCGCGCGCTTTCCCCGCACCGTCGCGGCGCTTGAGAAGTGGCCGCGCTGTGAGGTGCCGGGCTGCAGCCCGACCGCGGTGTTTTCTATTCTCGATGCCAAGACTCGAATTCCCGCTCACACCGGCGTTTCAAATACGCGTCTCATCGTGCATTTGCCGCTGATCGTTCCGCCCGGCTGCGGCTTTCGGGTCGGCGCGGAGCGCCGCGAGTGGCATCCGGGAAAGGCCTTCATCTTTGACGATACCTTCGAGCACGAAGCCTGGAATGACAGCGACGAGCTACGCGCGGTGCTGATCCTGGATATCTGGAATCCGCACATTACCGAGGTGGAGCGCGAGATGGTAAGAACGGTTACCGCCGATGTGGGCGAATTTTACGGCACTGGTTCCTATCGCGAGGGGGCGTCGTGAGCGCTGCCCGAGATCCCATAGTCGATCACGCAACGCTGAATGGACTTCACTCGGCCGCGGGAGCGCGCCGACGCCACCTTTGTGGCCGGGTCTTCAGAAGCATGAGTGATTCGCGATGACAAGGGCCTATTCAATGGCGCTTAAGCAGCGACTGATTGCGCGACTGGCTGACGCGAACGCGCCGAGCGCCGCGCAGCTTGCCCGTGAGACCGGTATCAGGCAGCAAAACTTATCGCGCTGGCTCAACGAAGCGCAAAGTTCGCCGTTTCGTGCAGGTGGTGACCGCATTCACTCCTCGTGGACCGTGGTACAAAAAGCTCGAATCATTGTACAAGCCGCGGGACTTACTGGTGATCAGTTAAACACTTACCTCCAGGGCGAAGGCGTCACGCTCCGTTGTTTTAGACGCTGGCGGCGCGCGCTCGAGGAGGCTCGAGAGGAGTCTGTGAGCGCGACGAAGCGAAACCGCCCGCGCGAGGAGGAGTTGACTCGAACGAGACGGCCCCCGCCTAAGCGACGCTTCTGGTGCTTCGAGAGTCGATCGAAGGTCAATTTCAAGAAGAGACCGATGGCGGCGGCGAGCAGGTCGGAAAATCACGCGTCTGGCGAGAGCCAGCTCTTTCGTCGGTGATCACCCGTGCAACCGATATGAGATCGCTGGCGGCGGAGAACGTCGCGATCCTGATGAGCAAACACCGAGGAGTTGAACCATGATCGATGAAGTGCGGAGTGTTCTCGCGGCCGCGTCGGCGCTCGTCATCGCGGCATTCTGGTCAACCCCAACATCGGCGCAATCAGTGGCGGTCGAAGAGAAGGCGCCCATGTACACCTATATCTCGAATTGGGCCATTCCGCGAGCGCAATGGGCTGAGCTAGACAAAGCGCTCGCGGACACCAACAAGGTATTGGCCGGCGGCTCTCTGGTTGGATACGGCGTCAATGAGAGCGTGCTGCATCAAGCCGAGGGCGGCACTCACGCGGTGTGGTGGTCGGCGATGTCAATGGCGGCCGTATTCGACGTGCTGGAGCAGCTGCGCAAAACATCTACTCCGGTCCTGAACAAAGCGACCAAGCACTGGGACGGCATCTATGTCAGCCGCTTTTATAACTGGCATCCGGGATCGTCGCGCGGCGGCTACACCCAAACGACCTCATTTAAACTGAAGGTGGGCGCGCCGGACGACGCGGTGCAAGTCCTGAGCAAGAACATCTTTGTGCCGTTGTTGGAGAAACTACTGTCGGATGGGACGCTGATCGAATACGAAGTGGACGTTCAAGCGGAACACGCCGAGGCACCCGGCACGTTTTGGATCAACTTTATCACCGCGAAGGCCGAAGGGTTGGACAAGGCAAATGCCGCAATCGCGCAGACTTTCAACGCCAACCCGCTTGTTGGCCCGGCGTTTGCTTCCGATGTAGATTTTGCGGTACACCGTGATTATCTGTATCGCACGGAAGCGACCTACAGGTAAGCACGCCTACAGCAAATGGAATCCGGCCATCCGAAAGGTAGGCGGCGCGGTGCTCCTCATTGGTTGCTGGTCGTTGGCGTTGCGTTTCAGGTGATTCTGTTCACGTCGCCTATTTAAATGGATCCCATTCCAACTGTGCGTCGAGCGAGAAGGAAATCACCCTGAGCTCATGCGGCAACTGGTGAATGTAAAGCGACCCGCTGGGTATCGACAGCGATCAAAGGCGAGTTAGCCTACATCGATCGGGAACTGGGATTATTGTTTATCGTCCCAAGGAATGAAATGTGGCCCTTCAAACCAAGACCGGTCTACATCCTACAACTTAAAATAGGAGGTTTAACACTCATAGAACAAACCTTGGACGGTTTGAAAACAACCGTCGATTTCAACGGCGGTGGACATTGTGACCATTTCAAGTGTCGAAAGGATGAGTCTGTTGTTTTATCAATTGTTCGTCATCAAAAGAAGTAAGAGCATGTCGAAGTTTAAGCGTGAAATTCAACATTGGCCGCACGTTGCCAACCCGACCCTGTTCGTGGCGGTAGCCACTCCGTTGCTTTAAAACATCAGGTCGACCGGCTATCCCATCTAGCCTGATCATATTATGTAACCGGTTAGGGAATACCACTGCTTTGACAGCATACCCACTGATTGGTATGCTCAAATTGTCGTGGCTCCCGAGCACTTTCATGACCGCTATGCATCACGAATCCAAGGCAGCGCTGCTCGACGCGGCGTTGTCAATCTTTCGCGTCAAGGGATACACGGCGACCCGGGTTGAAGACATTTGCGAGGCGGCTGAGCTAACAAAGGGCAGTTTTTTCCATCACTTCAAGAGCAAGGAGGAATTGGCGCTCGCGGCGGCTGACCAGTGGATTGCTGCCTCGGAGCGTTTATTCTTGTCGGCGCCGTTTCGATCCTTGCCCGATCCTTTGGATCGGTTACTAGCCTACATCGACTTTCGCAAGGCGCTTCTAACGGGATCCCTGCACGAATATACCTGCTTCGCGGGGACGATGATTCAGGAGGTTTACGAGACTCATCCCGCGGTCCGAGATGCCTGTGAAAAGTCCATCAGCGGCCACGCCGCGATGCTCGTGGCGGACATCGAGGAAGCAATGCGTCTATACGGCGCGGACGGCTCGTTTAGCGCCGAGAGCCTGGCGCTCTACACCCAGGCGGTAATGCAAGGAGCGTTCATCCTCGCCAAGGCCAAGCAAGGCCCGGCCGTGGCGGCCGATTGCGTGGATCATTTGCGCCGCCATGTCCAGATGCTCTTCGCTGCCCGACAACCCTCGGCAAAACCTGTCCACCGCAAAAAAAGAGGTGCGTGATGTGCCCGATGTGTATTGGCGCGCTGGGCTGGACAGCCGCGAGCGCGGCATCTTTCGGCGGCATCGGCGCCTTCGCATTGAGACCGCTTCGAGCGTCGACGAGAATCGGATGATCACCCTCTTTGACTTTCGTCCGTCGCAAAACGCGTGGAAGGTGCGCCAGCTTCTGTGGCATCTGGGTCTCCCCTATCAATCCGAATTCCTCAGCACCTCTGACAGCGCCGGTGAGGGGGTCAAGCCTGTTCCTGTAGACCATTGGGGCCCCGCGCCGGTCGTTCAACTCGAGGACGGCCGCGTGCTATCGGAATCCAACACGATTCTCTGGTACTTGAGCGACAACACCGCGTATCGTCCAGACGATCCCTTCACGCAGGCAAAGGTCTTTCAATGGCTCTCATTCGAGGCGGACTATATTCAGACTACCGTTGGTAGCCTGCATTTTTGGGCCCTCACGGGCAATCTCTGCCCCCGATCAACAGATCTGGTCGATGACAAGCGCGCCACGGCAAATCGCGCGCTGGGGATCTTAAATCGCGAGCTCGCTTCACGACCCTTCATCGCTTCCGATACGTACTCCATCGCGGACATCGCAATCTTTGCGTATGCGCACTTGGCGGCCGCCGCGGGAATCTCAACTGATCACCTACCTGACTTCGAAGCCTGGCTGACCCGTGTCCGCGCCCAACAGGGCTTCCTCGCCCCCACGCACCCGCTATGTTGACAAATTCGCGGATGATCGCGCGGATTTCAACCTTGGACGCTGAATGCCGCTATGGGCGCCAGAATCCAGACGACAGTTGACATGCATGCTCATATTTCCCATCTGCTGACTCATAAAGAACGACTGGACCGGACCTTTCCAGCGCTGGCGGATCCGACACGGCGGGCGATACTTGCGCGACTTGAGCGCAAGGACGGCGCGTCCATTAGCGAGTTGGCAAAGCCTTTCGCGATTCGGCCGCCGTGTGTACTGAAGCATCTCAATGTGCTCGCGGATGCGGGACCGGTCGCGCGCTCGAAATGCGGCCGTACCGTGACCGTGCGCCTCCAACCCCGCCCGATGCGGGAGGCATTGGAATGGCTACGGCGTTACGAGCGATTCCGGTCCGGCGGCTTCGACCGACTTACGGCCTATGATGAACGCAAGGAGGCCGATGCGCCAAGGAAACGTCGATGACGAGTTTCAGGCTGGTACGCCACATTGAGGCGCGCTTGCAAGTCGTCTTCGATGCCGTCACAACGGCCACGGGCATTGCACAATGGTGGGGCCCCGACGCGGGGCCTGTGCTTCTCGCGGAAGCGGATCGGCGCGTCGGCGGCCGCTATCGCGTGCGCTTTCGCACCCTGCGGGGTAGCGAACACGAAAGCAGCGGCGAGTTTCTCGAAATAGACCCGCCGAAACGGGTTGTCATGAGCTGCCACTGGAAAGGCGGTGTCGTGGACCCGGGCGAGTCGCGAATAGAGTTTAGGCTGCGTGCCACGCCCGAGGGTACGGACCTGTCCTTCACGCATTCGCCTATTTATGACGATGCAACGAGTCGCAGCGATGAACAAGGATGGGTGTGGTCGCTTCGCAAGCTCGAGGCCTACTTGGCGAAAGGCGAAGCAGCATGATGACACTCTATTACTCCGATGTACTTTCCGCGCACAGAGCCTGTGCCGTCGCAAAGCATTTGAACGCGCCGGTCGAATATCGGTATTTGGATCTGGCCAAGAATGACCAAACGCAAGCCGGATATCTTGCGATCAATCCGAACGGCAAAGTGCCGACATTGGTGAAGGACCAGCGCATTACTTGGGAATCCGATGCGATAATTTGCCAATTATCCGACGATATGGGCGCGGACTTATGGCCCCACGATACGCGCCAGACCGACATTATTCGCTGGTTCAGCTGGAACGCGCGGCATTTTACGGCCGCGGGCGCGGCGCTGTATTTCGAAAACATCGACAAAGAGCGGTTCCGCCTAGGTCCGCCTGATCCGACGATCATCGCCGCCGCGCTCTGCAATTTCCGACGCTATGCCGCCGTGCTGAACGAGCAACTCGCGCGTCCTCGAGCATGGCTGGTTGGGACCAGTCTCACCGTCGCCGACTTTTCGGTGGCCGCGGCGCTACCCTATGCGGAGCAAGCGCGTTTACCGATTGATGAATTCCCAAACTTGCGGCGCTGGCACGATCGTCTCAACCAATTTGACGCGTGGCGCGAACCATTTCCCGAGCGCTCTGGAGGACTCAGTCACCCAACAGCGGGAAGGGGAACTGGCGAGCACCAAGAACCATTCGGCCATCCGATATGATCGGTTGGAAAAGAGGCTCGACTGATGGCCGGGGCACAGACGCGGCTATCTCCCAGCGTATCCGCGGGGTGCGGCATTCCGTGCCCCGCGCGCGAAACTGGTAGCACGCGTCCGACCCAGCCGGCGTGGTAACGTATCCGGGACCCATTGGCTTGAGCGTAACGCACTGGGAATCATATTATCGAGGTGGACGGCTCACGGCATGTCAGACCGGTCAGGATCTGAACTATACGCTTGAGTTGCGCGACGTTTGGACCACGTTTTTTAGCGGTCTTGCCGATGCCGCGCGTCTTCTCGACATCGGCACGGGCAACGGTGCCATTGCGTTGATCGCGCGTCAGACGGCCGACAGTCTCGGACGCGGCTATGAAATCCATGGCGCGGATTTGGCGCGGATTAACCCAAGCCGAGATGTGGCCGACGGTGCTCGGTTGTTCGCCGGGATTACCTTTCATCCGGGCGTCGCCGCCGAAAAACTGCCTTTTGAGGCGGAAAGCTTCAGCGCCGTGAGCGGCCAATACGCGCTGGAGTACACCGATGCCCGGCAATCTCTGGCGCAGGTGCTGCGTGTCCTCAGGCCCGGCGGCGCCGCGCAATTCGTCATGCATCATGCGGGCTCGCTCATCGTTGAACGCGCTCACGCGTCGCTGCGTCACGCCGACGCCGTGACGATGGAAACCAAGGTGCACCGCAAGTTGCGGCGATTTCTCGACGCCGAGCACCGCTCTCGCGATGCGGCGCGCCGCGCGTGGGGTGAGCTGGCGACGGCCCTGTCGACCCTTCGCTCGAGTGGTCGAGCCGACGCCGATAGACTTGTCATCGACGTTACGCTGGATGCCGTTCCGAAGCTGCTCGACTCTCGACGAAGTCTGTCCCGCGCGGCGCTCGATCGGGAGATCGATTCGGTCGAGAATGATCTGCGAAACTCGGTACGCCGGCTGCGTGACTTGATAGGAGCGGCAATCACGAACTCCGCCATAGCTGAGTATGCGCGGCTGGCGCACTCGCTGGGATTCGTCGACGTGACATCCAGACCCATGTATCAGGCAAGGCGCGCGCTGGTCGGTTGGTGCTTCCGCTTACACAAACCGCCTTGACCGTCGCGCGAACGGCGCCCCGGTTAACCGGCATCAACAAATGGCGAGCGCGGAGTCGCGCGAGGCGATCGGATTCTCGAATGAGACGCGGGCGTCGGTCGCGCTGAGCAAAGAGAAATCATTCGAACCGCGGCAAGCGGAACCTGGTATTTCACATGCTAAGTGAGTGCTCGCTTTGCGGCGCGCGGCTCCGGAGCGTCGGCGCTTTGACTCGAGGAGTCGCCGGCGACCACGACGCGGACTTGGCGCAGCAACGCGCTCGCCCGTTCGGCGCCGACGGCCTTGCTGAAATGAAAGCCTTGAGCCTGTGTGGTGATATCGGTCAAAGTGAGCAGATCTCGTTGCTGCTCGGTCTCCACGCCCTGTGCGATGACGACGATCCCGATGTCGCGCGCAAAGTTGACGATGGCGCGAATCGTTGCCGCGCTCTCAGGATCAGTGGTCGAGCGGTTGATGAATGACTGGGCGATCTTTAGATGATTGACGCGATGGGCCCGGACGTAATCAAACGAGGAATATTCACTGCCGAAATCGTCAATCGCGATCTTTACGCCGAGCTCGCGTAGCTGCGGAAGAATCGGGTTTTGCGTCCAGGTGAGCTGCGCCAAGGTCGCCTCCGTGACGTCAAACTCGAGATCCGAAGGCGCAAGACCCCACTTGGCCAGCGTCGCGGTGACGTCCCGCACCAGCTCCTGTCCGCTCTTGAGCTGAAATAACGACAGATTCACGGCCATGACCGACAATGCCAGCTCTTCCTTGCGCCAAAGGCTCATCTGCCGACATGCTTCATCGAGCACCCAGCGGCCGAGAGCGACAATGGTGCCCGTTTTCTCGGCAATCGGAATGAACAGTCCGGGCGCGAGCAGGCCGCGCGTGGGATGGTTCCAACGGATCAGGGCCTCCATCCCGAGAATGTTTCCGCTCGATAGTTCGACCTGAGGTTGATATTCGAGCTCGAATTCGTTCCGCTCGATTGCCTTTTTGATTTCGCCGCCGAGCGTGAAGCGATCGAGTACTTCCCGGTCGAGATCATCCGAATGGAAGTGATATTGGTTGCGGCCCTCGTCCTTTGAGCGATAGAGCGCCAGATCCGCCTGTACCAGCATGGCATCCGCTCCCGCGCTGTCCGGCGCGTAGGCGCTGATACCGATGCTGACCGAAATGTTGATTTCATTGCCGCTGATCGCGAAGGGCAGCGCCAGCGCGGCTTGGATCTTCGCGGCCAGCGTGCCGCCATTGGCGGGCTCTCTGATCTCGCCTTGAAGAATCGCAAACTCATCACCCCCGAGGCGGGCGACCAAGTCGGTTTCCCGCGTGCAGCTCTTGAGGCGCTCGGCCACCTGCTGCAGTAACATATCCCCCACCGGGTGTCCGAAGGTGTCATTGACCGGCTTGAACTTATCCAGGTCAAGATAGTGAATGGCGAATGGATTGGCGCCCCGTTGAGCGGCGGCAAAGGCGTGTGCGAGCCGCTCGGTAAAGGTTGCCCGGTTTGCGAGGCCCGTGAGCCCATCGGTGCGGGCGAGCAACGTGATTTTCTCTTCGGCCGCCTTTCGCTCAGTAATATCGATGACAATGCCCTCGACCTCGATGAGACGGCCCTCTTTGTCGCGTACCGGCACGTAACGATTGTCTACCCAGCGCAGGGCCCCATCGCCCGTGCGCAAACGAAACTCGATTGAGGCGCCTTCCGCATTCCTGTTCAAAATAATCGCCATGGCTTCGCCGACCTTTGGCAAATCCTCCGGGTAAATGAGCTGTTCCGCCCAGTTGGATGAAGCGAGCAAGGTCTCTGGATCGTGTCCCAGCTTGGTAATGTTATGGGAAACATAGGTGAGCGGAAAGGAAGGTTCGCCGCGCAGCCGATAAAGGACTACCGGGCTGTTTTGAACAATGATGTTCGCATTGGACAGTTCACGCGTTCGCTCCTCGACCGCCTGCTCGAGGCTCTCCATTTTAAACGCCGCTTGCTCGGTCATTGTCCATTTCGTGGTGAGTGCGCTCGCAAACTGGTACACCTCGATGGGGTCAAACGGTTTTTTGAGAATGAGGAGCCGATCGCGGACATCGAGCCGTTGCAG